>Ga0075012_10003252_pt1 | contig 15630 bp, 5 predicted proteins | sample All_14_2_FD_71474 | JGI IMG/M metagenome (GOLD analysis project Ga0075012, IMG submission 71474) | Freshwater microbial communities in response to fracking from Pennsylvania, USA - Allegheny Zone_MetaG_DW_15 | ecosystem: Environmental > Aquatic > Deep subsurface > Groundwater > Drilled... | reverse complement strand
CAGAAGGCCTAGTGAGCGATCGCAAGGACGCCGAGCGCGCCGCGTTCGAGCGGGTTTTCTATCCGGGCAGCCGCGTGCTGGTGAACGAGTTGGGGCTGCGCGATGCAGCCTCTCTCGACGCCGCCGAACGCCTCTTCACCGACACCCGCATTGAAGAAGGCATGCCCGCGCGCGCGGCCGAGCCGACCTATGCCGCGTTCAAGGCCATCCATTTCCATCTCTTTCAGGACCTCTATGCGTGGGCGGGCCAGGAGCGGACCTATACGACCGGCCGAGGTCCCACGCCGTTCGCCCCGCCCGAGCAGATCGCGCCCTGGATGGAAAAGCAGTTCGCTGCCTTTCGCGCGGCTGGTGAGCTGAAGGGCCTGTCGGCGGAGGTCTTCGCGGTTCGCTCTGCTGAGTTCATCACTGAGATCAACGCCGCCCATCCCTTCATCGAAGGCAATGGCCGCACCCAGCGCATCTGGCTGGGCGGGGTGGCCGAACGCGCGGGCTTTGAATTTCGGATCCGGCCCGAGGACCAGGCGGCTTGGTACGAGGCTTCCCGAATCGGGTTCGAGTTGGCCAAGACCGAACCGATGGCCGAGCTGATCCTGGCGCGCATCCAGACCCTGCAACGGGCCGAGGACGGTCGCGGCCCTGAGCGGGCCGCGCAGTTCTTGGCGATGAGCCGCGAAGCGGCGCTGGCCAGCGGCGACGGCAGCTTCCAAGCGGCTTGGGCGAACCTGGATAAGATCGCCGCCGTCGTCGGCAGCGCCATGGCCCATGATGTCGAGGCCCAGGGCAGGCTTTTGGATAAGGCGCGCCATCAGGTCGCCGAGCACCTTCGCGCGGGGCGCACGATCGTCGAGGTCAGCAAGGAGCAGGCCTGGCGCAACGCCTCGCAGGACCAAGCCCCCTCCCCTACCGGTCCTATGCTTAGCGACAAAGACCGCTAGACCCGGTACCGGCCAGAAATCCACGGGGATGGCGGGCCGAGCGGCTCCCCCACAGAGCAAGCGAGGGCCGCCAAGGCGCCAGCGACTTAGCTGGCGACGTGCGCGGCGAAAGATTAGACCCCAACGCCAAGGTCCGGAGCTAGCTCGCCCCCCTCCGGCGGCCAAGCCGTAGCGTTCGCCGAGGAGTGGGTGGAGGTCTGAGCATCTAAATCTTATGTCGCGTAAGGGACCTTTGCGGGGATAGACCCGCAGTTGTTCATGCTTCGTGCTTCAAAGCGCGGTCTGGCGAACAAACTTTGCGGTGAGCCCTACTATTCGCTGATGCGCACGATGAGTAGGTGCATGAACGCAGATCTAGACCAAGCCCATGACGCTGAGCTGCTTCTGGCATCGGGAAGAGCGCTGTCGGGATCTGAACTCGCTTCGACCGTCCAGCAGATCGCTGATAGGTCGGGCGATATCCTCGGATCGAAAGAACACGCTTACACTTGGTTGCAGAGCCATTTGATCCCCGCGTTTGGAGGAAAAACGGCTCAGCAGATCATTGCGCAGGGATGGGGTCAGGCCATCTTGGACTACCTGGATGAGCTGCGTTACGGCGGGCGCGGTTAGGGTTCGGCTTTCCGGGCGGGGAATGCCAACGGGCAACAACCTTGACGTCCGGCGCCAAAAATTCCGACGGATTCTGGGACAGCAATTAACGGGGTCATCAAATGTGAGGCGTTACATCGTTTCGCCCAAGACCGTCAATTTAGTTGACCATTTCCGATAATGTTCATTATACGCCAAATATTCAATGTTTTCAATGACTTATGTCTTCTAAACTCCCTCCCCCGGGCGGCGGATAATACGACATCCTAGGCTAGGCCGCGTCCGTTGAAGGCAAGGCTGCGCCAGTTGCGGACACTGGCTTCGCTCCAGACTCCGGACATTCAATCTGGCTACAGGATCGAGCTTCAGGACGAAGTCTCGTCCCACTTCACGTCATCGAGCCTAACGTTCAGGCGTCGCTCGATTAGCTCGACGATGACGGTCCATGCCATCGCTAAACGCGGCCGCCAAAATACCCGTAGGCATGGCTATCAAGCCGATGCTCAGTATCCCGGTGATACTGGCCAGCACCTTGCCCAATGGCGTGATCGGATAGACGTCGCCATAGCCGATAGTTGTCATGGTCGCCACGGACCACCAAAGCGCACGAGGGATGCTACCGAACTTGGCCGGCTGGATCGTGCCTTCCGCGAGATAGAGCGCGGTTGCGGCGAGGACTATAAGCGACAAGCTCGCAACAAGGCTGAGCAGCAATTCGTCACGCCGGGACAACACCGCCTCGACGATGTGGTCCAACGCTCGGGACATCCGTCCCAGCTTGGCGAGGCGTACAATTCTGGCCAGTCGTACCCAGCGCAGTAGCAATGCCCCTGATGTCCCAACGACCATGAATGATGAAACCACGGCGATCAGGTCTGCGATCGCCGCAGGCGAAAAAATGAAGCCGAGCCGTGAGCGCCAAGGCGAGCGTGTCAGATCCCGTTCTGGCGCGGTCCATAACCGCACGGCGTATTCCGCGGCAAAGATCGAGCCCAGTGCGTATTCCGCCAAACTAAACGCCCGCCCGTAGGCGTGGATCAACATTGGCTCTGTTTCAGTGATCGCTAAGGCGGTGGCGGCGATGATCAGCGCCACAAGCACCTTGTTTGAGAGTGAAAGCCCTTGAGTTCGGGCTTGAGGCTCAATTTGCCGGTAGAAGCGCCGACGAACGCGTTCCTCCGGTCGCTCAAAGGGCGTCGTTCCGTCCATAAGTTCCCCCGGCATCCCGCCTAAGGTTTGAACCCGGATCGATGAGCGGTCCAGCTTTGGTTGGCGTCTATCGTATTGGCCTTCCGCCGTTCGAGGCGATAGTCCGGTAGACGCGCCCCGGCCCAACACACCCGATTACCGCGCTATCGTTGCTCGGAGCCACCCACAGTTGACCTAAGCTGGGCCGTCGGGTGTAAGTCTCTGAGTGGGGGAAACAATGCAGACATCCGTGCGCGTGCTGGCGAGCATCGCCAGCAAAGTCACCTTTGCTTCGCACCAAAACAGCGCTCCCGTGCTCCTGGATTTGGAGCTGGAGCAGACTGGCCAAACGACGCTGGAAAACCTGACGGTCGAATTGACCTCCGAGCCAGGATTTCTCACGCCTAAGAATTGGCGCATCGACCGGCTGGATCCGCAGGCGCGTGCTCGCATTCTTGATCGCAAGATCGAGTTGAACGCGGGACTGCTGTTTGATACCGCCGAGAGCCTGGCGGGCGAAGTCGTCATTTGCGTGCGCGGCGAAGAGGGGGAATTGGCGCGGGCGCGTTTTCCCGTGGAAGTGTTGGCGCGCAACGAGTGGGGCGGTGCCGGCTACATGCCGGAGCTGCTGGCGGCCTTCGTGACCCCGAACGATCCTGCCGTCGATCAAGTGCTGAAGCGTACGGCGCAGGTGCTACAAAGCGCCGGTAAACCCGACACCCTGGATGGCTATCAAAGCCAGTCGAGCCGACGGGTTTGGGAGCTAACATCCGCGCTCTGGTCGGCGGTGTCATCCCTGCGTCTCACCTACGCCTTGCCGCCGGCGAGCTTCGAGACGAACGGCCAGAAAATCCGTACCCCAGGAGCCATCCTCGAAGGCGGACTCGCGACCTGTCTCGACACCGCGTTGTTGTTCGCCGCGGGGTTGGAGCAGATGGGACTCAATCCCGTCCTGATTTTGACCAAAGGCCACGCCTTTGTCGGATGCTGGTTGATCCCGCAGGAATTCGCGAGCCTGATCACCGACGACGTGGTCGCGGTCAGAAAGCGTGTCGCGCTCGGTGAGATGGTGCTGTTCGAAACCACGCTTTCGACAAGCAAGCCAGCGCCGTCCTTCAGTCAAGCCGTGGAGATGGCCAGTCGCCAGATCGCCCCCGAGCACGAGGGCGATTTCATCCTAGCGCTTGATATCCGCCGTGCGCGAATGCAGCGCCTGCGGCCGGTGGCGCTGCAGATCACCTCCGTTGCCTCGGAAGAATCGGACGCGCGCACGTCTGTCGCCGAGAGCCTGGAAGAAGCGCCTGCCTTGCCCGACTTCGACCGAAACCTGGCCAATGAAGCCCAGGCGACGCCGAGGGGCCGGATCGACCAGTGGCGGCGCAAGTTGCTCGATCTAACGGTACGCAACCGTCTCTTACACACCAAACCCAGCGCCACAGCCCTGCGCCTGATCTGTCCTGACATCGCCCGGCTCGAGGATCTGCTTACGGACGGCGCCAAGATCCGGATTAAGCCTCTGCCCGAGCTGGAGGGTTTTGGTGCCGGGGGGCGGGAAGCCGCCCTGCATGAAGCCCGGACAGGCGAAAACCTGCTTGCGGCGCACGCCCGCGAGGCCCTGGACGCCGGTGAGATCCTGTCGTCGCTCGACGCAAAGGCGCTGGACGCCCAGCTGGTCGAGCTCTACCGCAAATCGCGCCTGGATCTCCAGGAAGGTGGTGCCAATACCCTGTTTCTGGCCATGGGCTTCCTGAACTGGAAGCGCTCCGAAGCCGATCCTCGCACCTATCACGCGCCGCTGATCCTGCTGCCCGTGACGCTGGAGAGAAAGAGCGCGCGCTCCGGGGTGGTGATGACCGCGCACGAGGATGAGGCGCGCTTCAACCTGACCCTGCTGGAGTTGCTCAAGCAGGATTTCGAACTGACCATCCCCGAGCTGGAAGGCGAATTGCCGGCTGATGACCATGGCGTGGATGTCCGCGCTGTCTGGACCGCGGTTCGGCGCGCGGTGCGTGACGTCCCAGGGTTCGAGGTCGCCGAGGAGCTGACCTTGGGCGTCTTCTCCTTCGCCAAATACCTGATGTGGAAGGACCTGACCGATCGGGTCGACCAACTGAAGGCCAGCGCGGTCGTGCGCCATTTGATCGACACGCCGCGCGACCCGTACCTCTGCAAGGAAGGTTTCCCAGACGCCGACAAACTAGACCAGGAGGTCCGGCCATCGGACTTGTTCGCGCCGCTCCCTGCCGACTCCTCCCAGCTGGCGGCCGTGGTGGCGTCCGGTCAGGGCTGCGACTTCGTGCTCGACGGCCCGCCCGGCACCGGCAAGTCCCAGACGATCGCCAACATGATCGCGCACAATCTGGCGCTGGGCCGCAAAGTCCTGTTCGTAGCCGAGAAGATGGCGGCCCTGGAGGTTGTCTACCGCCGCCTGGACGCCAGAGGTCTGGCGCCCTTCTGTCTGGAGCTGCATTCGAACAAGGCCAACAAGTCCCAGGTGATCCAGCAGCTGGGCCGTGCCTGGGACACACGCGACACCATGGCGGCGGAAGACTGGACTGCGGAAACCGGTAAGCTCGCTGCGTTGCGCGACGAGCTGAACGGCCTGGTCGACCTCTTGCATGCTCGGTCCGAAAATGGCCTGAGCCTCTTCGAGGCGATCGGTCGGACCGTCCGCGACGCCGACGCCCGCACGCCCGAGCTCGGCTGGAGCGCCGAGCGTCGCCATGACCGCGCGACGCTCGACGCCATGCGCGAAGTCTGCCGTCAGATGGATCGCCTGTTCGACGCCGTCGACGCGCTGGACAGCGAAGCCTTTGGGGTGATCGCGGCCGATGATTTCACCGGCGCATGGCAGGCCGATATGGTCGCCGCAACGGCGGCCCTGGCGCGCGCGGGCGATACGGCCAGCGCGCGACGGGCGGAGCTCGAAACCTGCTTGGCCCTGCCGCGCGGGCCCGGTGACCGGCCGGGTCTCGCGGCGCTGACGGACATGGCCAATGCGATCGACGCCGCCCACGGCCTGGACCTGAGCTTCGCCTTCGTGCCCGACGCCACGGCGGTGATCGAAGCGCTGGAGCGCGGACGCAAACACCTTGAGGCCTATCAGAAGGCCGAACGAGACCTGTCCCAGCTCTACCCGCCGGAGGCGTGTCGCCAAATTCAGACGGCGGCGCTGCAGGCGAAGCTGGCAAAGTCCGACAAGGCTTTCTGGCCTCTGAACCTGATCGGGCGCTCTGCGGTGAACGGCGCGTTGAAGACCGCCGCGAAGCTGGCGGAAAAACCCGACGCGCGTGCGGACCTGCCGCTTCTGAAGACGATGCAAGGCCAGTTGGAGCGCTTGGATGAGCTCAAGGGCCAGGCCAGCCGAGCCTCGGCCTGGACGGGTCTGGCGACCGATGAAGCGCGGCTGGCCACAACGCTCGAGGTTGCACGACAGTTACGCGCCGCCACGGCCAGGCTGGCCTCCACGCCCGAGACCTTCACCGCCGTGCGCGGCGCCGTGCGGCAGGTGGTGGTGGATGGCAATGAATTGTTGGCGGAGTCCATGCCGATCCGGCAGGCGACAGCGCGATGGCGCGGCGCGCACGCCGATCTCGAGACGGCTCTGGAACGGTTCTGCGCCGTCGCCCGCTGCGAGCGGCCGCTCGATCATCCCGACCTGCTGGAGCGGATCGCGACGATGAGCGCGACCCTTTTGGCCCACCAACCCCAGCTTCGCGATTGGAGCCTGTGGCGAAAGGCCCGACGCGCGGCCCTGACGCTCGAGCTCGACAGCATGGTCGAGGCCTTGGAGAGCCGCAGGGTCCGTCCCGGCGAGATCGCCACGCAGTTCGAAACCGCCTATGCGCGATGGTGGGCCGCCGGGCGCATAGACGGCGACGACCGCCTGCGTTTCTTCACGGCCCGCGAGGAAAAAGATCGCATCGCCGACTTCCGCGCGCTGGACGATCGCGTCGCGGACCTGACGGTTCGCTATATCCGCGCAAAGATCTCGGGCCAGATCCCGGACCGCAACACCGTCGCCAAATCTTCCGGCTTCGGCGCGTTGCGCCATCAGCTGGGCCTGCAAAAACCCCGCAAGCCGGTGCGCGCCTTGATGAGCGAAATGGGACCAGACATCACCACGCTCGCGCCCTGCATGTTGATGAGCCCGCTTTCTGTGGCCCAGTACCTGCCGGCGGACGGCGCCCTGTTCGACCTGGTGATCTTCGACGAAGCCAGTCAGATCACCACCTGGGACGCCATTGGCAGCCTGGCGAGAGGCCGACAGGTCGTGATCGCCGGCGATCCGCGCCAAATGCCGCCGACCAACTTCTTCCAGCGCGGCGCGGGCGCGCCGGCCGAAGACGAGATCGACGACAGCGTCGAGGAGGATCTGGAAAGCATCCTGGACGAATGTCTCTCGGCCGGCCTGCCCCGACATACGCTGGAGTGGCACTACCGCTCGCGCCACGAGAGCCTCATCGCCTTCTCGAACCATCGCTACTACGAGAGCCGCTTGGTCACCTTCCCCTCGGCCGTGACCCAGGAAACCATGGTCAGTCTGCGGCGGGTCAGCGGGGCCTACGCCAAGGGCAAGTCGCGCACCAACGCCTCCGAAGCCCAGGCGATGGTCGAGGAAGCTGTCCGGCGGCTCCGGGATCCGACCTTCGGCGGCCGCGGCAAGTCGTTGGCCATCGTGACCCTCAATTCCGAGCAGCAACGACTGATCGAAGACCTGCTCGACAAGGAGCGCGCCAAATACCCAGCGCTGGAGCGGTTCTTCGGCGACCATTGCCTTGAGCCTGTCGTGGTCAAGAATCTGGAAACCGTCCAGGGCGATGAGCGCGACCTGATCCTCCTGGGCGTCGGTTATGGGCCCGAGACGCCAGACGCCCCGACCATGAGCATGAACTTTGGTCCGCTGAACCGCTCCGGCGGCTGGCGGCGGCTGAACGTGGCGGTGACGCGGGCCCGCGAGGAGATGATTATCTTCGCCTCGTTCGGCCCTGAAATGGTCGATCTCAATCGGACCTCGGCCGATGCGGTACGGGACCTCAAGCACCTCCTGGAATTTGCTCAACAAGGTCCCAGGGCCTTGGCCGCGGCGATCCAGGGTTCGGTCGGGGGCTACGAGTCGCCGTTCGAGGAGGCCGTGGCGCGCGGCCTGCGCGAGCGTGGCTGGACGGTCATCCCCCAGATCGGGGTCTCGCGGTTCCGGATCGACCTGGGCGTGGTGCATCCCGACAAGCCCGGTGCCTACCTGGCGGGCGTGGAGTGCGACGGAGCCGCCTATCACAGCGCGGCCACGGCGCGTGATCGGGACAAAGTACGCGCGGGAATTTTGAAGGGCTTAGGATGGGAGTTGGAACGCGTCTGGTCGACGGCCTGGTGGCACAATCGTCAACAAGCGCTCGATCTTCTCCACGCGGCCTTGACCGGCTTGCTGGAGGCCGATCGCGCCCGAAGCGCCGAAGATCTCCCGGCCCGTCCGCCAGAACCGGAAGCGACGGCCGAAACGCCCCTGGACCCGTCAAGCCCAGTGGGCCACGTCGCGCAATTCGCGCGCGCCGTCGCCTTCCCGGATCTGGAGGCGACTTCGCCGGGCCAGGACGATCTCTACCGCATGGTGGATTTGTCCGACGAACCCGATCTCGACGCGGCCGCGTTCTACGAGCCGATCTACACCCCGACGATCGAGCGGATGACCCGCCGGGTCGTCGGCGGCGAGGGACCGTTGCGGATGGACGCGCTGGTCAACCGCATCGCGCGCGCCCACGGGTTCAAGCAATCAGGCCGCCTGATCCGAGAACGGGTGGAATTGGTCGCCAACGCCCTGTTTCCGGCAGTCGCGGATCCCGACGGCCTGGTGTTCGTTTGGCCCGACTGGGCGGCAGTGGAAACCTGGTCGCGCGCCCGCGTGCCGGCGAGCGAAGCCGATATCCGGTTCATCGACGACATTCCTCACGCGGAGCTGGCGGTCTTGGCGCGGCGCGTCTCTATCGCTGACCCCGTCGTCGAAATCGCGCGGCAGTTTGGCGTCCGCCGCGTGTCGGCCGCGGCGCGCGCCAGGATTCAGGCTGCTGTGGCTTTGGCGGTCGAAACGTGACCGTCCGCCGACTTAAATGGGCTGAGTGCTTGCGACTGCGGTCAAGGTCGAGAGGTGCCCACAGCACGGTAATTGCCGTGCTAGTGGATGCGCGCCATTCTCCTGCTGAAACTTCTTATGATTGACTGAAGCCGCCGGAGGAGACGCGAAATCTTCAAGTTCTTACACGCCGCGGACCTGCACCTCGATAGCCCTCTACTAGGCTTGGCAAATAAGTCGGGCGAGTTCGCCGCACGCGTCGATGAGGCATCGCGGCGCGCTTTCGACAACTTGGTCGAGGTCGCCATTGCCGAGGGCTGCCGCTTTGTCATACTCGCCGGCGACATCTTTGATGGCGACCTCCGAAATATGCGTACGGGACTGTTCTTCGTATCCCGTGTTCGCCGCCTGACGGACGCGGGTATCGCCGTTTTCATGGTCCTCGGTAATCACGACGCAGAGCATGCCTTCATTCGCAAGCTCGACCTTGGGCCTAATGTGGAGGTCTTTTCGGCTAAGGCGGCCGATACCGTCCGCCTTCCCGACGTCGGCGTAGCCCTGCACGGGCGCAGCTTCCCGAGGGCGGACCTTACCGACAACATCGCTCGCGACTATCCGGTGCCCGTCAGCGGCCTATTCAACATCGGGGTGTTGCACACTGCGTGCGAAGGCAGAGAGGGGCCGCATGCTCGGTATGCGCCTTGTTCCCTCGAGCAACTCGTGAACCACGGCTACCAGTACTGGGCCCTCGGCCACGTTCATGCGACCGAGGTTCTGAACGAGCACCCGTTCATCGTGTACCCGGGCAATCTACAGGGGCGGCATCCACGGGAGACCGGACCGAAGGGCGCCATGATCGTCACCGTAAATGATGCCGAGGTCGTGGATATTGAACACCGCGCACTGGACACTGTCCGCTGGTCGTCGGTGATAGTGGACGTCACGCCGGCATCCGCCTTCAGCGACGTCATTGACACCCTCGGCGTCGCGCTTAGGGCGGCCTTCAATGAGGCTGATGGCCGAGCGTTGGCGGTGCGTCTCATTCTTTCCGGAAGCAGTCCTCTAAGCGGCGAGTTAGAACTTCGCCGACACGAACTTCGCGACCGCGCCTTCGAGATCGCCGCCAGCATTTCCGATGATCTGTGGATCGAACGCGTTCAAAACGCCGTGTCGCCGCCGATGGCACCGACGACGCTGGACCAAAGCGTTGCCGGCTTAATTGCCGGTGAGATTGCGGCTATCGGCGAGGTTGAGATTCGCGCGAGGTTGGAAAAAACCCTGAGTGACATCCGGGAGAAGATGCCTGCCGGTGCACGAGCTGATCTGCTCTTCGAGCGGCTACGCGACGAGGTGCCCTCCCAGGCGCGCATGATTGCTGCCAGCCTTCTCGCCATCGGGTCCAACTGATGCGGTTTGAGGCTTTACACATCGAACGCTACGGGGTGTTCGAAGAGCGCAGCCTGAACTTTGGCCAAGCTCCACTTACGGTCATCTACGGGCCAAACGAGGCTGGCAAAAGCACCACTCTTGAAGCGGTTGGTGACTTCCTGTTCGGCGTGCCGGTGCAAACCCCTCGCATGGGCGTCTACGGCGGCGATGTTCTTCGCCTCGGTGCATTTCTCACGACAGCCGGCGGCGGCAAGTTGAACCTTTGGCGCCGCAAAGGTAGAGGGAAAACACTGACGAACGAGACCGGCTCTGCGGTCGATGACGCCGTCCTCGGTGCTTTGCTTGGCAGCACCACTCGCGAGCGCTTCCAGACCCTCTTCGGCCTCGACCACGAAACCCTGCGCCAAGGCGGCGCAGAGTTGCTGTCTGCAGATGGTGATTTCGGGCGGCTTATCGTGGAGGCTGGGGGAGGCCTTCGCGGCCTGATCTCGCGCCTGGACCAAGTCGACGAGGACCTGGCTGGACTCTTCACGAACCGGCGCCATGGCGATCGCGCTTTCTATAGGGCGAGCGACGCCTTCGTAGAGGCCGAGCGAATTGTCAAAGACGATTCGATCACCTGGGACCAATACGAGAAGGGACGCAAAGGCCACGAGGAGGCTGTAGCCGCCGTGCAGCGCCTGAGGGAAGCCAGGGGCGCGGCGACGCGGATGTTGTCACACCTGGAGCGCCTTGTACGCGTCGTTCCAACACTCGGCCGCCTCGATCAGGTCCGCGAGGCGCTAGCAGTACTCGGCGACGATGCGGGCCTACCAAGCGATTTCGACGAACAGGTAGCAGTCGCCCGTCGCCGTCTCGAACAGGCCCAGGAAGCCCTCGCGGAGGATACACGCCAACGCGCTCGGCTGCAGGACACGCTCGCCGACCTTCCGGTCGACGCCAGCCTTCAGTCACTCGAGGCAAAGGTGCGCGATATCCGCGAGCGCACCGTTCACGTCACCAAACAGAGGGTGGACAGGCCCAACCGTGAGCGCGAGCTGGCGGACGCGGACGGGAGGCTGAACGCCCTGCGCCGACGGCTGGGACTAACGCCCACGGCCGATCTGTCGTCAAAGTTACCTTCCGTCGAGGCGGTGGATGCGGTGGTCGTGCTCGGCGGACAGGGACAGCGGCTCGAGCCGGAATTATCGGGGGCCATAACGGAGCTTGAGCGTCTACAGGCTCGGCATCGACAGCTGTCCATCGCTCGCGACGAGGCTGTCGCAGCCGGTCACGACGAGGCCGTCGGCATAACCGCCGATCAATTGGCGCTTCTGCCGTCGGTGGAAGGCGACCTCGCCGTGCGCGAACGCCAAGCCAAGGCCGCGCTTGCCGCCGCGCGCCTGGGCATGACCGAGCTCGGCCTCAATTCAGATCGGCCCGACGCAGTGGCCTTTCCAGATCGCGATCAGGTCGCAGAGCAGATAAGCCAGCTCGACCGCCTCCACAATGATCGGGGTGAGGCGGACAGGGACCTTCGGCGTGCAGAGTCTGAGCGCGACGTCGCAGTGCGCTCGGCTGAACGATTGACCGCGGGGGGAGATGTGGCCGACACGGCGGCGCTTGAGGCGGCGCGGGAGGCCCGCACTGCGGCGCTCGAACCCCTACGCCGATCCCACCTCGCTGGCGTGTCTAACGTAGCGCCCGAGGTCAGATCGCGTGAAATGCGTCAATTGGACCTGACCATCGCCGGTGCCGACGATCTCGCCGACCGCCTCTCGAACGAAGCGCAACGTGCTGCGGAACTGTCCCAAGCGCGACATCGTGCTCAGGAAAATGATGCCCTCGCCAAAGCTGCGGAGCGGTCAATTGCGTCGCTCAATCAGGAGATTACGCGGCGCACGCTGGCCTTTCAGGCCAATTATCCCGAGGCATCCGAACGTTTCCCAACTCTGCCTAGCCTAATGGCCGCTGCGGAGCGGCGGCGCGTTTTGATCGAGCAGGCCCGTCAGGCCGCTGCGGCGCTTGAGGAGCTTGAACGCCAGCGTGTCCTCTTCGTTTCGCAGCGTCAGTTGCTCGATGAGGCTGAACGGGCATGTCGGCTCGGAGCGGACCCAGATCTGTCCCTGGAGGCGCGTGTTCGCCGCGCGGTTAAGGCACTCACGCGTCACGCCGAAGGTCACACTGCCTTCGCGCGCGATAAGCGCGAGCTCGCGGAAATCGACTTCTTGCAAGGGAATGTGGCGAAACAGGTCGAAACGCTCGAGCAAGATCGTGGGACCTGGCGCGTGCGTTGGACACGGGCGTTGGCCGCTTTGGGACTTCCCGCTGAAGTGACTATTGACGACGCAATCGCCGGCGCCAACGAGTGGGCGGCGGCGGCCGGGGTCCTTACGACCCTCGACGCAACGCGCCGACGTCTCGAGCGGATGGCCGAGGATGAGGCCGAGCTAGACGCCTGGGTGACAGCCGTGTTCGAGCGCGTAGCGGTCGAGCGACCCGCCGATACGGTGGCGGCGGCGAAGATGCTCGAAGCGCGATGGGATCAGCACCAAGAAGCCGACCGCAAGCGCCAAGCTCTCGAGCCCGAGCTCAAGCTAGCCGAAAGCCACGAGAAAGAGCACGCTGGCCAGGTCGAGGGGGCGAAGACCGAACTCACCCGTCTTGCCGGCCTCGCCGCCGTCGACCAGTCCGGACTGGACAACGTATGCGAGACGCTGAAGCGCCGGCGTGATCTTACCTACCTGGAAGCCCAATTGCTGGACGGCTTGCAGTCATCCGGTGACGGACTTTCGGAGACAGCCTTGCGCAGCGATTGGGGTGGGCGCGACGTCGATGAGCTCCGTGCTGCGCTGACTATAGAAAAGGCCAAGAGCGACGGCGTTGATTCTGACCTTGAGACGGCGGTGCAGCAGGAAGCCACCGCGCGAAGTCACCTAGAGGCACAAAGCCGCCCCCCAGAAGGCGCCGTAATCGCTGCGCGCGAGGCGGCTCTCGCCGAGATCCACGATGTGGTCGAGCGCTACACCAAACTCTCTTTAGCGCGGCACTTGGTCGAGACGGCGATCAGCAAGGTCAGAGCGGCCCAGCAGGATCCCCTCATCACCAGGGCGGGGACTATATTCGCGACGCTTTCGAAAGGGGCCTTCACGGACGTCGCCGCAGATGTCGACGTGAAAGGCGCGCCGGTGGTGGTGGGCGTCACGGCCACTGGACGAACGACCCCAGTCGCGATGATGAGCGATGGAACCCGCGACCAGCTCTATCTCGCCTTTCGCCTCGCCGGAATTGAAGCCTATTGCCAATCGGCAGAGCCCCTGCCCTTCGTCGCTGACGACATCCTAGTCCACTTCGACGATGAGAGGACCGAGGCTACGCTCGAGGTGCTTTCGGAGTTCGGCAAGGTAACGCAGGTGCTTTTGTTCACCCATCATTTGAGCGTTCTGGAAGCTGCGAAGGTTCTAGCTAGGAGAGGCGGAATTGAGATTGTACAACTGGCCCGCGCGTAGCTCAGATGCAGTAGACACCAGAGCACGCTTCGCGGTCAGGCAGCGCAGATCCTTTTCAAAGCCTTGAAGTGTCGATCGTCGACGTGCTGAATCATATCTATGAGCGATTGGGTCGCACCACGTGTTTCCTCCAAAGTCATGGTCGAGAAAGAGATCAGATCGTCGAGGTTTTCTGAGTGGGATTCGACCTGGGACAGCCGCTCCAAAGCCGTCATCTTGGTGCGGTCAAGCGTCTCGAAGTCATCGCAAATCTTCTGGACTTTGCCCTTTAGGCCATCGCTGCCCGGACATTTGAACGCGAGAAACACGTCGAGAACACGACGAAGTACATTGGGCATCATATATGCGTAGTCGGAGTAGCCATCCCCGAGCTCGGAGAAGCGCAGTACGTGGTGGAAAAGGAAGTGATACTCGGAATCATATTCACGAAGCAATTTAGAGAGGGGCACGATTTGGGTGACCCGCCTTTTGGCGTCCTCCGGCAGGCTGACGTCTAAAAATAGGAGGGTCGCCGTAGGGTCCTTTCCGTCGGCGGACTTGGCCTTGCTTTTCCACTCTTTGCGAAACTCATTCATGCACTGCTGATTGTGCGTGAGCACAATAAGCTGCTTGGCTTTCGACAGGCGGCTGCGCACGAGGGCGCAGGCGTAGTTTAGCGCCTTAGTGTCCAAGCTTGAGATTGGATCGTCGATGACGATCAAGAGGTCCTTCAGTTTGCGTCCGTCAGATTCGATCGTTGAGAGGAAGTAGGCAAGAGCGATTGCCGTTTTCTCTCCCTCGCTGGGGAGGCCTTCCATGACTTTGGCATGCCGGTGGAACTCGTAGCCTTCATCGACTGGATGAACGGCGAGTTCCTCATGGCCGAGGTATGATTGGATTAGCTTATTGATCGCGTCGGCCGCCGGCTTATGGACGCGAATTTTTTGACGCAGTTCGTTTGCGTCATTCTTCGCCGTCTCGATCCCCGCTGACAGATTGGCGTGCAGCGCCTCAGCTTCCCTGAGCGTGGTGACATGCTCGTCAAACCGTGTGCGGCATTCAGCGATATAGTGCTTACGGATGGCCTCCTCGGCCGCGTTCCTGTGGGCCTGGAAATTGCTGGCGATGATGTTGTGTTGTTGGATGATGGCGTTAACCGCCTTGAGCGCATCCGCCAGGTCCTCTGCAGCGACGGCGACCTCGTTATCCGTCGGCAGATCTGACAGGTCCGCCGATGAGGCCGGTTTGCTCCGCTTTTCAGCCAGCTTTTGGCGGAGGCGCTTGAGCTGATCCTTAGGGACTTGGATCGCCGAGATAAACGTGGCGCGGGTACCTTTGTAGCCAGCGGCCAAGTCCGATTGGAGCGCGTCCGAGGCAGGAAGAGACTGCTCTAAGGCTACCAACTGATCGATGTTGATCTGCAAGCGTTCGACCGTTTTATCGATTTTCGCCACAAACTGATCGATCTGGTTGTCCAGGGAACTCGCAAGGGCGGCGCGGCGCTCCGCGCTAATCGCGTTTCCGCAGTAGAGGCAATCAGGCAGCGCGTGGCTTTCGTGGTAATCGTGGCCAGACTTGATCCAAAGAAGCATGTCGGGATGCTTTTGGACCTCTTCAAGCGCCACGCTCGAAAGGGTCTGGCCGCAGATTTCTCGGACAAACTGAAACGCCTTGGGGAGAACTGTGGCGTCGTAGGCGATCTCGGTGAGGGGGTCGGCAGCCCTGTCGGTGCGCAAGCGATCCTGCGCAGCGGCTAGCGCAACCGCATCGAGTGAGGGCGTTTCCTTTTCAGGCCATCTGTCGTGGTCAGCCTGGAGGTGATTGGCCTCATACTTTCGATTGCCCAGGTGTAGGCGCTCTGCTGTCAGTTTTGCGGTGTCACGCTTGTAGCCGCTAAACGCTTTATCGGCGGCCTTCTCTGCCTTCTCGGCCGCGAGGTGCTCGGTCTGAAGTTTGCCGATCTTCTCTTCGAGTGTCGCCAGCTCGGCAG
>Ga0075012_10003247_pt1 | contig 15639 bp, 16 predicted proteins | sample All_14_2_FD_71474 | JGI IMG/M metagenome (GOLD analysis project Ga0075012, IMG submission 71474) | Freshwater microbial communities in response to fracking from Pennsylvania, USA - Allegheny Zone_MetaG_DW_15 | ecosystem: Environmental > Aquatic > Deep subsurface > Groundwater > Drilled... | reverse complement strand
CCCCTGCATGCCCGACATGAAGCCGGTGATCGGCCGTGCCCCCCGGCATCAGAATCTCTGGTTCGCCTTCGGTCACAACCACCACGGCCTGACGCTGGGCCCGGTCACCGGCCGCCTGCTGGCCGAAATGATGACCGGCGAGACGCCCTTCATCAATCCCGCCCCCTATGGTGCGGATCGCTTCTGATACAGAAAGGGGCGCCGGTTAACCCGGCGCCCCTTTTCTTTCGTCTCGCGTCTTTCGTCTTCAGCCTTCAGCTGTATCGTCCAACGTTGCAGCCGGTTCAGGCTTCGGTTTCGCTTCGGGTTTCACCGGAAAGGCGATGATCTGGGCGGCACCGCCGACTGCAACAACCTGATATTGTACAGCGGCGACAGGGGTTTCGGTGTCATGGTCTGACATGGTCTTACCCTTTCCGTACATTTTTGTCGGCAGGGACGTTACCCACAGATCGCCGCCATGGCGAGTCAATTTACGTTACGGCAGCGCCGCTCTCGGCAATTTCGGTCGCGACGGCAAAAGCCCCGGTCACGGCCTCTATCTCCGCCGCAGCGGTGCCCGGTACCGGGGTAATGCGCGCGACCAGGCCGCGCTTGGCGTCTTCCCTCGCTTCCACGGTCGCGGCGATGCCGGCCGCCCGCAGTGCATCGCCCAGCACCCGGGCCGTGGCCCGCTGGCGCAACGGCGGCTTATGGATCTTGCCGACCGCCGTCACCGGCAGTTCGGGCAGGATTTCCAGATGCACGGGCGCGGCCGCCCGCTCGGGCACGCTTTCCCGGGCATAGGCGATCAATTCCTCGGCACTGGCGCGGACACCGGGGCGCAGGGCGACATAGACCGCCGGCAATTCCCCGGCATAGGCATCGGGCTGGCCGACGGCGGCGGCCAGCGCCACTGCCGGATGGCCGGCCAGGACATCCTCGATCATCTGGGGATCGATATTATGGCCGCCGCGGATGATCAGGTCCTTCGACCGCCCGACCAGCCAGAGGTAATGATCCTCGTCGTAACGCGCCAGGTCGCCGGTATCGAACCAGCCCTCGGGCGCCGGCTGACCGACGTAACCGGCAAAGAGCTGCGGCCCCTTCATGCACAGCGCCCCGACCTCGCCGACCCAGCAGGCCCGCGCGGGGCGGCCGTTCTCGTCCAGGGTCATCGGCTGCAATTCGACATAGGGCAGACGGAAGCCGACCGAGCCGGCGCGGCGCTGGCCCCAGCGCGGGTTGATGGCGCTGGCGCAGGTGCCTTCGGTCATGCCGTAACCTTCGAGGATCTTGACCCCGGTCGCCGCCTCGAAGCGGCGGATCAGGTCGGCCGGCATGGGGGCGGCACCGCAGATCGCCGATTTCAGCGACGACAGATCGTGGCCGGCGGTCGGGACATCGAGCAGGGCGGCATAAAGCGTCGGTACGCCGGAGAAGGAATTGCCCTTGAAGCGTTCGACCAGAGCCCAGAAATTGGCCACCACACCCTGGCCGCGATAGCCCTGGGGCGTCAGCAATACCACCGTGCGCCCGCCGGCAAAGGCCGCCAGCCCGGTCACCATGGTGCCATTGACATGGAACAGCGGCAGGCCGCAGAGCAGCACCCGATCTTCCGGCGCCCCCATCAGATTGCCGAGCAGGCAGGCCTCGAACACTTGATTGGCGTGGGTCTGGCGGGCCAGCTTGGGCGTGCCGGTGGTGCCGCCGGTGTGGAAATAGGCGGCGACCTCCCCCTCGGCGATCACCCGGCCGGAGACGAGACGATCCGCCGCCTCGACCGCCAGGGCAGCGTTGAAATCCAGAATCTCGACATCCACCCGCGCCGGCCTTGTGTCCGGCGGGGTCAGGGCGGCCAGCATGGGACGCATGGCGTCGGGTACATAGGGGCCGAGATCAACGCGCAGCACGGTCTTCAGCCCCGGCACCAGATCGATCACCTTCACCGCCTTGTCCCAGAGATCGGACTGCGGGAAGGGCGCCAGCGTGACCAGGACCGTGGCACCGGCATTGCGCAGGATATCGGCGATCTTTTCCGGCTCCAGCAGGGGATTGACCGGATTGGCGATGCCCGCCGCCTGGGCGCCCCAAAGCGCGTAATGGGTTTCCAGCAGGTTGGGCAGCAGCAGTCCGACCGCCTTGCCCGCCCCGATGCCGAGACCATGGAACAGGTTGGCCGCCTGGGTGACCCGGGCCAGCAGGTCCCGATAGGTCACATCATGGCTCGGCAGGTCGGGATCGCCGATCAAAAGGAAGCGCAGCGCCGGATCGTCCGGCCAGCGCCGGGCGGCCCGGGCAATAACGCCATAGGTATCGGTCAGCCCGTCCAGCCGGTCACGGTAAGGCGTTTCCTCGATCGCCAGGACATCGTCATAAGTGGCAATGCGCAGAACTTCGTCCACGGCGTTCCCCCCAGGTGCTTATTATCTTTTTGGTCAAGCAGGATCGGGGGGTAAAGGGGGAAGGTCAAGAGGGACGAAAGGTTAACCGGTCGGGTGCCGCCGTCCCGCCGGAGAGGATGAATTGCATCGCCTCATTGGCCGACCAGTCGAGCCAGACCAGTTTCTCGACCGGCACCAGCTCCATATAGCCCGAGGTCGGGTTGGGCGCGGTCGGGACATAGACCGCCGCAATCTCCTGCCCGGTGTCGGACGTGGTGAAGATCTTGGTGACGAAGCCGATGGTCTTCATGTCGGGGCTGGGAAATTCGATCAGCACCACGCGCTGCTGGCCGGCGGGGGCCTGCTGCAGCGAGGTGATCAATTTCCGCACGGCACCATAAACCGCCTCGACGAAGGGGATGCGCGCCATCAGGCGGTCGAACAGGTGCCACAGCCGGCGCCCGACCACCGCCGTGGTCAGCGCACCGAGCAGGTAGAGCGCCACCAGCGTGACTATGGCGGCGACAAGGCTCTGGAACCATTCCTGACGCAGCAGGTCGGCGATCTCCGGCGCATTGGTCAGGCCGGCCGCGAGGCCGAGCACCACCGGCCGCCCGGCCGCCACCAGGAAATCGAACACGATCCTGACGATCCAGGCGGTCAGCAGCAGGGGCAGGCTGGCCAGCAGGCCGGCCACGATGTTGCGGCGGATACGTTCCATGTCGTCACGGTCCCGGAATAAGCGGCTGCACCCTTGGCCGGCTTGGCCAATCGCCAGCCATTATGCTAGAGGGAGAGCGAATTCCCAATGCCGTCCGACGGACAGGATAAGGATCTTCCATGCTGAAAGTCGGCATTGTTCCGGTCACCCCCTTCTCGCAGAACTGCAGCATCATCTGGTGCGACCAGACCATGAAGGGCGCCGCCGTCGATCCCGGCGGCGATCTCGACCGGATCCGGGGCGCCATCGAACAGGTCGGCATCACCCTTGAAAAGGTGCTGCTCACCCATGGCCATCTGGACCATGCCTCCGCCGCCGGCGAATTGGCGACTGAAGCGGGCGTGCCCATCGAAGGGCCCCATGAGGATGATGAATTCCTGATCCATACCCTGCGCCAGCAGGGCCAGGCCTATGGCTTCCCGCTTTATCCCGAATTCAAGCCGACCCGCTGGCTGAAGGGCGGCGATACGGTCAACCTCGGCGAGGAGGTGCTGGAGGTGAAACATTGCCCCGGCCATACCCCCGGCCATGTGGTGTTTTTCCATGGCCCGAGCAAATTGGCCATTGTCGGCGATGTCCTGTTCAAGGGCTCCATCGGGCGGACCGATTTCCCGCGCGGCGACCATGACACGCTGATCCGCTCGATCACCGGCGAACTCTGGCCGCTGGGCGCCGATGTCACCTTCATTCCGGGCCATGGCCCGGTTTCCACCTTCGGGGAGGAGCGGCGCAGCAACCCCTTCGTGGCCGACCGGGCGCTGGCCGCCGGGGCTTAATCCTCGAGGACCGAGACGGTCGCCGCCGCATCCCACGACAGGGTGACGGCGGCTCCTTCCGCCGGCAGGGCATCCGCCCGGTCGATGGCGATATTGACCGACAGCATCAGGCCGCTGGCGCTGCGCAGGGTCAATTCGGCATGGGTGCCGAGGAAAATCGCGGTTTCGACCCGCGCCGCCAGGGCATTGTCGCCCCCCGGGCCCAGGCGGAGCGCCTGCGGGCGCAGGGCCAGCAGGACCTCGGCCCCGGGGTCGAGATCGCGCCCGCCCAGGGCATGGCGGAACCGTCCGTCGGCGGTCTCGATCAGGGCGGTGCCTTCCGCCACCTCGGCCACAAGCCCGGCGATGAAATTGCTCTTGCCGAGGAAATCGGCCACGAAACGGGTTTCCGGCCGGTCGTAAAGCTCCCGCGGGGCCCCCAGTTGCACGATCCGCCCGGCGCGCATGATCGCGATCCGGTCGGACATGGCCATGGCCTCTTCCTGGTCATGGGTGACATTGACGAAGGTCCGCCCGAGGCGGCGGTGCAACTGGCGCAATTCTATCTGGAGATCGTGGCGCAATTTCTTGTCGAGGGCGCCCATGGGCTCGTCGAGCAGCAGGACTTCTGGCGAGAACACCAGGGCGCGGGCCAGCGCCACGCGCTGCTGCTGACCGCCCGACAATTGCTTGGGCGCCCGTTTTGCCAGATGGTCGAGCTGCACCAGGGCCAGGGTTTCCTGCACCTTTGCCTCGATGGTCGGGCGGGGCAGGCCGCGCACCTTCATCGGATAGGCGACATTCTCGGCAACGCTCATATGCGGGAACAGGGCATAGCCCTGGAACACCACGCCGAAATCGCGCTTTTCCGGCGGCAGCCGGACGATCGACCGGCCGCCGACGAAAATATCGCCATGGCTCGGCTCGACGAAGCCGGCCATGGCCATCAGCAAGGTGCTCTTGCCCGAGCCGGACGGCCCGAGCAGGGTAAGAAATTCGCCGGGCGCCACGGTCAGATCGATATCGTCCAGCGCCTTGAACGAGCCATAGAATTTCGACAGGCCATAGAGACGAATATCCTGGCCGGCGGCGGTGCTCATCAGGCTTCCCCGGATTTGGCGCGCATCAGGTCACGCAGCAGATAAAGAACAGCGACAATCACGGTAATGCCGATCATCAGGGTGGAAACGGCCGCGACGGCAGGATCGATATTGTCCCTGATGTCGGACCAGATCTTCCGCGGCAGCGTGTAGACGCTGCGCGACGAGACGAAAAGCGTGACAATGATCTCGTCCCACGAAATCACGAAGGCAAACAGCCCGCCGGTGAAAAGCCCGGCCCGGACATTGGGCACGATGACATCCCGGACCACGCGGAACGGCCCCGCCCCCAGGCTGCGCGCCGCCTGCACGATCCGGGGGTCCAGCCCTTCGAGGGCGGCGGTGACGGTCATGAAGACGAAAGGCATGCCGAGAAGGGCATGGGACAGCACCACGCCGAACACCGTATCGAACAGGCCAAGGGTGACCCAGGCCTTGGACAGCGCGAGCGCGGTGACGATGGGCGGCACGATCATGGGCAGCAGGGCCAGAACCCCGATCACCCGCGCCGCCCGCCCGCCGATCCGCCACAGGCCGATGGCGGCCGCGCCGCCGACGAAGGTGGCGATCAGCGTCGCGCCGATGCCGACCATGGCACTGTCGCCGAGCGCGCCGAGCCAGGCCGGCGAGGTGAACACCGTCTCGTAATGGCGGAGCGAAAAGTCGCCGTCCGGCATGGAGAGAAAGCGTTCGGGCGAGAGCGACAGGGGCACCGAAATGAACATGGGCGCCAGCATGAAGCCGATGACGATCCAGGCGATCGTCAGGGTCAGAAGCAGCCCCGGAGACCGGCGCAGTTTCATCAGCCGAACCCTTTCTTCAGGCCCACCGTCTTGCCCATGATGCCGATCAGCACCAGGGTGAGGACGAGCAGGACCACCGATTGCGCGGCACCGAAGCCCCAGCGCACGGTCTGCAGGATGGCGACGGAAACCGATTCCGCCAGCATGACCACCCGCCCGCCGCCGAGAATGGCCGGCGTCACATAGAAGCCGAGACCGAAGACGAAGACGATGACGGTCGCCGCGAAGACGCCAGGCAGGGTCAGGGGCAGATAGACCTTGAGGAACGTCGTGGCCGGCCCGGCGCCCAGGCTGCGCGAGGCAAAGAGCAGGCGCTGGTCGATCCCGCGCATGACGGCAAAGATCGGCAGCACGGCATAGGGGATGAGGTAATGCACCATGCCGATGATGACGCCCAGTTCATTCCGCACCAGGGCCAGCGGCTGGTCGATCCAGCCCGCCTCCATCAGCCAGCCGTTCAAAGGCCCCTGGTCGCGCAGCAGCACGAGCCAGGAAAAGGCCCGGACCAGCACGGAAATCCATAAGGGCACGAGCACGCCGACGAGAAGAATGCGCTGGTGCCGGTCGCCCACATGGGCCATGGCATAGGCAACGCAAAAGCCGAGGACGATGGAAATTACCGTGGTGATGGCGCAAATGCGGAGCGTGGTGAGCAGCACTTTCACCGGTCCCGAGGCGGTGACCAGGCGCTCGTAATTGGCAAGCCCCGGCTGCGGGTCGGTGACCGAGAGCAGCAGGATATTGCCCAGCGGCAGCAGGAACAGGCCGATGGTCAGCACCAGGATGGGCACCACCAGCCACCAGTAGGGATCGAGACGACCCCGCGCATTGCGCAGGGTCGTCTCGAAGCGCCCGGGCACCCGGTCAGCCGGCAACGGCGTCGAGCCAGGCATTCAGTTCATTGTCGTAATGTTCCGCATACCATTTCTCGTTGCGGATCACGGCGGTCTCGAGATGCGAGGTCGGGTTCAGGCGGGCCTGTTCCGGCGTCAGCAGCGGGATGGCGGCCGGATTCGCCGGGCCGTTGCCCATGGCTTCCAGCAGCTTGATCTGCTTCTTCGGGTCCTGGGTGGAGGCGATGAATTCCTGGGCCAGCTTGACGTTCTTGCCGCCCTTCGGAATGCACCAGGCGCCCGGGCTGACGATCTGCTGGTTCCAGATCCAGCCGACGCGGCCCTTGGTGTCACGCTCCAGCACGGAACAGCGGGTGTTCCAGATGTTGCCCATGACGACTTCGCCGTCGAGGAACAATTGCTGGCTGGAAGCGCCCGAGTCCCAGAGCACCAGATTGTCGCCGAGCGATTTCACCATCTCGACGACCAGCTTCATGTCGATCGGATAGACGTCCTCGGGCTTCTTGCCGGCGGCCAGCATGAAGATTTCCGGCATGCCCATGAACCACTTCCAGAGCGTGCGCTTGCCCGGGAATTTCTTCAGATCGAAGAAATCGGCCCAGCTCGTCGGCGCTTCCGGCAGCTTGGTCTTGTCATAGGCAAGGACGTAGGAATAGACGTAATTGCCGGCCGAGAGATCGAATTTATTCCAGTCGAAGTAACCCTTGGGGTCAACGACGGTATAATCGATCGGCTCGAGGTAGTCCGGGCCGAGCTGGAGGCCGTAGAACCCGTCGCCGTCGGATACGTCCCAGATGACGTTCTTCTCGTCGACCATCTTCTTGATATTGCCCGGCAGGGGGCCGGCGCCATCGATATTCACCTTGGTGCCGGTCGCGGCGGAGAAGGGCGCGGTCCAGGCATCGGTATAGGCCTTGACGGCATCGCCGCCGAAGTTGGAGATGGTGATCTCGCCCGCCGCCTGGGCCTTGCGACCCCCGAGGCTGACACCCGCTGCCGTCGCACCGAACATGGCGCAAAGGGTGAGGAAATCGCGCCGATTCACCCGCCCACGGGCGTAGAGATCGCGTGCGATTGCAAGGGAATCCTCGCGGTGAAGGTCTTGATCCATGCCGCTCTCCAGCTCTGTTGCCCAAGCGCCTGTCGTTTGGGCATGATCAACTCTAATGCACAAATATTGCACTGCACGTTGGCGATCACCAAACCTTTGGTTAAGCGGAGGCTAAACTGAATAAGACCAATTCCAGGTCACACACCCCCCAAATCTTCCGGGGGGCGATTTCCGATGGTGACCTGCGCCTTCTGCGTGTCTTCCGCACGGTGGTCGACAATGGCGGCTTCACGGCGGCCGAAGTGGCGCTGAACAAGTCGAAATCGGCCATCAGCCTCGATATCGCCCATCTCGAACAGCGCATGGGCACCAAGCTTTGCGTGCGCGGGCGCAGCGGCTTCCGCCTGACCGACGAGGGGCAGATCGTCTATCTCGCCTCCCTGCAATTGTTCAACGACGTCGAGAAATTTCGCGACCGGGTGGCGACCGCTGTCAAGGCCCTGACGGGAAGATTGTCGCTTCTGCTGGTCGACAACCTCGTCTCGGTCGCGGCCGGTCCGATGACGCGCGCCATCGGCGAATTCGCCAAACGGCACGGAAAGGTCGAACTGATCATGGATTCGGCGACGCCCGCCGGTGTCGAGCAGGGTATTCTCGACGGCGATGCCGATCTTGGCGTCTCTGTCGTACCGCGCGAATTATCCTCGATCGAGATGATCCCGCTGTTCCGCGAAGCCCTGCACCTCTATTGCGGGCGGAACCACGAATTGGCGCAAGGGGGCTTGAGCGGGATCACGGCGGAGCAGGTGAAACAGCACCGGCTGGTCATGCCCGGGGTCACCGAAGACCCGAGTTTCGCCGCCGTGGTCAGCGGCTTCCGCACCGATGCGCGGTCGAGCAATATCGATGCCCGCATCCTGCTGGTCCTGAGCGGCGCCTTCCTCGGCTTCCTGCCGCCCCATTTCGCCGCGCCCTGGGTCGAAAGCGGAGAACTGCTGGAAGTGATGCCCGACCACTTCCGCACCGAAAACACTTTCTATGTCCTGTTCAAGAAATCCGCCCGGCAAAGCGCGGCCGCCCAGGCCTTCCTCTCGATCCTGTTGGCCAGTTTCGAGAAGGCAAAGCGGATGCAGATCTCGAAACTGGGCCAGTTGAGCTGAACCTGACCGCCCCCCTCAATAGCCCCGGGCGAGGTCGACCGCGTTCAGCAGGGGTTCGCCCTTCAAGGCACGGTCGAAATTGGCGATGACGGTGCGGGCGGCGGTATCCGGCGAAATGGCACCGGCAACATGGGGCGTGGTCAGGATTTCCGGTCGGGAGTAGATCGGGTGCTCGACCGGCAGGGGTTCGCTGGAAAAGACATCGAGGGTGGCACCGGCGATCTGTCCGGCGTCGATGGCGGCGACCAGATCCGCCTCGACCAGATGGCCGCCCCGGCCGATGTTGACGATGAAACTGCCCTTCGGCATCAGGGCAAAGGCCCCGGCCCCCAGGATGCCCGCAGTCTCCGGCGTCAGGGCCAGGACATTGACGATCAGCCGGCTGGCGGCCAGAAAATCCGGCAATTCACCGGTGCCGGCAAAGCAGGTAACGCCTTCAATCTCGCGCCGGCTGCGCGACCAGCCGGAAACGGTAAAGCCGAGCGCCCGCAGCTGCGCCGCAATCGCCCCGCCCAGCACGCCGATACCCATCACGCCGATGGGGAAATCGGCCTTGCGCAGGGCCGGCTGGTAATCCCACAGCCGGGCCCGGGTCTGGCGCTCGAAATGATCGAAGGCGCGGTAATGGCGATAGACGGCGGCCAGCGCGTAATCGGTCATGGTTTCGGTCAGGCTGTCGTCGATCAGCCGGGCCAGCGGCACGCCTGCCGGCAGTTCCGCCAGGTTCAACTGGTTGATCCCGGCACCCAGCGACTGGATGCCCTTCAGGCCGCCATAGGCGCCAAGGCCGCCCGGCGGCGGCTTCCACATCAGGGCGAAGGGAATGCTGGCGGGATCTTTCACGTTACGCCAGTCCACCACCTCGATATCTGGGCGCAGGCGGGCGACGGCGGCCGCCCAGGCCAGAGGATCGTCGAGGTCGCTGGAGAACAGGATCTGGTGCGTCATCGCTGTCGGTTCCGTGGTTGCCATGCCCGAAACCTCGCAGACGAGACCCCCGAGGCGATTACGAATCTTTCAAATCATCATTTGAACCGGCGAAAAGTCCAAATATTGAGCGATGAAAGCGTAATGATTTCGGGCCTGTGGCGCAATTTTATGCGCAATTGCCCAAAAATCGCGCACAGCAGGGTCAATTGACAATAATTCTATTGATCCCTGTACTTCATGAGACCGGTGCGCCGGACCAAGTGCCAGACCCACCCTACCCGCGAATGAGGTCTCGATCATGCGTATGTTCAAGTCAGGATTGCTGGGCCTTGCCCTGACCGCCCTTGCCGCCGGCACCAGCCTTGCCGCCGACAAGCTGATCATCGGCAATGAAGGCACCTATCCGCCCTTCAGCATGATCACGCCGGAAGGCAAGCTGATCGGCGTCGAGCCCGAACTGGCCGAGGAAATGTGCAAGCGGATGAAGGTGACCTGCGAGTTCGCGGTCATGGACTTCAAGGCGCTGATCCCCTCCCTGCTCCAGGGCAAGGTCGATATCGTCGGCAGCCAGGTGACCCCGACGCCGGAGCGGAAGGAAAAGGCCATCTTCGGTATTCCCGTGGTCTACAACCCGGATACCTATGTCGTCCGCAAGGGCAAGACCTATGAGTTCACCCCGGCCGGCATGAAGGGCGTGCGGATCGGCGTACAGCGCGGTTCCGCCATGGCAACCTTCATCACCACCAGCTTTGGCGACGCCCCGGTGATGTCGCTCTACGACAACCCGGACCAGATCAAGCTGGACCTTCTGGCCGGCCGCCTCGACATGGCCTATGGCGCCAAGCTGAACTGGACCGCCGAACTGATCGACAAGCCGGAAGGCAAGGATTTCGAGCTGGCCGGCGGCGACAATTGGTCGGGCGATACCTCGATCGCGCCGGAAGCCCGGGGCTCGAGCTGGATCGTCCGCAAGGGCGAAGACGAGCTGATCGCCAAGATGGATGCGGCGCTGAAATCCATGCTGGACGATTGCACCTTCACCCAGATCCGCAAGAAGTACCTCTCGGTGCCGATCGTTGCCGCTGAAGCGGCCTGTGTCGCCAAGGAGGGCTGAGGCCGTCCCGGCCGCAGTCCGATTGGTTGGGGCCCCGCCGGCGCTATACCCCCCGGCGCCGGCGGGGATTACCAGTGGAGTAACCAGGCATGGAACTTCTCGCCCTGGGCGATACGGGTTATGGCGATGAACTTCTGTTCGGCGCCTGGCTCACCATCAAGCTGGCGCTTTACGGCTTTCTGCTCGCCCTTATCTTCGGGCTCGCGCTGGCGGTTTTCTCCCTGAAGGGCAAGGGGCCGCGCTGGTGGCTGTTCCGGGCCTATGCCTCGGTCTTCACCGGGGTGCCGTCGCTGCTCATCATCTTCCTGTTCTATTTCGGCGGGGCCGAGATCGTGCGCGGCCTGCTGTCCCCCTTCGGGATCAGCGTGAAGCTCGATGTCTCGCCCTTTGCCGCCGGCGTGGCGGCCCTTGCCCTCGTCTATGCCGCCTATCTGGGCGATCTGATCCGGGGTGCCATCCTGAATGTGCCGAAAGGCCAGTTCGAGGCCTGCGAGGCTTTGTCCGTGCCGCGCCGCCATCTCTGGTTCCGCATCATCCTGCCCCAGGCCCTGCGCCTGGCCCTGCCCGGGCTGGTCAATACCTGGATCGTGCTGCTGAAGGATACGGCCCTGGTCTCGCTCGCCGGGCTGAACGACCTGATCGCCCAGGCCAAGATCGCCGCCGGCTCGACCAAGGAACCCTTCATGTTCTTCACGGCAGCACTCGTCTTCTTCGTGCTGATCAGTTCGCTGACCCTGCCCCTGGTGCGGCAGATCGCGCTGCGGCTGGAACGCGGCCAGCGGCGTGCGGGGGTCTAGGCCATGCAGTTCGATTTCGCCCTCGCTTACGACAATATGCCCGCCCTGCTGTCGGGCGCCTGGATGACCTTGCTGGTCACTTTCACCGTGATGGCGATCGGCGGCCCGCTCGGCCTGCTGGTCTCTTTCGCCCGCATGTCGCGGCATCGGGGGCTCGCGCTCTTCGGTGCGGCCTATGTCGCGATCTGCCGGGGCGCGCCCAGCCTGATCCTGCTCTATCTGATCTACAACGGCCTGGCCCAGCTCGATCTGGTCCGCGAGGGCTGGCTGTGGCTGCTGTTCCAGCATGCCTTCTTCTGCGTCGTCGTCGCCTTCTCGCTGAACCATTCGGGCTATGTGGTGGAGATCATGCGCGGCGGCATGGAAGCGGTGCCCGCCGGCCTGATCGAGGCTGCGGCAGCGCTAGGCCTCAGCCCGCGCCAGGTTCTCTGGAAGGTGAAACTGCCCATGGCCATCCGCTATGGCATGAAGGCCTATCAGACCGAATCCCTGATCTTCATGAAAAGCACCGCCGCGGTCAGCGCCGTGACCCTGACCGACCTGACGGCGGCGGCCAATGAAATCTTCTACCTGACCTATGATCCGTTCACGCCGATCCTGACCGCCGGCTTCATCTATTGGGTGATCAATAATGCCATGCGGTTCGGCTTCGAATGGCTGGACCGCCGGCTGAACCGGCACCTGACCCTGGCCTGAGGAAAGAGTGATGGAATTCGCCAATCTCGACCGCTATCCCGCCGTGGCCATGGCCGGGGTCGATAAATTCTACGGCCGGTTCCAGGCGCTGCGCGGCGTCGACCTTACGGTCGAGCGGGGCGAGATCGTGGTGATCTGCGGGCCGTCCGGCTCCGGCAAATCGACCCTGATCCGCTGCATCAACGCGCTCGAAGCCCATGACGGCGGCGCGATCACGGTCAATGGCGTGCGTCTCGGCAAGGACCGGGCCTCCATCCTCGATGTCCGGCGCGAGGCGGGCATGGTGTTTCAGCAGTTCAACCTGTTTCCCCATCTGACCATTCTCGAGAATTGCACCTTCGCCCCGCGCAGCTCGCTGAAAATGGACAAGGCCAAGGCGGAGGCGCTGGCGCTCCGCTATCTGGCGCGGGTGCAGATCGCCGACCAGGCCCATAAATACCCGGCGCAATTGTCAGGCGGGCAGCAGCAGCGGGTGGCCATCGCCCGGGCGCTGTGCATGGAGCCGCGTATCATGCTGTTCGACGAGCCGACTTCCGCCCTCGACCCCGAAATGGTCGGCGAAGTGCTGCGCGCCATGGAGGAACTGGCGGCGGATGGCATGACCATGATCTGCGTCACCCATGAAATGGGCTTTGCCCGCAAGGTGGCGGATCGCTGCGTCTTCATGGACCGGGGCGAGATCGTCGAGGCCGGCCCGGCCGAGCCATTCTTCGACAATCCGCAAAGCGAGCGCCTGCAGGGTTTCCTGGCCCAGGTGCTGAAATAGGGCGTTGACCCCGACTCATGCTATGCTGCCGGCTTCGGAACAGAGGTCGCGGCGGAACATGAATCGGGCGCAGCAAGCATTCTACCTGGTGCTGGGCCTTGTCATGGTCGCGCTGGGCATTATCGGCGCCTTTCTGCCGGTGATGCCGACGACGATTTTCCTGATCCTGGCGGCGGGCTGTTTCGCCCGCTCCTCGCCCCGGCTGGAACGCTGGCTGCTCGACCATCCGAAACTGGGGCCGACCGTGGTCGCCTGGCGCCGGCACGGCGCAATCTCCAAACAGGGCAAGGCGCTGGCGCTCGGCGGCATGGCGCTCGGCTATGGGATTTTCTACGCCACCAGCCGACCGGCGCTGTGGCTGGCGCTGCTGGTGGCCGGGGTGATCGGCGCCTGTGCTGCCTATGTCGCTAGCCGGCCCTTGCCGCCGCTCGGCGAATGATGGTTCAGCTTTCGCTCAACTAACATTATGGCCGTTCGGATTTCCGGGGGCAGGGGCTTCCCCGATCATCCTGGCATTGTTCCATTTCAATGTCGGGGGCGCCTCCCATGGATGAAGTCTTTGTCCGCAAGAATCTGATCAAGCCGGGCCGGTTGCACGCGCTTTCGGCCCGCTCGGACCTGCGCGGCGCGCTCCAGCTCGGCAGCCATGCCCTGGCCATTCTCGCCACCGGTTACCTGCTGCATCTCTCGCTCGGGACCTGGTGGGTGGTACCGGCCTTCATCATTCATGGCGGCCTGCTCAACTTTCTTTATGCCGGCCAGCATGAATTGTCCCATTGGACCGTGTTCAAGACCCGGGGCCTGAACGAGTTTTTCGGCCGGATCGTCGGTTTCGTGCTGCTCTATCCCCGCGATTTCGACCAGATCCAGCACACGGCCCATCACCGCCACACCCAGGATTGGGAACAGGACGGCGAATTGGTGCGCGGGCCCTATACGCTCTTCGGCTATCTGATGTGGTTCCTCGGGCCGACCTATTGGTATTCCCGGATCGCCCGCATCATCCGCTTCTGCTTCGGCGTGGTGGTCGAACCCTATATCCCCGAAGTGCGGAAGAAGGATGTGATCCTGGAAGCCCGCCTGCACATGCTGGGTTACCTCGCGATCGCCGCCGTCTCGATCTACCTCCAGAGCGGGGCGACCGTGCTCTACTGGCTGGCGCCCATGATCGCGACCAAATTCATCCATCAGTTCCAGAACACCATCGAACACCTGGGCCTATCGCACGAACAGAATATCCTGACCAATACCCGCACGACCCGCACCAATGCCCTGCTGCGCTGGGCCTGCTGGAACATGCAATATCACACCGCCCATCATGCCTTCCCGGGCGTGCCCTTCTGGAAGCTGAAGGACCTGCACCGCGAAATCTTCGACGGCAATGGCATCAAGCCCTATTCGATGACTTACCTCGGCTTCCAGGCGGAAGTGATCCGCAAGCTGTCCGGCGGGCGCAGCGAGGCCGATTATCCGATGGACCGGCCCTGGATCATGGACGAAACCAACAAGGCGGATGCCAAGGTGGCGGCCAATGCCTGAACTTCTGGTCTACCAATCGCTCTGGGCGACCGAGAAGCGCACCCCCGGCGTCCCCGAGACGCCGGTGGCGGCGCGCTTCGAGGCGGTGAAGGCGGCCGGTTATGACGGCATGGCCATCGACCTCGGCGCCCTGTCCCTCGACCAGGCGCGGGAGACCGTGCCGCTCTTCGCCCGGACCGGGCTGGGCGGCCTGCTCACCGCCTTCCCGAAATCGATCGAGGATCTGCGCCCGGCCCTGCATCTGGCCAAGGATATCGGCTCGCCCTTCGTCGTCGTGGTCGGCCAGGTCATGCCGGTAACCGTCGAAGGTTCGATCCCGGTGATCCGCGAATGGCTGCGGGTCGCGCGGGAGGAAGGGGTGCCGATCCAGTTCGAGACCCATCGCGCCTGTATCACCAATGATATGTTCGCCACCCTGCAACTGCTCGATGCCGTGCCTGAAATGCGCATGGCCTGCGATCTGTCGCATTACGTGGTGGACCGGGAAATGACCCTGCCGCTGTTCCCCGACTACCATCTCCAGATCAGCCGCATTCTCGAGCGCTGCGACAGTTTCCAGGGCCGCATCGCCAACCGCTGCCAGGTGCAATTGCCGGTGCAATTTCCCCAGACCAAGCCCTGGCTCGACCTCTTCCTCGGCTGGTGGGCGGAGGGATTCCGCCGCTGGAAGGCGCGGGCCGGGGCTGAAGACAGGCTGATCTTCCTTTGCGAGCTTGGCCCCCGCGACTACGCCATCACCGGGGCCGACGGCCTCGAACTGTCCGACCGCGACGCCGATGCCCTGATCCTCCGCGATCACGCCAAAAGGCTGTTCGACGTGCCCTGACCCCCCGGAACGCCAAAAGCCCGCCAAGCATTTGGTTGAGCGGGCTTTATTTGGTTGCGGGGGCACGCAACTACCGATACCGGCATTCCCCAGGCCGCAGACTCATAACTCCGGATGTAGATCAGTGCTGAAGCGAATTTGACCGCGGCGAGAAAGTTTAGGGG
>Ga0075012_10003246_pt1 | contig 15648 bp, 6 predicted proteins | sample All_14_2_FD_71474 | JGI IMG/M metagenome (GOLD analysis project Ga0075012, IMG submission 71474) | Freshwater microbial communities in response to fracking from Pennsylvania, USA - Allegheny Zone_MetaG_DW_15 | ecosystem: Environmental > Aquatic > Deep subsurface > Groundwater > Drilled... | reverse complement strand
ATTACATTGTTTACTACATTTGAGATAGTTCTTATTTGCTCGTCAGGTACAAGTAAACTTCTCTCGCTTTCTTTTTTTTCTATCTCTTTATTTAGGAATTTACGATAATCATTTGCTTCTTTAAGCGACTCATTCATTTGCTTTTTAATATCAGGCAGCAAAGCGTAATCCTTACCCTTGGAGTTGTTTTGTTTGTTCCAAAATTGACTTTGATTCTGTAATTCGTTTATGCTACCTTGAACGTGATCAACCTTAATAACCTGAGTCTCATTAAACATCGTTAGAACTATAAGAGCGCCGGAAACAAAGCTGGCAAATGCGGTTCCGAGTTTTATGAACCACCAAAAGATAGAGTAAAAACTGCCCTCGGAGCGATACCCAACTTTAAGTTCATTCTCGTCACATATATCGCCAACCATCGATGAGCCAAGTGTAAAGAAGAAAAGCATGCCAGCCGATAAAAGAACCGTGGGTATTACAATGAGATATGGATGATTAGGGTTATAGCATAGTATTTTCGAAAACTGCGCCAAGGCCATCAGTACAATAGCTATAATTAGAGTGTTTCTTTTGCCAAGTTTAGGGCTAATCCAGTTTAACGGAAAAACTGCTAAAACTCCGGTTATTGCCCAAATAGTTCCGTTAATTCCAAGCAATGTTGCTCCTGCTGCTTTATCGCCTCCAAACACATAGAAAATAGGTATGTAGGAGCCCAGTAGTTGTACGAAGTTGAAGCCCATTGCGAGGGTGAAGATAGAAAGGGTTAGGTAAATGAAGTTCTTGTTTGTACCAACCAGCTTCATATCCTTCCAGAAATGAGTCTTTTTGTGCTTGGATGCTTTGGCAAAACCAGGTTCTTTAAGACTGAAAAACCACCAAAGGGAAAGAGGAACTAATATTGCTGCAATCAATATTGATACGTACCTCATTCCGTCGGCTTCGTTTCCTCCAGCGCCCTTAAATACATCCATATTGGCCAATTTAAAGAGCCAAGGTGTGCTCATGGCAAAAATATTACCAAAGAAACTTTTTGCGCTAAAAAGCCTTGTGCGGGCGTGATAATCAGTAGTTGATTCGATGCCAAGTGCACCATGCGAAATTTCGAAGATGTTTACGGCCGTAAAAAATAGCAATAATGCTATTAGAATGTATACAAGTTGAAAAGCTTGGAAGCCTGATTCGCTTGGAAACCAAGCTTGCACCATTTCTCCTTTAGGTATCCACCACATTATAACAAAAAAGAACGCGGTCAGCAATCCTCCGAGTAAAAGGTATGGACGCCGGCGTCCCCAGCGTGTTCTTGTGTTATCTGAAATATGACCAATTATAGGATCGGAAAATGCATCCCATAGTCGAGGTATAATAAGAATAAGACCTAGCCAAAATGCACTTAAGCCAAGGCTTATATTACCCATTAAACCCACCAGTATACCAGCAATATTAAAAAGAGCAATAGGGATAATTCCTCCAGTTCCATATGCTGCAAGTACTGATAATGGTAATCGTTCTTTACTCGCTGTTTTTTCCTGATTTATGTTATCCATTTTTCGATTTTTAGTAAGTTATTACCACCTTAGCTGGAACCGATTTTACTGTGATTTCCTTATTTGTGAAAAGTTCGGAGTTTTCACCGTTTATTTTAACCATTGATGGTAGTTTATTCCCGTTAAAGTTTTTAATCTTTATTCCGTTTTCAGGTAGTTGTAAATTTCCGTAAATGGAAAACGTATAGCTATTGTCGTTTTTTTGAATTGAATACGATAGTTCGCCATAGTAAGTGGGTAGATTTTCTACGGACATCCCATTTTCTGAATTAATCCAATCTGGGTAAAGTGCAGCACCAAGAACAATGGATTTATCTTCTTCATCCTCGTAAACAAACATTGTTCTAATAGCATTAATAAAATCGCTACCAACCCATGTGTGAGGCATATCTCCAATGAATTTTGGTGTACGGTAATTGTTCCAAACAACCTCAGCCCAATGATACCAACCTTGTGGGCGTTGATTATTTAGAAAATAGTCGATTAATTCATGTGCTTTTTCAGGTTCATTGAGCATAATAAACGACCCAATAATTCTATTTTCGTAAGGCGTGTAATTTTCCCACTCCAGTTTCCCATCTCTTCTGTTTTTGAAAAATTCGTAGTATTTATCGAAGGTGTTGTAGATTTCAGGTTTTGGCAAATTTGCAAACTCGTTACAAGGAGTGAGCGATATGGTTGTGGAAGTTGCATCAAAATCGCCTAGTTCGGCACAACCAGGTATATAGTTGATGTTATGGTTTTTCATTGCCAAACGTATGGAGTTGTAAAGGTTTTGGCTAAAGGTTTCGCGTAGGTTGTTAATGCGTTCGAATTCCTTATTTTCTCCTAAAATTCGCTGAATTTCTGCCGCATCTTTAAGTCCTTTTATTGTGAAAAAGTTATCCCAGTAGGAGTGCATTGGTTTTGCAGAATAACCCTCGTGACTAATAGATTCGGGCACCAAACCATACAATGATCGTATGCTATCGTTGCCATTCTTGTAATAGTCGGTGGACCGTTGGGCAATTAGCGATTCTATATAGTCAACAACTTTTAGTATTTGCCTATTTTTATCTCGTAAAAATGCAGTATCCTTTGTGAAGTTGAAGTATTCTCTAATGAGATAGATGTATTCGCCGTGACTATCGTTTTCTGGCACAGGGTCAGGTCCTCTAAAATCGACAACGCAAGGAACTTTGCCATCCTCAAAAAGGTAAAGGCTATACCAATCAATAAATTCCTTTACTTCTTTTACGATTCCCGATTTTAGAAGTGCCGACGATGTTAATGCCCCATCGCGAATCCAACTTCTATCGTAGGAGCGTGAACCGGGCTGAATGCCAGTCTTGTCGCGGTTAATTAAAATGTATGCAAGGTTTGCACGGTAAGTTTTTACAATTCTGTTAGCCGATTCCGGAAGGTTGAATTTAACATGGTTAATTTCATTTTTCCAGAAGTTTGCCGATGTGTTAAACCCTGTTTCCATTTCTTTTATCTCATAATCGCTAAATGTGCTGGTGTGATTGTGAAAAGGAATGGCTAACAGGATTTGTTTTTCGTCATTGGGATTAAGCTGCAGAGAGTATCGGATAGCTCCGTTGGCAAATCCTGCGGGGTCGAATGCTTGTTTGTTGCTAGTAAGACTATTGTTCCTAATAAAATCAACTATGTTTCCTTCATCAAAAGTTGATGCAGTAAATGAGGTGTGATTTTGCGGAGAGAATATAATTTTGTCGTCAACACCAATGGTTTTCGTGTCAATTTCTTTAATCTCATTAATCTTTCCAACTCCACCAATAGTGTTTAGGAATTGATAGTAAGGGTTTACTTGGTAAGGACGTATAAGTAGGTAAAGTTCAATATTCTTAGGTTTTGCAGATTGATTTTTGAACGAGTATCGAACTAAAAGCACTGAGTTTTTATTTGCTTCGCCTATAGCTGTTATTGCGGTTGTAAATTCTACGTTGCTAAATTGCCAACTCAAGTTAGGTATTACTGATGCTTGATTCAGATTATCTATGCCTTCTAGCGTTTGGCTTGCATTAACATTGCTCCAGTTAAAGAGCGTATCATTTAACTTAACCATTGGCTCAATGGAAAAAGTCGCTTTTTCCACTTCAACCATTCCGTCTTCATTTATAAGGGCTTCCTTTGTGTCGTTGTTTAAGCCAGTAATAGTCCAGTACGATGCTTCTTTGGAAAAGTAACGAGGATAGTCACCATTCGCTGATTTTTCTGCAATATATGAGATGAAATTGTTTTTGGTATTGGAACTATTGATGTCTAAGAACTTAATATCGGAAATTCCAACCTTACCAACTACTTGAATTTTTACAAACTGATATTCTGCCTCGGGTAAACGAATAAAACTTTTATTCGATTTGTTGTTTTTTACAGAGTACGATTTTTCCCAATCTTTACCATTTTCGGAAAGAAGAATGTTGAATGATGTGGGTGTAAATTCTTTTAGCCAGGATATTTCCAAACCACCAAATTCGCGCAGAGTTTTAAAATCGATGGTGATTTCTTCATTTTTGTCTCCTTTACTTAGCCAATATGTATCATAGGAATTGTCCAAAGTAAGGTTTGGCGTTTTCTTTTTTGTGAACGACGATGCCGTTGCGCTTGGAGTAGGGTAGATGTTCGTTTCTGCGGGTAATGGTCTAAACTCAAGACTGTCGAGCCAAATTGTTCCTTTTCCACCAACAAACGAAGCTATAGTGAATTCAATTCTGCTAATACGCTGTAGCTTTTGGTTTGAGGTTGGTCCCCATGCAAAAGAAATATGTCTTTGTTTAATACGAATTTTCTTCCAGTTGGTAGGGAAGGTGAAATTCTGATTATTTTGCCACCAAACATTATTTCCAGTGCTATCAATAAATTTTATTTCGAAATTGTTTGAAGGTGAAAGCCCTTTAATGTAGAAACTGAACTCGTAGTTTTCAGGTAAATCAATCGATATGAATTTCTGAATTCCTCCGTAACCAGTACCTTTGGTAAAATCGTAATCGAACCGAAGCGATTTTCCGTTAATCCCCTTATCAACAGTGAGATTTACATTAACACCATCGGATTTAATAAAGTTCCAGTTGGCATTGCTTTCAAAGTTATCGATTAGTTGCGTTTGAGTTTTTCCAATTAAGGGGATGACAATAATGATAGATAATATAAATAATGATTTGTATAATAGTGAATTATGTTCATTTTTGCTCCTGTGCTTTGTGGAGCCAATTGAGAAATGTTGGCAAAAAAAAGAATTCATAATTTTCATTTTATAAAAGATTGAAAACGAGTACTATTCTGCAGTGTCGAGCCAGCCACCTTTAAATCCTGCCTTTTTTAGTCCGGTAACTATGTATTTGTTCTTTTTCATTAGGTTCCAAATTAACTCGGTTTGATAGTTTTCGAGTTGAATCAAAATTGGGCCTTGGTCAATTCCTAGGTAATCGTGGTCAAACCAACCATTGGGCGTTTTGGGTGAAATAAAAGTTGGGTTAAATGCATCCTTAAAGCCAAATTCGCCATAAATTTTTTCGCCATAGGTGTTTTTCATTGCTTTTAGTGCAGCAATACATTCTTGTGGTGCAAAAGGAATTGAGCCGCCTGCTGCTGTTGGGGCAATTGTGCCATCATCCTCAATATATCTTACGGATGCTCCCCTTGCTCGGTACGAGTAGAACTGTACTTTATTTCCATTAATAATCATAGCAGTGTCGGCAGGCCCATCGCAAGCGGTAAGCCCCCAAATAGAGTCGGAGTAAGCAATGAAATTTTGAGGGTTTTCAATACAGTAATTTCTGTTTGCTAATGTTGCTCTGCGGGAATTTTCAAAATAGTCAATTCCTTTATCTTTCATAAAATCATCCTGAATTCCCCTGAAATCGATATACATGTGTGAGTACTGATGTCCAAATAGTGGTTCAAAATTTATGTATTTATATCCGTAAAAATTTTTCCAAATATATGTGCTACACCATGCATCCCAAGTATTATCGGATATAGGATGTGTTGGAGAAGCTAATCCCAAAATATATAACATCATTGCCTCAGAATAACCATCATATTTTGCATTAATAAAGCCACTTTCTGGATGCCATCCCATGGTCATAACCTCATGACCATTCATAGCCCAATCCCACTCAACTCTCCTGTACAAAAAATCGGCAATTTCTCTTATCTGATTCTCTTGTTCATTGTCTTTATCAAAAAAAGTCTGACATGAGAGTATTCCAGCAATTAGCCATGCGGTATCAATGGTTGATAATTCCACATTTTTGTAACGAAAGCCTTGATCATATGTTAGAAAATGGTAGTAAAAACCCTTGTAGCCAGTTATGCCAGATACCTCTGAACCTTGTTTAGAATTTTTTAGCCATGTTAATGTCTTAAGAACTCTTTCGGCAGCTTCCGCACGGGTGATATAGTTATTATTCACACCAACTATATAGGTAGTAAGTCCAAAGCCTGTTGCTGCAACACTCGTAAAACTTTTAGTTGGGTATCTATCCGGAGTTTGCCATGTTAAAGTGTCGACAGTATCCCAAAAATATTTAAAAGTTCTATGCTTTAAGTCATTAGTAAAAGCGTTATCAACATTGTTGACTTCACTTTTTGTCTTATTGCCATTGTTACAGCCTGTAACCAAAAGCATACAGATTAATGTTACTGAAATTATCTTCATAGCAGTTCAAATTTTTCTTCAATTAAATCGCGTGAATTTCCTCCAACGAAAACAGCAAATTCTCCTGGTTCGTACTGGTAAATCATATCTTCGTTGAAGAATTTTAGATCGTTGGCTGTTAATGTGAAGGAAATGATTACTTGTTCGCCCTTTTTTAGGTAAACCTTTTTAAAGGCCTTGAGTTCTTTCACTGGTCGTGTTACGCTTGCCACCATATCCCTGATATATAGTTGGCAGGTTTCCTCCCCATCGAAATTCCCTGTATTTTTTAGCGTGAAGGTTATCTTAAGTGTGTCGGTACTTGAAATTGTTTGTTTGTCGAGAACTAAATCAGAGTAATTGAAAGTTGTGTAACTGAGTCCGTATCCAAAAGGGTAGAGAGGCTCGTTAGATACATCAATATATTTACTGGTGTAACGGTCTTTTGTATCAAAAGGTCTTCCTGTATTTTTATGGTTATAGAAAATAGGTACTTGCCCAACATTTCTAGGAAAACTCATTACCAATTTTCCCGATGGATTATAATCGCCTGTTAATACCTCTGAAAGAGCGTCGCCACATTTGGTGCCTAACTGTCCTGTAAATATTATTGCCTGAAGATTCTCCTCAAGCCAATTTAGAGTTAATGGACGACCTGCCATAACAATGGTTACTATAGGTTTTCCTGTTTTGATGAGTTCCTTTAATAAGTCGAGTTGAACTCCTGGTATATCAATGTTCGAACGGCTTGCAGCCTCTCCGCTAAGCGCATTATTTTCGCCAATAACGCATATTACGATTTCGGATTTTTGAGCGGTTTGAATGGCTTTGTTAAAGCCACTCTTGTCGGTGCCAGTGAACGAGGCTCCTTGGGTATATTCAATTTTTGTATTGGGTAGTTTCTCCGATAAACTTTCGAGAATGGTTTTCACAATGGAGGTGTCAGCATGGCCATGCCACGAACCAAGTAAGTTTAATCTGTCTTTGGCTAAGGGGCCAATAAGGGCAATTTTACGGATGTTTTTATTTAAAGGAAGTAATTTATTGTTATTGTAATTCTCATTCTTTAGGAGCACAATGGACTTTTTAGCCTCTAATAGGGCTAAATCCATTATTTCTTGGGATGCTGTTATTTCCTCCTGTCTTTTTTTGTCGATATATAGATATGGGTTATCGAATAGCCCAAGCAGATATTTTACTCTTAAAATTCTTTTTACAGCATTATCTATTTGTTGTTCATCAACCTGGTTGTTGGAAACTAATTTTTTTAGATTTTCCGAGAATATTCCACTTTGCATATCCATGTCGAGTCCTGCTTTTAGTGCAAGTTCTGCAGCGTGCTCCTCGTCTTTTGCAATTCCGTGTGCGGTAAGTTCCTTAACGGATGTCCAGTCGGAGACCACAAAACCCTTAAATCCCCATTCATCTTTGAGCAGTTGAGATAAAAGTTTTTTATTCGCGGTACAGGGCATTCCATCTAACTCATTGAATGAACTCATCACAGACAAAACACCTGCATCAACAGCAGCCTTGTAAGGAGGAAGATATACTTCGCTGAGGGCTCTCTCGGAAATATCAACGGTGTTGTAATCTCGTCCACCAATAGGTGCGCCATACGCTGCAAAATGCTTTACACAGGCGGCCATTGTGTATGGGGTGCTTAAATTCTCGCCTTGGTACCCTTGAACTTTTGCTTTTGCAATTAACGAGGCTAGAAAGATGTCCTCGCCAGAACCTTCAGAAACTCTGCCCCAGCGGGGATCGCGAGCAATATCAACCATTGGGTTGAATGTCCAGTTCAAACCCCATGCAGTTGCTTCTTTTGCTGCAAGGGTTGCGCTTTTTTTTATTAATTCAGGATCCCATGTACAGGCCTCGGCAAAAGGAATAGGAAAGATTGTTCTGAAACCATGAATTACATCGAAACCAAATAGCAAGGGAATGCGTAATCGCGTATTGGTTACAGCCTGTTTTTGTAATCTATAAACATTATCGGTTCCGAGAACATTAAAAACTCCACCAACACGGCCATTTGATATTTCATTCTCGCAAAAAGTAGTTTTTTGTGGTCCAGTGGGGTTAAGGTCGTTGGCGTACAAAGTAAGTTGGCCAATTTTTTCGTCCAAAGTCATTAGCGAAATAAGCGAATCAACTTTTCTATCAACTTCATCGTTAGATGCTCCATTTCCCGATGAGCATGTACATAGAGTGATTATAGGAAAAACGAAAATTAATAGCGACCAACCAAGTTTTTTCATTGGTGTTAGTTTTAATAGTTCGTTTCCAGTAAATTAATTGTTGACGAAGTTTAATTTAGTCATAGCCTGCTGTACTTCTGGTGCCGACATAAATAGGTTCCAACACAAGCCAGTTCTATAATTCTCAATCATTATAATTATCGGGCCCTGATCTATTGCCAAGTATGAATTTCCCCACCATCCTGCCGATGCGTTAAAAGCATCGTAAAATCCATAATCGCCCCAAGTTTTATCGCCTAGTTTATAGTAAAGGAAACGTGCAACTTTCATCGATTCTTCGGGAGTATACGGTATAGATGAAAGTGCAGCGGTTGGTGATATTACACCTATATCGCGGGTTGGTTCATGAACGCCATATCCTGTATTGTCGTCCGATGCGGTGAGCCCCCAGCAGTCTTCGCTATAAAGTGGATATTTTCTTGGATTGTTTATGCAGTACTGTCGGTTTATAAGCGTGTGATTAACGTTTTGTTGCCAATAGTTGGCGTAATTGTCGCTTAAATTTGTTGGGTTTAATCCTAGGAATGAATAGTGGGCAAAAAACAGTGGTCCTCCATAGTCGTACCCAACTGGTAGTGTAATTCCATAAAAAGTTTTTCCGTTGATAATTCCACCATTCTTTGCCCATCCATTGTGATAAACAGTTGCGTTAATTGGATAACTAGAAGAAGTGGCAGCCATAAAATATGTAATTAAGGCCTCGTTGTAACCGCTTACTTGCATGTTCATTGCCCAATTGTAGTTTGGCGACCAGTGCCAGTAAAGGACATCATTTCCATCTTTAGTGTACCAAGTCCACTCTATCTCATTTAGTAAAGTGTTTATATCGTTAATTATTGCATTTTCTTCTGAACTTTGGGTGTTTAAGTATTGCCTAACACAAAGCAATGCTGCAGCCATGTACGATGTTTCCACCAAATCGCCACCATTGTCGTAAGTGCTAAATGGAACCACCTTGCCTGTTGCTCCATTGTGCCAATGCGCCCATGCTCCATGAAAGCGATCGGCGGTTTTTAGAAAAGATATAATTTTAGAAATACGTTCAATTCCTTCGTTACGAGTTATAAAACCACGCTCTACACCAATAGGTATTGTCATTAACCCGAAACCACTTCCGCCTATTGTAACAATGTCGCCCGAAGTATTTCTCTCGCGGCTCATTCCACTAATTGGGTGTCCAAAGTCCCAAAAATATTTAAAGGTTTGTTTTTGGATCAGGGTTAATAATTCATCGTCGGTAATACGAGGGTATTTATCTGTTGAGTCAAGTTTTGTTAAAAACTTAATTGAGTAACTGTCAATTATTGTTCCGCCCATATTCGCTCCAACATCAATGTTAAATCTATAAAGAGCCAATGGGTTTAATATAATATTTGGGGTTATTGAAACTGATTTTGAATCTTGTGTGAATTTGTAAGAATAGTTGGTGTAAAGACTGTTGGAAAAATAAAATAAGGATTTATCGAATTTTGTACTATCAATCTTTTTGTTGAAGAATAGTTTAATGGTTGTGTTATTGTAATCAATATCATAGGTAACACTGCTAACAACCTTTGTGTTATTTATAAAAATTGAATCAAGTAGAATGTTGCCAACAATAATTTCGTTGGAGTTGTTTTTTGTACAACCTATAAATATGCAAAACACTAATATTAACGATAAATACTTCATTATTTGTCTTTTTATAAATAAGGAGCAGGAGAATTCCTGCTCCTTGTTTCAATTATGATTATTCTACAATTTGAGTTACTTCTGCATCGTAAAGAGCTTTTACCTCAGTTGCGGTTAAGGCTTTATCGTAAACACGGAGTTCATCAAGGTTTCCTTTGAACCAACCCATCCAAGCGTCTGTAGCGGTACCTTCAGATTTTGGACGCCATGCACCAATGTTAATCTTATCAGCATTTGCAAAAGCTAATGCACCTAACTTTGGTCTTGGATTTACATCGTCGCCTGCAGCCCATCTGTCTTCAACACCTGTATTAGTTTCAATTTTAACACCATCTTTATAGATCATGTATTTTGATGTGTTTTCGTCGTATTGAAGTACAATGTGCATCCATCTGTTAATTTGAAATACATTGTCGGAATAACTAACATGTTGGCCAGACCAAACGGCACCGGTTTTTAAGAAAAAGGCTTTGAATTGAAGTGAATCTGCGTTCGCATTCAAACGATTTAGCGCAAATTTTAGATTGCCCCAGAATAAATCGTCGGATTTGCCAATTTCAAATACAGTTGGTTCTGGATCACCGGTTACTAAAGGTGATTTAAACCACATTGCCAGTGTGAACGAAGTTAAACTTTTAAGTTTACTAGCAGTAGGTAGAGTATACAAAAGATGTGCACCTTCAGCACCTTGGTATGCTTGACCTCTACGCCCAGCAACATAAGTTACATTTGGACTCAAGGTTGGTGTTAAAGCGGCTTTCATTTCTGTCGCATTTCCATCGAATGGGAAATATGCCACTAGGTTAGCGGTTGCAATTGTGCTAGGATCAACTTTGCCGTTGTCATCGTCGTCATCATCTTTACTACAAGAGGTAAACATTAAGCCTCCAATTAACATTGCGCCAAAAAGTAATGCGCCAAAAGTTTGAAATTTGTTTTTCATAATCATAGAATTTAGTTTAACATTAGTTTAAAGATTAGTTGTATCCATTATTTTGTGTTAAGTTTGGATTAAGTTGAATTTGTGCAGCGGGGATTGGATAGTGCTCGTGTTTCCCAACTGTAAAACCTTTGTCGGTTAATGCGGCAGCAGCTTGGTTCGTTCTAATTAAATCAAAAAACCTATCTTCCTCCATAGCTAGTTCTGCTCTGCGTTCATCCCAAATGTTTTGTTGTGTTGCACCTGTAATATTTCCTAACCCAGCACGATTTCTTACTTCGTTAAGGGCGTTGTCGGCGCTTAACCCACAAGTTATAGGAACTGATGCTCCATTCACTAATGCTTCTGCGTACATAAGCAAAACATCTGAATATCTTAATATTCTTATGTTTTGATCGAACCCATAGCCATTGTAGTTCCACCCATTATTGTTCGAGGGTGTGTATACTTTACCATTATATACAGGGTTAGAGCACGATGCTTTAATACTATCGCCTTCGGGGGTTTTAGTTCCCCTGTAAAGAAGTGTTGTTGCTGGACGAATAACTTCGCCTCTTGCAGCATAAAAATTAATTAAATTTTGACTAGGGGTGCAGAATCCCCATCCTTGCAAATTGGCAGGAGAATTACCCCTAGGTCCTTGAACGTATGCATACTCAATGTATGTTTGATCGCCAGAACTTTTGCCAAGTGTTGAACTTTGTATTTCGAATAATGACTCTTTGGTATTTTCGCCATCGAGGCTGAATACTGCTCGAAAGTCTTCAAGAAGGCCAAACCGTCCAGAAGCAATTATTTTGTCGGTTAACGATGCGACAGAGTCCCATTCCGATTGGTAAAGATGTACTTTGGCCTTAATTGCCATAGCCGTGTATTTTGTTATTCTTCCAGCCCAATCTTTTGAGTATGCACTGGGTAATACAGCAATAGCCTCTTCTAAGTCTTTTTCAATGAAATTGTATAATTCAGCAGTAGTTGCTTGTTCTAGGTCTGCCAATTGTTCCGAAGTGAGAATGGTGTCAACAATTGGAACCCGTCCAAACAATCGTGTTAAATTAAAGTATGCGTAGGCTCTAATTGTTTTAACCTCGCCCTGACATTGAAGTGCGTAAGTTTTGTCCTCATTATTTAATAGAGCGTCAACGAATAAAGGCATTTGATGTATAGAGTAGTTTGCACCGCTTACTATGTCGTAGTATCCTTTCCACAAATCGTTAATTAATCCATTAGTGGATTGGTAGGTTAAATTATCGAGTTCTTGCATAGTAGGGTTATCTCCAGGAGTGCTTCCCTTATCTGCGTTATCGGATGCAATTTCGAATGCTCCAATATAAGGGAAAACATGTGCCCCCCAGCTACGAAGTTTTGCATACGATGCACTAACCGATAGAAAGATATTTTCGGATTTAGTATAGTCTATTCCGGTAGTTGGCAAGGTTGCTTCTTGGCGTATGTCCAAAAAATCTTCACAGTTTGTTAGAAGTATTGCTAGTGTTATTGTGCAAAGTATTATTATCTTTTTCATAACTCACATTTTTTAAAGATTAAAAGAACATTTTTATACCAAGTGTGAAAATTGCCTGCATAGGGTAAATGGTGTTGTCGACACCACTACTGATAGGGCTTCCTCCGACTTCTGGTGTAAATCCATTATAGGTGAAAAAGGTATATGGCCTTTGTGCGGTTATGTATACTCTTAACTTTGGGATGAACTTTATTTTTTCGGATGTGTACCCCAGTTGAATATTCTGTATTCGAACATAAAATGCATTTTCAACAAAAAAGTCATTTGCTTGCTGAGTATATGAATAGTTATATGCTTCGGCCGAAGGGTATTCACTGGATTTGCTGCTCGAAGTCCATCGGTTATCGTAAAAATCCTGATCGTAGTTACCATCAGTAAACACATCGCGGTTCATGCGTTTAGCATTAATTATTTTATTCCCTACTTGGCTTGAGATAGCTATACTTAGGTCAAAATTCTTGTAGTTCAATCCGAAATCTACTCCAGCAATAAGCCAGGGTATGGCACTTCCTAGATAAACTTTATCCTTGTCATTGATTATTTTATCGCCGTTTTGGTCTTTGTATTTAAAGAATCCTTTATCCTTTATTGCTTGACTAACGGGATCCAGAAGTGCTGCGCTTTCGCTTTTGTACACACCGTCAACTTCGTATCCATAGAACGATCCAATAGGATGACCTACTGCAGTTCTTGTGGTATAACCACTCCTAACATATGCCCCCGGAATATAGTCCCTCCCTTCAAGTTTTAGTACCTCGTTGTGAATTGTTGTAGCATTGAAGTTAACCCTGTAATCTATATCATCAGTAATTTTATCTTTCCACGTAACAGACAACTCTACTCCAGTGTTGAGAACACTACCATTGTTGCCAAGTAAGTCTGCAACACCTCCCCCTGTGGCAATTGGCGCATAAAAAACAACGTTGTGAGTAACCCTTCTGTAGTAATCAATTTCTCCAGAAAGTTTGTTGTTTTTTAAGGTGAAGTCTACACCAAGATCAAATTCACTAACGGTTTCCCATCGTAGATAATTTTGTAAAACAGTTTGAGCTCCAACACCGTCTACCAGAATATCGCCAAAAACAGCAGAACTACCCGCTCCTGTTTGTCCGAGGATTATTGCTGAATTTGCTGGAATATTATCATTACCAAGTAGCCCCCAGCTTGCCCTTAATTTAAGGTTTGTGAAACGGTTGTTAATTCTTTCAAAGTTTTCCTTGGTTAAGTTCCATCCAAAACCAATGGAAGGGAAGTAACCCCATTTTTCTTGATACTTGGAACTTGCATCGGCTCTGAATGTGATAGTGGTAAGGTACTTGTCGTTGTAGTTGTATGTACCCCTTGTAAAAAATGATATTCCATTATATCGGGCAGCAGCATCGTAGGAGAATCTGTCGCGAAACGATCCATTCACAAGATACTTTGACTGATCGTCAAATCCTGGTACACTTTGCGCCGAGCCACTCAGCGTTTCCCATTTTTCAATTCTTGTTGATTGCCCTAAAAGAATTGAGTAACTTGAGTTTGAGTTGCTATTCTTGAAACTGAGCACATTGTCGATAATTTGTTTTGATGAGTTTCCTGCAGTTTTACTTAAGTTTGAATTTCGAATTCCTTGCGATCCTCCAACATAAAATTCAGGTGTATAGTATCGAGTGTTCCATGTACCCTGATCCTGGTTATACGATGTTTTAAAGGATAATTTTTCCTTGATTATATCAAAATCGGCATAAATACTAAAGATGTTTTTGCGTCCTTTTTCGAAATTGTCGGCATAGTAAGCAGCCGCAACTGGATTACCGTATTGGTTTCCAAAGTTATACTTTTGAGGTGCACCAAACTTAATGGGATAAGCAGCGGTATTGGTAGCATCATAAACATTATAAACAGGAGGATTTACATAAGCGCTGAAAAAGGCTGCATCGTTTGGAATGTGCTTATTGTAGTCCGACATTATGGTGTTTAATCCAATTTTCAGGTAGTTATTAACCGTTTGGTCTAGTCGACCTCGAATATTATATCGCTCGTAGTAATTTTTTGTATCCATAATTCCATTCTGGTAAATGAAATTTCCACCGATGGAATATGACGTTTTATCTGTAGATCCAGAAATGTCGATACTATGACTTGTTATACCTGCTGGCCTAACCAATTCTTGATACCAATCCGTTGTTGTAGGGTAATCTTCAGGATTTTTTATAACATAGCCGGGTGTATTAATATTGGCCTCATTAAGGAGTGTTACATACTGATTCCTTGTGGCCATTGGCATTATGTTTACTGGAGTTTGAACTCCAAAATAACTTTCGTAGTTAACTGAAGGTTTTCCAACTTTCCCCTTTTTTGTTGTAATTAATATGACCCCATTTGCTGCTCTTACACCGTAAATTGCTGAGGCTGAGGCATCCTTTAGAACTGTAAGTTCTTCCACATCACCTGTGCTCAAAAAATCAATATTGTCAACAAAAACACCATCTACTATATATAAGGGTGAAGCGTAATCACCAATCGATCCTACCCCACGAATTTTTACACTTGCACCACTTCCTGGGATTCCAGAACTTATTATTTGAACTCCCGCAACTTTCCCTTGCAGTGCATTCATTGGATTGGAGGTAACCTGTTTGGCCAAATCGCTACCCTTAACAGTAACAATTGGAGCTGTTAGGTCTTTTGTTTTTTGAGTTCCATAGCCAACAACAACAACCTCTTGTATGTCCGTTGATTTTGCCTTAAGGGCAATATCCATTTGAACTTGATTGGTAATTTCGATCTCTTGATCAACATAACCTAGGTATGAAAAAACCAAAATTTTATCGTTTGCTGTCAATTCGTAAACGAAATTTCCATTGAAATCGGTAACGGTTCCCCTGGTTGTGCCTTTTATGAGAATATTTACTCCTGGTAATGTTTCACCAGTACCAGCATCTTTAACAGTCCCCTTAATTATATGTTGAGCAAATACAACGTTTGTATAAAAACTCAAGATTGTTATCAGGAACAAATGCTTGAAGAGTTTTTGTGAAATTGGTTGTTTGTTCATAGGTTTTGGCATAAGATTCTTTAAT
>Ga0075012_10003244_pt1 | contig 15662 bp, 14 predicted proteins | sample All_14_2_FD_71474 | JGI IMG/M metagenome (GOLD analysis project Ga0075012, IMG submission 71474) | Freshwater microbial communities in response to fracking from Pennsylvania, USA - Allegheny Zone_MetaG_DW_15 | ecosystem: Environmental > Aquatic > Deep subsurface > Groundwater > Drilled... | reverse complement strand
ACACCATGTTGAACAGCCCGATGATCAAGGCCGCCAGCAAGGCCGAACCAAAGCTGCCCACCACCACCCCGGGGTAGATGTAAGCCACGGCCAACAGGGCGACTGCGCTGAGCAGCCATTTGAGGATGAGTTTCATGCGGGTCAGATTAGCACAAAGTGCTTAACCCCCCAGTTGCTGGCTGACCTGCGCGCCGCGCTTTTTCCACCAACCGGCCATCAACACCCCCCCGATCACCAGCACATAGACCACCCAGCGCGCCGTGGCCTGCAGCGGCTCGGCCGCCACATCACCGTGAAACGGGCCGAAGATGCCTTTCAGCAAAGGCTCGCTCACAATCATTTTGGCCGCCGTCAGGGCCAGCACGGCACCGCCCACCTGCACAATGAGGGGGAAACGCTCCACCAAGCGCAGCACCAGGGTGCTGCCAAACACCACAATCAGCACGCTGATCAGCAGGCCAATCACCACCAGCTCCAGCGCGCCATGCGCGGCGCCAACCACCCCCAACACGTTGTCGACCCCCATCAGGGCATCGGCCACGATGATGATTTTCATCGCGCCCCAGAAGGTATAGGCCACGGGGTCACCAGGCTCCTCTTGCGCATCATCCGCCAGCAATTGGTACGCCACCCACACCAGGCCCAGGCCGCCGATCAGCAGCAGCCCCGGCACCTGCAGCAGCCAGACGGTGCCAAATGCCATCATCGCGCGCACCGCAAATGCGCCCACATTGCCCGACACAATCGCCAGGTTTTTCAGATGTGGCGGCAGGTTGCGCGCGGCCAGCGCAATCACGATGGCGTTGTCGCCTGCCAGCACCAGGTCAATCACCACGATGACCAACAGGGCCGACCACCAGGGGGCAGTAAAAAGTTCCATGAGCGTTAACGTGAAAAATCAGGCCGTCGTCTTTGAGATGTTGTCCCGGGCAGCAACCCGGGATCCATGCCTTCAGGCGCTTGGATGGCCAACAACATGTATTGAACCACGTGAACGCTGGGCCCAAGGGGGGTTACGTCAAAAGTGCGCCGGAAACTTCTGGACGTGAAAAAGCGCCACCCGCTAGCACAAGGCTGCTGGAAGTGGCGCCTGGAAAAAGCGCACGCTGAGCCCGCAACAGGCTCACATCACTTAAAGCGAGATGCCGCCTGACACCTCAATGCATTCGCCGTTGATGTAGCTGGCTTCGTCGCTGGCCAGGAAGGCGTAGACGTTGGCGATTTCCTCGGGCTTGCCGATGCGGCGCATGTGCACCTTGGCGCTCAGGTCGGCCAGCACTTTTTCGGGCATCGCGGCCACCATGGGGGTGGCAATGAAGCCAGGTGCGACAGCGTTGATGCGCACGCCCTTGCCACCCATCTCACGCGCCCAGGTCTTGGTGAACCCGATCACGCCAAACTTGGTGGCGGCGTAGTTGGTCTGGCCAAAGTTGCCGTACAAGCCGACGATGGAGCTGGCGTTCAGGATCACGCCGCTGCCTTGGGCCACCATGCCGTCAGCCACGGCCTGGGTGCAATGGAACACACCACGCAGGTTCACGTCGATGACCTTGTCAAACTGCTCGATGGTCATCTTCTTCAGGCTGGAATCCATGGTGATCCCAGCGTTGTTGACCAGCACGTCGATGCGGCCGAACTTGGCCTTGACCTGGGCCACCACATCGTCCACCACGGCGCGGTTGGTCACGTCCATGACAAAACCTTCCGCGGTGGCGCCAGCTGCGCGGCACTGCGCCACGGCTTCGTCCACACCGGCTTGCTTGACATCGCAAACAATCACGGTGGCGCCTTCTTGCGCGAACTTCAGCGCCGTTGCCAGGCCAATGCCCTGGGCCGCGCCAGTGATGATGGAAACCTTGTTGGTAAGACGTGCTGTCATGATGATCCCGATAAGTTCGTTAGTAGAAACCCTGATCATTCTAGGACTGGGACATTGCATGAAGTTGACGATTTTGCGGCCCGGGTGTCAGGCAGAATTGACAACCCAAAATTGGCCTTGAGCCTTGATGCAAAACGACCGGGCGCTCTCATTTCAAAGAGCATATTCCACGGTGACGGGCGCATGGTCTGAAAACTTCTCGCCTTTGTAAATGGCTACCGACTGTGCCTTGGCGGCCCAGGCGGGGGTGGCCAAATGGTAATCCAGCCGCCACCCGACATTCTTGGCATAGGCCTGGCCGCGGTTGCTCCACCAGGTGTAGGCCTCGTCGGTGGTGGCGGGATGCAATTGGCGGTACACATCCACCAGGCCGCCCTCGCTCAGCAGCTTGGTCATCCAGGCACGTTCTTCGGGCAGGAAGCCCGAGTTCTTCTGGTTGCTCTTCCAGTTTTTCAGGTCGATGGCCTGGTGGGCGATGTTGACATCGCTGCACACCACGAACTCGCGCTCACCTCTGAGCCGCTGAAGGTGCGGGTACATCAGATCCAGAAAGCGGAACTTGGCCTGCTGGCGCTCCTCACCCGAGGAGCCGCTGGGAAAGTAACAGCTGATGATGGAGCGCTTGGCGCTGGGCGTGTCAAAACGCAGCTCCAGGTAGCGGCCTTCCGCGTCGAACTCGCCACCATCAAAACCGGCGATGACATCGCTGGGCTCGGCGCGGCTGTAGATGCCCACACCCGAGTAGCCTTTTTTGTCAGCCAGGTGGAAATACCCCGGCAAGCCCGCCAGATGCTCAAAGCGCCCGGCCAGGTCAGGCGCTTGGGCTTTGATTTCCTGCACACAAATACAATCCGGCGCGGTGCGGCTGATCCAGGCTTCCAGTCCTTTGCTGGTGGCGGAACGAATGCCGTTGAGATTCAGAGTGGTTAATTTAAACAAGGATGTCCCCATGTCAGAGGGTGTTGAGATCGCAAGCTGCCAAGTCCCGTCGACCGACAAGCTGGCGCAGGATTTTGTGCAGTTTGCGGTGGCGGCCGGTGTGCTGCGTTTTGGCGAGTTCAAAACCAAAGCGGGTCGGCTGAGCCCGTATTTTTTTAACGCAGGCCTGTTCGATGACGGGGCCAAGCTAGGCCAGTTGGCGCAATTCTATGCGCAGCGCCTGCTCGCCAGCGGCATCGAATTCGACATGATTTTTGGCCCGGCCTACAAGGGGATTCCGCTGGGCGCGGCGCTGGCGGTGGAGCTGGCCCGGCTCGGGCACAACGTGCCCTTTGCCTACAACCGCAAGGAAGCCAAGGACCACGGCGAGGGCGGCACGCTGGTCGGCGCGCCGCTGCAGGGCCGGGTGTTGATCGTCGATGACGTGATGTCCGCAGGCACCGCGGTGCGTGAATCCATCGCCCTGATCCAGCGTGCCGGTGCCACCGCCCACGCCGTGGTGATTGCGCTGGACCGGCAGGAAAAAGCCACCGAAGACGGCCACGATGTGGCCCACAGCGCGGTGCAATATGTGCAGCACACACTGGGCCTGCAGGTGTGCGCCATTGCCCGGCTGCGTGACCTGATGGACTACCTGCAACACCACCAGGTCCCCGGCCTGACGGATGCCCATGACAAGGTTCAGGCCTACCGTGACCGCTACGGCGTCGATGCCGCATGAGCGCCCGACAACGGACCTGGATGTGGTCTTTGGGCTGGCTGGCGAGCCTGAGCCAGGGGGTGGCACTGGCCCAGGCACCCCTGCCGGAACCACCGCCCAGCGGCGATATTTACACCTGTACCGACGCCAACGGCCGCAAGCTGAACTCGGACCGGCCCATCGCCGCCTGTCGCGACCGCGAGCAGACCATCCTCAACCCGAGCGGCACCGTCAAAGCCCGTTTGGGGCCCACGCCAACGGCCAAGGAACTGCGCGAGATCGAGGCCAAGGCCAAGGCCGAACACGCCGAACAGGCCCGGCTGGAAGAAGAGAAACGGCGTGATCGGGCCTTGCTCACCCGCTACCCCAACCCTGAAGTGCATGAGAAAGAACGGGCGGACGCCCTGATGCGGGTCAGCCAGGGTCGGCAGATGGCCGTTGAGCGCATCAAGACACTGCAGGCCCAGAAGGCGAAACTCGCTGACGAAATGGCTTTTTATCAGAAAGACCCGAGCCGGGCACCGCAAAAACTGCGCACGCAACTGGCCGAAGTGGATCAGGCGCTGGCCGTCCAGGGTCGGTTCCAGGCCGACAAGGACGCCGAGGTGGCCCGCGTGAACGCCCGCTTTGATGCCGAACAGCAGCGCCTGGCACCGCTGTGGCAACTGGGCGCGGCCCCCGCCTCGACCGCCCGACCCGATTAACCCGCCAGTTTTTGCTTGAGCAGGTCATTGACCTGCTGCGGGTTGGCCTTGCCCTGGCTGCCCTTCATGATCTGGCCCACCAGCGCGTTCAATGCCTTGGCATTGCCCGCGCGGAACTCGGTCACGTTTTTCGGGTTGGCAGCCAGCACCGCGTCAACGATCTTTTCCAAAGCGCCGGTGTCGTTCATTTGTTTGAGGCCTTTGGTCTCAATCACCGCATCCACCTGGGCTTGCGGCTCGGCCCACAACACATCCATCACCTGTTTGGCGGCGTTGTTCGAGATGGTGCCGTCCTGGATCCGGGTAATCAGCTGACCAAGTTGCGCGGGCGTGACCGGGCAGACGCTGATGTCGGATTCCGTGGCATTCAGACGCCGCGAAATTTCACCCATGATCCAGTTGCCGACCAGCTTGGGCTGGCCACAAGCGGCAGTAGCCGCTTCAAAATAGCTAGCAATATCCCGGCTCTGGGTCAGGGCTGTGGCATCGTAATCCGATAAACCGTGGTCTTTGACAAAACGTGCCGCCATGACACGCGGCAACTCGGTCATGCCAGCGCGCACGCGCTCCACCCACTCGGGCGCAATCACCAGCGGTGGCAGATCCGGGTCGGGGAAATAGCGGTAGTCGGCAGCGTCTTCCTTGCTGCGCATGGCGCGGGTTTCACCGGTGTCAGGGTTGAACAACACGGTGGCCTGCTGGATGGCGCGGCCATCCTCAATTTCGTCAATCTGCCAGCGGATCTCGTAGTCGATCGCCTGTTGCATGAACTTGAAGCTGTTGAGGTTCTTGATCTCGCGCCGGGTGCCCAGGGGTTCACCAGGTTTGCGCACCGACACATTGGCGTCGCAGCGGAAGCTGCCTTCCTGCATGTTGCCATCGCAGATGCCGATCCAGGTGACGATCTTGTGTAACTCCTTGGCGTAGGCCACTGCCTCGGCCGTGGAGCGCATGTCAGGCTCGGTGACGATCTCCAGCAGCGGGGTGCCCGCGCGGTTCAGGTCGATGCCGGTCTGGCCGATGAAGTCTTCGTGCAGCGATTTGCCAGCGTCTTCTTCCAGATGGGCGCGCACCAAGCGCACCGATTTTTTCTCGTCACCCAAATAAAACTCGACCGAGCCGCCCTGCACCACCGGGATCTCGAACTGGCTGATCTGGTAGCCCTTGGGCAAGTCGGGGTAGAAGTAGTTCTTGCGGGCAAAAATGCTGCGTGGCGCGATGTGCGAACCCAGCGCTAGGCCAAGTTCAATGGCCCGCTCGACCGCGCCCTTATTCATCACCGGCAGCGTGCCGGGCAATGCCAGGTCCACGGCACAGGCTTGCGTGTTGGGCTCGGCACCAAACGCCGTGGGCGCCCGGCTGAAGATCTTGGACTGGGTGGACAGCTGGGCGTGGGTCTCGAAACCAATCACCACCTCATAACCCCTGACCAGAAGGGACTTTTGCGCTACAGATTTTGTATCAGTCATGGTGTTTTTCTCAGATGCCTTGCGGGCGCCGGGTATGCCAGTCGGTGGCTTGCTGGAAGCGGTGTGCCACATTGAGCAAACGCGCCTCGCTCAGGTGGTTGCCAATCAGCTGCAGCCCCACCGGCAGGTTGCCAGCGCCAAAACCCACCGGCAGGCTCATGCCGGGCAAACCCGCCAGCGAGGCCGGCAGGGTGAAGATGTCGGCCAGGTAGTCGGCCAGCGGATCATTGCCATGGCCACCCAGCGCCCAGGCCACCGTCGGCGCCACCGGCCCGGCGATCACGTCGCAGTCCTTGAAGGCTTGCTGAAAATCGTCGGCAATCATGCGGCGGATCTTCTGCGCCTGCAGGTAATAGGCGTCGTAATAGCCGTGTGACAGCACGTAGGTGCCGATCATGATGCGGCGTTTGACCTCGTCACCAAACCCCTCAGAACGGGTCTGTTCATACATGTCGTTGAGGTCTTTGAAGTCTTTGGCGCGGTGGCCAAACTTCACCCCGTCAAAACGGCTCAGGTTGCTCGACGCCTCGGCGGGCGCAATGATGTAGTAGACCGGAATCGACAGCTCGGTGCGCGGCAGCGAGATCGGCACCAGCCGGGCGCCCAGCGCCTCGTATTCTTTCAGCGCGGCGTCCACTGCAGCGCGCACATCCGGTGCCAGGCCTTCACCAAAAAACTCGGCGGGTACACCAATGCGCAGGCCGCTGATGTCAGCATCCAACGTGCGGGTGAAGTCCTCAGCGGGCACGTCCAGCGAGGTGGCATCGCGGTCTGGGTCCGGCCCGCACATGGCCGAGAGCAGCAAAGCGCAGTCTTGTGCGGTGCGCGCCAGCGGACCGGCCTGGTCCAGGCTGGACGCAAAAGCCACCATGCCATAACGCGACGCCCGCCCGTAGGTGGGTTTGATGCCGGTGACGCCGCAAAACGATGCGGGCTGGCGAATGGAGCCGCCGGTGTCGGTACCGGTCGCCGCAGGCGCCAGGCGCGCCGCCACGGCCGCGGCGCTGCCGCCCGATGAACCACCCGGCGTGCGGGTGCTGTCCCACGGGTTTTTCACTGGATGAAACGCGGAGTTTTCATTGGCCGAGCCCATGGCGAATTCGTCGCAGTTGAGCTTGCCCAGCGTGACCATGCCCGCACCGAGCGCGCCGCCCGCCACACCGGCGCCCAGGCGCGACACCACGGTGGCGTCAAACGGCGAGTGGTAGTTCTCCAGCATCTTCGAGCCCGCCGTGGTGGCGAAATCGCGGGTGACAAAAATATCCTTGTGCGCCAGCGGCACACCTTCCAAGGCGCCAGCGGTGCCAGCCGCCAAGCGTGCGTCGGCCGCGCGGGCTTGGGCCAGCGTGACCTCGGAGTTGGTGTCCAGAAAAGCGCCCAGGTGGGCGTGCGACTGGGCGCGGGCCAAAAAGTGTTGTGCGGCCTCCACCGCCGACACCTGGCGACTGCGCAGGTGCGCGGCCAGTTCGGCCACGGAGAGATCGTGAAGTTCGGTAGATGGCGTCATGATGAAAATGGATGGGGCTTACTCAATGACCTTGGGCACCAGAAACAGGCCAGCTTCGACTGCGGGCGCACTTTGCTGGTTGGCTTCGCGCTGGTTGGGCTCGCTGGCGATGTCGTCGCGCAGACGCAAGGCCATGTCGCCCGACACGTCGACAGGATGCGCCAGCGGCACCACGCCCGAGGTGTCCACAGCGCGCATTTTTTCAACAATGCCAAAAAAATCGTTGAGTTGCGAACACAGGCGTGTGCGCTCTTCGGGTTGAAGACCGAGCCGGGCCAGATGCGCCAGCCGGTCGATGTCAGCAAGGGTCAGGGACATGGTTTTTTCGATTGCAACAAGGGGTAAACCGCATTTTGGAGAGCCCTGCGACACAGGTTATGCACAGGTCATAGGGTATTATCCCGCCTTTGGGCAGCAGCCCGAAACGGCATGGCTGATTGCCGAAAAACCACTATTTTGAACACATTACAGGGTGACATGCGAGCCGAAGCGCTTCATGTGCCCGAGAGGACTTATTCATGTTTGGAGCTTTCCGTCAGTACTTCTCCACTGACCTGGCCATCGATCTTGGCACCGCCAACACCCTGATTTACGTACGCGACAAAGGCATTGTGCTCGATGAGCCGTCGGTCGTCGCCATCCGCCACGAAGGCGGCCCGCAAGGCAAAAAAACCATCCAGGCGGTGGGCAAGGAAGCCAAGGCGATGTTGGGCAAGGTGCCCGGCAACATCGAGGCCATCCGCCCGATGAAAGACGGCGTGATTGCCGACTTCACCGTCACCGAGCAGATGCTCAAGCAGTTCATCAAGATGGTGCACCCGCGCTCGGTGTTTCGGCCCAGCCCGCGCATCATCATCTGTGTGCCTTGTGGCTCGACCCAGGTCGAGCGCCGTGCCATTCGCGAAAGCGCTTTGGGCGCCGGCGCCAGCGATGTCTACCTGATTGAAGAACCCATGGCGGCGGCCATTGGCGCCGGCTTGCCGGTGTCAGAGGCGCAGGGCTCGATGGTGGTCGACATTGGCGGCGGCACCACCGAGGTGGGCGTCATCAGCCTGGGCGGCATGGTCTACAAGGGCAGCGTGCGCGTGGGTGGCGACAAGTTTGACGAAGCCATCATCAACTACATCCGCCGCAACTACGGCATGCTGATTGGTGAACCCACCGCCGAAGCCATCAAAAAGAACATTGGTTCCGCCTTCCCGGGTAGCGAAGTGCGCGAAATGGAAGTGCGCGGTCGCAACCTCTCCGAAGGTGTACCGCGCAGCTTCACCATCAGCAGCAACGAAATCCTGGAAGCCCTGACCGACCCGATCAACAACATTGTCTCGGCCGTGAAAAACGCGCTGGAGCAAACCCCGCCCGAGCTCGGTGCCGACATTGCCGACCGCGGCATGATGCTCACCGGCGGCGGCGCCCTGTTGCGTGACCTGGACCGCCTGCTGGCCGAAGAAACCGGCCTGCCGGTGCTGGTGGCCGAAGACCCGCTGACCTGCGTGGTGCGCGGCTGCGGCATCGCGCTGGACCAGATGGAACGTCTGGGCTCCATCTTCACCAGCGAATAGCCGCCAGGAGTCAGCGATGCCCCTGGGTACGCTGGACCGGTCACCGCCCCCGTTCTTCCGCCAGGGGCCGTCGGCCCTGTCCAAGCTGGTTTTTTTTGGCGTGCTGGCGGTGCTGCTGATGGTGGCCGACAACCGCTTCGGCGTCATCAAACCGCTGCGCGCCGCCATCGCCACGGCGCTTTACCCGTTGCAATGGTCGATGCTGCAGCCGGTGATCTGGACACGCAACAGCGGCCAGTATTTTGAAGCGCTGAACACCTCGCAGGCCAATGAAGCGGCGGCCCAGTACCGGCTGGGCCTGCAATCCCAACGCGCCCAACAGGTGGAACAACTCAGCCAGGAAAACACCCGCCTGCGCGCCTTGCTGGACTTGCGCGGGCGCGTCAACGCCCCCGCGCTGGCGGCCCAGATCCTGTACGACGCGGCCGACCCCTACCGGCGCAAAGTCATCATCGACAAAGGCGCCCTGGCGGCCGTGCAGCCAGGCTCGCCCGTGCTCGATGAGCTGGGTGTGCTGGGGCAGGTGACCCGGGTGTACCCGCTGGTGAGCGAGGTGACGCTGATCACCGACCGCAACCAGGCCATTCCGGTACTGAACGTGCGCACCGGCTTGCGGGCGCTGGCGTTCGGCGATGCGGCATCCAGTGCCGGCTCGCTGGAACTGCGTTTTCTGGACGCCAACGTCGACGTGGAAGTGGGCGACCTGCTGACCACCAGTGGCCTGGATGGCGTCTACCCGCCCGGCCTGCAGGTGGCCCGCATCAAGGCGATTGAACGCGGTGCCGACTCGGCCTTTGCGCAGGTGCAATGCGAACCGGTGGCCGCCGTCTCCAGTGGTCTGCATGTGCTGGTGCTGCAACCGATGGCCGGCCCCTTCCTGGCCCGCCCGGAAGACACTGCCGATCGGCCCAACGCCAAGTCCAAAGGGAACCCACCATGATCATGCCGCGTGGCCAACAGCTGCTGCTGCCAGCCAACCCCTGGTTCATCTGGGGCAGCCTGCTCACCGCCCTGTCGCTGAACATGCTGCAGAACATGGGCCTGTGGGGACGCGCGGCCTGGGCGCCTGATCTGGTGGCCGTGGCGCTGGTGTTCTGGTCCATTCACCAGCCCCTGCGCGTGGGCGTGGGTTCGGCGTTTTTGCTGGGGCTGGCGATGGATGTGCACCACAGCGCCCTGCTGGGTCAGCACGCGCTGGCCTACAGCGCGCTGAGTTTTCTGGCGATTGGCATCCATCGGCGGATCTTGTGGTTTTCGGTCCCCAGCCAAGCGGCGCAAGTGCTGCCGCTGTTTGCCGCCGCCCACTTGCTGACGCTGGCGCTGCGCATGGTGAGCGGGGATGTGTTTCCGGGCTGGTCCATCTTTTTGGCTCCGGTGGTGGAAGCCTTGTTGTGGCCGGTGATGAACGTGCTGCTGCTGTTGCCGCAGCGTCAGGCGCCCGACCGCGACGACAACCGGCCGCTGTAAACCCCATGACGGTGATCCGCAACGTTCAGGCCGAACTGTCGCGCTTTCGGGTGCGGGTGCTGGTGGCCAGCATCGTCATGGTGGTGTGTTTCGGCCTGGTGGCGGCGCGGCTGGTGTACCTGCAGGTGACCCGCCACGACGACCTGATGGCGCAGGCCGAAAACAACCGCACGGCGATTGTGCCGATCGTGCCCAATCGCGGCCTGATCACGGACCGCAACGGTGTCGTGCTGGCGACCAACTATTCGGCCTACACGCTGGAGGTCACCCCGTCCAAAGTGGACAATCTGGAGCAGACCATCGACGCGCTGGCCCAGCTCATTGAGATCACACCGCGCGACCGCAGGCGCTTCAAGAAACTGCGCGAGGAGGCCAAAAGCTTTGAGTCCCTGCCGCTGCGCAGCCGCCTGAGCGATGACGAGGTGGCCCGGTTTGGCGCCCAGCGCTACCGGTTTCCCGGGGTCGACATCAAGGCCCGGCTGTTTCGCAACTACCCGTTTGGCGAGGTGGCCAGCCATGTGGTGGGCTACATCGGGCGCATCAACGCCGCTGAAAAAGAGGTGATTGAAGAGTCGGAAGACCCGGCCAACTACCGCGGCACCGACTACATCGGCAAACTGGGCGTGGAGCAGAGTTTTGAGCCGCAATTGCACGGCATCACCGGTGTGGACGCGATGGAAACCTCGGCCGGTGGGCGAGCCACGCGACGCCTGACGACCCAGCCCTCGACCCCTGGCAACACCGTCAAGTTGTCGATCGACATCAAGCTGCAAAAACTCATTGAAGAGCTGTACGGCGAGCGTCGCGGTGCGCTGGTGGCGCTGGACCCCAAAACCGGTGATGTGCTGGCCTTTGTCAGCAAGCCCACCTTCGACCCCAACCTGTTTGTGGAAGGCATTGACCAGGAAAACTGGCAACTGCTCAACGAGTCGATTGACAAACCGCTGCTCAACCGCGCCCTGCGCGGCACCTACCCGGCGGGCTCCACCTACAAACCGTTCATGGCCTTGGCAGCGCTGGCGCTTGGCAAACGCACGCCGCAAACCATCATCAACGACCCTGGCTTCTACATGTTTGGTGGCCACCGTTTTGGCAGCCCGGAGAACGAACGTGGCGGGTTGATGGACATGCACCGCGCCATCGTCGAATCGAGCAACGTCTACTTTTACTCGCTGGCCAACGAGATGGGCGTTGACACCATCCACGACTTCATGGCGCCGCTGGGCTTTGGCCAGATCACCGGCATCGACATCCATGGCGAAGTGCGCGGGGTGCTGCCCAGCCAGGCCTGGAAACGCAATTACTACAAACGCCCGGAGCAAAAAAGGTGGTACGCCGGGGAAACCATCTCGCTGGGCATCGGCCAGGGCTACAACAGCTTCACCATGCTGCAGCTGGCGCAGGCCACCGCCATCTTGGCCAACGGCGGCATCAAACACAAACCCAAGCTGGTGATGGCCACGCAGGACGTGCGCACCCGCGCCACCACCGCGCAGAATGCCGACCCGGCCGTCAACCTGGGTTTGAAGCACGAGCACGTCGAGGTCATTCGCCGCGCCATGGTCGGCGTGACGCAGGGCGGCACCTCTACCCGTGTGTTTGCCGGTGCCGGCTACCTCAGTGGCGGCAAAACCGGCACCGCCCAGGCGGTGTCACTCGGCAAGAACGAGCGCTACAGCGCCATCCGCATGGAAGAACGCAAGCGTGACCATTCGCTCTACATTGCCTTTGCCCCGGCCGACGACCCCCAAATGGCGCTGGCGGTGATTGTGGAAAACGCGGGGTTTGGATCGACCTCGGCCGCACCCATTGCCCGGCGCGCGTTTGATTACTGGCTGATGGGCCAGTACCCCAGCGTGGAGGACATCGCGGCGGTCAAACTGGGCCAGGCGGGCGCACCGATTGGCAAGCCGCGCCTGGCGGCCGAGGTGCCGTTGCAGGCAGAGACGTCAGCAACGCCTGCCGTGCCAGCCAGCGCAACAGCAGCGCCTGCTGCCGATCTCAGCCGCAGGTAACCCGGTTACGGCCTTCCTGTTTGGAGCGGTACAGGGCCGCGTCAGCGCGCGCCGTCAGGCTGCGGGCATCGTCGCCTGCTTGATGCCAGGCCAGACCGGCGGAAAGGGTGACCGTCAGCACCACGGTCTGGGTCCGCCGGTCGCGAATCTTCAGCGCTTGGGTGCGCAGCCGCACCAGCTCGGCCTGTTTGAGACAGTCGTCGGGGGTGCTGGCGGGCATCAGGATGGCAAACTCTTCACCACCATAACGCGCCACACTCGTTGCTGATCCGCTCGCCACGCAGCTCTTGAACACCTGACCCACCGCCTGCAAAACCCGATCGCCCATGACATGCCCATGGGTGTCGTTGACTTTTTTGAAGTGGTCGATATCGAACATGATCAGGCCGTGGGCACAGCCCTCGGCCAGCGGCTGCGCCAGCATGTGGGCCAGCTTGTCATCAAAACCCCTGCGGTTGAACACCTGGGTCAACGTGTCGATCAGCGACTCGTCGCGCACGCGGGCGAGCTCACTTTGCAGCCGCTGGATCTCGGACTGGCTGCCTTTGACCTCACTCTCCAGCGCTTGGGCCGAATCACGCATGCGTGCCGTGCTCTCAATGGCCTGCAGCACCATCGGGGTGGTCAGCTTGTCATTGAGACTCTGCAAACCGGCAGCCAGGCTTTGCAACTGCACGCCAAACTGGTCGGCGTTGCTGCCGGTGCTGTCGGCTGCGCTGGCCAGGGTGGCCATGACCTGATGCAACTCACTGCCAATGCGGTGCATGGCCTGCGGGTCCACCTCCGCGATGTGGGCTTGGTACAAGTCACGCACATCGGCATCGGTCAACCGGGGCCGACTGCGCAGCAACTGGTCCAGAGCCCGGTTGAGCTTCGCGTTCATGCCCGCTACATACTCAAACCAGACGGTGTAGGTGAGGGGGTTGAAGGCCGCATCATGCTGCCCCATATGCGTCAGCACGATACGCAGCAGCTCCGCGCTTTGTTCTTTGGACTGGGAATAACGCAAGATGATCTTTCTCGGGAGGGGCGTCCGCGACGCCCGGATCATAGCCATTCAGCGCATGAAAGCGTCGTAACCTGTCTTCAAAATGAGCGCGCTCACCACCAGGATGAACACGCCTCGGACAAAGCCGGTGCCGTGTTTCAGGGCCAGGCGCGTACCCAGCAGGCTGCCCACCACATTGGCCACGGCCATCACCAGCACAAAGTGCCACCAGATGTGCCCTTTGGAGATGAACAGCGCCAGCGCCGAGATGTTGGTGGCGGTGTTGACCAGTTTGGCGGCGGCCGAGGCGCTCAAAAAGTCGTAGCCCAGCACCCGCACAAACAAAAACACCAGAAAACTCCCGGTGCCCGGGCCAAAAAAGCCGTCGTAAAACCCGATCAGCAAGCCGATGCCCGCCGCCAGCCACTGCTCTTGCCGGCCTTCAAAATGCGGTGTGTGGGTGCGCCCCAGCTCTTTTTTGGCCAGCGTGTACAGCAGCACCGCCAGCAACACAAACGGCAGCGCCTTGCGCAAAAAGCCGGGCGAGATCACCGTCACCAACCAGGCACCGGCAAACGAGGCCAGCAGCCCCGCCACGGCCGCGGGCCACAGCGCGGCCCAGCGCATCTGCACGCGGCGGCTGTATTGCCAGGTGGCGATACCGGTGCCCCAGACCGAAGCCCCCTTGTTGGTGCCAAACAAGGTGGCCGGGTGGGCGGTGGGAAACGTGGCAAACAGCGCGGGCACCAGAATCAGCCCACCGCCGCCCACAATGGCATCCACAAAGCCGGCAAACAGGCTGGCGAGCGAGACAACAACAAAATCCATGCGGCCATTGTCGCATTGACCTGCGCCCCGGAAACTTCAAACTTGATAGCTGCCAGCCCTCTCCAAACCGGGCGAATGATCCATTTGACACACAAAATAAAAAGGCACCGGGGGTGCCGGTGCCTTGTCTCTTTTTATGTTGGACCACGTTGGGTTTGTCTCCAGGGGCCTTTTCACCACGGATGGACGTAGCGCCCGGGTGATGGGCTCAACTGTACGTGCCGCAGCCCGGCGGAGCCATCAGGACATACCCTTGTCGTGTTTACCCTTGGCGGTCGGCGCCTGTCATAGCCCGGTCACGCGGCTGCGCTGGCGTCAGCCAAGATCCAGCGCGCGGCTTTTTCAGCCAGCATCAGCGTGGGCGAATTGGTGTTGCCGCTGGTGATGCGTGGCATGGCACCGGCGTCCACCACACGCAAGCCCGCGATGCGCCCGCCCGGGCCGCGCACGCGCAGGCGCGCATCCAGCACCGCCAGCGGGTCACCATCACGGCCCATCCGGGTGGTGCCGACCGGGTGGAAGATGGTGGTGGCAATGTCACCGGCCAGCTTGGCCAGTTCCTCGTCACTCTGGTACTGCACGCCGGGTTTGAACTCTTGCGGGCGGTATGGGGCCAGCGCGGGCTGGCTGACGATGGTGCGGGTCAGGCGCAGCGAATCAGCCGCCACCTGGCGATCTTCCGGTGTGCTGAGGTAATTGGGCGCGATCGCCGGGGCTTGGGTGAAATCGGGTGAGGTGATCAACACGCTGCCGCGGCTGGTGGGGTTGAGGTTGCAAACGCTGGCGGTGAACGCGGCAAAGCGGTGCAGCGGTTCGCCAAACGCGTCCAGGCTCAGCGGCTGCACGTGGTATTCGATGTTCGGGTAGGGCTGGCGGGGGTCGCTGCGGGTGAAGGCACCGAGCTGGCTGGGCGCCATGCTCATCGGGCCGCTGCGCTTGAGCGCGTATTCCAGCCCGATCCGTGTCTTGCCCCACAGCGAACTGGCCTGCGTGTTGAGCGTTTTGACACCTTGCACCTTGAACACAGTGCGGATCTGCAGGTGGTCTTGCAGGTTGGCGCCAACACCGGGGGCGTCATGTTGCACAACAATGCCATGTTTTTGCAGGAGCGCGCCCGGGCCGATGCCCGAGAGCTGCAAAATCTGTGGCGAACCGATGCTGCCCGCGCTCAAAATCACTTCGCCCGCAGCCTTGCCCGTGACTTTTTGGCCGTCTTTGACCACCTCGACCCCGCTGCAGCGCAAGCGACCATCAGGTAGTGTCTCGATCACCAGCCGCGCCACCTGCGCCTGCGTCCACAGCGTGAAGTTGGGCCGGGTGACACACACCGGGCGCAAAAAGGCCTTGGCGGTGTTCCAGCGCCAGCCATTCTTCTGGTTCACCTCAAAGTAACCGACGCCTTCGTTGTTGCCCTGGTTGAAGTCATCGGTGGCGGGAATGCCGGCCTGCTGCGCGGCTTGCGCAAAGGCGTCCAGAACGTCCCAGCGCAGGCGCTGCTTCTCCACGCGCCATTCACCGCCGCTGCCGTGAAAACGTATCAGGTCGGTCAGCTTGTGGGGGGTGGGAGCGCTTTGTGAGACGCCGTCCAACTTGTAATGGTTTTC
>Ga0075012_10003241_pt1 | contig 15669 bp, 16 predicted proteins | sample All_14_2_FD_71474 | JGI IMG/M metagenome (GOLD analysis project Ga0075012, IMG submission 71474) | Freshwater microbial communities in response to fracking from Pennsylvania, USA - Allegheny Zone_MetaG_DW_15 | ecosystem: Environmental > Aquatic > Deep subsurface > Groundwater > Drilled... | reverse complement strand
GCCAGTGACGCCAGTGGCCAGCGGTAACTGATCAGACTGGCGCCGTCGATGTTGCGAAATTCCGGACGTTTTTTGGGAGCGCTTGCAGTTGTTTCTGACATAACTTGCTTTCGTGGATGTGAGTTGATTTTCCGGCCATTGGCTTACAGCCAACTGCCAAAAAGTACCTTGCAGTGCAGCATCATACGCCGCGTGAGAGAGTCCGTTGGATGCGCCAAAGTGGCTTGTTTGCCGTTCAAAATGGTCTGTTTGAGCGGCTGGCGAACCAGACTTCCGCCAGGGCGCGGGGTGTTTAGTTCATGTCATTTTGGTAGTGGTGCGTATCGGTTCGGTAATAGCCGCGGCGCAATTCCATCGGCTCGCTTTGGTAAGTATAGGCAATGCGTTCAACGCTCAGGAGGGGTGTTCCCAAAGGCACTTTCAGTTGTGTGGCGTGGACGTCGGTCGCTGCGATGGCGCGGATTTTTTCTTCAGCGCGCACCATGCGGACATTGAATTCGGTCTCAAACAGCGCATACATCGGCCCCCTGTAGTTTGAGAGTCGCTCGGCAGTCAGTCCCTTGAACGGTGTCGCAGGCAACCAGATGTCTTCCAGAATGACCGGGACGCCGCCGAAACTCAGCACCCGGCGGGCCTGCAGCACCGTATCACCTGCGCGAAGCGCCAAGGCCTTGGCGACGTCGGCGCTGGCTCGGGTGCGGCGGCATTCGATGATGTCGCGCTGGGCCGGGCCTTCGCTGCCGCGGGAGCCGCTGTCAGGCACCAATTTGAGAAACCTGAATTGCACCTGTTGCTCGGCGTGTGTGGCGACAAATGTTCCCTTGCCCTGGCGGCGCAGCAGCAAGTTTTCGGCGGCCAGTTCGTCGACGGCTTTGCGCACTGTGCCCTGGCTGACCCGGAATCGTGCCGCGAGGTCAATTTCGCTCGGGATGGCTTCGCCGGGCTTCCATTCACCAGAACGCAAGCTACCGAGAATCAGGCTTTTGATCTGTTGGTAGAGTGGGCTGAAAGCTGGGGTGGCCAGAGTGGCATTGGGTGCAGCCTCAGTGAGCTGCAACACATCGGGCTCGTCACTGGTTTCGGGCAAGGTGGGCATGAAAGGTGTCTCCGAAAGGTCGTCGTGATTTTTGATAATCATATCTTATATAAGACATAAGACAGATTGACACTTTGGGATTTTCAAGAGTACACTCCAAAAGCTTGGCGCCGATAGATGTGGATCATCTGCCCCGACACCCACTGAATTCTCTTCATCATTTACTGGAGTTTGACTATGAGCAAGAAACCCGTCCGCGTTGCAGTTACCGGTGCAGCTGGCCAAATCGGTTACGCCATCCTGTTTCGCATCGCTTCCGGCGAAATGTTGGGCAAGGATCAGCCTGTTGTGCTGAGTTTGCTGGAAGTGCCAGTTGAAAAAGCCCAGCAAGCTCTCCAGGGCGTGATGATGGAGTTGCAAGACTGCGCTTTCCCGCTGCTGGTTGGCATGGAAGCCCACAGCGACCCGATGACGGCGTTCAAGGACGTGGACTACGCGTTGTTGATCGGTTCGCGTCCGCGCGGCCCGGGCATGGAGCGTGCCGAGTTGCTGGCGGTCAACGCCGAAATTTTCACAGCCCAAGGCAAGGCGCTCAACGCTGTGGCCAGCCGTGATGTGCGCGTGCTGGTGGTAGGCAACCCCGCCAACACCAATGCTTACATCGCGATGAAGAGCGCGCCCGATCTGCCGCGCAAGAACTTCACCGCCATGCTGCGCCTGGACCACAACCGCGCCTTGAGCCAACTGGCCAGCAAAACCGGCAAAGCCGTGGCAGACATCGAAAAAATGGCCGTCTGGGGCAACCACTCGCCGACGATGTACGCTGACTACCGTTTTGCCACGGTTGATGGCGCCAGCGTCAAAGACATGATCAACGACCACGACTGGAACGCCAACACCTTTTTGCCCACCGTGGGCAAGCGGGGCGCGGCCATCATCGCTGCGCGTGGTGTGTCATCCGCCGCGTCGGCTGCCAATGCCGCCATCGACCACATGCGCGACTGGGCGCTGGGCACCAACGGCAAGTGGGTCACCATGGGCATCCCGTCCAATGGCGAATACGGTATCCCCAAAGACACCATGTTTGGTTTCCCGGTGACCTGCGTCAACGGTGAATACACCATCGTGGAAGGTCTGCCGATCGACGCCTTCAGCCAGGAGTGCATCAACAAGACACTCAAGGAGCTGCAAGAAGAACAAGCGGGCGTGGCCCATTTGCTGTAAGCCACAGCCGTCGTTTTGATGACTGTGAGCCATCCTCGGCACGTCCTGCTGGGCGCGTCCGTCGCGGCGCCTTTGCCTGTATGCGACCACTACTGCGGCACTGAGCCGCGGATGGTCAAGGCACTGGCGTTGCAGGACGAAATGACGCAGGCACTCGGTGCCTGCGTTTTTGATGTCACGCTGGATTGTGAGGATGGGGCCCCGGTGGGCGGCGAAAAAGACCATGCCTTGATGGTTGCAGCCTTGGCTGCCAGGGCCGTGAAAGCGACAAGCAGTGAACCGAATGCGCGGGCCCGCCGGGTCGCGGTACGGGTTCACCCGGTGGATCATCCGGCCTTCGAGCAGGATGTCAACATCGTGTTGGGCGAGGCCGCTGCGGCTTGGTGCCATCTGATGATTCCCAAGGTGGATTCGGTGTCCGATATTGACCGTGCAGTGCGTGTGATTGATGCTGCATTGAAACGGTCCAACCGGGTCGAGGTGTTGCCGCTGCATGTGTTGGTTGAATCGCCACTTGCGGTGCATCAGGTGGCCCAAATTGCTGCCCATCCGCGTGTGGAGTCGCTCAGTTTTGGTTTGATGGATTTTGTGTCAGCCCACGGTGGTGCCATTCCCGCCTCGGCCATGACCGTGGCTGAGCCGGGTGCTTCGGCGTCGCACGATCAGTTCAGCCATCCGCTGGTGCTGCGTGCCAAACTCGAAATCAGCGCCGCGTGTCACGCCATGGGCAAGGTGCCGTCGCATTGCGTGGTGACCGAGTTCAGGCGGCCCGAGGTGGTGCTGGCAGCGGCTCGCCGCGTCAGCCGCGAGCTGGGTTTTACCCGCATGTGGAGCATCCATCCCGATCAGATTCAACCCATTCTGGCTGCCTTTACCCCCGAGCCAAGCGAGGTTGAGCAGGCCAGTCTTATCATTTGTGAGGCGCAGGCCGCAGGCTGGGCACCGATTTCTGTGGCGGGCACGCTCCATGACCGGGCCAGTTACCGTTACTACTGGCAAGTGCTCGAAAAGGCGTTTCAAACGGCCCGTTTGCAACGTCACGACCCCGCCTACCCGTACTTCACCGCGTGAACCGGTGACATGAACGACAGGAGAACGCGATGAAGAACCTGCAATACCTGATCAAAATGCACGCTTGGCGCACGCCGTTGGTGGCCCTCGGTTGGTGGCTGGCTGCATCGGTCGCTTTGGCCGCACAGGTTGACTTACCGCCAAAAAGCCCCAAACAGGTCAAGCCAACGTCGCCAAGCCGCGTGGAACTCAAGTCCAAAGCCAACCAGATGGCGGCAGGTGTGCGCGCTGCCGAGACTGCGCTGAGCCCGGCTGAACTGGCCATAGCGCAACGGGTGGAGGTGGGTCGGATGCCCTGTGAGCTTGGCGCGTTTGTCACGGTGGAGGCTGATGCGAGCATGCCAGGTTACTTTGACGTCGCTGGCAAAAAATTCAAATTCCGGATGGTCCCGGTGGTGAGCAGCACCGGCGCCATTCGTCTGGAAGACGCGGCTGCCGGTGCGGTGTGGCTCCAGTTGTCCAACAAATCGATGCTGATGAATCACAAAACCGGCTCCCGGATCGCAGACGCGTGTATGACCCCGATGCAGGTGGCGGTGGCGGATGCCATGCTCAAGAGTCCGCCGCCCAGCTTGCTTGAGCCTTTGCCGGTAGCTCAAATTCCTGCCTCGCCAGTGATGTTGACGCCCCCTACGCTGGAGAGCGCGGTACGTTGATGTGTGCCGATTGCGATTCTTGACTGTTTTGCCTGACCTGATTAAAAAGAAGGAGTTTTACTATGTTGCAAGCCTATCGTGCCCACGTTGCTGAGCGCGCCACCCTGGGTATTCCCGCATTGCCCTTGACCGCACAGCAAACGGCAGACCTGATTGACCTGCTGAAGAACCCGCCCGCTGGCGAAGAAACCTTCCTGCTTGACCTGATCACGCACCGCGTGCCGGCTGGTGTCGATGACGCAGCCAAGGTCAAAGCCAGCTACCTGGCCGCCGTAGCCCATGGCACTGAAGTCTGCAGCCTGATCAGCCGGGCCAAGGCCACCGAGTTGCTCGGCACCATGTTGGGCGGCTACAACCTGACCCCGCTGATCGACCTGCTTGACGACGCTGCCGTGGCTGGTGTTGCCGCCGAAGCGCTGAAAAAGACCCTGTTGATGTTTGACCAGTTTCATGACGTCAAGGAAAAGGCCGACAAGGGCAACACCTTTGCCAAGGCTGTGCTGCAAAGCTGGGCCGACGCCGAGTGGTTCACCAGCCGCCCCGAAGTGCCGCAAAGCATCACCCTGACCGTGCTCAAGGTCACCGGCGAAACCAACACCGACGACCTGAGCCCGGCACCTGATGCCTGGAGCCGCCCGGATATCCCCTTGCATGCACTGGCCATGCTGAAGAACAAACGTGACGGCATCACCCCTGAGGAAGACGGCAAACGTGGCCCGGTCAAGTTCATCGAAGACCTGCGCGCCCGTGGCAACTTGGTGGCCTACGTCGGTGACGTGGTCGGCACCGGTTCAAGCCGCAAGTCGGCGACCAACAGCGTGTTGTGGTTCACCGGTGAAGACATTCCGTTTGTGCCGAACAAGCGCTTTGGTGGCGTCTGCCTGGGGGCCAAGATTGCGCCGATTTTCTACAACACCATGGAAGATGCCGGTGCTCTGCCGATCGAGCTGGATGTGAGTCAGATGAACATGGGTGACACCATCGAGCTGCGTCCCTACGACGGCAAGGCGCTCAAGGATGGCAAGGTCATTGCCGAGTTCACGCTCAAGAGTGAAGTACTGTTTGACGAAGTGCGCGCCGGTGGCCGGATTCCGCTGATCATTGGCCGGGGCTTGACCGCCAAGGCGCGTGAATCGCTGGGCTTGCCGGTATCTACACTGTTCCGGCTGCCGCAAAACCCCAAGGCGACCGGCAAAGGCTTCACCCTGGCGCAAAAAATGGTCGGCCGTGCCTGCGGTCTGCCCGAAGGTCAGGGCGTCTTGCCCGGCACCTATTGCGAACCCAAGATGACCAGTGTGGGTTCACAAGACACCACCGGCCCGATGACCCGCGACGAGCTGAAAGACCTGGCTTGCCTGGGCTTCAGCGCTGATTTGGTGATGCAATCCTTCTGCCACACCGCGGCTTACCCCAAGCCGGTCGACGTGAAGATGCACCACGAATTGCCAGAGTTCATCAGCAACCGCGGTGGCATCCCCTTGCGCCCGGGTGACGGCATCATCCACAGCTGGCTCAACCGCATGTTGCTGCCCGACACCGTGGGCACCGGCGGTGACAGCCACACCCGTTTTCCGATTGGCATCAGCTTCCCGGCCGGTTCGGGCCTGGTGGCCTTTGGTGCGGCCACCGGTGTCATGCCGCTGGACATGCCTGAGAGTGTGCTGGTGCGTTTCAAAGGCAAGATGCAGCCCGGTGTCACGTTGCGTGACCTGGTTAACGCCATTCCGCTGTATGCCATCAAGTCCGGTGAACTGACCGTGGCCAAACAGGGCAAGAAGAATGTGTTCTCGGGTCGTATTCTGGAGATTGAAGGCCTGCCCGACCTCAAGGTCGAGCAAGCGTTTGAACTCAGCGACGCGTCGGCCGAACGCAGCGCCGCCGGTTGCACCGTGCATCTGAACAAAGAGCCGATCATTGAGTACATCAACAGCAACATCGTGATGCTCAAGTGGATGATTGCCAACGGTTATTCGGACGTGCGCACCATCAACCGTCGTATCAAAGCCATGGAAGCCTGGTTGGCTGACCCGCAATTGCTCAAGGCTGATGCAGACGCCGAGTATGCCAGCGTGATCGAGATTGACCTGGCCGACATCCATGAACCGATCGTGGCCTGCCCCAACGACCCGGACGACGTCAAGACCCTGTCCGACGTGGCCGGAGCCAAGATCGACGAAGTGTTTATTGGGTCTTGCATGACCAACATTGGCCACTTCCGCGCCGCTTCCAAGCTGCTGGAAAACAAACGGGACATTCCGGTCAAGCTGTGGATGGCACCGCCCACCAAGATGGATGCCAAACAATTGACTGAAGAAGGCCATTACGGTGTGTTGGGCAGTGCCGGCGCGCGCATGGAAATGCCGGGCTGCAGCTTGTGTATGGGTAATCAGGCCCAGGTGAAAGAGGGCGCCACGGTGTTCTCCACCTCCACCCGCAATTTCCCGAATCGTTTGGGCAAAAACAGCAACGTTTACCTCGGTAGCGCAGAATTGGCCGCGATTTGCTCCAAATTGGGCCGCATTCCGACCAAGGAAGAGTACATGGCTGACATGGGCGTGCTGACGGCCGCCAGCGGCAAAATCTACCAGTATCTGAACTTTGACAAAGTGCAGGATTACACCGACGCCGCCAACAGCGTTGCCGTCAGCGCCTGACGTTGCAGTCTGCCTGCTCGGTCGAGGCCTCCCCCAGTCGGGTGGCTGACTGAGATAGCGCCGATTGCCGCATGCCCTCCATGGGCCACGGGCCCCGCAGGTTGAACTGCGGGGCTTTTTTGTGTTGCGGCGCAGCAAATTCAGACGGTTAAACTCGCGTTTTAACAGTTTGTTCATCAAACTGACTTATCCCACAAGGAGTTTTCTGTGTTTTTTGGCAAGCTGCTACCCCGCGATACCAATTTTTTTGTCATGTTCAACCAGCATGCCGACCACATCGTGGTGGCTGCCAAAGCGTTTTCCAACCTCGTTGCCAATTACAACGATCCCGAATTGCGCGAGAAATACCACGGTGAAGTCAACCACGCCGAGGGCGCGGCGGACCGCGTCACGCATGAAGTCAACAAGGCGATCCACAAGACATTCATCACGCCGATTGACCGCGAACAGATTCATGGCCTGATCAACACCATGGACGACGTGGCCGATTTGATCCAGGATTCGGCGGAGACCATGTCCTTGTACGACATCCATCACATGACGGACGAGATCAAGCGTTTGACAGATTTGAGTGTCAAGTGTTGTGAGCGTTTGCGCGATGCGGTGTATTTGTTGAGCAAGATCGCCGAAGCGACCACCGCTGAGGCAGCTTTGAAAACCTGTGATGAGATCGACAAATTGGAGAGTGATGCGGACCGTGTCCTTCGCACCGCCATGAGCAAGTTGTTCCGCGAGGAGCCGGATGTGCGCGAGCTGATCAAGCTCAAAGCCATCTACGAACTGCTGGAGACCATCACCGACCGCTGTGAGGATGTGGCCAATCTGATCGAGGGCATCATCCTCGAAAACTCCTGATCAGCGCGGGGTTCAAGTTATGGAAACCGTACAAACCGCTGTTTGGGTGGTCGTGGTTCTGGTGATGATGGCGGTGGTGTTTGACTTCATGAACGGGTTTCATGATGCGGCCAACTCGATCGCCACAGTCGTCTCCACCGGCGTGCTCAAACCGGGTCAAGCCGTTGTTTTTGCAGCGTTTTTCAACGTCATTGCGATTTTTATCTTTCACTTGAGTGTGGCCGCCACCGTCGGCAAAGGCATCGTGCTGCCCGGTATTGTGGACACCCATGTGGTGTTTGGGGCGCTGATTGGCGCCATCACCTGGAACTTCATCACCTGGTACTACGGCATTCCGAGCAGTTCGTCGCACGCCCTGATTGGAGGCATCGCCGGTGCCGCCATTGCCAAGGCGGGGGTCGGCTCGCTGATCATCGGGGGCATCATGAAGACGGTGGTGTTCATTTTTGTCTCGCCCTTACTGGGTTATCTGTTGGGATCTCTCATGATGGTGCTGGTGTCGTGGGTGTTCCGGGGCTTTCGCCCGCTGAAGGTCGACAAATGGTTCAGGCGCTTGCAACTGGTGTCGGCCGGCGCCTACAGCCTGGGGCATGGCGGCAACGACGCACAGAAGACCATCGGCATCATCTGGATGCTGCTGATTGCCACGGGTTATGCCAACGTGGGTGACAGCGCTCCCCCGAATTGGGTGATCATCATTTGTTACGCTGCCATCGGTTTGGGCACCATGCTGGGTGGTTGGCGGATCGTGAAAACCATGGGCCAGAAGATCACCAAACTCAAGCCAGTGGGCGGGTTCTGCGCTGAAACGGGCGGTGCCCTCACCCTGTTCATGGCCACAGCGATGGGCGTGCCCGTGTCCACCACCCACACCATCACGGGGGCCATTGTGGGCGTGGGCTCGACCCGACGCGCCAGTGGCGTGCGCTGGGGCGTGGCTGGCAACATCATCTGGGCCTGGATTCTGACCATTCCCGCCAGCGCGTTTGTCGCCGCTGTGGCGTACTGGATCAGTCTGAAAGTGTTTTAAGGCAGACGGGGGGGGGCGCGACGCTAAGTCGGCGCGAGGGTGTCGCCAGCCCCCAGAGCTTTGTCCATCAGAACCACGTCCAGCCATCGGTCAAATTTCCAGCCACAGGATGCCAGTGTGCCCACGTGGGCAAAACCCGCGCTGCGGTGCACGCCGATGGATCCCAGGTTGGCTGAGTCACCAATGACCGCAATCAGTTTGCGCACCCCGGCGTGTTCCGCCTGACGGCACAGTTCAGCCAAAAGGGCTTTGCCCAGACCGCCACCAACCGCTTCTGGCGCAAGATAAATGGAGTCTTCGGCTGAAAACCGATAGGCTGGGCGTGGTTTAAACCAGTTGCAATAGGCGTAGCCCAGTAGCTGCTCACCCTCTACCGCCACAAGATAAGGTAAGCCCTTGCCAAGCACGTCATCACGGCGTTGCGCCATCTCGAGTTCACTGGGTGGCTCAATCTCAAAAGTGCCGGTGCCATGCAGGACGTGGTGGGTGTAAATGGCGGTGATTTGAGTCATATCGCCGGTTTGACTGGGACGGATGATGGGCATGTTGGGTTACTGGATATAATATTGGGTTGTCTGGCGTGTCGCTGGCCGGGTGGTCAAGTCGCGTGTCTCAAACGTCGGGCTCAGTGCCAATTTTCGTGGAATTAAAAAGCCACTTCCAAAGGATCAATTATGGTCGTCATTCGACTCGCCCGTGGCGGTGCTAAAGCTCGCCCGTTCTTCAATATCGTGGTTGCTGACAAGCGCACCCGTCGTGATGGTCGCTTCATTGAGCGCATCGGTTTTTACAACCCGATCGCCACTGCCAATGAAGAAAGCATCCGTATCGCCCAAGATCGCCTGACCTACTGGCGCAGCGTTGGTGCTCAGGCGTCGCCCACGGTGGAGCGTCTGATCAAACAGGCCGCCCAAAAAGCAGCCTGAGTGTGAGCATGCTGCCCGGCCTTGAGGCTGCCGACATGCCGGCAGATGCCGTCGAAGTCGGGCGCATCGCAGATGCCTGGGGCATCAAGGGGTGGTTCAAAGTACTGCCCTACAGCGCCGATCCTGAGGCGCTTTTTTCTTCCAAATACTGGTTCTTGTTGCCGTCTGAGAAGGGCGCAAAAACCTTTGACGGTGTTGGAAGACTCAACATCAAGGAAGCCAAAACCCATTCGGGCACCGTCGTGGCGAGTGCCCATGCGGTGGACGACCGAACGGCGGCCGATGCGCTGCGCGGTGCCAGGGTTTTCATTGCCAAGTCAAGCTTTCCCACGCCCCAAAAAGATGAGTATTACTGGGTTGACCTGATTGGTTTAACGGTCGTCAACCGCGAAGGTGTGCTGCTGGGGCAGGTGCGCGAGTTGCTGTCGACCGGACCGCAGACGGTGCTGGTGATTGAGGACGAAGCAGAGGGTCAGCCCCTGCAGCGGATGATTCCGTTTGTGGCGGCGTATGTTGACGACGTTGATCTGGTCGCCCGAAGCATTTTGGTGGACTGGCAGCCCGATTACTGATCGGCACATCATGCGCTTTGATGTCGTCACCCTGTTTCCTGAACTGTTTGCGCCGTTTCTGACCACTGGCATCACCCGCCGGGCGTTCGAATCGGGTCAGGTCAGCGTGAATCTGACCAACCTGCGTGACTATGCAGAGGGCAACTATCGCCGTGTGGATGACCGCCCCTTTGGCGGCGGACCCGGCATGGTCATGATGGCGGAGCCATTGTCCCGGTGTGTGACGCAGCTTCTGGCAGAACGCGCCGACGCGGCCCCGGTGGTGCTGTTTTCGCCGGCAGGACAACCCCTGACCCACGCCATGGTGACCCGATGGGCGGCCAGCCAGGGCGCTGTGCTGCTGTGTGGCCGCTACGAGGGCATGGACCAACGCTTCGTGGATGCCCACGTGACCGAGCAGATCAGCCTGGGTGACTTTGTGCTCTCAGGTGGCGAAATCGCTGCCATGGCCTTGTTGGACGCGGTGGCGCGTTTGCAGCCGGGTGTGCTGGGTGACGCTGACAGCCACGCGCAGGACAGTTTCAACCTGGCGCTCGACGGACTGCTGGATTGTCCGCACTACACGCGGCCTGAAATCTGGCAGGATAGCGCGGTGCCCGAAGTCTTGTTATCGGGGCACCACCTGCGGATTGAGCGCTGGCGACGCGACCAGCGGCTGTTACTCACTGCCCGGTTGCGTCCAGATCTGATTCAGGTCGCCCGGCAAAACGGTTTGCTGAGTGGTGAAGACGAAACCCTGCTTGCCCGGCTATAATGGCGGGCTAACCGATCCTCTGCGGGGCCGCTCATGGGCATTAAGCCTTGGGCCTGTATCAATCCTGATGCTGGTGCTTGCAAGATCATTTGAGGTCTTTTATGAATCTGATTCAAATCCTTGAGCAAGAAGAAATTGCTCGTTTAAACAAAACCATTCCCGACTTCGGTCCAGGCGACACCGTGGTGGTCAGCCTGAACGTGGTTGAAGGCACACGCAAACGTGTCCAGGCCTACGAAGGTGTGGTGATTGCCAAGCGCAATCGCGGCCTCAACAGTGGCTTCACCGTTCGCAAGATTTCCAGCGGCGAGGGTGTGGAGCGTACGTTCCAGACCTACAGCCCACTGATCGCCAGTATTGAAGTCAAACGCCGTGGCGATGTGCGTCGTGCCAAGCTGTACTACCTGCGTGACCGCAGTGGCAAGTCGGCACGTATCAAGGAAAAGCTGCCAGCCCGCAAAGTGGCTGTGGTTGCCGCATAAGGAACCGCGCTTTTCAAGGAACCGCCCTGTGGCTGCAGTGGCGGTTTTTTTTCGCCTTTCTTGGATTGGTGTGTTCTTCTTTTGATGGTGTCATGACATTCGCACAGCCTCCGTTGATGGATCCGCGATGGGCGCCTGTGATCCAGGTCGACGGGCATTTGCCGCCGGTTCCTGCGGATCGGTACGCGCCAGACGCCTTGCGTGCGCGTTTCCGGGCTCCCCCTGACTGGCAGCCAGAACTGGTCGCTGAAAAGAAGTTCATGGACCGCGCGCCTTTGGCTGCAGCGGTGTTGGTCCCGATCGTGATGCGTGCGGAGCCGACCGTCTTGCTCACCCAGCGCACCTCCCATTTATCGACCCACGCCGGGCAAATCGCCTTTCCGGGTGGAAAACTTGATGAAGCCGATGCCGATGCCGCCGCCGCTGCCCAGCGTGAAGCTTTTGAGGAAGTGGGGCTGGAAGCCGGTTGGGTGGAAGTTCTGGGGCAGATGCCGCTCTACACCACCGGCTCGGCGTTTTTGGTCACCCCCGTGGTGGCGTTGGTACGACCGGGTTTCAAGCTGCTTCCCAACGCCCATGAGGTCGATGATGTGTTTGAGGTGCCGCTGTCGTTTCTGATGAACCCGGCACACCACCGCCACCACCAGGTGTTTTGGCAAGGTGTGCAGCGCCAGTGGTTGTCCATGCCGTACCAGGATGGTGCGAGGGAACGTTTCATCTGGGGCGCCACGGCGGGCATGTTGCGCAACTTTTACCGTTTTTTAAGCGCCTGAAATTCGGGTCCGTCCGGTGCAGCCGCTATGATCATTGCATGAGCTTCATCTCGGTGCTTTTTGCTCTGCTGCTGGAACAGGCCCGACCCCTTAACCGCGGCAACATCATTCACGCGGCCGTTCGGTCGTGGGTTCGCTGGAGTGCCCGCACGCTGGATGCGGGCAAGCCGGTGCATGGCTGGCTGGTGTGGGGGCTGGCGGTGGGCGGGCCCTCACTGGTGGCCATGGTGATCTACTGGCTGCTGGGTTATTGGGTGGGCTGGCCGCTGGCGGTTTTGTGGAGCGCGTTGGTGCTGTATGCCTCGCTGGGCTTTCGTCAGTTCAGCTTTCACTTCACGCAGATTCGCGACGCGCTGGCTCAGGGCGACGACGCGCTGGCGCAGCGCTTGCTGGCCGATTGGCAGCATGCAGATGCCAAAGATCTGCCTCGTGCTGAGATCATCAGTCGGGTGATCGAGACCTCGGTGCTGGCGGCGCATCGCCATGTGTTTGGTGTGCTGGCCTGGTTTTCAGTGCTGGCGGCTTTGGGGATGGGGCCGGTCGGCGCGGTCTTGTACCGCCTGGGTGAGTTCGTTGCGCGATATTGGCAGCACCAAAGCGAGTCACACCACCAGCCCATCAGCGATGCTTTGCAAGCGCAGGCACGACAGGCCTGGGCCGTCATTGATTGGTTGCCCGCACGGGTGACCGCCATCAGTTTTGCCGTGGTGGGTAATTTTGAAGAAGCCATTGATGCCTGGCGTCGCTACGCCCAGCAAGCCGAACCCAGGAATGACGGGTTGGTCTTGGCTGCAACAGCAGGTGCGGTGAACATTGCTTTGCGCAGCCATGTCGGGCGTGCCTACCCGGACGCTTATGCACCGGCGGCCATGACGCTGGGTGACGATGTCACTGCGGGGCGGTCCGCGCCTGAGTTGCCGCACTTAGCCATTGTGGTCGGACTGGTATGGCGCACGGTCGTGATGTGGGTGTTGTTGCTTGCCTTGTTGACACTGGCGCGTCTGCTGGGGTAGCTGTTCGTGACACTGGCTTCGCGCTTCAGTAGTGCCGGATCCGCTTCAGTTCAGCGTACAAATCACTGTATATTTTGTAGCGGTTCGCGCTGATCCCGTCAGCGCTGGTCGTTGATTTGACGGAGGCCATCACACCACAGCCCGGCTCATGCAAATGGCTGCAGTTGTAAAACTTGCACTGGGCCACATGCGGTTTCAGGTCGGGCATGTAGGCGGCCAATTGCGCCGGGTCGATGTGGTTCAGGCCAAATTCCTGAAAGCCCGGCGAGTCGAGCAGGGCTGTATTTTTTGTCTCATCCAGCCAGTACCAGGTGGTGCTGGTGGTGGTGTGTTTGCCCGAATTCAAAGCCTGTGACAGTTCGCCGGTTTGCGCCAGAGCACCGGGGATCAGGCAATTGATCAGCGTGCTTTTGCCGGCACCCGAGGGGCCCAGCACCAGCGTGGTTTTGCCAGTCAGGCGCTGCAGCAGGGCGTCCCGGTCGGTCTCGGTTTTATGCACCATGGCCAGCGGCAACACGTCGTAACCCATCTGCCGGTAAGGCGCCAGCCAGGCCCAGGCACGGGCGAAAGGCTCGGCCAGGTCACTTTTGTTGAGGGCAATGATGGGCGTGATGTGCTGCTCTTCAGCGGCGATCAGCGCGCGTGAGAGCTGGCTGCTGGAGAACTCGGGTTCAGCGGCGATCAGGATCAGCACCTGGTCCAGGTTGGCGGCAAAGGACTTGGTGCGCACCTCGTCCTGGCGGTAAAACAAGTTGCGCCGGGGTTCAATTTTCTCAATCGTGCCTTCGTCTTGCGAGGCTTGCCACAGTACCCGGTCCCCCACCACGCCCAGGCTTTTTTTGCCGCGCGAGTGACAGATGCGTCGTTCCCCCGAGGCGCTTTCGACCAGGAAATGGCGGCCATAGTTGGCCACGATCAGGCCTGGCTGCAGGGTAGGCGGCGCCATCAACCGAGACTGGGTTCGGGCTGCAGGGCATCCACCCGCTTGGCGCAGGCAAAGTCCGCCAGCGAGATGCCGCGTACATCATCGGTGCGCCAGCGCACCCGGCATTGGCGTGGCTGCACCAGCAATTCGGGGTGGTGGTCCTCCGCGTGGGCGATGAAGGCGACCGCATTCACAAACGCCACCGTCTGGTAGTAATTGGCGAAACCAAACGCCTTCTCAATGACCAGTGTGTCGCCGTCACCCGACAGGGTCCAGCCTTCCAGTTTGGCCAGATGGGCGACTATTTCAGTCGCTTTGAGTGCTCGTAACGTAGGGGCTAGCGGCATGTTGATCATTCAAGTTGGTGCGAGCGGTTGCGGCGCCGACCCGGTGTTGGGTAGCCCGCCTGGCAGCATACGGGCCAGTCGCTCCGAGGCCCCCGGGTGCGAGTAATAAAAGGCCACGTACACCGGATCGGGCGTCAGGGTGGAGGCATTGTCCTCGTAAAGCTTGAGAAGCGCGGTGGCCAGGTCCTGCCCGCTGGTCTGCTGCATGGCGTAGGCGTCGGCCTCAAACTCGTGTTTGCGCGACAGCTGGGCCAGCAGCGGTGAGACAAAAAAGCTGAACACCGGCATCACCAGCAAAAACAGCAGCAGCGCCAATGCGTCATTGGGCGCGGCCAGGTTGGGCATCACGCCCAGGCCGGTGTAGAACCAGGTTTGACCCGCCAGCCAGCCCAGCAGGGCAAACCCGGCCAGGCTCATCGCAAACATCGACACAATGCGTTGGATGATGTGTTTGTGTTTGAAATGACCCAGCTCATGCGCCAGCACCGCGTCCACCTCGGCCGGGCTCAGCTTGGAGAGCAGGGTGTCAAAAAACACCACCCGTTTGGCGGCACCAAAGCCGGTGAAATAGGCGTTGGCATGGGCGCTGCGTTTGCTGCCATCCATCACAAACAGGCCTTTAGCAGCGAAACCGCAGCGTTGCATCAAGGCAGTGACCCGCGCCTTGACGGCGTCGTCCTGCAGCGGGGTGAATTTATTGAACATGGGCGCAATCAGGGTGGGGTAAATCACCAGCAACAGCAGGTTAAAGCCCATCCACACGCACCACGCCCACAGCCACCACAGGCCGCCGCTGGCCCCCATCATCCACAAAATCAGCGCAGCAATCGGCAGGCCGATCAGTGCGCCCATCAGGCTACCTTTGATGGCGTCCAGCAGCCACAATTTGAGCGTCATTTTGTTGAAGCCAAAGCGCTCTTCCAGCACAAAGGTTTGGTACAGCGACAGCGGCAGGTCAATCAGTCCGCTGATCAGTGCAAAACCCACCAGCAGCGCCAACTGTTGCACCAAACCAGCGCCTAGCCAGGGCATCAGCGCCTGATTCAAAGTTGACAAGCCGCCCAGCAGCGTCCAACCCAGCAGTACGGCAGCGCCCAGCGCCATCTCAATCAATCCCAGTCGCGCCTTGGCCACGGTGTAATCGGCCGCTTTCTGATGCGCCGCCAGGGTCATGGTTTGGGTAAACGCGGCAGGCACGTGCCCACGGTGTTGCGCCACATGGCGGATTTGCCGTGAACCCAGCCAGAATTTGAGCAGTAGGCCGACCACCAGCGTGACGGCAAAAACCGTTGTCAGCATGATGGATGGCTCAGAAAAGAAGTTGGTGTCGCGCATGGCGGGGGAGTTTAGG
>Ga0075012_10003240_pt1 | contig 15670 bp, 9 predicted proteins | sample All_14_2_FD_71474 | JGI IMG/M metagenome (GOLD analysis project Ga0075012, IMG submission 71474) | Freshwater microbial communities in response to fracking from Pennsylvania, USA - Allegheny Zone_MetaG_DW_15 | ecosystem: Environmental > Aquatic > Deep subsurface > Groundwater > Drilled... | reverse complement strand
GCGCGGACGGTCGGGAAATCCGGCGGAAAATAGACGGGGGAATTTCCCCAGACTCCGCGCACGGTTGATGCTGCGGGAATGGCAGAGTAAGGAATATTGAGCGGGGTGTCGCTGGAAATCTGGATATTACCTGCACCGGTGAATGTGCCAGAGAAGGCGGAGAGGTCGCCGAGCGTCGCAGATGCCCCACGCAGGAAATCGAAGGTGCCTGCTCCAGTAAGCGAATTCAGTCCGAAGTCGGGCGCGGCCGCGCGGAGTGTAGCTCCCGACGCGACGGAGACAGGCGTGGTGGCAGCAAACGGGACAGAAGGCCATGTGGTGGGATCAAGCGTTCGCTCATAGATCAGCACACCACAAAGGCCAATATAGCTTGTAGAATAGAGGAGCGCATCCGTGACTGTGTCCGCGGTGAGCCAATGGTTGCCGTCACTGGAAAGTTCAACGATCCAGGATACGGGATCATTTCCCGAAGTCACGCTGGTGGAGACGTTGGTGCCGCTGTAGAGACGATAGCCGTCGAAGGGGGTTGGTTCCTTCAGGTCAATGGTGATGTTCTCGCCCGACGTGGTTTTTCCGGCCAGCCAGAAGGAGACGGACGAACCATCGATGGCCTGTGATGCGACGACGTTCCAGGTGTTCGAGTTAAAGGACGATGCGGATGCTGAGGCATCGAGACGGTAAGGGATCGGCTTGCCGCCGCGGGTGAGCATGATTTCGCCAATGCGCGGGGCTCTGCCCACAGTGCGGGTTTTGAGGATGGTGAAACGGACATATTGCGGGGTCCGTCCGAGGACGAGCGTGCCGGACTGGAGGTCAATGGAAGCAGGGGCGGAGGTTCCTGGAACAGCAGCAAGGGTGAAGCCGCTGGCACCCGTTTTCACGAGTGCGACATTCGGAGCCACTGCGCCGATGAGGAGGCCTGCGGTGTTGTTTGTTCCAACGGTGAGGGTGGCGGTTCCTGTTGCGGAATTGGTCACGACAGAGGGCGCGTAGGCGCGGAAACTATCCACAGCGAGCGCATTGCCCGCGAGGTCGAGCGTGCCGCCGGTGAGCGCGATCTCGCCGGAAATCTGTTTTGTGCCGCTGAGTACGAGCGAAGCGTTTGTGTCCACGCCGAGAACGTGGCGCAGCGCCGGACCGGGGGTGTTTGCGAGCGTGACGACACCTTCAGCAACATATAAATCGAAGTTGGGATTGGGCGCAGAACCAGCGAGAGTCACAGATGCGGCCCCTGTTTTACGCAGGGAGCCGGAGAGGCTTCCGGAGAGCGTGAGGGGTGTTGCGGGGAAGAGGACAGACGAATCCGACGCGAACGAGAGCGCATGAGGGAACGACGAGAGCGCGGAAAGATCGAGCGCGGTGCCGGTGGCAAGTGCGATGGAATTATCGGCGACGCCGAGGGCCGTGTCATCGAGGACCGTGAGCGTGCCGGCTGCGAGCGTGACGGTACCGGTGAAGCCGGAAGGTTGCGCAAGTATGGCTGTCCCCGGTCCGAGCTTGACCAACGCGCCGCTGCCGTTGACAGGCGCGTCGAGGGTAACAGTGCCGGGACCGTCGAAAACAAGGGTACCGCCCGACAGCGTCACGGCGTTGGAGGCGGTGAAGGCGCGGGTGGGATTATCGATCAGCGTTGAACCGGATTCCGTCGTTGAGTCGAAGGTGAGGGAACGTCCATTGGGGACGGTGACGGGGGCGGTTGCAGAGTTGCCGAGGGCATCGGCAGAAGGAATGCGCAACGAGTAGTTTGCGAGTGTCTGCGGGCCAGTGCCAAGGATGCCGGGGACACCGACGGCGAGGTCCGCGTCTGCGCCGTAGAAGACCGTCGTAGGAAGCGTTTTGAGCCAAACCTTGTTTTGAAAGCGGACACCGTGGACATCCGCGATATCGGCATCAACGATAGCGGGGCGGGTGGATGAGCCGACGGTGAATGGCTCGCTGCCGCCCGTAACGGTGAGCGTTGTTCCGGGAGTGGAAACGATGTCGTTTGCCCAGACGAGCGCCTGCGTGGGTGCGGCCGAGCGGTCGAGCATCGTGCTCTGGTTGATTTCAAGACGCGGAGCGCGGTGTACGGTGCTAGCGGCCGGGTCCAGCCGTCCCACCACGGTACGCAGGACACTGCCGTCACCAGGATCGGCGAAGGGGTAAGCGCGTTCAACCTGGCCGAGGCCGTTCGTGATATCGCCATTCGCGGGGTCATAGAGAATCGCGGAGGTGAAGCCATTGGCCGTGCGCGGACCGCAAGAGCCTGAGCCGTTACCGACGTAAAGGCGGATTGTGTGCCAGCCTGCGGTGAGGAACACGTCTTTTACGACCACAATGGCGCTGGCGATGTTGTTGTAAATGAGCGTTTGGCCATCGATGATGAGGCATGCTCCATCGTCGAACCCCTTGCCAAAGGAGTAGGTCGCGTCAGCGGGGATGTGCCATTCGCCTTCATAGAGATACTGGGTATTGTTGCCGAACGCCAGAAGGCCTGGAAGATCGCAGGCCTGTCGAGGGGTCGCGTAAACGCCGGAAAAGGTGAAGTCGGCCGCATTTGTGTTGAGCCCAGACGGGGAGGTGTATTCGGCGAGGCCAGGTGCGTGGGTCTCAAGCGCAAGGCTGCCTCCGTTGAGCGCAAGCGTGATGCCGCCAAGGCGGACGGGGTCAGAGAAGACGAGCGTGCCGCCCGAGAGAGAGAGTGTGCCTGCGGAGGGCGCAGCGGCGGGATGTTTTGCATCTGCGAAGCGAACTGTGCCGGAAGTGAGGTCGAGCGTTGTTTTTGCGCCGATGGTACCGTTCAGAGGAAGGTCCTCCGCGTTCGGCGTGTGGAGAACGCCGCCACCGACGGTGTCCTTGAGCGCGAAGGCTCCGTTTGTTGCGACGATCCCGGCGACAGTCTCGACGTGGCCAGCGAGGTCGATGGTACCGTTGTGCCCGTTGACGAAGACGAGGCGCGAAGCATCAGGGATCACCTCGTTCGCGCCGAAGACAAGCGAGGCACCATCGGTGGTGCTGAGATTGGAGGTGTAGTAGACCGAGCCGAACACCGTGTCGCCAGAGTAGTCGTTTGCAGGGTTGGAAAAGTTCACGGAACCGCTTTGCCGGACGATAGACACATTGCCCGTTCCCGTGATCGGGGATGGAACAACAAAGCTGTTACCGACGTTGCGCCCGAAGAAGTGGCCGCCGGCGGCGGTCACGGTGACGCCGCGTGTCGGGGCGAGGGCAAGGGTGAGGTCGGCGTTGCCAAGCAGGCCACCGTCGAGGACGATGGCAGCGGGGGTGAGAGCAGCGGGTGCAGGGCCGAACGATTCATCGAAGCGTGGCAAAAGGCGTCCGCCTGCGGCAGTGACGGGGCCGGTGAAGAGGTTGGTGCATTGGAGTTCGAGGTTGCCACTGCCGGTGAAGGTCAGCCCGTTGGAACCGTTGAGGACACCCTCGCGGATGGATAGGTAGCCGTTAGAGACAACGATAAGAGCGGGATAGGTCAGCGTATTCGTGGTGGTGCCGGCGAAAGCGATTGTCCGGGAGCTGTTATCGGTATTGACGAAGATGGAAGCGAGCGAAAAGGGCTGCTCGGGCGTGGTGTAGATCTGCACGTTGCCGTTCGTGGCGAAGGTGGCGGTATCGCCTGCTTGGGGGATATAGCCGTTCGCCCAGAAGGCGCTATTCGTCCAGTAAGCAGTGCCGGCATTACCGATGTAAACAGCATCTGCTGCTTGACCGAACTGGGCGGAAAGCACTGCGAAAAATACACAACTCATCGTGAAGAGTAGCCGTTTCATCATAACACTCCTTAATTTACGCACATCCCCAAACAAAAAAAACTATTCCAAACTTTAAATTATTATCAATTATGCAAGGAGAGAATAAAAAAAGTCAACCCTGAAAATGAAGGGTAGGCTCGTACGCTTTATTTTGGGGCCTCAGACCATACGAAAAAACTCAACCCGATGGCTGCGCGCATGGCGGCCACGTAAACGGATTTCAGTCTTTTCGTGTTGAACAGGGCTTAGCGTTCGTTAGCGCCGGCCTTGATGCACACCGGAGAAGAAGTAGAAATTCGGTTGTGCAAAGTAGTCGACCAAATCGTTAAAGGAGGCAAACGCTTTGCGCTGCTCCTCCTGGATGTATGGGCGAAGCACTTCAATGGGGTAGTATTTTTCGAGTCCTATGCCATAGTAAAAGAGATCCCGGCTGAAGGCTGCGCGCGACGTGTTTTTGCAGTAATAATCAATGCTGGGGTGACGGGTAGACTGAAGTGACGGTATCAGCTGATAGTTCACAAAATAGTGGACACTGTTGACATAGAACTGGTCGCGCGTCCAGTAAAAAATCGGAATTAGGGAGAGGCACAGAAGGAGCAGTTTCGCCCATCGGTTCAGCCGTTGCGCCATACGATCAAGCGTCCACAGGAGTGGAAACGAGAGGAGAATAGCGTAGAAAATGAAATAGCGGGGACCGTAGCACCATTGGCCATCGGCCATGTTGTAAACAAGCAGGAGATAGATGCCGGGAATGACGGCGCTGAGGATGAGGAGCGCATCAAACAGACGGTGGCGCGCGAAGACGATCAAGCATCCAAGTCCAAGTAACGCATAGGGGTAGACGCGGAACAGATTGAAATCATTTTTGCTGAAATGGAGGAGGAAGGTTCTGGCGTTGGGCCAGAAGTAACACAGGCCAAATTTTGTTTGAGGGGTGCCGTCATCAGCGAGCCATTGCATGTATCCGCTGTCAAACGGAGAGCCAAAGCGAATGGTGTTCGTGATCAACAGGATCGCGAAGATGAGAAGCCACGGAATCACCAGCGTGAGCAGATAACGCGGCCAGTGCCGCGTGAAGTTGACCCAGGGCCGCATCAATAGGGAGACCTGCGTGCGGTCTGTAAAGAAGGCCAGGAACGAAAAGGCAAAGCCGAGGACGACGAAGCTGCTCTTCATGAGAACAAGTGCTCCGCTCCACAGCGTGGAGGCGAGCAAATGGCTCCAGCATCGCCAGGAATTATCCTCCTTTTGGCGGCGGGCGGAGAATGCGAAAATGTGGAAACATGCACCGCAGAAGGCGAGCAGTTGATAAATTTCGAGCGCGGGGATGCGCAGGTAGTGCCAGAGAAAGGTGGAGTAGATGGTGGCCAGTGTAAAGCCGCAGCAGAGCCATGGCGAGGATGAGAAAAAGCGGGCAAGGAGAAAGAGATAAAAGACGGTGCAGATGCCGAGCAACAGATTATAGATGAAGAGCGTCAGATAGAAGGATTCGCTCTGGTTTTGGACATCAAAAGCAGGCTTAGCCGCGAGCTCAACAAGAACGGGAGGCAGAAACGCTACGGTGTAAAAAATGCCATATTTCGAGTAAAACCGCTGCTTGGAATCATTGGAATAGAAATATTGACCTTTGGGAGCGTCGAATCCCGCGATTTGCGCGCGCGCCGCATAGGGAATGCCGAGCTCCCCATGTTTGGCCAGATAGATGCACTCCAGGCGAGGAACAAAGTTATCGCCCGGATAGGGGAAGCGCGGCAGCGTGATGACTGCAATAAGGGCAAACGCAAAAAGCGTGACCAACAGACTCTTCCAGTGTAACTGTCCTGTGCGAGCAGATGGTAACGTCGAAGCGTTAGATGCGGGGACTGGTTCCGGTCGGGCGGGGTGGTGCTTAGCGTTCATGCGTTTCTCTTTAGGCCTGCTTTGTCAATGGTTGAGGATTCCTGATACTCGTCGTCGGTATTGATTGACCAGAGGTCGTGCGACGGACCATGGATGATGTTGTCAGCAGCCAGGAGTCCCATAAGGATGCTGTGGTCCTGGTTGTTGTATTTAAAGGCGCCGTAGCGACCGATGAGCGAGAGGTTCGGGATGGTTTTCAAATAGCTCACAACCGGTGCAAGAGAGGTCTTGTAGCCGCACGCATAGACCGGGTAGGAGTACTCCAGTCGGACGACATGTCCTTGGATGATGCGATGGTTTCCCAATAGACCGGATGCCGTGAATTCTGCGCGTGCTTTTTCAATAAGCGCGGCATCCTTAGCTTGCCAGAGGGCATCGTCGCTGTAGCACCAGTATTCGAGTGCGACGATGGTTTCGGGCTGTGTGCCGTAGAGCGAGGCGGTCCAGTTGCGGAAGTTTGTGATTCGGCCGGTATCGAGTTCGGCGGAGTGGATATAGAGCCAGTTGTCTTTAAAAAGATCAGTGCCGTCGATCTGCAGGAAGACAAGAATCGTGTTGCGGTAGCGGAGTTTTTCCAGGCTGTCCTGGACGTGTTGCGGTAGGTTGGGAATGCGGCTGACCAGATGGGTGATCGGCATGGTTGAAATGATATGATCGTATGGTTTCTGCGTGCCATCTGCGAGTTCGATCGCGGTCGCCCGTCCATCCTGGACAATGACACGATAGACCTGCGTATTGAGATGGATAGCGCATCCATTCTGTTTGCAGGCTTCAGCCATGCGCTGATAGATTGTGCCGGTTCCTTGGAGGGGGTAGGCGAATTGATCCACAAGCGTCTTGTGTTTTTTGCGACTTAGTCCGAGGGCGCTTTTGATCGCCTCCATCAACGAAAATTTCTTGATGCGCTGAGCCGCGAAGTCAGCATCGAGTTGTGCGCAGGGAATGCCCCATAGCTTCTCGCTGTAGGTCTTGAAAAAGATCGAGAAAAGTCTGCGTCCGAACCGTTTGACGACCCATTCCTCGAACGTGGGTATTGCGCTCAACGGGGTGGGGGCAACGAGTTCCCGGGCATAACTGAATACGCATCGTAGAGCCTCAAAGAGTCCGAGGTTCTTCAGTGCGTTAAACGGCTTCAGCGGATAGTAGAAAAACTTGCCCTTGTAGAAAATACGCGTCAGGCGATTGACCATTTCGTAGTCGTTGCGTGCAACTTCCAGCCAGACGCGGTTGATGCGCGGGTCGCCACTGAAAAAACGGTGAGGGCCTAAGTCGACTTTTTGACCCCACAGGTCAATGGTTTTGGACATGCCTCCAACCGTGTTCTGTTGTTCGTAGACATCGACTTCGATGCCTGCTTTTGCCAATTCATAGGCTGCGGTCATGCCCGCAGGTCCAGCTCCGATGATGCCAATTTTCATGCTGTTAACGATGTGGGGTTGGGGTTAGGTGGTCATTCGAGGTGTCGTCTGCAGGACGAACCGCACGGGCTTGCGACCAGAAGATACGGGGTGGCAATTGGGGCCGATCTGCAGTGAGGCTCTCCGGCACAGTGATTTTCCGGCGGATGCGCACGGGTTTGCCGAGATTTTCCGCATCCGTCCATTTGGGGATGGATGGACCTTGCTGATAACCGCTTTGCACGCAGGGAAAGGCGTTAGGAACGAATTGCCAGAAAGCCATGCCGGGAAAGAGCGAGCCATTGCTGGTATAGGGGACCCACTTGCCAGAAGGCAGCTGATAATCCCAGGAGACATCGCTGACTACATTGGTGAAGAACGCACTGAAACCGCACGAGAGAAAGGCATACGCGTGGTGAGGCGTGATCTCTGCTTCGAGCAGATGATCGCCAGGCGAAAGTTCAACGGGAAATGCAGACCATGCCTGAGGATTGTTGCCGGCACCGATGGGGTTTCCATCGACGAAGAGCTTGAAATCGCCGAAGCCGTGTGCGCCATAGATGCCGCGACCTGACTTTTCCCCTCGCCAGAGCAGGAGTTTAGCCTGGTCGACGATCTCCTGGGGGGCTTGCGGGTTTTGGGCAATCGTCGTGTACGCTTCCCTGACTGCGGCGTGTCCGTAACGCATTTCCGCATAAGCCGCAGCGCGCAACGCGAAGATAAGGCGTCCAGGGTCATTGCCAAATGCTGCGGCATAGAATTCGCACCGCTCCTGTGCGGTTGCGATCAATCCCGCGCGTTCGAGTTCAAACAATTCCGCCATGATGGCGGCAACGCCGACTTTGTCGGGTGTGACAAACCGTTTTTCGACGGGTGGAATCTCGCTCTTGACGGCAACGGGTTTTTCCTGATACCAATACGCGGTCGCAGAGAGGTAACCACCTGCGCTGTTGCCATCGCCGAATTCGATCTCCATGCGCATATCGCGCTGGAACGTGACGGCATCCGTGAGGTGGAAACGATATTGCGCTGTGCGCATGGCCGCCTTTTCAAGCAACCCGTGCAGAGGCAACTCGAACAGGCCATAATAATACCAGCCGCCATTGAAATAATCTTCGAGCCCGGTTCCGTGGTGGGAGGGCGTTGTGCTGCCGTCGCGATAGAAACATTCATCGCCTTCGAGAATATTCCAGCCGCCATCCATGCCGAACGCCATGAGGTAACAGCCGATATACTTGCCGCGTCCGGTGGTCTGTAGAATGCGGAAGGGCCGCCCTGCCGAAATTTCGGCGTTGAACGTGCTGTGGAGGTAGAGCGCATCGTGAAGCAGACCTGGGCGACATTCGACAGCGGTCTCGCCTTCAACGGGGAAAGGACCATCGTTACGGATCACGATCCGGGCACTTTTACGGAAGGGCATGGGGAGGGCGCAAACATAGGTGTTGTCCAAGAAAGCAAAGGCCATGTTGGCGAATTCACGCGGGTGGAGTCCATTACAGAAAAAGTCGCCGAGCGGAACGCGCACGCTGGGACTGGCTTGGCCGTCCCAATACATTTCGAGCACGAGGTAACGCAACATGAGTGATCGCGTGAGGACATTCAGTCGCGAAAAATCAGGGCGGAAGAGGAAACGGGTGATGGTTCCTGCGGTTTCGGCTGAAAAAACGGTTGCGCTTTGCTGCGGAAGAATCGACTGTTTTTGCCACGGTGCGGTGTTCGCGGTCGCACGTTGCAGCTGATTGCTGCGGGTCGCACGCCAGGCGGTATTGCACGCAATCAGCGCATTGCTGGTGACGGCGTCGAATGTTTTGGGCCAAGATTCGATAGAGGTGCCTGCCGGGTAGCGCTCCGAATTGATCTGAAAATAGGGGCGTGCCCCGTTGGGTGTATAGTTGGGCATGCGGAGAGCAATGGTCAGCGATTTTTTGTATGCCAGCGGAATATACGCATAGGCTCCTCCGCTGACACCGCCCTGAAGCGGATTGAAGAGCGGGTTTTGTGTGAAGAGCTCCTCCGGGGAAATTTGGAGCCGCGGTTCAGCTTCCCCGTCAAAAAAGAAGAGCCATTCGGTTGCGGGAATGTTGGTGTTCCAGATGCGGGTCAAACATCCAGGCCCCTTCAGCGTTGTGATAATATAGTACGCCTTTTTATCCCGTGCGGGGCCGAAATCAAACCAGTCCCTGTTTCCGCCTTGACGGTCAAAGCTGGAGAACATGTCGCTTTCACCCCGTGTGGCTTGGCAGAAGGTTTCGACCGTTGAGAGTCTGGATAGTTGGGTGGCAAGGGAAATCGTCTCGGATCGTTTGCCGCATCCGGAAATCAAGCCGGCAATGATGCCGAGCAGGACGCCGCTGCACATACCTGTTTTCATACGTTCACTATCCATTCATGTAAAGGGTTACACTGTGTCGCTGTCGCAAATAAACGTGCGATCGATCCCGCCACACCGCATTACCGTTAGGAACGAAAGCCGACTACTTCAACGAATTATATACCATAACGGGGCGTATGGATTCAACCGCGAAGTTATGCACCGTGTTTGCACTGGACCGGGGTGAAGATCTACTTCCCTGGTGCCATCGTATCTGATATAGTAAAGAAAATCATGCATACACGGCCTTCAGAGACGTTTAATCAGCGCAACGCGTCATTCGACAATCGTTTGCGGCCTACGCGGTTTGACGATTTTGTTGGACAGGAGAAGGTGCGCGACCGTCTCCTGTTGGCCGTCGAGGCTGCAAAGCAGCGCGGCGATGCGCTTGACCATATTTTACTGTCTGGCCCGCCGGGGTTGGGAAAGACCACGCTAGCCTTTATTATTGGTGAAGTCATGGGCGTGCACGTTAAGACGACGTCCGGACCAGTTATTGATAAACCCGGTGATTTGGCTGGGTTGCTGACGAGCCTTTCGCCGGGCGATATTGTCTTTATTGATGAAATTCACCGCATGCAGCGGGCTGTGGAAGAGTATCTCTATTCGGCGATGGAGGATTTTGTGATCGACATCATGATCGATCAGGGGCCGAATGCGCGTTCAGTCCGCCTTGAGTTACCCCGATTCACCTTGGTGGGCGCGACAACGCGCAGCGGTCTTATTTCAGCGCCGTTGCGGTCGCGTTTCGGTATTGTCAATCGGCTGGACTACTATTCCGGTGCGGACCTGTCGGTGATCGTTGAACGGTCAGCCGCGAAGTTGGATGTTTCTATTGAGCAGGCGGGTGCGATGGAAGTTGCCTCCCGTTCGCGCGGCACGCCGCGCATTGCCAATAATTTGTTGCGGCGCGTGCGCGATTATGCGCAGGTGCGTGCCAACAATCATATTGATCAACGCGTCGCGGCCGACGCGTTGGCCTTGTTGGAGATCGATCCGCGCGGCTTAGATGAAATGGATCTGCGTATTCTGGAGACGCTGGTCCAGAAATTCGGTGGCGGGCCTGTAGGGTTGAATACGATCGCTGTTTCGGTCGGGGAGGAGCCTGATACGATCGAAGAGGTTTACGAACCGTTCTTGATCCAGGAGGGGTACATTGACCGGACACCGAAAGGTCGCGTGGCCACAGCGGCCTGCTATACGCGGCTTGGCTTAATGGCACCGGGTCGGCAGGGGGATCTGGGGCTTCACTGAAACCCCCGGTGAAAAGCGTCCTTGTGCATTCCGCAGGCACCGTGCAAGGCCTCTTTTTGAAACTCATGCTGTTCCCCCTTACTTTTCAGCGTTGAACATCTGCCTGGCCGATATTTAATTGAAGATTTTCGGGGTTGGCGTCTCGCCTGATGCGTTCGGCACTGACCGGGATGCGATAGGCTTCTTATTGGAGGCGAGCGCGTGCGATTCTTTCATTTTGTCGCTTTATGCACTTGCGAAGCCCCTCCCGTTTTGATAAATTATTTCTTCACTTTGGATTCGACAAGGATTCATTGGGGACTTACACACGGTTCGCAAAATCGTGAATGGGATAAGCTGGCAAGGTGTCAGAAAATCCGTTGATCTGTGATAAGTCGAAGTGAATGGTGAGCGTCTTGGAAGAGCAAAACACATTGCAAAATGTGAGAAACATCGGAATCGTGGCGCATATCGATGCAGGAAAAACCACGACGACCGAGCGTATCCTCTTTTATGCTGGGCGCACGCACCGTCTCGGGAATGTAGACGAAGGCAACACTGTCACGGACTGGATGATTCAGGAGCGTGAGCGCGGGATTACGATCACGAGCGCTGCGATTTCCTGTTCTTGGAAGGACGTGTCGATTAACCTGATCGATACGCCTGGACATGTGGATTTTACCATTGAAGTAGAACGCTCATTGCGCGTGTTAGACGGCGCGGTGGGCGTTTTCTGCGCTGTAGGCGGGGTGCAACCCCAGTCGGAGACGGTTTGGCGTCAGGCGGACCGTTACGGTGTGCCGCGGATCGCCTTTGTCAACAAGATGGATCGCATGGGTGCGGATTTCAGCCGGTGTGTTTCCGAGATTCGCGAGAAGCTGAAAGCGAATCCGGTCTGCTTGCAGTTCCCGATCGGGCAGGCGGAGACATTTACGGGTGTGATCGATCTGTTGGAGATGAAGGCGTACGGGTACGACGAAGGCACAGAGGGTCGCGAGGTGCTGGTGCAGGAGATTCCTGCGGAGCTGAAGGACGATGCGATTCTGGCGCGTGCGGAGTTGTGCGAGAAGGTGGCGGAAGCGGATGAAGCGATTGTCGAGGCCTACTTTGAAAATCCGGAGTTGAGCGCCGAGCAGTTGCGCGGGGCGATCCGCCGAGCCGTGATTGCGCGCAAGCTGGTGCCGGTGCTGGCGGGATCTTCGTTGAAGAACAAGGGTGTGCAGCAGCTGTTAGATGCGGTGATGTGGTATTTGCCGTCGCCGTTGGAACGTCCGGCGATTGAAGCAACAGATGTGAAGAGCGAGCAGAAGGTGACGCGTGAGCAGAGCGAGAAGGCGCCGTTGACCTCGCTGGTCTTCAAGATCGCGACGGATCCGTATGTGGGTCGTCTCTTCTTCGTCCGCATCTATGCGGGTGTATTGAAGAAGGGGATGAACGTTTACAATCCGCGCAGTCGTAAGCGTGAGCGCGTGATGAAGCTGGTGAAGCTCTTTGCGGATGAACAGACGGAAGTGGAGCAGCTCTCGGTGGGCGATATCGGTGCGATCGTCGGATTGAAGGAAGCGACGACAGGCGATACGCTCTGCGCCGAGCATCAGCCTGTGTATCTGGAGCGTATTACGGTGCCGGAGCCGGTGATGTTCATGGCGATCGAGCCGAAGTCCAGTGCGCAGAAGGATAAGCTGGCGGAGTCCATGGCGATGCTGGCGGCTGAGGATCCGACGTGTCAGGTTCGGTCCGATGCTGAAACGGGACAGACGATTTTGAGTGGCATGGGCGAGTTGCACCTGGAGATTCTGGTGGATCGTCTGCGCCGTGAGTTCAAGTGCGAAGCCAATGTGGGCCGTCCGATGGTCTCCTATTACGAGACTGTGATGGCGAAGGGTGTGAGCACATACCTCTTTGACCGCGAGTTAGGCGGCAAGAGACACTATTTACAGTTGACGATTGAGGTGGAGCCTCGTAAACGCGGTAGCGGTCATGCGGTTGACGTGGTCAACCCGGCGCGCAAGAAGATCGCGGCGTTGAACGAGAAGTTCCTCGATTTCGTTGAACAGGGCTTAAATGACGGCATCCTGACAGGCGTGTTGGCACGGTACCCGATGACGGACGTGGTGGCGCGCGCAACGGATGCAGTCTTTTTGGATGACGATACGGCTACAGACGTGGCTTTTCGAACCGCGTCCGTGATGGGATTCAGGGAAGCAGCCTTGGCTGCAGGCCCTGAATTACTGGAGCCGATCATGTCTCTCGACATCGTGACGCCCGCCGATTATGTCGGCGACATCATGGGGGACATAAACGGGCGCCGCGGGGCGGTGCGCGACATGACTGTGCGTGGTGACATGCAGATCGTGCGCGCGTCCGTGCCGCTGGCAGAATTGTTCGGGTACTCAACTGCGATCCGGTCGCTTTCACGCGGTCGCGCCAGCTATACGATGGAACCTGGCGAATTTGCGGTCGTCCCTCGGACAATTAGAGAACAACTACTGAACAGGTAACGTTAGAATGCAAAGTCAACGCATACGCATTCGTTTGCAAGCGTACGATCACAGAGTACTGGATCAGGCGGTCGGTGACATTATCGACACCGCGCGTGGTACAGGTGCACAGGTCGTGGGGCCGATTCCGCTGCCAACGCGGATTGAGCGCTTCACGGTGAACCGCAGCCCGCACGTGGACAAGAAGTCCATGGATCAGTTCGAAATGAGAACGCACAAGCGGCTGCTGGATATTGTCGGGCCGACAGCGAAAACTGTCGACGAACTGAAGAAGTTGAACCTGCCAGCTGGCGTGGATATCACCATTCGCATCTAAGGAGAAATGATACCATGGAAGGCATTATTGGCAGAAAAGTTGGGATGACCCAGGTCTACACAGAAGCGGGTCGTCGTGTTACTGTAACCGTAATTGAAGCAGGTCCGTGCCCGGTCGTGCAGGTGAAGACACCTGAGAACGATGGCTACAGCGCCGCACAGCTCGGATTCGACGAGCAGAAGCCCTCCCGTCTGCCCAAGGCAGAGGTGAAGCACTTCGAAAAGGCAGGCCTGAAGCCGTGCAAGGTGACCAAGGAATTCGCCCTGGATGCGAACGAAGCGGTCAAGGCGGGCGACGTGATTACGGTCAACATTTTTGAAGGCGTCAAATACGTGGATGTCTCGGGCATCACCAAGGGTCGCGGTTTCGCGGGCGTATTTCGTCGTTACGGCATCGGCGGTGGTCCGATGACGCATGGTGGTCACTCGAAGCGCCGCATCGGTTCTATCGGTGCACGCGATCTTCCGGGCTGGGTTGAGAAGGGCAAGCGCATGCCTGGTCATAAGGGCGACGTGAACCGCAAGGCGCGCAACTTGTCCGTGGTTCAGGTTCGTGGTGAAGACAACCTCCTCTTGGTTGAAGGCTCGATTCCGGGCGCCAAGGGCGGCGTGGTGTTCATCCGCAAGGCACTGAAGAAGTAAGGAACTGACAACCATGAGTAAGATTAAAGTTTTTAATCCGGCCGGCGATGCAGCAGGCGAGATGGCTTTCGATGAAACGAAGCTGGTTCTCGACCGCGGCGAGCAGGCGGTGAAGGATGTGGTTGTTGCGATCCAGAACGGTCAGCGTGCCGGTACGGCCTCGACCCTTTCAAAGGGCGAAGTCGCAGGTAGCAACAAGAAGCCGTGGAAGCAAAAGGGCACAGGCCGCGCTCGCGTGGGTCTGCGTCAGAACCCGGTGTGGCGTGGTGGTGGTATTGCGTTTGGTCCGAAGCCGCGCGATTTCTCCCAGAAGATCAACCGCAAGGTGTCGCAGCTGGCATTCACCCGTGCGCTGAGCGAGAAGATCGCAGGCGACAGCGTGATCGTCCTCGAGAAGTTCGAGGTCTCTGAGCCGAAGACAAAGCAGATCACTGCGTTGTTGAAGAAGCTGGGCGCTGGTCGTACGACCTTGATCGTGGTTGATCAGTATGATGAAAACCTCGATTTGTCCGCACGCAACCTGCCGAATGTCGCCGTGATGCGCGCAGCAGAAGTCGACGTAATCAACCTGTTGTACTTCCGTACGCTGGTGGCCTCGAAGGCTGGTTTCGAAGCGTTGACGGCGCGTATGAAAGCGAAGAAAACCGTACAGGAGGGCGCATGAAACACGCCGGAATCATTCGCAGAGTGATGATCACCGAGAAGGGCACACAGCTCGCTTGCGAAAACAAGTATATGCTCGAAGTCGCGCCTGGCGCGAACAAAATCGAGATCAGGAAGGCCGTTGAAGCGCAGTTCGGTGTGCATGTGCTGGCCGTCAATACTCAAAACTATCAGGGCGCACAGCGCACGCTGAAGAACCGCCGCGTCGTTCCCGGAGCCATCTGGAAACGGGCGATTGTGACGGTTCGTGCAGGCGAGCGCATCGAGATCGTCTAAGGGCGTCGGAGAGGATAAGAGATTATGGGTCTGAAAACATTCAAACCGAGAACCGAGACTCTGCGTCACCGTGTCGCAGCGACGTTCGAAGAAATTACCGAGACCAAGCGTCAGCGTCGTCTGACCGAGGTCAAGCGCAGCAATGCTGGCCGCAATAATCAGGGCCAGATTACGACGCGTCATCGTGGTGGCGGCGTGAAACGCCGTTATCGTATCGTTGACTTCCGCCGTGACAAAGTAGGGATTCCTGCACGTGTTGAAGCGATCGCTTACGATCCGAACCGTTCAGCAAACCTCGCGCTTCTGAAGTATGTGGATGGCGAAAAGCGTTACATTCTCGCTCCGACGGGGCTGAAGGTCGACGACGCAGTGATGTCGGGACCTGAAGCTGAACCGAACGTGGGCAACGCATTACCGCTGGCATTGATCCCGTTGGGCCTTTTTGTGCACAACATCGAACTGGTCCCAGGCAAAGGCGGCAAGCTTGCACGTTCTGCAGGCAACAGCTGCCAGATCATGGCGCGCGAGGGCGACTTCGTCACGCTGCGTCTGCCGTCGGGTGAAGTTCGTCTGATCCGTGCAAACTGCATGGCCACGGTTGGTCAGGTCGGTAACGCGGAATGG
>Ga0075012_10003238_pt1 | contig 15672 bp, 12 predicted proteins | sample All_14_2_FD_71474 | JGI IMG/M metagenome (GOLD analysis project Ga0075012, IMG submission 71474) | Freshwater microbial communities in response to fracking from Pennsylvania, USA - Allegheny Zone_MetaG_DW_15 | ecosystem: Environmental > Aquatic > Deep subsurface > Groundwater > Drilled... | reverse complement strand
GCGGGACGGTGCCGTATTCAAAAAGGGGGTGGGTGTCCACGCGCCTTCCCTGATTGTCGTCAAGGTTCCGGCGGGGGCGAAGCGGCTGCTGGCGCGCGGCGTGATCGACGATGTGTCCGGAACCCGCGCGCAGGGCGAGGGGGGTTCGGTTCAGTTTGCGGTGGTGGCGGGGATCCCCGACAAGGCGGTGACCGCGCTTCTGGATCTGCCGCAGGTGCTCCCTCCTCAGACGCGCGCGCTCGTCGCATCGCTGTCTGGCCGGTGCGACACGTCTTTGATCCGCGATTATGAGGGGATGTGGAAAAGCCTGCTTCTTGAGACGATCGTGCAGAAGGGGTGTTTCCCGAAGGAGGAGCGCGACAGGCAGGCCTTCGAGGCGAGCGCGCTGATCTTGGCCTCTGACCGTGATCCCGCCGATATTGTGGCGCGCCGCACGCGCGCGTTGTGGAACGATCTCGCGCCGACGGCTGGCCTGAAAAAAGAGGGCAAGCGCCTGGCCGCGTTGGAAGAGGCGGTCCGCTCGACGCCTGTGGCCGACGGCTCTGCCCGTGCCGACCTGTACGTGAAACTCTGCGCGGTCCGGCGTGAGATCGCTTTCGCCAATCCGCTGCTCAAGAAAGTGGAGCGACTGGTGTTCGTCACGCGCGAGGCGCTGCCGCCTGAGGAGCTGAACTTCGGAACGCACATGGCCGATCAGTATTTCGGTTTTCACGCGACGCTCAAGGGGACGACGCGAGGAAACGGACTGTACGTGATTGAGAGGCCGTTCTCGGATAAGCCGACCGTGCGCAACCTGCTTGAGAAGGCGGTGGTGGAGTCGGGTCTGCGCAAAGGGCAAAGGCTCGGGAACGGAGGGTATCTCGCGCCGGACGTTTCGTATGATGGCCAGCAGATCCTTTTCTGCTACACCGATGGGGCCTGGGGCGGCCGCGAATGGACAGAGGCGAGCACCTTCCACCTCTTCCGCTGCAACGCGGATGGTTCGGGGTTGGTGCAGCTGACCGACGGGGCGTTGAACGACCTCGACCCCTGTTGGCTCCCGAACGGGCGGATTGCCTTCATCTCCGAGCGGCGGCGCGGCTTTGGCCGCTGCCACCCGCGCCCTGTGCCGAACTATACGCTCTTTTCGATGTTCGAGGACGGCACGGATATCGAGCGGCTCAGCTCGCACGAGACCAACGAGTGGCAGCCGAGCGTGGACAACAACGGCATGCTCGTTTACACGCGTTGGGACTATGTGGACCGCGGGTTCAATCAGGCGCACCATTTGTGGCTGACCACGCCGGATGGGCGCGATGCGCGCGAGTTGAACGGCAACGAGCACCGCTCGGAACGGACGGCGCCGCACCTGATCGGCGACGGGCGTTCGATTCCGGGTTCCGGCAAGTACATGGCGGTGGCGGGCGGACATCATACGCAGACGCGCGGGTCGCTGATCGTGATTGACCCCTCGATCCCCGACGACCACGAGATGTCGCAGATCCGCCGGTTTACGCCCGACCAAGTGCTGCCCGAGGCGGAGAGCCCGCTCAAGTACGACAAGGCCTCCGGCGCCTACGCCACGCCTTGGCCGCTGAGCGAGCGGTATGCGCTCTGCGTTTACGACCCGCTGGCCAACGCGCAGTACGGGTACATCGACTGGCGTGCGCGCAGGTATTCGATCACGTTGGTGGACGCGTTCGGCAACAAGGAGACGGTGTACACGCACCCCGACATTTCGTGCCTGTCGCCCATGCCGCTGCAGGTGCGGGTGAAGCCGCCGGTGTTGCCTCACCAGACGCTGGTGGGCCGTCCGCGGCTCGCCAACGGCGCGAAGCCGGAGCCGGTGGCCGTCGAGCAGTTGCCTAAGACCGCGCGCGTGGGCGTCGTGAACGTTTACAACAGCCGTTATCCGATGCCCGAGGGGACAAAGATCAAGGCTTTGCGCGTGTGGCAGGTGCTGCCCAAGGTTTCGCCGATCGTCAACAGCCCGCGCATCGGGTTGGGCGATCAGAAAGGGGGGCGCCAGTGTTTGGGGACGGTCCCGGTTGAGGCGGATGGCAGCGCGTTCTTCGAAGTGCCCGTGAACGTGCCGATTCTTTTCCACGCGATCGATGAGAAAGGGCTGGCCTTTCAGGGGATGCGCAGCGCGACCTATACGGCGCCGGGCGAGACGCTGATGTGCAACGGGTGTCACGAGCAGCGAGTGGGTGTCGCGCAGCAGCGTTCCTCTGCCACCCCGCTGGCCATGCGGCGCGCGCCGTCGGTGATCGTGCCCGAGGCAAGGGGCTCGAACCCCTTCAGTTACCCGCTTCTGGTGCAGCCCGTTCTCGACGCCAAATGCGTGGGTTGCCACGGCGAGAAGCGCGATGGCAAGGCGCCTGATCTGCGCAAGGGCAATTATCTGGCGGACAAAGACCTCTTCTTCACGTCGATCCGCAGCTTGGCCAAATATGTCCACCACTATGGCGCTTTCATCGAATGGGACGCGTTCGCGCCGCCCTACACCGAGCCCGGAAAGTTCGGCGCCTACGCCTCGCCGCTGTACGCGATGTTGGCGAAAGGCCATCACGAGGTAAAGCTGTCGGATGAAGAGATGCGCCGGTTGGTGCTCTTCATGGAGTCCAACGCGTCCTTCCTGGGGCACGATCACGATGCGCGGGCGCAGGCGGATGGCTGGGTTGTTTATCCGGTGGTGCAGTGAGGCGTGCGGGGCAGATGGCTTAAAGTGAGGAGCGGACTGTGAAACGAGAAACGGGATATCTGTTGGCGCTGTTGGCGCTTGGGGTTGTGCAGGCGGTGCAAGCGGTGGACGCGCCGGCGAAAAATGTGGCGGCGGCCACCAACAAGAACGTCGAGGTCTACGCCATCGAGCCGACCTTGAAAGATGTGGCCTACGGAAAGCACCCCAAACAGGTGCTTCACTTCTGGAAAGCGGTGTCGGACAAGCCCACGCCGCTGCTGTTTTTCATTCACGGTGGGGGCTGGACGAGCGGCAACCGTTCCAGCGGGTTGGCCCCACTCTTGCCCGCGATGCTCAAGGCGGGTATTTCGGTGGTGTCTGTCGAGTACCGTTTTACCCCCGAAGCGACGAAGGATGGCGTTGTCCCTCCGGTCAAAGGGCCGCTCATGGACGCGGCACGCGCGCTGCAGTTCGTCAGGAGCAAAGCCGCCGAGTGGAATATCGACAAGGCCCGCATCGGTGCCTCGGGAGGTTCGGCAGGTGCGTGTACGAGTCTGTGGCTCGCGTTCCATGACGATCTCGCAGACCCGCAGAGCGCTGACCCCGTTGCGCGCGAGTCCACCCGGCTGTGGTGTGCGGCGGTGAGTGCTCCGCAGACCACGCTCGACCCGAAGCAGATGAGGGAGTGGACGCCCAACAGCAAGTACGGCGGGCACGCGTTCGGGTTCAGCGCCAACAAGCAGAAGAAGCTGACCGCCTTCGATGACTTTCTTGCCAACCGCGAAAAGATCCTGCCGTGGATTGCGGAATATTCCCCTTATGCGCTGGTGACAAAGGACGACCCTCCTGTCGCGATGTTCTTCGGCTCGGCGCCTGCCATCGGCCAAGAGCAGAAAGATCCCACGCACACCGCAAACTTCGGCTTGAAGCTGCAGGAGCACTGCAAAGAATTCGGTGTTCCTTGCGAATTCGTCTACCCCGGCGCGCCCGACGTGAAGCACCCGACGGCGCTGGCTTACCTTCTCGACATGCTTAAGGCGCCCACGGCGAAATGAAGCTCGTCCGACTAGTGAAATGGGTGTCGGTCTTGGCCCTGCCGCTGTTCGCTGCAGAGCCGCCAGACGTGAGCCGCTGGAGGCTGCCGAGCCACGACGAGGGCTTTTATCAGGGTCGCGCCGCGGGCGGGGAGGAGGCACTCGACTTTTGGATGCAGAGCGCTGCCCGTCGGGGGAACCCCGACGGGCAGCCGGACAAGGTTACCCAGTTCGAGCGGTTGTTGGTCGGGTCGCCGGAAGAGGTCGGCAAGGTCAACAGCGAAATTCAGCAGGCGTGCCGGCGCGTGCTGGACAATGTTGACGCTTGGCGGAAAAAGAATCCGCATAGCCGTGCGCCCTCTTTTTGGATCATCCTGGCGCTGCGCGCGTCGGACAAGCTGACGCCTGAGACGCATCGCCTCATCCGTGAAACGCTGAAGGCCTTGGATATCGGGGACAAGTCGTGCGGCTACATCAACTGGATGGACTGCAACGGCGCGAACGGCTCCAATGTCCACGGCTATCTTACGCCGCTGGTGCTGGCGCCGGCGCTGATCGATGACGCGAAATGTCTGACGGCCGGCGGCGCGGCATTGCGCGCTGAGCTGGGCCACATGAACCGCACCGGCGACATGGGGGAATTCAACCTGTTGGAGAGCCACTGGAACGGTGCCGCGAGTTGGGCGATCCTGAAGCGGTATATTCCCGACCCGAAGTTGCGCCGGATGGCGCGGCTCATTTCCGAGCGGTTGTGGATCAACCGCTTTCTCACGTGGTCGGCCTCGGTTGAGCGCACCACCGGCCCTGGCAGCCGCATGGCTCCCAGCGAGTGGCTGGGCTGCGACAACGAGCGCGCGCTGTTGGCGACGGGGATGTCCAAGCCGATCTGGTTAAACTTTTTCTTTCCGTGGGACGGGTGGGACCCCCGCTCGTATCGCAACAATTGGCCGCTGACGCAGACCGAGGGAGCCTTGCCTGATCTGCCGGCTTATCTGCAGGATGTCGCATGGGGCAAGACCTTCCCGCACGAATTGCAGTGCCGCGTGACGGTCAAGCACTGGAAGAACTATCCGCCCCTTTCGGACGTGCCGCCGAGCGACCCCTTCCGGCCGGCTAAATACGTGAATTATCAGACGCGCGCGTACACGATCGGGTCAACGAGCTCGTCCTGGGTCGTCAACACCTGTGTGGTCGCCGCCTGCGCTTGGTGGAACAATAGCCGCAATCCGGCTGCGCCGATTGGAAGCCCGGAGCGTTTCTGCGTGCTCTATCCGCACTATGTGTTCAACGGCATGAGCACGCTGGACAAGGGCGAGGTGTATTACGCGAAAGAGCCGGACAAGTTGATGACTGACAACAAGGGCGGCCCCGGAGGGCCGTGGCTGCGCGAGTTCATCGACTTTGGGCGGGTTGGCACGCTGCAGGACCGCAACACGCTGCTGTTGGACTATACGGCCAAGGCCGGGACCCATCACGGCGAGATCGTCAAGGAGAAGACGTGGCGCGCGTCGGCGGCGATGTTCCTGTTCCGCTGGACAGACGGCACCGATGGGCTCTACGTCAATCGCGAGCCGGTCCGCAGCCTGCCGCGGGAGCTTGCTCCGGGCGACTGGTGGTTTATCGAGGACGGCGAGACCTATGCGGCGGTGCGGCCGTTGGAGGCCACGCGCCTGCGCGGCGGCAAGACGGTTTTGGAAAAGCGCACGCGCCACGTCGTGCTCTATCAGGACAACGTCTCGGCAAGTAACATCGTTGGCATCGCCGATGCGGATTGGGTGAAGGCCCGGTCGGGGTTTGTGGTGGAGATGGGCGACCGGGAGGAATACGGGACCTTCGCCAAGTTCCAGGACGCGATAATGTCGGGCAAGGTCACGTCGGATGAGGCGGACGGCTACACGCGCCACATCGCTTACGAGCGCGGCGACCGCCAGCTCGACCTGCGGTGGCACTGCTACACGGAGGAGTATGCCTCGCGCCGGATCAACGGGCGCGAGGACCCGTGGGTTTGCTTCGCGCAGTCGCCCGAGTTCGCGGTCAACAACAGCGGGCGTGCGGTTGTCAAGGGCGCGACACTACAGAGTACCCCCGGGAAAACCTGGTGGTTGCTGGCGTGTGAGCCTTCGCGCACCTGGGTAGCGTATCAGGCGAATCCGGATTTGGAACTGCCGCTCACGCTGGATTGTCCCGCCGGACGGTTGACCTGTGAACGGTTCCCGCTTGGAAAAGTATCCGTTGCCCAGTCGTCGGACGGGAGTGTTCTGGTGGACGTCGATGCCGAAACGGCTGAACTGAAGTTTGAGGGGCCGGCCTCTTCGGTGAACATGCGCCTGAATGGCAAGACGCGTGCGATGGCGCGCGATGCCGGTGGTGCTTGGCGCGCTTCCAGCAACTAGACGGTCGCGCAAAGATGTCGCGGCTCAGGGCTGTGTGCCGCAAGGAAGGGGCGCTTTATGGAAAGGTTGAAACGGATGAATGCCGGTCTAATCCCGCTGGCGCTGGCCCTGTTGTCGGCGGGGCCTGCTGCAGGTGCAGGTCCGGAGCCGGCAGCGGCACGCCCGAACGTGATCTTTATCCTCGCGGACGATCTAGGATATGGCGACCTGTCGTGTTACGGGCAGAAGAAATTCGCGACGCCGAATATCGACCGGCTCGCGTCTGAGGGCATGAAGTTTACGCGCCACTATTGCGGGAGCACGGTCTGCGCGCCATCGCGTTCGACCGTGATGACCGGTCTGCACACGGGGCATACGCCGATCCGCGGCAACAAGCAGGCCGTCAATGGGCAGGCACCGTTGCCTCAGGGCACGGAGACGCTGGCGCGGTGTCTCAAGCAGGCGGGATACGTGACGGGCTGTTTCGGCAAATGGGGTCTGGGGTTCCCGGGGTCTGAGGGTGATCCGCTGAATGTGGGGTTCGACCGGTTTTTTGGATACATCTGCCAGTCTGAGGCGCATTCCTACTATCCGGCGCGGCTCTGGCGCGACCGAGAAGAGGTGAAGCTGGACGGCAAGACCTATTCGCCTCCGTTGATCATGGAGGAGGCCTTCGGCTTCATCCGGGCGCATGCGGGGAAGACGCCTTTCTTCGCGTGGCTGACGGTTACGATCCCGCACGCCGCCATGTCGGTTCCTCCAGAGTTGCACGCGCCTTTCCGCAAGCAGTATCCCGAGTTCGAGGGTACGAAGGCCCGTTACGACAAGACGCGGGAGGATGAAAGCCCGGCTTCGGCCTTTCCGGCCATGGTCGGCGTGCTCGACCGGCAGGTGGGTGCGTTGCTGGCGCTTTTGCGGGAGCTGGGCGTTGACGGGAGCACGCTGGTGCTTTTCGCGAGCGACAACGGGCCTCACAGCGAGGGCGGTCACCGCCCCGCTTTCTGGAACAGTTCCGGAGGATTGCGGGGCTACAAGCGAGACCTCTACGAGGGAGGCATTCGCACGCCGCTGTTGGCCCGGTGGCCCGGGAAGATCAAGGCGGGCAGCCAGAGCGATCACATCTCGGCGTTTTGGGACCTGATGCCCACGCTGTGCGAGCTGGCCGGCGCAAAACCGGTGCAGGGGTCGGATGGCATCAGTTTTGTGCCGACCCTTCTTGGGCAGTCGCAGCAGCGCCAGCACGAGGGACTCTACTGGGAGTTTCACGAGCAAGGGGGGAAACGTGCCTATTTGAGAGGGAATCTCAAGGCGGTTCAGCGGGGCGTCGACGAGGCGCCGGGCGGCCCCGTTGAGGTCTATGAGCTAGCTTCCGATCCTGCGGAGACCAACGATCTTGCCGAACAGAAGTCCGCGTTTGTGGCCGAGGCGCGTAAAGCCTTCACAACCCAACATGTCCGCAACGAGGTTTTCCCGTGGAAATGGGAAAAGGGCAAGCGCTGATGGAGGCCTAAGCAAGAAGGCGAGACCAGCCGGACGAAACCGTTGACGCGACGCGTTGTTATGCGGGCTGCCGGGTGACGGCGAGGACCGTGCTCCGCCACGGCGATGACGGTGTGGCATAGGGCCGGTGATCCAGAGGAAGGCGGCGGGTGGCGAGGCCGTTTTTTGGTGCCGTTCGCCGGTTTCTCCGTTTTCGCCGCTGCGGGGATATGGTATAACAAAACACATTCTGGATAAAAAAGGGGCAAAACATGATTTTGAAACGGATGTTGCTCGGAGTGGGCGGTGTCATCGGAGTTGGTGTGCTGCAGGCGGCTACGCTCTTTGTCGAAACCGAGTCGTTCTCGGACAAGGGCGGCTGGGTGGTCGATCAGCAGTTCATGGATCAGATGGGCTCGCCGTTTCTGATGGCGCACGGGCTGGGGACGCCGGTTGCGGATGCCGCAACGACGGTTGAGGTGCCCGAGGCGGGTAATTACCGCGTGTTCGCGCGGACCCGTAACTGGGTTGCGCCGTGGAGTCAGAAAGATGCTCCGGGCAAGTTTCAGATCGTGGTGAATGGGGCACCGCTCGACAAGGTGCTGGGAACGCAAGGCGCGGAATGGGCATGGCATGAAGCCGGCACAGTGGCGCTTGCGAAAGGCGCGGCGAAGTTGGCGCTTCACGACCTCACCGGTTTTAACGGGCGGTGTGACGCGATCATCCTGACGACCGAGTCCTCGTTCAAGCCCGAGGAAGATGTTGCCAAGCTGGAGACTTTCCGCCGCCGGATGGGCGCCATCACGCCGTCGAAGGAGACGAAGAAGGTTGACCTCATCATTGCGGGCGGCGGCATACCGGGGGTGTGCATGGCCATCTCGGCGGCGCGGCTCGGGTTGGTCGTGGCGCTGATTCAGGACCGGCCTGTGCTCGGCGGCAACAACAGCTCTGAGGTGCGTGTGCACTTGGCCGGCCGGATGAATCTCGCGCCGTATCCGAAGCTGGGCGAGGTGGTGAGCGAAATCGGGCCGCGCCGCGGCGGTAACGCGCAGCCGGGCGACTATTACGAGGATGCGCGCAAGATCGAGGCGGTCAAGGCCGAGAAAAACATTCAGCTTTATCTCAACACCCGGGCGTTGGGCGTCGAAAAGGAAGGCTCGAAGATTACGGCGGTGGTCGGCCGCAATATCGAGGCCGGGCAGGAGACGCGCTTTGTCGCGCCGCTGGTGGCGGACTGCACGGGTGACGGCGTCATCGGTGTTCTGGCAGGAGCGGAGTACCGGTATGGACGCGAGGGACGCGAGGAGACCGGCGAGAGCACGGCCGTGGAGAAGGCGGACACCATGACGATGGGGTCTTCTGTGCAGTGGTATTCGCGCGAGGAGCAAGCGCCCGTGGGGTTCCCGGATATCCAATGGGGGTTGGCGTTCAGCGATACGAGTTGCGAGCGTGTGAAGATGGGCGAGTGGACGTGGGAGACGGGCATGCGCCTTCACCAGGTCAGCGAGTTTGAACGCGTCCGCGATTACGGCCTGCTGGCGGTCTTTTCAAACTGGTCGTTCCTCAAGAACCATTCGGCCCACAAGGCGGATTACGCCAAGAGACGCTTGGACTGGGTGGCCTATGTGGCCGGCAAGCGCGAGTCGCGCAGGCTGGTGGGCGATCTGATGCTGAAGGAGCAGGATCTCGAGAACCGGGTGGTCTATCCTGACGGCACCGCCTGCACGACGTGGACGATCGACTTGCACTATCCCGATCCGAAGAATACGGCGAATTTTCCGGGCGCGGAGTTCAAGTCGGTCTCGACGCACAAGAAGATCTATCCGTATCCGATCCCGTACCGGTGTCTCTACTCCAAGAACGTCGACAACCTCTTCATGGCGGGCCGGAACATCAGCGTGACGCATGTGGCCTTGGGAACCGTGCGCGTGATGCGCACCGGCGGCATGATGGGCGAGGTGGTCGGCATGGCGGCGGCGCTCTGCAAGAAATACGGCTGCACGCCGCGCGAGGTGTATACCCGCCACCTTGACGAGCTCAAGGCCCTGATGACGCAGGGCGTTGGGTTGGGCAAAGAACAGCCGCCGCAGAAGTACAACATGGGTGGAACGCTGTTGAAGAAGGAGCCATGAGCCCTCTAGCCATTACTGTTTTTCAGGAGAGCACGGTCCCGTATTTCTGCGTGAAGGCGCGGCACATCACCCGGCTGCGCGCCGCGTTCCCCCAGGCCAAGGTCACCTGGTGCCGCACAAAAGAGTCGTTTGTCCGGGCTCTCCCGCACACGCAGGTGGCGGTGACGTGGGCGTTCCGGCAGGAGTGGTTCGCCCGCGCCCCGCAATTGCGCTGCATCCTCTCTTCGGCTGCCGGGCGCGATTTTTTCGCGCTCACTCCGCCGCCGCACGTGGTTGTGCGTCACGGATCGTTTCACGGGCCGCTGATGGCCGAGACGGTTTTGGGGCTCATGCTGGCTTTTAACCGCGGCATTCTGGAGGCGTACCGTCTGCAGCTCACAGGCGAGCTGTGGCCTCGCGAGCCTTTGTTTGGCCGGATGCGGCTGCTGCGGGACAGCCATGCGGTCATCGTCGGGTTCGGCCATATCGGCACAACGATCGGCGAGTATCTCAAGCCATTCGGGGTCCGTGTGACCGGTGTCCGGCGCACGCCGCAGAAACGCGCTCCGCGATGGTTTGGCAAAGGCGACAGGGTGGTGACCGTAGACCGGATGGATGCGGTTCTGCCGGAGGCGGATCACCTGATCTTGGTGTTGCCGTCGGACACCGGCACGGACCGGATGATCGATGCGGCGCGCCTTGCGCGTCTGCCTTGCCACTCGGTGGTCTACAATGTGGGCCGCGGCAACTGCATCGATGAGGCGGCGCTGGCGAAGGCCCTGAAGTCGGGCGCTCTGCGCGGCGCGTGCCTCGACGTTTTTGCGGACGAGCCGTTGACGAAAGCGTCGCCGCTGGCGCGGAACCTGCCGGGCCTTGTGAGGTTGCCGCACGCATCGGCGTTCGCTGAGACGTACATCGACCGGTTCATCGACGAGGTTGTGGCTTGGCTGGACCGGTGATCGGGCCGCGGCGGTTGAAGAGTGTTTTTTAAATTCGCGCGTTGGGCGTTCAGAGTGAATATGACCAGAACCTACACAGTGCATTCGGTTGAGGAGACTTGGCAGGTGGCGGCGGAAATCGCCAAGCTGCTGAAGCCGGGCAGCGTGATCGCGCTGCATGGAGACCTCGGTGCGGGGAAGACGACCTTTGTGCAGGGGCTCGGTTTCGCGTTGGGGCTGCACCGTCCTGTGACGAGCCCGACCTTTACGCTTTCTACCGAGTATCAGACGGCCGCGTTCAAGCTGGTCCATATGGACCTGTACCGTCTGGCCGGTCCTGACGACCTGCTGACCATCGGTTATCCCGAATATTTGGAGACGGGCGCCGTGGTGGCGGTGGAGTGGCCGGAGCGCGCCGGGGATCTGATCCCGCCGGATGCGATCGATGTCCGGTTCTCCCTGACCGACGATCCGGAGACGCGGGTGATTACGGTGACCGGGGGCGGCTAAGCTGGCGGTAGGCCTCGTAGGCGGTGATCGAGACCGCGTTGGCGAGGTTGATGCTGCGTGCGTGTTCGCCAGGCATCGGGATCTTGAAAAGCCGGTCGCAGTAGCGGGAGTAGAAGTCGTGGGGCAGCCCGTGGCCCTCGTTGCCGAAAACCAGCGCGTCGTCCGGCTGGAACTCGCACTCGTAGAGAGACCGTTGGCCGCGGGTGCTGAGAAAGAAAAGGCGCGCGGGGCGGACGGTAGTCAGGAACGCGTCCCAGGAGTCGTGGAGCGCGAGTTGAAGGTGCTCCCAGTAGTCCAGCCCGGCGCGCTGAAGGTATTGGTCCGAGAGGTGGAATCCGAGAGGGCGGATCAGGTGCAAGGGACAGTCGAGCCCCACGCACACGCGCCCGATCGCGCCGGTGTTGTGCGGGATTTCAGGTTTGACGAGGACGATGTGGACGGGCAGTGGCATAGGGGAAGGGCGTGCGGCTTAAGGTTGTTTTTCTGTTTGCGGGAGCCGGATCCGGCGATGGCCGTCGGAAAGGCTGACCGCAGGGCTCAGAGGCTCTTCAGGTATTCGGTTTCGAGGCTGGCGCCGCGCGTGACGGATGTGATGCCGCACTGGGCGATAAGGAGCGGGAGCAGGCGGCGGTTGATCTCCTCGGGTGAGGTGAGGCCCGGGTCGTAGCGGCAGAACAGGCTTGAGCAGGACGCTTCGAACGAGAGGCTCGCGTCGGGTACGGCGGCGGTCAGGACGCCGTAATCCTCAGGCTCCGCGGTCACTTGGTAGACGAGGGTGCTGGCTTTGCCGACGACCTCTTCCAGCGTGGCGACACGCACCGTGCGGCCCTTCTCGATGAAGGCCACATGGTCGCACATGACCTCGATGTCGTGCAGGTTGTGCGAGCTGATCACGAGCGTTTGGCGCCCGCGGCGACGGGTGAGGAACGACCGCATGTGGGCGACTTCGCGCGGGTCGAGCCCGCTGAGCGGCTCGTCGAGCAGGACCACCTCGGGGTATCCGATAAAGCACTGGGCGATCATCACGCGTTTGCGCATGCCGTGCGAGAGGGACCGGATGGGCGAAGTGAGCCGGTCTCCGAGGTGCACCTCGTTGAGCATGGCGGTGGCAGAGCGGGCCGCCTCCGTCCTCGTGAGCCCTTGCAGGAGCCCGTAGTGCGTAAGAAGCTCCTGTGGGCGGCTTTCGAGCGGGAGGTCGGAGTCTTGAGGCAGGATGGTGATCCGGCCGCCGTGGACGGCGGGATCGAAGGGGCCGCCCCCCAAAAGGTTGACGGAGCCTGACGAGAGGTGCAGGAAGCCTGCGACCGACATCATCCAGGTGGTCTTGCCGGCTCCGTTGGGGCCGATGAGGCCAAGGACGGCGTAGCGCGGCACGGATAAGGAGAGCCCGTCGAGTGCGCGGCGGGCGCCGTAGCGTTTCACCAGGTCCAGTGTTTCGATCGCGTGGTTCATATCATACGTCGCGTTTGCGGAAGAAGGCGTAGCCGATGAGCAGGTAGCAGAAGCCGAGGCTCAGGAGGAAGGCGGTTCCGGTCACGAGGGGCGCCAGCGCGTTGCGCCACAGGTACATCTTGTGCTCGTCGGGCAACAGCAGCGAGATGAAGGGCAGGCAGGAGCGCCAGCCGTTTTCGGTCGTGAAGTGGCGCAGAAGAAAGGTCAGGACAAAACAGACGGTGATCGCGATGATGCCCATGACCGTCGCTTTGCTGGCCGACTTGGTCAGATGCGAGAGCCCCATCGCCAGCCCGAGATAGGGGATCGAAAAGATCCACGCCCGCACCGACCATTGGAGCACGTTCACGAAAAGGTCGGGCGTGCCCGAGCCGGAGAGCCGGAATTTGGCCACCAGATAAGCGCCGATGCCGCTTAGGATGAGGGCGAGCCCGATCATGAGCAGCTGGCCGATAAACTTGCCGAGCGTCCAGCTGAGCCGGGGGATGCGGAAAATCATGTACCGCACGGCGCCGGAGCCGAGGTCTTCGGCGATGCGGTTGCCCGAAACGAGCACGACCAGCAGCGGGGTGTAGAAAAACGCGAACCACGCGTAGATGAGCTCGATCGGATGCTTGCCGGTGATGTCTTGCAGCACGAGGTCGTTCTGGGCCATCTGCTTCATGATGCGCTGAAAAGGCTTGGATTTCCAAAGCGCGGTCGATACGACCCCGGTCTGTTCAGACAGGGGAAGCTGGAGCACGGACGCGAGCTCTTTTTCCAGCTTGTGCAGAAGGTTGATCGACCAGTGCATGTTGCAGACTGCCGCCGCCATGTAGAGCAGCAGCACCACAAGCGCACGGCGGCTGCGAAGGGCGTCAAACCACTCGTAGCAGGCGACCCGCCACATTTGGCGCAACCCGTTCAACGGAGGAACCTCGGTCCGCGGTGGCGGTCGGATTGGGGCATTTTCTCGAGCTTGTCCTGCACGGCGATCAGGGGTTCGGCGACGCCGGGGTCGATGAAGTCGGTGAGTTCGATCTGGGCGGCCTCCCCGCGTTGGGCTTCCGGCACGTACGCGTCAAGCGCGTCGTATGTTTGGACGAGCGCGGTGGTCATGTCGTTGAAGGCCCGCGTGCCGATCTCGGGGGTGAGCGTCTCACCTGCGGCCAGGCGGTCCGCGAGCCCCTGCATGGCGGCGTAGAGGTTTTCGTTCATGGTGTTGATCGTGTCGTCGAAAAGCGAGGCCGCTTCGGGAGTGAGCTTGAGGCGTTCGAGCCACTGGGCGCGGGCGATGTCGACGCGCGTCTTCCAGAGTTCCTTGGCCTCGTCGATGCGGGCGCGCAGATCTTCGGGCTTGAGCGGTGCGGGAGGCGTTTGCGGTGTTGCCGCCTCGGCATTGGTGGCGGCGAGAGGCAGGGTCGAGGCGGATGGGTTGCCCGACGCCAGGGCGGTCTGGGCCGGCGCGTTGGTGACGGCGGTTTTAGGGTGGGGCTTCACGGCTTTGGCGCGGTCGGGGATTTGCACCATGCGCGTGAAGGTTTCCATCCGCGAGTCCTTGTCGCGGGTTGACTGGTTTTTCTTGAGGTCGTCGAGCTCGCGTTTTGCGGCCCGCAGTTCCTCTTTGGGTGCCCAGCTGCCGATGATCAGGCCGAGGAGCAGGATGAACGGGAGAAAAATGGCAAACTTCATATGTTCAATATACACGAGCGCGCGCGGGGCCGTTACAAAAAAAGTTTCCGTTTGCGGGAGTCGTGCCGGTTCCGTTATGATACCTGCATGAAATTCATAGTCTCTTTCTTGTTGCTTTGCGTGATGGTCATGTCCGGGTGCCGCGTTTCTGATGTGCGCGAGTACACCATACGTGTGCCGGCGATGGCGAGTGATCAGGATGTGGCGCGTATCCGTAAAGCCTTGGAGCCTCTGAACGGGGTCAACAAGGAGAAGATGGTGTTCGACGTGCCGGGACGCACGGTCAAGCTGACCTACGACTCGATGGTGGTCGCGCACAAGAATTTGGAGATTGCGATCGCCGAAGCCGGCTATGATGCGAACAGTATCCCGGCCGTCGGCGCGGCGCCTGCGAAGTAGGCGGAGTGCCATGCGCCAGCAGGTCGCACACTTTCTCGATCACATCGCTTACGAGCGAGGCCTTTCCGCCAACACCCGCGCCGCATACGAGAAGGACCTGCTTCTTTTCGTCACGTTTCTTGAGCAGTGCGGCGGGGTGACCCGTTTCGCGGACGTCACTCGTGAGCATATCCAACTGTTCCTCGATGGGCAGCGCCGGCAGGGACGGCGCGTGTCGACCCGTGCCCGGCGGCTGGTCGCCATCAAAGTGCTTTTCGCTTTTCTGTGCAGCGAGGGGGAGTTGGCTGTCAACGTCACGGAAGTGATCGAGGCTCCCTCGAAGGGCAGGGTCTTGCCTCATACGCTGACGGAGGCAGACGTCGACAGGTTCCTCGGCTCGGTCTCGGGCACAACTGCGACGGACGTGCGTGACCGCAGCATGCTGGAGCTGTTCTACGCGTGCGGGCTGAGGGTTTCGGAGGTGACGGCGCTGCGCGTCGACGATGTCCGCTTCGGCGAAGGGGTCGTGAGATGCGTGGGAAAAGGCGACAAGCAGCGCCTAGTTCCCTTGGGCGAACAGGCCGGCCTGTGGGTGCGGCGGTATCTTGCGGAGGCGCGCCCGCGTTTCGCGGGCAGGAACGAGTCGGAGCGGCATCTGTTTCTGACCCGTCTGGGCAAGGCGTTCACGCGGCAGGGGATCTTCGCGCTACTGCTGAAGCGGGCGCGGTCTGCCGGGCTCGACGCAGCGATTTCGCCGCATGTCTTGCGCCATTGCTTTGCCACCCACCTGTTGGCGCACGGCGCGCAGGTCCGCGCGATTCAAGAGATGCTTGGGCATGCGGACATCGCAACCACGCAGATTTACACCCATGTGGACGAGCGCCATGTTACGCAGACTCATGCGCAGTTTCACCCACGACATTGAGGCGGGATTTGTTCTGAACGGCCCGATTATTGGGCCTTGTGCGAGGCCGAGCGCCGAAAAAATCTTTCGTTTTTAATTTTTTGGTATTGCTTCTTAGGAAAAATCGACTATGTTGTAAATTGTTGTGGGCTTCGACCCAC
>Ga0075012_10003234_pt1 | contig 15689 bp, 14 predicted proteins | sample All_14_2_FD_71474 | JGI IMG/M metagenome (GOLD analysis project Ga0075012, IMG submission 71474) | Freshwater microbial communities in response to fracking from Pennsylvania, USA - Allegheny Zone_MetaG_DW_15 | ecosystem: Environmental > Aquatic > Deep subsurface > Groundwater > Drilled... | reverse complement strand
GGGCTCCGGGCAGGCGATGAAGGCCACAGGCGACCCGCTGGCGGTCGCCTGTGGCCTTCATCGCCTGCCCGGAGCCCTGGCCCTGATCTCGGACGGCGACGTCCGGGCCGGGCGGTCCTGGGTGGCGGCCGAGCCGGACCTGCTGTTCGTCGGGCCCATGCCGCAACAGGACCCGTTCCGCATCCTGAACGACCCGGATTTCGCCAGGGGCGTGGTCGGCCTGGCCACCTATGATGGCGGGGCCCGACCGGCGACCGGCGAGCAGGTGGGAAAGGACTTGTGGCCCGACCTGATGCTGGCCCGCTATCCGGCCCTGCTGCGGTTTCAGGACGGCGTCGCCACGGCCATCGGCCTGGGGGCCAGCGCGGCCGAGGCGCAAGGCCAGGCCGACCGGGCCGAGGGCTGGCTGGGTTTGGCCGCCGCCCCCGAGATACCCGGTCCGCCCACCGATACCTTCGAGGCCGAGACATCGGACGACGCCTATCGGCACGCCGTGAGCGAGGTCGTGCGCCGGATCGGCGAGGGCGAACTGTTCCAGGCCAATGTCGCCAGGGCCTGGTCCGGACGGCTGGGGGCGGGGGTCGATCCGTTCGACGTCTTCCTGCGGCTGGCGACATCGCGGGCGGCGGCCTTCGGGGCCTTCTGGAGGATGGGCGACCGGGCGCTGGTGTCCAATTCGCCCGAACTGTTCCTGGATTTCGACGCCGCCACGGGCCGGATCGAGACACGCCCCATCAAGGGCACGCGGGGTCGCGATGCGGATGCGGCGATCGATGCCGCCCTGGTCGCAGACCTGGTCGCCAGCGCCAAGGACCGGGCCGAGAACCTGATGATCGTCGACCTGATGCGGAACGACCTGTCGCGCGTCGCCGTGCCCGGCTCGGTCACGGTCGAGCGGCTGTTCGAGGTCGAGACCCTGCCGACGGTCCATCACCTGGTCTCGACGGTGACGGCCCAGGCGGAGCCGGGCACCGGTCCCGCCGAACTGATGGCCGCGACCTTTCCGCCAGGCTCGATCACCGGCGCGCCGAAGCATCAGGCGATGAAGGTCATCGCCGATCTGGAGCCGCCGCGGGGCCCTTGGTGCGGGTCGCTGTTCATGATCGATCCGGATGGCGGCCTGACCGCCTCGGTCCTGATCCGCACGGCGGGTTTCGTTCAGGACGGGCGCGGATGGCGCTTTCGCACCCTGGCCGGGGCAGGCATCGTGGCCGACAGCGACCCGGAGGCCGAACTGGCCGAGACGACGGTCAAGATCAGCGCCCTGAAACAGGCCCTGACTGACCGGTCGGATTGAGGCTCAGGACGGCGCGATCTGCTTCAGCCGATAGAGGGCCTCCAGCGCCTCGCGGGGGCTGAGCGTGTCGGGGTCCAGGTCGGACAGGGCGATGTCCAGCGCTGAGAGGGGCGGCGGGGCGAGAGGCTCGGCCACGGAGAACAGAGGCAGGTCATCCAGTCGGCCGTGGGCAGCCTTCTCGCCCTCCAGCCTGGCCAGCACGGCCTTGGCCCGCGCCACGACAGGGGGTGGCACGCCCGCGAGACGCGCCACCTGCACGCCATAGGACCGGTCCGCCGCGCCGGGGGCCGCCTCGTGCAGAAAGACCAGGTCGCCGTTCCACTCGCGCGCCCGCATCGACAGATTGCAGACGTGGTCCAGCCGATCCTCCAGCCGGGCCAGTTCGTGATAATGGGTGGCGAACAGGGTTCGCGTCCGGTTCACGTCATGCAGGGCCTCCGCCACGGCCCAGGCGATGGCCAGGCCGTCATAGGTGGCGGTGCCGCGCCCGATCTCGTCCAGCACCACGAACGACCGTTCGGTGGCCTGGGTCAGGATAGCGGCCGTCTCGACCATTTCGGTCATGAAGGTGGACCGGCCCCGCGCCAGATCGTCCCCTGCCCCGACGCGGCTGAACAGCCGGTCGACGACGCCCAGCCGCATGGAGGCCGCTGGCACGAAAGCCCCGGCCTGGGCCAGGATGACCAAGAGCGCGTTCTGGCGCAGGAAGGTCGACTTGCCCGCCATGTTCGGCCCGGTGACGATGGCCAGCCGCGCGCAGCCCGCGCCCGACCCGTCCAGCCGACAGGGATTGGGGGTGTAGGGATCGCCGGCCGCCTTGACCGCCGCCTCGACCACCGGGTGGCGGCCGGCCTCGACCGTGAAGCCCAGGCCGGAATCGACCACCGGCCGGACGGCCCCGATTTCCTCGGCCCATTCGGCCAGGGCGGCATGGGTGTCCAGCTCCGCCAGGGCCTCGGCCAGGGCCTGTAGTCTCAGCGCCAGGGCCTCGACCGAGCGCCGCCAGCCCTCGAAGGCCTCGGCCTCCAGGGCCAGGGCCCGGTGGCCCGCCTGGCTGATCTTGGCATCCAGTTCCGACAGTTCGACCGTCGTGAAGCGAACCTGATTGGCCAGGGTCTGGCGGTGGATGAAGGGGCTGTCGGGACCCGCGCGGAACAGAGGTTCGGCCGCCTTGGCCGAGGCTTCCAGGAAATAGCCGAGGACGGCATTGTGCCGGACCTTGAAGGCGACGCCGGACTGCGCGACGGCGCGGGCTTCCAGCTCGGCCACGACCTTTCGGCTGTCGTCGCGCAGGGTGCGGGCCGCGTCCAGCTCGGGCCGGTGACCGGGCCGCACATAGCCCCCGTCGCGCACCAGGTGCGGCGGCTCCTCGGCCAGGCCGTCGATCAGATCGGCCAGCAGATGACCGAGGGGCGCATCGAGCGTCAGCTGATCCAGACACGAACCGATCCGCTCGGGCGGCCCGGCGATCGCCTCGCGTGCCGTCGTGGTGAACAGGGCCGACAGTCCCTGAGCCGTGGCCAGTCCCGCGCGGATGGCCCCCAGGTCGCGCGGTCCCCCGCGGCCGAGCGCCAGTCGCGACGCCGCCCGGGCCAGGTCGGGACAAGCCCTCAGCGCCGCGCGCAGGTCACGCCGAAGGTCGCGCCGATCCAGCAGCCATTCGACGGCGTCCAGGCCGTGGTTGATCTGGACCGGATCGCGCCGGGGCCGGGCGATGCGTTCGGCCAGGGCCCGCGCGCCCGCCGCCGTCACCGTGCGATCGATCACCGACAGCAGCGAGCCTTCGCGTTCGCCCCTCTGGGTGCGGTCGATCTCCAGGCTGAGCCGGGTCGCCGGATCGATGGCCAGGAAGCCGGCCTCGCCGGACCGGCGCGGCGGCGACAGCACCGGAATGCGTCCGGCCTGGGTGGTTTCCAGATAGGCGGCGATCAGGCCCAGGGCCGAGACCTCGGCCTCTTCGAAGGCGCCGAAGCCGTCCAGGGCCGCGACGCCGTACAGCCGCTCGACCCGCGCCCGTGCCCCGACGGGTTCGGCCTGCGCCTGCGGCAGGGCCTGGACCACGCCGCCGGAACCGTCGAGCGCCGCCTTGGCCTCCGGGTCCGAGAACAGACGGTCGGGCACCAGGACTTCGGATGGGCGAAAGGCGGCCAGGGTCGCGCCCAGATCCTTCAGCGCACAGGCCACCACATCGAGCGCCCCGGCCGACAGTTCGACTACGGCCACGGCAGCCCGCCCCTTGCGGATCGCCACCGCCGCCAGACGGTTCGCCCCGCGCGCATCAAGCAGGGCATCCTCGGTCAGGGTGCCGGGCGTCACCACCCGCACGATGTCGCGCCGGACCACCGCCTTTGACCCGCGTTTCCGGGCCTCGGACGGGTCCTCCATCTGTTCGCAGACGGCGACGCGGAACCCCTGGCGGATCAGGCGCGCCAGATAGCCTTCCATGGCATGGACCGGCACCCCCGCCATGGGAATGTCCTCGCCCAGATGCTTGCCCCGCTTGGTGAGGGCCAGTCCCAGCGCCGCCGAGGCCTGGACCGCATCGTCGAAGAACAGTTCGTAGAAATCGCCCATGCGAAAGAACAGGATCGCATCCGCCGCCTTGGCCTTGGCGTCCAGGAATTGCGCCATGACGGGCGTGACGCCCGGCTCGGCAACAGTCTTCGGCGGATGAGTGAGGGGGGCGTTCATGGAGCCGCCCAAGGTGAAGGATTGCGGTCCCCCCCTCAAGCGCCAAAGGTGGCAAGATCAGCGACGGGAGGACGATGTGAGCGATTTCGAAGCGATGCTGAGCGGCGGCCATCCGAATTCACTGGGCCGTACGGTCGAGGTGGTCGAGGCCGTCCTGGCCAACCGGTCGCGGCTGGCCGACCTGTTCGCCTGCTACCGGAGTGCTGACCCGGTGGTTCGATTGCGCGTTTCGAGCGCATTCAAGCGCGTGGAGGCGGCCCGCCACGAGTGGTTGATCCCCTGGATCGATCCACTGATCGATGAAATCGGCGCTCTGGACCAGGCATCGGCGCAGTGGACCCTGGCCCACCTTCTGTTGAAACTGACCGACGACCTGTCACCGCACCAGAGGCAGAGGGCGCTGGCCGTGTTGAAGCGCAACCTGACGGGGCACGACGACTGGATCGTGCTGAACCTGACCATGGAGACCCTGGTCGTCTGGGCGAAGGTGGATCGGGAACTGGCCGACTGGCTGCGCCCGCATCTGGACCACCTCACCCTGGACCGGCGGAAGTCGGTGGCGGCACGCGCCCGCAAACTGAAGGCCAGGCTGGCCTGATCCCGCTTGCCTAAGCTGTGCTGCACTGCGACAAGACGCGCAGGCGGTTAAGGGAACACGGTGCGAAACCGTGGCTGTGCCCGCAACTGTAGGCGGCGAGACGGTCGTCCGATCCGGGTCAGCGATGATCCGGCGTCACTGGGGCTTCATTCCGTGAAGACCTGGGAAGGCGTGGACGTCCGTTTTTGACCCGCAAGCCAGGAGACCTGGCCGCCGATGTCGCTCGTCCGCTGTCCGGGACCAGACAGAGACGCGGGGACCCTCGGCCTGATTTTCATCAGGTCCGTTCCGTCGAAGCGACCCGACCCCTGCGTCGCCGCTGGACCCTCAAGTCCTGCGGTGGGTCGGTCGCTGTTCACACGTCCCGGCGCGCGTGGTCGCGGGGGCTGACGGAGTCACGCTCAAATGAAGCGGTCCATCCTGTTGTCTACCGTCGCCCTGTCGGCGGCGTGTTTCGCCTTGCCTGCCCTGGCGCAGTCAGGCGCGCCATCCCAACCCGAAGCCACAGACGTACCCGAGGTCGTCGTCACCGCCACCCGCATCCCGGCCATCGTCGCCCGAACGCCGGGCGCGAGGGTCATCGATGCCCTGGCCATCCGCCGGCGAGGCGCGGTCTTCGCCGCCGACATCCTGGCCGATGTGCCCGGCCTGTCGGTGGTGCGGGCGGGCGCCTTTGGCGGCGTCGCCCAGGTCCGCATCCGCGGGGCTACGCCCGGCAAGACCCTGGTCCTGGTCGACGGCGTGCCCGTCAACGACCCGGCCGAGGTCAACGGGTCCTTCGACTTCTCCGGCTTCTCGCTGGGCGACGTCGAGCGCATCGAGGTGCTCAGCGGACCGCAATCCTCGCTGTGGGGGTCGGACGCCATCGGCGGTGTGATCGCCTTCACCACCCGCGAGATCGACGGTGTGGCCGCCGAGGCCGAGGCGGGGTCTTACGATACCCTGCGCGGTCGCCTGGCCCTGGGTGTCGCCGATGAGCGTCGCGCCCTGAGCGTCCAGGTCGCCCGCTTCGACACCGACGGGATTTCGGCCGCCGACGAGGCCGACGGCAATCCCGAGGCCGACGGGTTCGAAAACACGACGATCACCCTGAAGGGGCGTTATGCCGTGACGCCCACGGCCAGCGTGGACGGGTCGCTGCGCTGGACCGACAGCCAGGCCGACACCGACGGCTTCCCAGCACCGACCTTTGCCCTGGCCGATACCCTGGACAGCCAGGCGAGCGAGCAGACCTCGGGGTTTGCACGCCTGCGGCTGGAAGCGTTCGGCCTGGCCCATCAGTTCAGTGTCTCGGCCATGGAGATCGAGCGCGAGACGGTCTCGGCCTTTCCTTCGGTGTTCGAGGCCGACCGGCTGGCCCTGCGCTGGCAGGCGGACGGAACGGCCCTGAACCAGCGGCTGGCCTATGCCTTCGGTGCCGAACGCGAGGACACGAGCGGCAGCCTGTCCAGCGGGCTGACGGAGGAACTGGGCACGACCTCGGTCTTTGGCGTCGCCCGATTCGATCCGTCCGACCACCTGACCCTGACCGGCGGCCTACGGCATGACGAGACCGACGACTATGGCGGCGAGACCACCGGTCGGATCTCGGCGGCGCTGGACCTGGCGGGCGGCCTGATCCTGTCGGGGGCCTGGGGTACGGGCTTCAAGGCGCCGTCGATCAGCCAGGCGGTCTGTGATTTCTGCTTTTCGTCACAGCCCTTCCCGGTGCTGACGCCCGAGACTGCCGAGGGGGTGGAGGTCGCCCTGGGCTGGGCGTCGTCCGATGGCCGGATCGAGGGCCGGGCGACACTGTACCGGCTGACCGTGGAGGACCAGATCATCTATGTCTTCGATCCGGTCACCTTCGATTCCTTCTACGACAATATCGACAGGACCCGGACCGACGGGCTGGAGGTCGAGGGACGGGCGGCACTGGGCGCGGGCTTCGACCTGACCCTGGCCTATGCCTGGACCGACGCGCGCGACGAATCGGACGGCGACCGCCTGTTGCGGGTGCCCGAGCATTCAGGGTCGGCCACCCTGGGCTGGACCGGCGAGCGGCTGTCGGGAGCCCTGACGGTGCGGGCCGAGGGCGATCAGGACGATGCCGGCGGCGTCCGCGAGGGCTTCGTCACCGCCAACCTGAACGGTATCTGGCAGGTGAACGATCAGGTGGCGGTCACCGCCCGGATCGAGAACCTGGCCGACGAACGCTATCAGCAGGTGCTGGGCTATGGCGAGCCGGGCCGTTCGGCCTATGTCGGAATCAGGCTGCGCTACTGATCCGAAAATCCTCCCCCGCGTCCTCGCGGGGGAGGGGGACCGCGGAGCGGTGGAGGGGGCGGACGCGAGCACGGCGTCAGAGCCCTTGATAGCCCTTGTTGGGTTGCCCCCTCCACCACGCTGCGCGTGGTCCCCCTCCCCCGAAGCTGCGCTTCTGGGGAGGAATGGTCAGGCTGCGCTACTGATCCGGGCGACGGCGGCGCGGTGGCCCACCGAATGCGCCGCCCCAGCCCCGATGTCCAGCGCCATGGTCGCCCAGTCGAGATGGGCGGGTGCCGGGGCGTGGGAGGCGGCCAGGACCGCCCTCACCTCGGCGGCCGACGCCACGCTGGCGACCACAGCCGAGATCTGAGGAAGGCCCAGCGTATAGGCCAGGGTCGCCTGCATCGGATCGATCCGCGCCTCGGCCAGACGACGACGGGTCCGCGACAGGGCATGGGCATGGACCGCCATCTCGGGCGGCAGGGCTTCGCTGCTGATGAACAACAGGCCATCGGCAAAGACGGACGAGGCATGGACGGCCACGCCCGCCTCGGCCAGGGCATCCAGGACTCCGGTCCGATGCGCCCTCTGGTCCAGCAGATTGCACGGCAACTGGACCACGTCCGGCTGGAACCGCCGGGCCAGCAGAGCCGGGGCATCCTCCACGCTGGCACAGAAGCCGATGCGGCGATAAAGGCCCCGATCCTTGAGCGCCAGAAGCCGGTCCCACAGGGCGCGCCCCTCCGACCCCGCCAGGTCCGCCGCCTGGCCGATCAGCAGGGTGTCGCCGCGGGGCAGGCCCATCCGTTCCAGCGAGCGCCGGGCGCGGGCCTCGACCCGGTCCAGGCCGTCGGACAGGGGCACGGTCCGCACCGTGACCTGGAACGGGGTCGGAAAGGGCCAGGCCTGGCCGAGCAGCCTTTCGATGTCGCCCTCTGGCCGGGTCGCGACCAGGGCCATGCCGCCGTCGGCCGCCGTCTGGAGCAGGTGGCGCAGGGCATCCTCGCGCGCGCCGACCGGTCCCCCAGCATTCCAGGCGGATTCGGTCCGCTCGGCCTCGGTCACGATCGCCAGGGCCAGTTTGGATTTCGGGAAAGGGGTCGCGACGGGTTTCACCCCGACAGTGTGGCGAGGAATGTTTAAGGGCCCCTGACCGGGACCCTAAGAAGGTCTTACCCACAGAGCGACGTTCAGCGGTCCGCGCCCCGTCGGCGATCGGGATCGGTGGCCGGTAACGCCTTATGATCCAAGGTTTTTATCTCCACATACAACAGACGCGGATAGGCCTCCAGCGGCACATGACAGCGCCGGGGCCGAACAAATCTGTGGATGACCGGACTCTGACACGAACCACGAACGCACTCGGTTCAATCGACACTCACCGCTGATCCGTCATTCCGGGTTCGCTCTGCCAGCGCTCCGGAATGGCGGTGAACAAGAAGCCGGAATGCCAGGAGCACTGAATGGCTATTGAACCCGACCCTCATGTTGCATCGCGGGAACCGGGACATGACGGTGGCGTTCCGTTTCCGGGATCACTATCTAAATACCGTCAAGCTTAATGATCGGGAGCAGCATCATGGCCACCACCAAGGCTCGAGAAGACATCAAGAACGACCTGAAGACCCTCAAGGAGGATCTGAAAGTCGGCGCGCGCGAGGAAACCCAGCGCCTGCGCGAGAAGGCGGCCGAGGCCGAGGCCCTGGTGCGCGAGAAGAGCGAGGAAGCCCGCGAACGGGCCCGCGCCTATTACGACCAGGCCCGCACGCGCGGTCGCGAGTATTATGACGACGCGGCCGAGCGGTTCGACGAAGCCCAGCGCTATGTCGTCGAGCGGGTTCAGGAACGTCCGGTTCAGTCCACGGCCATCGCGCTCGGCGTCGGTGTGGTGCTGGGCCTGCTTCTGGCGGGTCGTCGCCGCTGATGTTCGGAAAGTCGATCATCCGCCGGGCCGTCGCGACCGCGGTCGCGGCGGGTGCCGGCTTCGTCGCGATCGTGGCCCTGGGGGCCACGATCTTCTATGCCCTGTCTCTGATCGCGCCGCCTCTCGCGGCGGCGGCCATTACAGCCCTGCTGTTTGCGGTGCTGGCCCTGGTCGTGGCGATCGTCTTTCTTCGCGCTGCCGAAGGCGACGAAGCCGATGAGGACGACGAACCCGAAGGACTGGGGGCCCGCGCCTATCACCTGTTCCGCCAGCGTCCGATCCTGGGGACGATCGCCGGTCTGGCAGGCGGCTGGATCTTCCTGCGGAACCCGGCTCTGGCGACGATGGTGGCCGCCGCCTTTACAGAGAAAAGTCACGTTCGGCGTCGCCGCTGAACCCTTGCGAGGGAACGGCACGGCTCAGCGCACGTTGATTGTCCAGACACACACATCTGGGGATCATCTCATGCTACGTTGGGCCATCATCTTTCTAGTCGTCGCACTTGTGGCGGCCGTTCTGGGCTTTGGCGGCATCGCCAACTTCTCTTTCGAGATCGCCAAATTCGTGGCCGTGATCGCCATCATCCTGTTCGTCATCTCTCTGGTGGCGGGCGGACTTCGCGGCCGACGAGTCTAGACGGATTGAAATCACAGCTTGATGAGGCCGCGATCCGCAAGGGTCGCGGCCTTTCTCTTGGCCGCTCGGCTTGCCCCCGTGCGAATGCCGCCTTATCCCACGCCCATGGCCGCATCCCCCCTGATCTGTCCGTCCATCCTCGCCAGTGACTTCGCCCGCCTGGGCCAGGAGGTCGCCGCGATCGAGGCGGCGGGCGCGGACTGGGTCCATGTCGATGTCATGGACGGCCATTTCGTGCCCAACCTGACCATGGGCCCCGATATCGTGAAGGCGCTGCGCCCCCACACCCGCCTGCCGTTCGACGTCCATCTGATGGTCGCGCCGGTTGATCCCTGGCTGGAGGCCTATCGCAACGCCGGGGCCGATGTCCTGACCGTCCATCCGGAAAGCGGACCGCATCTGCATCGGACCCTGGGTCGCATACGCGAACTGGGGGCCAAGGCAGGGGTGGTGTTCAATCCCGCCACACCTCTGAGCATTCTGGAAGAGATCGTGGACCGGGTCGATCTGGTGCTGATCATGTCGGTGAATCCCGGCTTTGGCGGACAGGGCTTCATCCCCTCGGCCCTGACCAAGATAAGGCGGGCTCGCGACATCCTGGATAGCGCGGGGTCGTCGGCCACTCTGCAGGTCGACGGCGGGGTCACGGCCGCCAATGCCGGGGCCTGTGTCGCCGCCGGAGCCGATGCTCTGGTGGCCGGGACCGCTGTCTTCCGCGGCGGAGAGACGGCCTATGCCGACAACATCGCGGCTATCCGTGCGGCCTGCGCCGAAGGTCGCTCAGAGGCGGCCGCGTGAGCCCTTTGGGACCGTTCGCAAAGCCGGACATCGGCGCGACGCCGGGCGACATCCCCGGTTTGCGCGGCGCCCCGGTGCGGACCCCGATCCGGGGAAGCGGAGCCGCGACCGGCCCCGGCCTGTGGCCAGCCATCGTCGGACGGATGCTGACCCGTCAACTGTGGATCGAGCTGTATGGCCTGCCCGGCTATGCCCAGACCCTGCGGAGTGGTCGGGTCACCGCCTTTGCCGCAACACCGCGTGACTTCCGCCCCGTGGATGCGACCGGCAAGACGATCCTGAACGGGCGTTTCGTCCTGGCCGGCACCAGCCTGGAGGCCCCCGCGCCCGCCGACCCGTGGAACCGCGCCAGTCCGACGCGCGCCTTCGCCACCGAGCTTCATGCCTTCTCCTGGATGGGCTCGCTGATGCAGGAGGGGGACCGCGGCGCGCGCGAGGCCCTGCGCCTGACATTGGGGTGGGGCACGACCTTCGCCCGATGGTCGCCTTTTGCCTGGGGGCCGGAATTGCTGGCCCGGCGGGTCATGGCCTTGGCCTGCGCGGCGCGGCGCATGGGGGCGGTGGCGACCGAAGAGGAACGGCTGAGGCTGGCCGACCTGATGGTGCGCCAGACCCGGCAACTGTTGCGGCCGCCGGGCGGCCTGGCCGGTCAGGCCGAGCGACTGATCGCGACGGCGGTGTCGGGCTGTGTCCTGGCCGGGCCGACCGGAGCCAGGCTGCGCCGGATCGCCCTGGCTCGCCTGCCCAGGGCGCTGACCACGACCGTTGCGACGGACGGAGCCCATGCCTCGCGCTCTCCCGAGGCGGGGATGGAGCTGTTGCTGGATCTGCTGACCCTGGACGATGCGCTGAGCCAGGTGTCCGAGACCTTGCCGGCGCCGGTCGCGGACACCATGGCCCGACTGACGGCGGCGCTGCGACTGTTAACCCTGCCCGACGGTCGGCTGGCGGCCTTCCAGGGCGGAGCAGCGGGCAGCGCGGCACGAGTGGCGGCGGCCCGGTCGCACGACGACGGCACGACCTCGACCGAGATCACCGGCACGGTCGGGGGCCTGACACGGGTTCGCACGCCCCTGTTGACCGTCATCGCCGACACGGCGGCACCCGCGCGCGGGGCCTGGGCCGGGGCCGCCTGTGCCCAGCCTCTGGCGCTGGAGATCCTGTGCGGACGGGACCGGCTGGTGTCCGGCTGTGGCTGGACGCCCCGCGCGGCCGACCGGCAGGGCCTGCGGCTGACGCCGGGCCATTCGACCCTGACGCTGGGCGAGACGTCCCTGGGCGAGCCCCTGGGCGGCTGGCGCGCCGAACTCCTGGGCGCCCGACTGATCAGCCGCCCTTACGGCGTGACCATGGACCAGCGCGAGAGCGACAGCGCGGTCTGGCTGGAGGTCGAGCATGACGGCTGGGTGCCGCTGTTCGGATTGAAGCATCAGCGGCGTCTGTATCTGGACCAGAAGCTGGACGAGCTGCGCGCCGAAGAAAGGCTGTACCCGGCCGAGGGACAGGCGGGCACGGTGCGGGCCATCGCCACCCCCTATGCCGCCCGCTTCCACCTGGAGCCGGGCGTCCAGGCCTCCCTGGCCCGGGACAGACGCTCGATCCTGCTACGTGGCCATTCCGGGCGGGGCTGGTGGTTCCGCACTGACGGGCCGGACGTGGCCATCGAACCGTCGGTCCATGTCGACGACGGGCTGACGCGGCGCTCGCTGCAGATCGTGGTGCGCGGCTCGGCCCGCACCGATGCCGAAACCCGCATCCGCTGGAAGCTGAACCCGGCCGGGGCGGCGGGCGACCCGGTTTAGGCGAAGACTCGATCCGGAACCCCCTGCCCCGGACAGCAAAACGCCCGGGCTGCCAGGAGGGGGGAGGGTCGGCAGACCGGGCGTCTCGCTTGGAGGAAGCATCGGCCCGCCGAAATCCTTGCTGGACACATCCAGGAGGGGCTGGGGGGGCTGTTCAGGATCCGGGACGCGTCCGAACTCCGACAGGCCGATGGTGTTTTCTCGCCGTCCAAGGCGGCGGGCGATGGACCGAAACGGGGCCATTTCGTGTCGCCCGCGCTTTTGCGCGGGCTGTCTTTGTTGGGGGCTATCGCGCTTTGCGCTACTTGAGCCCCGGATGGTTGGGGCCATCGCGCGTCGCGCGACTCGAGCCCAGGAATGGTTGGGGCTGCCCGCCGAATCAAGGACTGGCGTCCGGCGCGGGGCGGCATATCTTGAGAGCATGAGCCTGGATCCCTCCGCCGACAGCCCGCAAGGCCCCGTCTTCTTCGACCGGCGAGAGCTGGACCCGATCCTGCGGGTCTATGGGCGGATGGTGGCGGCGGGTGAGTGGCGCGACTATGCCATGCTGCCGGGCAAGGAGGCGGCCGAGTTCGCCGTCTTCCGCCGCAGCGGCGACGCCCCCGCCTATCGTATCGAGAAACGCCCCGCCCTGCAGACCCGCCAGGGCCAGTGGTCCGTCATCGGCGAGGGCGGTCAGGTCCTGAAACGCGGCCGCGAGCTGGCCCAGGTGCTGCGCGTCTTCGACGCCCGCCGGTTCAATGTCGTGGACTGACCGCGCGCTTTGAGGACTAAAACTTAGCCGATCAGCGAAGTTTTCGCTTGCACGCTTTGGCCTTGTCGAAATACTTAGCGACATGACTAAGCATTATCCGAACCTGTCGCTCCTGTTCCATGCCCTGGCGGACCCGACCCGCCGCTCGACGCTCGGCCTTCTGGCCGGATCGCCGATGCGGATCACCCGGTTGGCAGAGCCGACGGGCCTGAGCCTGCCCACGGTCATGCGCCACATATCGGTGCTGGAGGAGGCCGGGCTGATCACCTCGGCCAAGGACGGACGCACCCGCACCTGCACCTTGGTTCCCGGTGCCTTGGCCCCTGCCAGGCACTGGATGGACGACCACCGGGCCCTTTGGGAGGGCCGCCTCGACCGGCTCGACGTCTTTGTCATGAACACCCTGAAGGTAGAAGACCGATGACCCATCCGACACCGTCACTGACGGATGACAGACCGGCCGCGCGGTTCGCCACACTGACCTTCCAGCGCGACATCCAGGCCCCCCCGGTCGTGGTCTGGCAGGCCTGGTCCGACCCGGTCGCGAGAGCCATCTGGGCCGCGCCGACGCCGACGGTCACCGTGGAATTCCTCGAAGCGGACACCCGCGTCGGGGGGCGTGAAATCTCGCTCTGCAAGGTCGAGGGGCAGCCGACGATCCGCTGCGAGAATGGCTGGCTGGTGCTGCAACCGCCGGAGCTCAGCGTCAGTTCCGAAGTCATCTCCTGCGAAGATCAGATCCAGTCGGCGGCCCTGGTTACCGCCGAAATCCGGCCCGCCGGAGCGGGCAGCCGCATGGAGGTGACGGTGCAACTCTCGTCCCTGTCGGAGGACATGGAGGATGGCTATCGCCAGGGCTTTGGGGCGGGTCTGGACAATCTGGTCGGCACGGCTGAACGGACCATGATCCTGCAACGCCGGATCGAGGCCCCCGTTGAGGCCGTGTGGGGAGCCTGGGTCAATCCCGAGACCTTGCCGCAATGGTGGGGTCCGGACGGGTTTACCTGCCGCACCGACAGGATCGACCTTCGCTCAGGCGGAGAATGGGTATTCGACATGATCGGCCCGGACGGCACGGTCTTTCCCAACCATCATCTCTATCGCGAGATCACGCCCTGGCAGCGGCTCAGCTATGCCCTGCTCTGGGGCGAGAACGGACCCAAGCACGCCGACGCCTGGGCCCAGTTCGAAGAGGTCGATGGGGCGACCCTGGTCACCCTGGGGATGGTGTTCAACACTGGGGCGGAGTTCCAGGATGCCAAGGGCTTTGGCGCGATCGAGCTGGGTCACCAGACCCTGGCCAAGCTGGAGGCGTTCATCGCGAGACCATGACCCCCAAGGAAAAGGCCCCGGTGTTTCCACCGGGGCCCTGGTTTTTTTCACCTACCGCCCTTTGGGCTACTTGAGGCGGGCTATTCCCGGTTGCCCATGAAGGCGAGCAGGAATTGGAACAGGTTCACGAAGTTGATGAACAGGCCCAGGGCCCCGAAGCCGGTGGCCACGGCCAGGCCGACCTGGTCGCCGCCCAGGGCATAGTAGGTCATCTTCAGACGCTGGGTGTCGTAGGCGATCAGGCCCGAGAAGATCAGCACGCCCGCGGCCATGATGATCCAGTACAGGGTGCTGGACCCCAGGAACATATTGACCACCGAGGCGATGATCAGGCCGATCACGGCCATGATCAGGAAGGTGCCGATCGGGCTGAGGTCGCGCTTGGTCGTATAGCCGAACAGGCTGAGGCCGCCGAAGGCCGCCGCCGTCACGAAGAAGGTCGAGGCGATCGAGGCATCGGTGTAGCGCAGGAACAGCAGACCCATGCCCGCGCCGATGGTGGCGACCACCGCCCAGTACAGCAGGTTCACGCCCCGCGCCGACGGGTTCTTCATGAAGAACATCGAGCCGAACAGCAGGACCAGGGGTGCGAACTGCACCACCATGCCCAGCACGGTCAGGCCGACCCGGCCATCGACGGAGCGGGTAAAGAACAGCTCTGTCACCGCCGGGACATTGCCGGTCACATAGGCCAGCACGCCAGCGACGGCGAGGCCAAGGGCCAGCTTGTTGTAAACGCCCAGCATGAAGGCGCGCAGGCCCGCGTCCACGGCCATGTCGGCGCGCGTCGGCATGGGCCGGGCATATCCATTGTTGAAGTCGCTCATCGCGAGTTCTTTCTCCCAAAAAGCCGGGGTTGCCCCGGTCTGACGTCAAATATCGGGTCGATACGCCCTTTACGCAAGGAAAACCGGACTTCCGGCGATCGGTTGCGGGCGCTACCTTCGGTCGCATGATCCGACTTTTCACCGCCATCGACCTGCCCGATGACGTCGCCGACACGTTGAAGCGGCGTCAGGCTGGCCTGCCCGGCGCGCGCTGGCGCGATCGCGATCACCTGCATCTGACCCTGGCCTTCTATGGCGAAATCGACGAGCGGCAGGCCGACGACCTGGTGGTCGGGCTGGAGCGGGCGGCGACGGGGGGACCGTTCGAGATCGAACTGGAGGGGGTGGGCGCGTTCGGCGATGCCCACCGCAGCAGCACCCTGTGGGCCGGGGTCGCGGCCGGCGAGCGGCTGGGCGTGCTGGCCGGGCGGTGCCGGTCGGCGGCCGAGCGAGCGGGGGTGGTGATGGAGCGCCGGACCTATCGGCCACACGTCACCCTGGCCTATCTGAAGCCCCAGGCGGACCCGGACCGGATCGGCCTGTATTCCAGCGTCGTGACCGACGACGGCGGCGTCTATACCCTGGAACGGGAGTATCTGCTGTGACCGACGGCCCTGTGCTGAACACCCAGCGGTTGGTCCTGCGCCCCACGGCGATGGAGGATTTTCCCCGCTGGGCCGAGCTGATGGCGGATGCCGAGGCATCGCGCTTCATCGGCGGGCCCCAGAATGCGGAGACGGCCTGGCGGGGCTTCATGACCATGGCCGGGGCCTGGAGCCTGAC
>Ga0075012_10003233_pt1 | contig 15694 bp, 14 predicted proteins | sample All_14_2_FD_71474 | JGI IMG/M metagenome (GOLD analysis project Ga0075012, IMG submission 71474) | Freshwater microbial communities in response to fracking from Pennsylvania, USA - Allegheny Zone_MetaG_DW_15 | ecosystem: Environmental > Aquatic > Deep subsurface > Groundwater > Drilled... | reverse complement strand
CGCTCGGGGTCGGGATTTGTTGCGGTCTGGGTCATCGGATTTGTCTAGACAGATAGACATCCGACCGGCACAAAGTCCACACGGATATCCCACGGACATGACCAGGGATGGTTGAAGTTTCGATGACGGACGCCCCTCTCGCTCGGGGACAAGGAGTGGCGCTGTGGCGGCAGATCGCCGCGGCGATGGAGGCCGAGATCGCGCGCGGCGAACGCGTCGCGGGCGAACGCCTGCCGACCGAGGCGGTGCTGACCGCGCGTTTCGGCGTGAACCGCCACACGGTTCGCCGTGCGCTGGAGGATCTCGAAGCGCGCGGGCTGATCCGCGTCGAGCAGGGCCGCGGCGCCTTCGTGGCCGAGGACGTGCTCGACTACCGGCTCGGGCCGCGCACGCGATTCTCGGAAGTGCTGCGCAAGCAGAACCGGGAACCGCAAGGCCGTATCCTGCGCATCGGCGAGATCCCGGCCGAGACGCAGCTCGCCGAGGCGCTGAACATCCGGCGCGGGCGGATGGTGCTGCGCGTCGACCGGCTCGGCCTGTCGAACGGCCGGCCGGTGGTGCTGGGGACGCATCACCTGCCGCTGCCGCGCTGCGCGGCGGCGGCTGACGTCCTCGGCATCAACCCGTCCATCACCGCGGCGCTCGAGGCCTGCGGCGCGGGCGACTATCGGCGCCATTCCTCCCGCATCACCGCGCGCCTGCCAACGCCTGAGGAAGCGGACCTGCTGCAGCAGTCCCGATCCCGCCCGGTGTTGGTTGCGGAATCCCTCAATGTCGATCCCGACGGGCAACCGGTGGACTGGACCATTTCCGTCTACGCCGCGGGGCGCGTGCAATTGGTGGTGGAGCCCTGAATCGCATGGATTGGCTTGTGACCGGCGGCCGCGTGCTGCGTGGCGCGGTGTTGGAGGACGGCGCGCTCGCGCTGACGAATGGCAACGTGGCGGAGCAGGCCGCGCCCGGCGCGATGCGCTTTGATGCGACGGGGCTGCTGGTGCTGCCGGGCCTGGTGGACATCCATGGCGACGCGCATGAACGGCAATTGCAGCCGCGCCCCGGGGTGAACCTGCCGGTGCCGCTGGCGCTGCGCGATTCGGCCGCACAGCTCGTCGCCTGCGGTATCACCACCGCCTATCTCGGCGTGACGCTGTCCTGGGAACCGGGGCTGCGGTCGCTCGACGCCTGGCGTGCGCTGAAGGCGGCGCTGCCGGCCGCGCGGGCGGAGGCCGCGACTGACCTGCGCGTGCATCTGCGCTTCGAGGCCGACAATCTCGACGCGCTGGAGGACGCGCTGGAGGGCATCGCCGATGGGTCCGTGCATCTGCTCGGCTTCAACGACCATACGCCGGGCATTCTGAAGAAGCTCGACGACCAGGCCGCCGCGGCGAAATACGCCGGCCGGGCCGGGATGGGCGTGCCGGAGTTCAGCGCGCTGGTGCAGCGCGTCGCCGCGCGGCGCGGGGAGGTGCCGGCGGCGCGCGCGCGCCTGGCCGCTGCGGCCGCGAATGCCGGCATCCCGGTGCTGAGCCACGACGATGCCACCACCGAGGACCGCCTGCTGTTCCGTGGTCTCGGCGCGCGCATCTGCGAATTCCCGATGGCCGAGGCGGTCGCCGCCGATGCCCGCGCAGCGGGCGAGCCCGTGGTAATGGGCGCGCCCAATGTGGTGCGCGGCGGCAGTCATCTTGGCTGGGCCTCGGCGGCGCCGCTCGCGGAACGCGGCCTCGTGACCGTGCTGGCCTCGGACTATGTGTGGCCGACGCTGCTCCAGGCGGCCTTCGTGATGGTCGATCGCGGCGTGCTCGACCTGCCGCGCGCCTGGGCGCTGGTCAGCCGCAACCCGGCCGAGGCTTGCGGCCTGACCGATCGTGGGATGCTGGCACCGGGCCTGCGCGGGGATGTCGTGATGGTCGATCCCGCGACGCGCGCGCCGGCCGCGGTCTTCGCCGCCGGCGCGCTGGCCTGGATCGCGCCGGGGGCTTCGCTGCGCCTGCGTGGCTGACCGCTGGCGGGCGCATCGGCGGCGCCGTAGCATTCCTGTCACGAGCGATGGCATGGGGGTGCTGCGGCGATGGCCAAGAAGCAGAAGGACAAGGACAGGGATCGCGCCGGTAAGGCCGCCGAGGCCGCGCCGGAGCCTGGCCTAAAGGCGGATGGGCGGCTGTCCCGCAAGGTGTATGAAAGCACCCTGCGCGACCTGCATATCGAACTGGTCAAGCTGCAGATGTGGGTTCAGCAGACCGGCACGAAGATCTGCATCGTCTTCGAGGGCCGCGACGGCGCCGGTAAGGGCGGCACCATCAAGGCCATCACCGAGCGCGTCAGCCCGCGCATCTTCCGCGTCGTCGCGCTGCCCGCCCCGACCGATCGCGAGAAGACGCAGATGTACATGCAGCGCTACGTCCAGCATCTACCGGCCGGCGGCGAGGTCGTGATCTTCGACCGGTCCTGGTACAATCGCGCCGGCGTCGAGCGCGTGATGGGCTTCACCAGCGAGCGGCAGGTCGAGCGCTTCCTGGAGACCGTGCCTTCCTTCGAGAAGGCGGTCGTCGATTCCGGTGTGATCCTGCTGAAATACTGGCTGGAGGTGAGCCCCGAGGAGCAGACCCGCCGGCTGGAGGCCCGCATCGACGATGGGCGGAAGCTGTGGAAGCTGTCGCCGATGGATCTGAAATCCTACAGCCGCTGGTACGATTATTCCCGCGCGCGGGACGCGATGTTCCTTGCCACCGACACGGCCTGGGCGCCGTGGTTCGTCGCCTTCTCGGACGACAAGAAGCGGGCACGGCTCAACATCATCCGCCACCTGCTGCGCCACATTCCGTATGAGGCGCCGAAGCGCGAAAAGATCACCCTGCCGAAGCGGCAGAAGCCGGGCGACTACGTGCCACCAGAATACGCCTTCAAGCTGGTGCCGGACACGATCGACCCGGCACAGGGCCGACCCCCGGTGTGAGGCGCGCAGAACTGCCCGGCCAGGGTCGGCGGCGCGGAGCGCGCGGGCTGGGGCAGCGCGGGAGGGTGAATGTCCTGGCAATGATCGGCGCACCGCGGCGCCGCATGCCATGGTCTGGTCGGCGGCCGGGCGTCAATCCTTCATTTTCGGATCCGCCCGGGTGGGTCCGTAGTGCGGCTTGGTCGATTCGCAGGGCAGTTCGGGGAAGGGGATCTCGGACAGGCCGGTCATTGTCAGCTCAGCCTCAATGCCGGCGCAGCGGTCACGGGCTGCCTGAAGCCGTGCCTTGGCTGCCTTCAGCGCCTCGCACGCCGCTTCAAGCTCAGCGCACGCCCGTACGTAGGCGTCCCGCAGCGCCTCGTCCATTGATCAGCCTCCGTCACATTGGGCCCGAGGGCCGGGCGGGAGTGTAAGCAGCCTGACGGCGAATCGGGCCAGACCGGCCGGCAGAAAATTCGACATCCCGTCGAGAATTGTCCAAGATGTGTTCACGAAGCCGCGTGTTGCGCAGCCGACGGGCGCATCGGCGACAGCGGCGGATTTGCTGGCAAACCTCGCGTGGGACGGCACGCGGGGCGTATTGATTTGCGCGCTCGTTCTTCTCGACGACATATCCGGTTCGGACGCCGCCGATGGCGTGCCGCGCGCGCCTTTCGGCCAGGCGCGGTGTTACAAATTGTATATCGGCGAAGATGTCGGCTAGCGGATGCGCCGGTCTGGACCATTCTATGCTGACTGAAGTTTGCGGGCATCCGGGGCAATGGTCGGGCGGAAACTCCTCGTCGAGGGATGGCGCGGGATCAATCATTCCTACGCCATGGTGAATCAGTGGCAGATCCTCGAACTGCTCCGACGAGGATTGACCATACGGTTCCTCGATACGCCGTTCTTCCGACAGGAATGGAACAGCCGAAACAATTCCGGGGGCTTCGACCCCGCCCAGACCACCAGTATTTCCGAACTCAGAGCCCCCGATTCCAACGAGTCCGCCGACGTCACCTTCCGTATTGCCTATCCCTATGATTTCTCGGCGGCCCGTTCGGGCCGTCTTTTCGTTTTCGGGACCTCCGAGGACGGGGTGCTCGACGGGATGGTGCGTGACGGGGTCGACGCCGTGCAGGCGCGCGACAATGGCGTGCATATCGTTACCCCCTCCGCCTGGTCGAGGCACGGCTTCCTCGCCTATGGCTTCGAGCCGGAGGAGGTCTCGGTCGTCCCGCACGGCGTCGACCCGGCGATCTTCCGGCCGGTCGCGCCCGGAGACCGGCAGCGCCTGCGCAGTATGCTGCGCTTCGGCCCCGATGATTTCGTCCTGCTCTCGCTTGGCAGCATGTCGCGCAACAAGGGCGTCGACCTGCTGTTGCGCGCCTATGCCGCGCTGAAGCCCAAGCATCCGCGGCTGCGCCTCGCGCTGAAGGATTCCGCCGACCTCTATGGCTGGCAGGGGCAGGGCATCCTGCGGAAGCTGATGGCGGGCCCGCATGCCGCCGCCTTCACCGAGCCGGTGCTGCGCGACATCGCCTTCATCTCGCGCAACCTGAACATCCGGCAGATGCAGGCGCTCTATGTCGCGGGCGATTGCTACGTTTCGGCCTATCGCTGCGAGGGCTTCAACATGCCGCCGCTGGAGGCCGCGGCCTGCGGCGTGCCGATCATCGTCACGCGCGGCGGCGCGACCGACACCTATTTCGACCCCTGCCTGGGCCAGACCATCGAGAGCCGCCTGGTCGAGGACGGTCCGCGCCGCGCGCTCGAACCCGACCTCGACGCGCTGATCGCCTGCATTGAGGCCACGATCGCATCGCCGCAGGCGACCGGCGGCGCGGCGGGCAGTCGTCTGGTGCATGACCGCTTCTCCTGGCGCGCGGTCTGCGACACGCTTCAGGACGTGCTGTTCGAGGCGTGCTGACGTCCCTCAGGCGTGGGCGCACAGCCCTCCGGCCGGCTCCCCGGCGCCGGTCCAGGGCGCGATCGCGATGCGCCGGCGGGGGGCGAGGGCTTGCGCGCAGCACAGGCCGCCCCATCCTTACCGGCGCGCCATGCCACCCGTCCTGATCGGCTCCGAGATCTATCGCGGTTCGAGCTACGGGCCGAAGCATCCGCTGGCGATCCCGCGCGTCTCGACGACGCTCGATCTGATCCGCGCCCTGGGTTGGCTGGCGCCGGGCCAATACCGCGACAGCCCGATGGCGGCGCCGGAGGACCTCACGCGCTTCCACACCGCCGACTACATCGCCGCGCTGCAACGGGCCGAGGCGACCCAGGCGGTGAGCAGCGAGGAGCGCGCGCGCCATCGCCTCGGCGCCGACGGCAACCCGGTCTATCGTGAGATGTTCCGCCGTCCCGCCACCAGCGCCGGCGGGACGATGCTCGCGGCGCGGCTAACGCGGGATGGCGGCACCGTCCATGTCCCGGGCGGTGGCACGCATCACGGGCAGCGCGACCGGGCCAGCGGCTTCTGCTTCGTGAACGACGCGGTCCTCGGTCTGCTCACCTGGCTCGATGCCGGGCTGACCAATGTCGTCTATCTCGATATCGACGCGCATCACGGCGACGGGGTGCAGGATGCCTTCCACGACGATCCGCGCGTCTTCACGCTAAGCATCCACGAGGATGGCCGCTGGCCCTTCACCGGCGGCAGCGCGGACCGTGCCGGCGGACATGCGCGCAACATCCCCGTGCCAGCCGGCTTTCATGACAGCGAGATGCTCTGGGTGCTGCACCAGGCGATCCTGCCGGTCATCCATCGCCTGCGGCCGCAGGCCGTCATGATCCAGTGCGGCGCCGATGGACTGGAGGAGGATCCGCTCGCGCGGCTGTCCCTGTCCAACAACGCGCATCGGGCGGTGGTCCGTGCGGTGATGGGCCTGGCCCCGCGGCTGATCGTCCTCGGCGGGGGCGGCTACAATCCGTGGTCCGTGGCGCGCTGCTGGGCCGGGATCTGGGGCGTGCTGAACGGGCACCCCATTCCCGAACGCCTGCCGCCCGAGGCCGAAGGCGTACTGCGGGCCCTCAGCTTCACCCGCGCCGCCGGGCGCAACCCGCCCGAGGCCTGGTTCACCACCCTGGCCGATCCGCCGCGTCCCGGCGTCGTGCGCGCCGTGGTGCGCCGCGCCGCCGAGGAAGTTCTGCGGGACCTTCCCGCCCCATCATTCCCCATGGCATGAGACGCCCCATGATGCATCGCCGCGCCCTGCTGGCCGCCTTCGCCCTGACCCCCGCCGCGCTCCGCGCCCAGCCGGGGGTCGATGCGCCGCAGCCGCGCCTGCCGACCGAGCCGCTGGTCATCGTCACCCGCGACGGCCAGCGCCACGTCTTCACCGTCGAGATGGCGATCCAGCCCGAGCAGCAGATGATCGGCCTGATGTTCCGCCCCGAGGTGAAGGCGGATGAGGGGATGCTGTTCGACTGGGGCAGCCCGCGCGAGAGCAGCATGTGGATGCGCAACACCATCGCGCCACTCGACATGGTGTTTATCGCCGCCGATGGCCGCATCCACCGCATTGCCGAGCGCACCGTGCCGCAATCGCTGGCGACGGTGTCGTCGAGCGGGCCCGTGCGGGCGACGCTGGAACTTCAGGCCGGCATCACCGAGCGGCTCGATATCCGCCCCGGGGACCGGGTGCTGCAGCGGATCTTCGGCACCGCGCCATAAGGGCGCGAACCCACGCCTGCGTGCAGGCCGGGACGCGCCGCAGCGGACCTGACGTCATGAGCCTCGCAGGCATGCGCGCTCTGCGGGCTCCGTGCGATTCGGAGGAAACCTCCGATTGCTAATGCCCATCACATATTCGCGTGCTTGCCAGGTATTGATCGGAATCAATTAGTAACAAGTTACTAATTTCGCTAATTGCGCTAGGCTTAATGCGCCATACTCAACCTGTGCGTGTTGTTCTGATGTTGCCACCGGCGGATTGGCGAGGCGGCGACGGTCCAGCGGACGGAAGGATTTCGCGTTGCGTTGGGGGAGGTTCGATACGCGATGAACGTGGGTTGGCCGCCAGTCGCGCGATCCGGATGACCGGGGGCGTGTTCCGGGGTGGCTGCCGGTTCCGCGATGCGGAGTGCGAACGCTGGGCGCGAAGCCGTGCTGTGTCATGCAACCGCAGGCGAGTCCGCAACGTTGGATCAACCATTGCGGGACACCGCCGGTTCAGATGCCTGTCCCGGATTGCCGTCCGATCGCGCTGATACACGGTAAGGAGATCGAGCCATGCTAGGTCTGATCGGGAAAACCCTGCGGGACCTGCCGCGCCTTCGCAGGGCGCCGGCGACCGAGCTTGGCTCACCGCTCGCGGCGGCCGGGTCGGACTCGGCCATGATCGCCGCGCCGACGCCGTTGCCGCCGCACCACATCGTTGCCTCGCTGCTCGCGGGGACCCGGCTATTGACCCGGCATGGCGAAGTTCCCGTCGAGACGCTCGACAGCGGCCAGCTCGTGATGAGCCTTGGTGTCGGGGCCCATTGGCGGCCGGTCCTGCGCGTCGTGGAGCGCCTCCTCCAGCCGTCGGACATCGACGGCGCGCCGGCGGAGAGGCCAATCCTGATCCGCGCCGGCGCCCTGATGGCGGGGTCGCCGATGCGTGACCTGCATGTCGCGCCGGGGCAGGGCATCTGGCTCGAGGGCATGGTGGTGCCGGCCGACCTGCTGGTGAACGGCGTGACCATCCTGCGGGAACGGCACGATGCGCCGCTGCCCTGTCATGACGTCTACATGCTGGAGCCGGTCCTGCTGATCGCCGACGGCGCGGTCGTCGAAAGCGGCCCCGGGGGCGAGGAGGGGCCTGGTGCGGCGCCGCTCCTGCTTGATGGCCCAGCGCTCGATGCGATCCGCGATCGGCTCGGGCGGCGCGCCCGCGAAGCCGCCGCGATGGCCTGACTCCGGGGCGTCGCACCCCGTCGCACGGGATTGCGGCCGAGTATCGCCAGACGCGATGGTCGTCCATGGGCATTCATGGTAGAGCCTTCGCGAAGACGGGGCGTAGCGCAGTCTGGTAGCGCACTTGGTTTGGGACCAAGGGGTCGCTGGTTCGAATCCAGTCGCCCCGATTCGCTGTTCGAGGACCGTAGGCATGTCGCAGCAGAAGGGCCTGGCCCGCATCTATCAGCCGCCGAAATCGGCGATGCAGTCCGGCCGGGCCGGTACGCATGAATGGCTGCTGGAATATGCGCCGGCCGAGGCCAAGGTTCTTGATCCGCTGACCGGCTGGGTCGGGTCGGGCGATACGCGCCGCCAGGTCCATCTGCGCTTCGAGACGCGGGATCAGGCCATCGCCTACGCCGAGGCGGAGGGCATCACCTATGAGGTCGAGACCCCGGCGGCGCCGGTGGCGATGAAGCCCAAGGCCTATGCCGACAATTTCCGCTTCGGCCGCTACGAGAACTGGTCGCACTGACGCGACTGCCGCGCGGCATGGGCGCCCTTAGCTCAGCTGGATAGAGCATCGACCTTCTAAGTCGAATGTCGGGGGTTCGAATCCCTCAGGGCGCGCCACTCGGCCTCGATGGACCGGCCGCGTCCGGGGCGTGGGCCGCGTAACCTCGAGACTTCTGCCCTCCCTTCAGTTTCCGCAGAAGCCGTTCTGTCGGCCTTCAGCGAAGACCAGTCCTTCCGGTTGCGCGGTGATGCGCGCGTTCCCTGGTCTCGAACCTGGGCTGCGTAGCTAAAGATTGCGCCAGACCGGCGTGCTACTCCGGGTGGGAAACGTCGGCTTCCGGTCCGGCGGGAGAGCGATTCACAGGCATCCTCGTGGCCCATTGCTGAAGGTGATGGATTGCCTGCCCGCGCCCGGCATAGGTGGCCGTCCCGCAGACCGGGGATGACGCGCCCCGGCAGCGCGACGGCTTTCGCCCTGTCCGGTCCGGCCGCCCGTCATCCCGGTTCAGATCATCCTGCGTTGCGGGGAACGGGCGTGTTGAGCAACTGCTGCTCCCACAGGTAGGCGATGCCGCTGCCGCCCGCATGCTCGGTGATGACGTTCGTCAGCGCGGCGGCCTGATCGGTCCGGGCCCAGTCGCGCTGCCATTCGGATGCCACCGCCAGCCAGGTCATCATGTTTGCGCCGGCGGCGATCATGCGCTGGATGGCAACCTCGTGCGCCTCGACCGAGGTGCCGCCCGATGCATCGGTGACGACCGTCACGTCCCAACCTTCGCCGAGCGCCTGGATGGTTGGCATCGCGACGCAGACTTCGGTCCATAGGCCCGCGATGATGAGCTGCTTGCGGCCCGTGGCCTTGACCGCGTCCACGACCTTCTGATCCTGCCAAGTATTGATGAAGGTCCGATCAATCACCTCCTGGCCCGGGAAGACAGAGGTGATCTGGGGAAAGAGGAGACCGCCCCGTTCAGCGATGACGGTCGTCAGAATGGTCGGGACGCCGAACGCCTTGGCGGCCTTCGCCAGGCCCGCCGTATTGTTGATCACCATCTGCGGTTCGTGGCTATTCAGGTTCGCAAGCTGGTACGGCTGGTGATCGATCAGAACGAGCACCGAATCTTCCGGACGAAGAAGCGAAGCAAGACCGTTGCGAGGTGTCATGGATACTCTCTCCTGCCGCTGTGGATGAGGCTGCTGTGCCGGGGAGGATATGCGCCGGCTGTGTCACTGCCTCCGCGGCGGACATGCGGTTTGCGCGTGTGGTGCGGTAGCGCGCCTTCCTGCTACGCAGCGTCGCGAAAGGGGGAACACCGCATTGGACACCGAAGACCTGGTGACATTCGTCGAAGTGGCCGATGCCGGTGGTGTGACCGCCGCCGCCCGCAGGCTCGGTGTCTCGAAATCGATCGTCAGCCGGCGGCTCGTCCGGCTTGAAGCGGAACTCGGCATCCAGCTCCTGGCCCGCACCACGCGGGGTGCCGCCCTCACGGAAGCAGGGATCACGTTTCGGGATCATGCCGCCCGGGTCAGGGCCGAGATCGACGCGGCCAGGGAGACGATCCTGCCGGCCGGGGACCTTCGCGGCCGCCTGAGAATCGCCGTGCCGCTCACATTCGGCCCGACGCACTTCGCTCACGTTCTCGCGGATATGGCGCGGCGTCACCCGAGGCTTCACATCCATACCTCGTACAGCGATCGCTTTGTCGACCTCGCCGCGGAGGGCTTCGATTGCGCAATCCGGGTTGGCTACCTCCCGGATTCCAGCCTGATCTCAAGGCGCGTCGGGCCAATCCATGGGAAGCTTGTCGCGAGCCCCGACTACATCAGCGCGCACGGCGCGCCGCAGACGCCGGACGATCTCATTGCCCACCAGGCCGTCATGCAGGGCACCGAACCCTGGCTCCTCACGGATGGCGAAAGGGTCCTCACAGTTCGTCCGCAGGGGCGCTTCAAGGCCGACAACGGCACGGCGCTGGTCGCAGCCGCGATCGCGGGCCTCGGCATCGCCTGGCTCCCCGATGGCCTCACGCATCCTCATCTGGCCTCGGGCGCGCTCATCCCCGTCCTGACGCGATATCCGCCGCCTCCGGCGGGTGTGTATGTCGTTCGTCCCCCGGGTCCGCACCCCTCGCGAAAGGTGCGTGTCCTCACCGAGATGCTCCTTGAATGCTTCGGGGAGGGACCGCGCGTTGCGTGATCCGCCCGGGCGCGCCGCGCGTCGCGGTGGACGCCCTGCGACGTTGAGCGCACTGCATTGCCCAACTTCGTCGTCCTCGCGGTGCCGTCCTTTCGGGCATGACTGGCGACGCGGGGTTCTGCCTACTGCGGATTTCTCCGCTGAAGCGGCTGTGCCTATCGTTCGCGGCATGGCCGGAAATGGATGCCCGAAAGCATGTCGATACCCTCCATCCCAGCGCGGACAGCAGCGTGACCGAACCGATCGCCGAACCTCGCCGCCATCTTCCGGCAGGCGAGGACTTCCTCCTCCTCCCGCCGACGCAGCAGCCCGTCGCCTACGCCAATGTCGGGGCGATCTTCGCCACGCGGACCATCGGCCGCGGCGCCCGCACGCGCGCGCTGCCGCGCGGCCCGGAGATCGCCCCGCGCTACCGGCGCGGGGATACGCTGCTCGGCCTCGAGGATTTCCTCCGCCGTAGCCAGGTCGCCGGGCTCATCGTGCTGCAGGACGGTGTTATCCGACTCGAACGCTACGGCCTCGGCCTGACCGAGACGACGCGATGGACCACCATGTCCACGGTGAAGTCCCTGACCGCCACGCTGGTCGGCGTGGCGCTCGCCGAAGGACGCATAGGCAGCCTGGAGGAAACGGTCTCGGCCCATCTGCCGGCCCTGCGCGGCTCGGCCTATGACGCGGTCACCATCCGCCACCTGATGACCATGTCCTCGGGCGTGCGCTGGTCGGAGGACTACACGGACCGCCGGTCGGAGGTGAACCGCTACAGCAAGTCGATCGGCGACAAGGTGCCGGGCGGTGTGCTGGCGCTGATGCGCTCCCTGCCGCCCGAGGCGACGCCCGGCACCCGGTTCGCCTACTGCACCGGGGATACCTATGTCCTCGGCTGCCTCGTCAGCACGGTGATGGGGGAGGGGCTGGCGGCGACCATGTCGCGCGCCATCTGGGGCCCGGCCGGCATGGAGGCGGACGCCTTCTACACGCTGGAATCCGAGGACGGGCAGGAGATCGGCGGCAGCCGCGCCGGCATCGTGCTGCGCGACTTCGCCCGGTTCGGGCAGTTCATCCTTGAGGACGGCATCGCCGGCGACCGCCGCCGCCTGCCCGAGGGCTGGGTGGCCGAGGCGGGCACGCGCCATTTCGCGCTCGATCCGGCGACCAACAGCTATGGTGCGGATGGCTACGGCTATTCCTGGTGGATCGACCCGGATGGGGCGATGGTCGCGGTCGGCTTCGCGGGACAGAGCCTCTATGTGAACCGCGCGACCGGGACGGTGATCGTCACGCTGTCCTGCTGGCCGCAGCCGCCTTTCGCCGCGGCCTATGGTATGGATTTTCCGGCCGAGCGCCGCGCCTTCCATGCCGGAGTACGGGATGACCTGGTAGGCTGACCGCCATCGCCCGTCGCCGGATGGCTTCTCGGGTCCGACATTGCAGGAGGGTTTCCGACCCCATGCCAATCGTTCCGCTGGCTTCCTTCGAGGGATCGAGCATCGACCATCTGGTGTCCCTCGGGCGGGCCTGCGAAACGGCCTATAATCTGCGCCGCCACTTCGGCTTCGCGACGGCCTATCCGTTCGACTGGTGGATCAGCACGACGGACGGTGCGGCGCGCTTCATACGCGACGGTGATGCCGAGGCGCTGTACCGGCCTGAAGACCTGCTCGTCTCGACCGATGGCGATGCCGTCAGCAATACGCGATACAGCATCCGCTTCCAGCATGAGTTCCCCCGCGACAGGCAGGTGAAGGGTCGGCCGATCGTCGCGGATTGGGCGGACCATCTCGAGGCACCGCGCAGGCGGACGGCGCATCTTGCACGGCGTTTCTTCGGTCTCGCCGCCACGGCGCGCAACATCGTGTTCGTGCGGGCCTTCGCGCCGCGCGATACCAACGGCGCAGCAGTCGCCGACCTGCTCGAAGCGCTGGACATGCGCTTCGCCGCGGCGCGGATTGCCGTCGTGATGGTGAATTATCGGGGCGCGGTTCCGACTGGTCATCCGGTGCACCGCCTGTCCGTGGCCCGCCCTGCCGGGGCGGATTGGCGGGGGGATTCCGGGGCCTGGGACGCCGCGCTCGCCACGCTTGGCCTGCGTATGACGCCTGGTCTGCACAAGCCGGCCACGGCGGAGGATCTGAGCGCCCATGCGGCCGCACGCTCGGTGCTGGACGCCGAGGAGGCGGACCCGACCTTCCAGGGTACTTCGCCGGCAGCGTAAGGTGTCCTGAACCCACCGTGCCGGCACCTCCGAGAAGGAGGGCCCCGGCATTCGACCCCTTGCCCCGCGCGGGGCAACACCATCTCAGCGTTGTTGTCAGGGCCCCGCATATCCGCTCTCCTCGCGTGGCAGCGCCAGACATGTCGCGGACGAGCAGAGGGTTCGCGAACCAGGAGGAACTACCATGACCGAAGCCTGCATCATCGGCTGGGCCCATTCGCCCTTCGGCAAGCGCGAGGACGCGCCCGACCTGGAGAGCCTGATCGCCGGCGTCGCCCGCGCGGCGATTGACGATGCCGGCATCGCGCCCGAGGACGTCGATGCCGGTTTCGTCGGGGTCTTCGGGGAGGGCTTCACGCCGCAGGGCTTTCCGTCCTCCCTGGTGCTGCAATCGGTGCCGGAACTGCGCTTCAAGCCGCTGACGCGCTTCGAGAATGCCTGCGCGACCGGATCCGCCGCCATCCATGGCGCGCGCGACTTCATCGCCGCCGGGCGCGGGCATATCGCGCTGGTCGTGGGGGCAGAAAAGATGACTTCCACACCCGGCGCGAAGGTCGGCGACATCCTGCTCACGGCGTCCTACCGCAAGACCGAGCAGGACATCGAAGGTGGCTTCGCCGGCGTCTTCGGCCGCATCGCCGAGGCCTATTTCCAGCGCCATGGCGACCAGTCGGATGCGCTCGCGGCCATCGCGGCGAAGAACCACCGTAACGGGGTCGACAACCCCTGGGCCCAGATGCGCAAGGATCTCGGCTTCGATTTCTGCCGTACCGAGAGCGAGAAGAACCCCTATGTCGCGCGCCCGCTGAAGCGGACCGACTGCTCGCTGGTCTCGGACGGCGCCGCCGCCCTGGTTCTCGCCGATGAGGAAACGGCGGCGGCCATGGGCAAGGCCATCCGCTTCCGTGCCGCGGTGCAGGTGAACGACCTGCTGCCGATCGCTGCGCGCGATATCGTCCGGTTCGAGGGCGCGCGTACCGCCTGGGCGCGTGCCTATGAACAGGCTGGCATCACCCTGTCCGACCTGTCCTTCGTCGAGACCCATGACTGCTTCACCATCGCCGAGCTGATCGAATACGAGGCGATGGGCCTGACGCCCGAAGGGCAGGGCGCCCGCGCGGTGATGGAAGGCTGGACTCAGGCCGATGGGCGGCTGCCGGTGAACCGGTCGGGCGGACTCAAGGCCAAGGGTCATCCGATCGGGGCGACTGGCGTGTCGATGCATGTGCTGGCGGCCATGCAACTCACCGGCGCGGCAGGGGCGATGCAACTGCCGCGGGCGGAGTTGGGCGGAGTCTTCAACATGGGCGGTGCGGCGGTAGCCAATTACGTCTCGGTACTCGAACGGACCCGTTGAATCTCGGCCTAGCGTGAATGGCGCGTGAAACCGGCGCGCGTGGCGTTGCTGTGCGAATTTTCGCGCACTAGTTGAGTGTGGCGGCATGTTATGGTCGTTCGGCTCAAGGAAAGTGCGATGGTCGTTCCCGGCGCCAGGTTTCCCAGCGACTCCCCTACGGATGGTGCTCACACCGTCCGCGGCGTTGCTGGCGGCCAGGATTGCCGCGGCCCTCACGACAGCGTCACGCAGGATTCATCACAGCGGGTTCGCGGGAATGCGCAGCGGCGCCGGCACGCTTGACGCGCGCCTGACGGCGTGGCGTCGGTTCGGCGCGGCCTTGCGCAAGCGGGGCCCCGTGGCCGTACCGACAGCCACCGTCTGTCCTGGCTCCACGCTTCCTTTACCACTTCACGTTACGTGGCTCGACCATGGGGCCGTGTCTGCGTCGTCCGGCACGGCCGCTATTCCCCCCGATCAGGTCAGGCGATGCAGTATGGACGGGACGGCTGAAGGCGATGGCGGACGGCAATCGGGTGGGTCGGACAGCGATCCGCAGGCTGCCGAGGGCTTGCTGAGCTTCGATGCAGAGCTCAATGTCGGTCTTGTCAGCGGGCGTGCGGTCGCCCTGCTCGGCCTGCCGCGCAGCGGCCGCCAGGCGCGCGGTCTGCACGACGTGCTTGAGGCAAGCCCCCGTCTCGATCGCGATGCCGTCGCGGCGCTGGTGGCGCAGTGCCTCGCCGCCACCCTGCCGGATGCCGAGGATGAACTGGCGCTGCGCCTGCCGGGCGCACCGGGGCTGCGCTTCGCCATCCGCCGGGCCTCGGGCGGGTCCTGGGTCATCGCCCTGGCGGCCGAGAGCAGGCTCGCCGGTGGCGTGGGCGGCTTCGATCCGCTGACGGGGCTGGCCGACCGCGCGATGTTCGAGGCGCGCCTCGCCGCCTCACTCGACCGCCCGCCGCGGCAGCGCGCCGGGAGCGCGGTGTTGCTCTGCGACCTCGAAGGCATTCGCGCCGTCAACAACGTGCTCGGCCACGCGATCGGGGAAGATCTGCTCCGCGCCGCGGGGCGCCGCCTGCAGGCGGCGGTGCGCGATGCCGACCTGGTCGCCCGCATGGCGGGCGAGGAATTCGCCGTATTGCAGACCGAGGTGGTCGATGGCGAGCACGCGATCGCGCTCGGCCGGCGGCTCGTGGAGTTGCTCGGCCGGCCCTATCTGATCTCCGGCGAGACGGTTGTGGTGACGCCGCGTATCGGCATCGCCGTCGCGCCGGTCGACGGCAACGTTGCTTCGGACCTGCTGCGCCGCGCGGCCATGGCGCGCAACGAGACCTGTGCCGAGGGGGCGGGCGGCTTCCGCCGCTTCAGTCCGGAGATGGACCGTCGCTGGCAGGAACGCCGGGCGATGGAGATCGCCCTGCGCGAAGCTGTCGCGGACGACGCCTTCGAACTGCATTTCCAGCCGCAGGTCGCCCTGCCGGAAGGCCGGCTGACGGGGTTCGAGGCGCTGATCCGCTGGCGCCACCCCGAACGCGGCATGCTGGCCCCGGCGGCCTTCCTGCCGGTCGCGGAGCAGCTCGGCCTGATGCAGCGGATCGGCACCTGGGTCC
>Ga0075012_10003232_pt1 | contig 15696 bp, 7 predicted proteins | sample All_14_2_FD_71474 | JGI IMG/M metagenome (GOLD analysis project Ga0075012, IMG submission 71474) | Freshwater microbial communities in response to fracking from Pennsylvania, USA - Allegheny Zone_MetaG_DW_15 | ecosystem: Environmental > Aquatic > Deep subsurface > Groundwater > Drilled... | reverse complement strand
TCGAAAGCCTGCTCGGTCGTCCGTTGGAGGGCGACGACATCGAGGCGGTGAGGCCGCCAGACGACGTGAAGTAGGTCCGCCAGCGGAGGGGCGTCGGGCGACTGGCGCCCCTCCTTCATGCATTCATGCATTCAAGCGTGGGTGAAGCGTCGCTCCGCCCACTTCGCCCGGGCGCGCAGGACGAGCGACACCGGCGCGTAGACGGCGAACTTGACCGCCGAGACCAACGCGACGAGGGAGAAGATGCCGACCCAACCCGGTGCTCCCTGGTCGGCGACCAGCCAGGCGAGGGCGATCGCGGCGGCGAAGTACCCGACCGCGAACGACACGGCGATGAGCGCCGCCCAGCGCAGCATCGGCCGAGCGCGGAGCCAGGCGATGAGGAGGTTGGACGGCAAGTAGCGCGTGATCGCGAACCAGCCGGTTGCGGCACGCATGGCGATGGTGACCATGGGCGGACCTTTCGACGTGTGACGAGAGATCCGATGACCAGTCGGCTTCGGCGGGTCGGTCCGATGAGTATCCACCTCGCGGTGGTGGCCGGCTCGAACGGCAAATGGGTAGTCCGCCTACTGCGGCCGAGTGTACGCCGGACCCGACGCACTCGCTCGGGGACCTGTGGAATCCATGGAAGCCGACTTCGAGGACTACGACTAGAAAGGCTCCGAGCCTCGGCCCCACCAGGACTGCCAGTTCAACCCAACGCGTTCGACGGCGAATGACGAGAACAGGTCTTCGCCGAGACCCTGGAAGGCGTTGGCGATGTAGCGGACTTCATCGATCGCGGGGCCGTCGGGGGAGACTCGGACGAGTGCGAGCCGGTGGTCGGGCGCGGCGTTGAGCGCCATGTTCACCTCGCTTCGGGTGATGGTGAACTCGTCGGCACCGTCGATGCGCGCCTTGACCTCGATTCGCAGCGTCGGCGCACCGTCGGCGCGGGAGAGCACGTCGAAGCCCTTGTTGTTCCGCGGTTGCTCTTCAGGCACGCGGCCGAGCGCGACCTCCGCCCGCAGCACGGCATCCACCCCGCGCCGCTCGACCTCGCGGATAGCGTCCTGGTCGATCGTCTGTGGGCCAGCCGTCACGGATGGCGGGGTCGGCACGACGAGTGCGATGGCGGTGATGAGCGGAGTGACCGGCGCCATCGACGCCTGCCGATCGATCACGGCGAGCCGGTGCTCACGCCGCTGCGCGAGTTCGTCCGCTCGCCGTCGCAGCGCCTCGGAGCTGATGCGCACCCTCTTGCCGGCGGCGGCATCCTCGTCGGCCTTGAGAGCGGCGGTCTCCAGCCGGTTCACTTCCCGAAGGAGCCGCTGGTCGACGCGGCTGCGAGTGCGGGCGAGTTCGGCGGAGCGTAGCGCGGTCACCTCTGCGGCGTATTCGGGGAGCTGGGATGAGATGACCCAGGAGACGGCGTCTCGCTCGCGCGGCGCGAGCCACTCGAGCGCCGCACCCTCGGCCCGCTGTGTCCCGGTCGCGCCGGTGAAGTCGAGGTAGGGAGCGAGTCCGCCGTCGGTGACCGTGCCCTCTGCGTCCACGAATGAGTACCCGAACCGTTTGCCGACGGTCGCTCCGGTGGAGTCGCGGACTTCGTTCAGTACGCCGACCAGGAGCGTCGGGGCGGTGACGGTGTCGGATTGGAACACCGCACCCCGGTCGAGGACCGGCCCGGACTGGTCGACGATGAGCCCGAGGGTCGCGTCGTGCAGCGGGTGGCCTGGCGCGAGCAGGTCGGCACGTGAAGAGCCGCTGATGTCGATGGTGCCGACCTCGAAGGTGACTCGTTCGTACTTCCGTGCGACGGGAGCGCGACCAGCTTTTTCCCGGATGATCGCGGGCACATGCGTGATCTCGTAGCGACCCTGCTCGCGGCGCTGGATCGACCCGCCGAGTCTGCCGAACGCTTCGATGAACGCGGCCCGGATGAAGTGCGGCTGCAGCCGCTTAGCCTTCGCGTCCTCCATCTGCCGACGCAGGGTGTCCAGCTCGGAAGGTGCGAGAGATTCGTTCGCCAGCGCGTGCTCGTCGACGAGTTCTTTGACGCCTTCGGAGACACCGGCATCGATGACCTCGAACATTCGGGCACGGACCTCAGGCCGGTCATCATCGATGATGGCCTGCTTGATGATCTTCGAGAGGTTCATGCCGCCGAGGGTGGTGCCGAGCACGTTGTAAATGTCGCCGCCGTAGGCGAGGCGCTGCTCCTCGATCTTGTCGAGCAAGCGCTGGAACACCTCGCCCTCTCGAGTGTCCTCGGCGACGAGGTTCCACAGGCGACACACCTCGGTCTGGCCGATGCGGTGGATGCGGCCGAAGCGCTGCTCTATGCGGTTCGGGTTCCACGGCAGGTCATAGTTGACCATGAGGTGCGCGGCTTGGAGGTTCAGACCTTCACCGGCGGCATCGGTGGCGAGGAGTATCTGCACGTCCGGGTTCGACGTGAACTCTTGGGTCACCCGGCGACGCTCCCAGCGCGGCACTCCACCGTGGATAGCAACGACCGGCTGGCTGGAGCCAAGTAGTCCGCTGATTCTCTGCTCCAGGTAGTTCAGCGTGTCGCGGTGCTCAGTGAAGACGATGAGCTTCACCGGAGCCGACCCCTCCGCGTGGAGGATCTCACCGTCGATGACACCGGACAGCTCCCGCCACTTCACATCGACGCCAGAAGCCAGCAGCCTCTTCGCGATCTCGCCGAGGCGTTGGAGGTCAGCGATCTCCGCCTCCAACTCGGCGATCGTCAGCGCAGCAGTCGCGGAGTCGACGAGGTTCTCTTCGGCGTCCTCCAACTCCTCGGCGTTGAACTCCTCGAAGTCCGGGTCATCCTCCAGCAGCGAGGGCGGTGCAGTGGCCGGCGGCTGGTCGAGCACGCCGTCTCGAAGGTCGACCTTCAGCCGCTCCAGCCGGTCGGCGCGTCGCCGAAGCGACTGGTAGATCGCCTCTGGGCTGGAGGCGAGTCGGCGCTGCAGCACGGTGAGCGCGAAGCCGACCGTGTTCTTCCGTTTCCCGTCGAGTCGCTCGGCCCGGTTCATCCCGGTTCGGACGTACTCGGTGACCTCGTCGTAGAGATACTGCTCGTCCGCGGAGAGCCGGTACGCGGCAGTCGCGGCGATCCGCTCCGGGAAAAGGGGTCGCCCGTCGAAGGTGACGAGCTTCTCCTTGATCATCCGCCGCATGAGCCCGTCGGCTGTCCCCGACGCGGCGCGCTTGTCACCTTGCCCCGCGAAACGGTCCGCATCGAGGAGGGAGAGGAAGGTCTGGAAGTCCTCCTCCTTGCCGTTGTGCGGCGTCGCCGTCATCAGCAGGAAGTGGCGGGCCTGACGGGAGAGCACCTCGCCGAGCTGGAAGCGCTTCGAGGTCTTCAGTTCTCCGCTGAACCACGACGCGCTCATCCGGTGCGCCTCATCCACGACGACCAGGTCGAACTCGCTGCGCTCCAACTGGTCGAGGAGCACCTCGTTCCGGGCGAGCTGATCCATCCGAGCGATGAGGAACGGCTTCTGCTCGAACACGGTCTTGCCCGGCACGGTGTCCTCGGCGCCCGGCGCGAGCACCTCGAACTCGAGCCCGAACTTCAGCTCCAGCTCGTCCTTCCACTGATCCACCAGACCGCCGGGTGCGACGACCAGGCAGGAGCGCACATCATCGCGGAGGATGAGCTCCTTGATGTAGAGGCCCGCCATGATCGTCTTCCCGGCGCCGGGATCATCCGCGAGCAGGAACCGTAGCGGCGTGCGCGGCAACAGCTCTCCATAGACGGCCTTGATCTGATGCGGCAGCGGCTGCACGTCGCTGGTCGCGACTGCGAGCATCGGGTCGTGAATCCCGGCCAGCAGGATGCGCTGGGCCTCTGCCGCGAGCCGGAAGTCCTGCGGATCGCCATCGAACGGTCGCCCCGCGTCGAGGTGCATCGAGATGCGTCCCTCGTCGTGCCGGTAGAGCACGACCTTCCCGAGGGTGCCGTTGTCATCCTCATAGGTGACCGCAACTGCATCTGTACCGTGCAACTGCGCGCCCAGCACCGTCACTGGTCGACCAGGCAAGACGCCCGCGAGCCGCACGGGGGGCGCGATGTCTTCGAGTCGCACGGCACTTCCTTCTGAATCGATGCAGCCCTTCGAGCCTAACGACGCGCGCAGACACCGGCCGGCCCGCCCGTCGACCGACCTGCACCAGGGCTCGGTACGGCATCACTGAGGCGGTGATGCCACCGGACGACGAAGAGGCTCGCGCGCCGGGCGGCCGGCACCCGTTTTGCGGCGGAACCAACTACAAGTAGACGGAGGTGATGGGCCCGTACGCTACATCTGGCTCCAAGGTGAATACAGGCAGGTACGTTCCCGTGCCGTCGTCACTTCGCACCCATTCGTAGACGGTGGTCTTCAGCGTGTTGAGCAAGCGGCCGACGAGGATCGCGAGTGCGTAGCTGCCATGGAATGCCAGATGGACTTCGGCGGTCGAAGAAGCGCGTGCGGCGTCACGAATCGCTGTGGCGATCTCCCGGGCGAGACGTCCGCCTTCAGCCGGGTCGATATGTCCGTTGCTGGTCGTGATCGCAACCGCACGTGTCAGTGGCGTCTCAGCGCTTCTGACGATCGCATCGAAAGCCGAATCGTCCGGGGAGTTGGTGAGGCTGACGAATACGCCGAGGCGCGCTGGACCTGTGGACGGTCCCGTTGTGGCAACCTCGGATACCACCGCCGAGTGCGTTGCCGGGTCTGACGTGTTCTCGCTGGACGACCAAACTGAACCGTGAAGGTCCAGCACCTCGATCTGTCCAAACCGTGTCTCCGGGAACGCTGAGCCGAGTGCAACTGCGATGGACAGATGCATCCCGCCGGAGAACTGAACCGCCTTGGCGCCAGCGGTTCGCGCCGCGTCGCTCACAAGCGGGAGCGTCCACTGGAGGTCGCGCACTCCGAGTGCCGCCGGCAGTTTCCCATCGTCGGCAGGTAGCAGTCGGATGTCCAGGTCCGCGTCGTTCGCATCAAGGGCGCGTGTCTCGACGCGACTCTGGGTACTGATCGTGAGGGGACGGGATTCGCTAGCCAGAACGGGCTTCAACTGCTTCACGCGATTCAGCAGGAGTCCCTTCACCACTTCTAGGCGACCAGCATCGGTGCGGACGTCTCGTTGGATCATGTCGTTCAAGACCTTCTTCGGAGCGAGGCCGAGCAAGACGTCAGGCGCGTCGTAGTTGAGCCCGTCGCCGTCCGATCGACTGACCGAGCTCGCGATGACGAGCGCAAACTTCTCGTCCTGCTCCTGAAGCGAGATCAGCCTCGGCGCCTCGCGGTCCCTGACGACAGGACTGTTCACGATGTCTGGAGTCACGATGAGGATTGCCGCCGAGAGGCCAGCGCGAATCGCCTCCTCGATGCGCTCCTCCGTGTTCCCTGGTGGAAGATCACGGATGTCGCGCCAGACGGAGATCCCGCTTGCGTGGAGCAGACGTTCCAGTGCCTCCGCGTGCTCGGAGCCGTCATTGTGGCGGTAAGAGATGAACACCGGTCCGTTCACGCGAACCGCCGTCGCGAGTAGCGGAGCAAGTGACGCGGTCGTCCTCTCCGGCAGCACCACGGCTGACAAGACGGTCGAACGCAGTCTCCGCCCTGGGTAGGCGATTGCTCCGTGGAAGTGGTCGCGCGCCCACGGGGCGAAGACGACAAGCGCGGTCTCGGCCCGTCCGCTGGCCGCAGTGTCTCGGATCGCCGCTCGGTCGATCGAACTCACTCCTGCTCCCGCAGGGTGGCTGTGCCATTCGCCGACGTAGCCGACAGGGTCGTCACTGCTTCGCTCAGACCGCCACTGCGTCAGGAGGTCGTTCGCAAGGACATCGTCGCGGTGGTATCGATCTCGTGAACCCGAGGTCGATGGGACAGCGAGTGCATCGGTAACGATGGTCCGACCTTGCTGTCGGTAGCCGAGAAGGATGCCGCCTGCCTCGTGCGGCAGATCAACGGCGGTGGTGCCGACGATGACAGCGACGGCGTCATCTCTGAGTTCGATCACACGCCTAGCCAACGTCCGCGTCCTCACCCCGAGTGTCGGGAAAGATGTGTCGGATTTCCCCGGCGGGGTGGATGGGCCGGCCGAGTAGCATCGCGACGGCATGCCGAGCTGCGATTCCTGCTGCCTCCATAACGGCATAGGGCGCGGTTGGCGAGATCGGGCTGCCACACCCAGGCTCGAACACCTCGGGCACCGACGGATCTCGCGGCCTCGTGCTGTTCGGTAGCAGCTCGGCGTCTGCGAGCGGAGGTAGCACGTCGACGCGAATCGTCTCGCCCGAGTTCTGGAGTGCCACTGAAAGGATGTGCGCCCCGATGGCCTCTGCGGCCTTGTGTAGGGCAGCGGTGACTGCGAAGTCGGCGGTCGCGTTGATGACGAGCTCATGCGCGCCAAGGAGCTTCAATGACTCCGTGGTGTCGCGGACCTCGATACTGGACGTCCTAACGGAGGCTGGGTCGATCAGCCCCGCTGCGACGAGCTCGCACTTCACCGCGGTCGTCTTGGGCAGGCCTACGAAGGATTGACTGGCGTGGTGCCTCACAAGGTTCCCGGGCAACAGCAGGTCGTGGTCGACCAGCGTCAAGGAGCCGACCCCGGATCTTACGAGAGCGTCAGCGATGAAGGAGCCCAGCGCCCCGACGCCGACTATCGCAACGCGCTTGTCTGAGAGATGTTGGGAGCCTGGCCCTGACCTCGCGCGGCGAGCATCAGGGGTGTTCGAGGCCGAGAGCAGGCGAGTGGCGGAGATTGTTCCTGAGGCGTCGGAGCGCACCTCGAGGAGCACGAGCCCCTCATGGCCGCCGCGGTCGTAGATCAGGCCGAGAACGGATATGGAGCCACCCTTGATGCGTCGGATCGTGTCGTCGCTGAGTTTCGCGAGCGCAACAATGTCGTCCCATGATCGTGGAGGTGCGGCGACGCTTCCGACGTCGGCGATGTAGCCGAATCGGGTTCGGTTCGGAATCTTCTCGGGTTTTCCGCGGCCGGTTGGCTTTCGTTTCCTCGTGGTGGCTGCCTGCCCGACCCGGAGAAGCATCGTGTCGTTCTTGTCTGGCTCGAAGCGGACATTCGAGTTCCGCAGTCCGTCGAAGCCCTCGTAAATGTAGATCGAGTCTTCGCTTGCCGCGCCGAAGTAGCGGTCCAGGTCGAGGTCAGGGCGATCGTTCGCCCAGCCGACGTCAGCCCCGGCGAACCACGCGGCGGCCTGCTCGAGGATGGTCGGGGCGTCGGCCCACCAGAGATCGTCGTGGTCGTCCTCCGCCACTATGCACAAGGCGCCATCGCGTTCGCGATGCCAGGACCAGGGTGCGGCGTCGTCGGGCACAGGGTAGACACGAGGCGGTGCAAACGGGAACGTGCTCGGAAGCCCCAGCCGGACCTCGACGCCATTGCTTCCGCGCGGCACTTGCCCGTGCCACATCCCATCGCGTTCCGAAAAGCCAGCCTTGAGCAAGCCCTCCTCGAAGCGCTGACGAGCGTGGGCGACGATCTCGTCGATGTCCGCCTGTGTCACCCGAACGTCCGCTGACCGGCAGGAACGCTGGGAGCACCCGCGGTGATCGTGCCAGCCTTCAACTGACCATTCTCGTCGTACCCAGGCGGCATCGAGAAGACGATGTCGCCGTCACCATTCGTGCCGAGCAGCTTGCGGAATCCGATCGCCGACTTGCCCTTGTCTTCCTCGGCGAAGGCTTCCTTTGCGGTCGCGGCGGCAGCTGCGAACTTCTCGCTGGCGGCCTTCAACTGCTCGTCCGTCGCATTCGTCTGAATGGTCCTGCCCGGCAGGCTGGGGTCAGGAATGCCGACGCCAAAGTCGGCGAGGTTCGTGAGCTGAGCACTCACCGATGCGAGAGCGGTCGAGTACCGCTCAGCCTGAGTGCTTCCCATCGCCGAGCCGCTGCGGAATGCCTCGTAGACGGCTGCCTCGATCGTGAATCCGCTCGGGCGCGCGCCCTTCGCCAGGATTGTGCGCCGGGTCTGCCGGAGCAGCTTGACGGTCGGCACGTAGAGGGAGTCGTTATTAGCGTTCATCTCCGTTGACAGCTCGCTGAGCTTCTCGGGGTGTGTCCTGACCCAGACATTGTCGGGACTGCGCTGTGGGATCTCCCACGAGCTGTCGGTAAGGCCAGACGGCCGGGCGGGGACAGCGTCGACATCCAGGTCATACTCCGGGAACAAGACTTTGACGCTTCGGGACTGCCGCTCGACGCGATCGGTACCGTACTCGGCGCGGAGGACCTTGACGACGTGGCTGAGGATCGCATCGGCAGTCACATCGGTCGGCAGGTCCGGCAGACGAACGAACACGTCGACATCCTTCATTCGCCGGATCGAGACATGCCGAGCGTATGAGCCGATGAGGATGGGGCTAATGCCGTAGCCTGCCAACGTGGCATCCGCCTCCAGCACATCCCGCACCTTCCGGTGTGCTTCTGGAGCATTGGACTTGTCGATGACGCTCGGCTCGATAGAGCTGAGCGCGTCGTTGAACTGTTGTTGCAGATAAGCCATCAGGCCCTCCGTCTCGTCGTGTAGCGGCCTCTCGCGATTCACCGCCTTCCAGGATCGAATGGGCCACCGACACCAGGGCGGAGCGACGCGCCATGTTCTCTGTAAGCGAACAAAGTTTCGATTGTCCGGCTCTGGTACCCGCCTGAGTTCACCGTCCGACGCCCTCGGTAGGATTGGGAGTACGCGGCCGATGCAGGCCGCGTACCCGTCTCAGCACCGATCGGAGGGAGCCGCGTGGTCGTCAAGCGCAAGCTCATCGAGGTCTCCCTCCCACTGGAGGAGATCAACGCGCAGTCGGCCCGCGAGAAATCGATCCGCCACGGGCACCCGAGCACGCTGCACCTGTGGTGGGCTCGTCGGCCCCTGGCGACGGCGCGGGCAGTGCTCTTCAGCCAGTTGGTGGACGACCCGAGCAATGACATCGACACCTACCGCCAGGAGGCTGTCGACAAAGGGTACGAGGACCCGGACGGATGGGCCGAGCACCGGGTGAAGCAGGAGCGGGAGCGACTCTTCGACCTCATCAAGCGAATGGTGAACTGGGACAATCTCGGCGACGAGGGTCTATTCGACCAGATCCGTGCCGAGATCCAGCGCAGCACGAACGGCAACCCGCCTGCGATCCTCGATCCCTTCGCCGGTGGGGGCACGATCCCGCTGGAGGCGCAGCGACTCGGGCTCGAAGCCCACGCCTCTGACCTGAACCCGGTCGCAGTCCTCATCAACAAAGCTCTCATCGAGATCCCGCCGAAATTCGCCGCGCGGGAGCCGGTCTTCCCCGGCGCCGCCGGGCAGCGCACCGACTGGCCGCGTGCGACCGGACTCGCCGAGGACGTCCGCCGCTACGGCCAGTGGATGCGCGACGAGGCGGAAAAGCGCATCGGCCACCTCTACCCGAAGGCGAAGCTGCCGGGGGGTGGGGAGGCGGTCGTCATCGCCTGGATTTGGGCGCGCACCGTGAAGTGCCAGAACCCCGCATGTGCGATTGAGATGCCGCTCGCGAAGTCCTGGTGGCTTGGAAAGAAGAAGGGCAAGGAGGCTTACGTCGTCCCGAAGGTCGTCGGCGGCAAGGTCGAGTACGAGATCGGACACGATCCGAAGGCGGGTCCGCAGGGCGCCAGCGACGGAACTATGTCAGACCGGCGAGGAGCAACGTGCATCTCGTGCGGCGGCTCCGTTTCGATGGACTACATCCGATCTGAAGGTGCAGCTGGCCGTATGAAGTCCGCGCTGATCGCCACCGTCGCCGAGGGGTCGAGGTCGCGCGCGTATCTCGCGCCCTCAACCGATCAGATCAACGCCGCTGCCGTTACCCGACCGTCGAACGCACCGGACCAACAGATCGGACATCACCCTCGGGACATCCGCACTCAGTTGTATGGCCTCACTGAGTTCCAAGACCTCTTCACGAACCGCCAGTTGACGGCGCTGACCACCTTCAGCGACCTCATCTCCGAGGCGCGCGAACGAGTTCTCGCCGACGCGCTCGCGTCCGGCCAGCCGGCGGGCATCCGCCTCGAGGCCGGCGGCACCGACGCCGCCGGCTACGCTGACGCCGTCGCCACCTACCTCGGCATCGTCGTGAGCAAGATGACCGACCGGAACTCGACACTCGTGAACTGGTACGTCACGCGCGAGTCCACGAGTTCAACTTTTGCTCGCCAGGCCCTCCCGATGTGCTGGGACTACTGCGAGGTGGAGCCGCTCGGGGACAACACCGGCTCGTTCAACAACTCCCTCACCTGGACGGCTGAGACCGTCGAGTTGCTCGACACGGGCCACGGTACGAACGCAGTTGTGGAGCAAGCGGACGCGAGCACCCGCGGCTTCGAACGCCTTCTCGTCAGCACCGATCCTCCCTACTACGACAACATCGGCTACTCGGACCTCAGTGACTATTTCTACGTGTGGTTGCGGCGCTCGCTAAAGCCGATCCTCCCCGGTCTTCTTGGCACGATGCTTGTTCCGAAGACAGAAGAACTCGTCGCGAACCCGTACCGACATGGCAGCGCGCAAGGGGCAAAGGAGTTCTTCGAGACCGGCTTCGAGCACGTCTTCGAGCACGCTCGCGCGACGGCCAGCGATGAGTACCCCATCACCGTCTACTACGCCTTCAAGCAGTCCGAGCAGGATGAGGGTGGCGAGGCGTCTACCGGCTGGGAGACCATCCTCGGCTCGATGGTCCACGCAGGCTGGAAGGTAACCGCCACTTGGCCGGTCCGCACCGAAGCGGGCAATCGCATGGTCGGCATGGGAACCAACGCCCTCGCCTCCTCCGTAGTCCTCGCGCTCCGGCCGCGTCCGCAAGACGCAGCGACGACTGACCGCCGCGGATTTATCGCCGCCATGAAACGCGAACTCGGTCCGGCACTGCGCGAGCTACAGCAGGGCGGCATCGCGCCGGTGGACCTTCCGCAGTCGGCTATCGGGCCGGGGATGGCCGTGTTCTCCCGGTACGCGAAGGTGATCGAATCGGACGGCGCCGAGATGACGGTGCGCTCGGCGCTCGCCCGGATCAACGAAGTGCTGGATGAGCTACTTACCGAGCAGGAGGGCGACTTCGACCCGACGACCCGGTTCGCGCTCGCCTGGTACCGCGGCCACGGCTACGACGCGGGTGCATTCGGCGACGCCGACAACCTCGCCCGCGCCCGAGCGACCGCGGTCGCGACGCTTGAGCGTGACGGCATCCTCAACGCCCGTGCTGGCAAGGTCCAGCTCTACAAGCCCAGCGAGCTTCCCGACGACTACGACGTGCTCGCCGACTCGCACACCTCCGCCTGGGAGGCGCTCCACCACGCGGTCCGCATCCAGGAGTCGAAGGGCATCCCCGCGGCCGGTGCCTTCTTGCAGATCGCGTCCCAGCGTCCCGACGGCGCAGTCGACCTCGACCTCGTGAAGGAGCTCGCCTACCTCCTTTTCCAGGTCGCCGAGAAGAACGGCTGGACGAAGGACGCCATCTCGTTCAACGGCATCGCCACCTCCTGGGGCGACCTCCTCGATGCGGGCCGCACCGCCACCCCCGGCCCGGTCTCCACCTCGGTCGCCTTCGACTTCGATGACTTGGAGGGTTGATGGCGGAGCCGCGCAACCTCCTAAACGGCTGGTGCGCTGTCGGAAGCTCCTTCTGGGAGGGCTTACGCGCTTTCGGGGATGAGTCGCGCCTCCAGGCCCTCGATAGGCACCTGAAGGCACTCACCGGCCTTCGTGCTGGAGAGCCAGGTGCTGCCTGGGCACTTGCCGCGCACACGGGCCTGTGGCCCGAGCAGCGCGACGGCGCCGAGCAGGGCCAAGGCCTGGTCGATCTCGAGCTCCGGGGCGACCACGGCTACCTCGAAGTCGCAGAAGTGATGCAGACCACCGACCCGATTGCCCATGGCCGACTCCGCACCATGACGGACCGCATCGTTCCAGCCCTGAATGACGCCTACCAGGGAGAGCATGCGTGGGGATTGGCATTCGATAGGTTCATCGAGCTGCCGGCGAGCAATCGCGACCTACAGCGAAAGGCGACCCTGTGGGCAGAGATTCTGAATTCCGCTGACCCGGCGAGCGGCCCGGTGTCGCTGGGCCCTGCTCTCGTTGCTTGGCCTCTCCATGGTGGAAGGCCAGCTGGTGTTTACTTCAGCAGCGCCAACGCGGAGGTCACAGAGCGTCCAGAGACTCCCTACCTGGACCGCCTCTCTCAATACCTTTCCTCCGACAGCAACATCTCCCGCCACATCAGCAAGCTCATCAACGAGACTGCTGCACTTGGCGCCAGCCGGAGCCATCTCTACCTGCCCGTCGCCGCCAGCGGAGCGAATGGTGACCTGTTGGCCGCGTCTCCGGGTCTTTTCACCTGGGGTACGTTCACCCCGCCTGACGGATTCACCGACCTCTGGCTCGCGAACGGACTCGACATATTCCATTGGTCGGCAGAGAGAGGGTGGGTTTACCACCCCGACTCGGATGATCGCGCAGCGAGCGCCCGAGCCCATGTCGCGAGTCAGATACCTAACGCCTGACCATCCCGCTCTGGCACCGGCTCCGACCGGTGTCCCAGGCTGTCGGTAGATTTGATGACATGGCTACATCGAACCGGGACCGCATCGGGAAGATGTTCGAGATCCTCTCCGAGGCGCTCGACACCTTCATCAGCGACACGCTGCGCCCGGAGATCGGCGACAAGGACTGGACACTCCTGGTCGCCGCGGTCGATGCCGATAAGGGCATTGTTGGGAAAGAGTATGCGCGCGAGGATCCACAGGTTCAGCTCCGCCTCCTGACCGAGAACATCACCGGTAGATACAAGGCACGGTGGACGCCGTTCCGCGGGGTCTTTACTCGTGGCGATGAGGCCTACGCACAGTTGCTGCGCGAAGTGCGCAACGACTGGGCGCATAACAAGTCCTTCGACGAGGACTCGACGTTGCGCGCGCTCGATCAGTCTCGCCAGCTTCTGCTCGCGATAGGTCAGCCTTACGCGGCCGACCAGGTCGACAAGATCCGACTCGACCTGCGGCGCATCGCCACGGCGAAGCAGGACGAGAAAGTGCTGCGCTCGCAAGCCGTGGTGCCGGGTGCGTCCGGACTGGCCCCATGGCGGGATGTGTTGAAACCGCGCGACGAGGTTGCCACTGGGAACTTCCACGCTTCCGAGTTCGCCGCCGACCTGCTCAAGGTTGCACGAGACGACGGGACGACGGCCGGCGAGTACTCGGACCCGCAGCAGTTCTTCGCACGCACCTACCTCACCGAGGGCCTCCGTGACCTGCTTGGTCGTGCGGTCAAGCGCCTCACTGGCGACGGGAACGCGTCGCCGGTCATCAACCTGCAGACGAACTTCGGTGGTGGCAAGACCCACTCGATGCTCGCGCTCTACCACCTGGCGGGCGGGCTGCCGTTGGCGAAGTTCCCACAGGAGGCGCAAGAGCTGCTCTCCGGTGTGGGTTATCCGACCGGGGGCATCACGGCGCCACGGGTGGCGCTCGTTGGCAACCACTTCGCGCCGCAGGGTGAGGATCACGGCGACGTGCACGTCAACACCTTGTGGGGCGAGCTCGCCTGGCAGCTCGGCGGGGCAGAGGGCTACGCGCTTATCGAGAAGCACGACACGTCGTCGACGAACCCCGGCGGCGCCCTGCATGATCTGCTCGCCAAGTACGCGCCGGCCGTGATTCTCGTCGATGAGTGGGTCGCTTATGCGCGTGGCCTGTTCGGTCGCGACGATCTCGCCGGCGGCACCTTCGACACCCAGTTCACGTTCGCGCAGTCGCTCACCGAGGCTGTGAAGTCCACGCCCGGCGTGTTGCTGGCGATCTCGATTCCCGCGTCGCACGACGGTGACGACACCAAGGGATACGTTGTCGGCCACGACGAGGAGGTTGGCGGTTCGAACGGGCAAGAAGCGCTCAAGCGCCTGCAGAATGTCGTGCGTCGTGTCGCCGACCAGTGGCGGCCGGCATCCTCGGATGAGGCGTATCGCATCGTCAAGCAGCGGCTCTTCGAGGCAGAGGATTCGACCGCGCTAGCGCAGATCAGTGCGACCGCGAAAGCCTTCAGCGAGTTCTACCAGCAGAACGCCTCTGAGTTTCCGAAGGAGGCCCGCGACCCCGCCTACGGGCGCCGCATCCAGCAGACCTATCCGCTACACCCCGAGCTCTTCGACCGGCTCTATGAGGACTGGTCTTCGCTGGAGCGCTTCCAGCGCACCCGCGGTGTGCTGCGGCTGATGAACACCGTCATCCACGCACTATGGGTCGGCCAGGACCAGTCGCCGCTCATCCTGCCCGGCTCCATCCCGCTCGCAGTCTCCGACGTCAACACCGAGCTGACCCAGTACCTCCCCGATCACTGGAAGGTCGTCATCGACGCGGATGTCGACGGGCCGAACTCCGAGCCGACCCGCATCGACGAGGAGAAGCCGGTGCTCGGGCAGCGCTCCGTCACCCGGCGCCTCGCACGCACCGTGTTCTTCGGTGCTGCCCCGACCGTGAACACCGCGCACAAGGGCATCGACACGCAGCGGGTGTTCATCGGCACCGCCGTGCCGGGTGACATCGTCGGCAACTTCCACAGCGCACTGACCACGCTAGGCGACCGGGCGACCTACTACTACTCGTCCGCGGGCAAGCACTGGTATGACACCGCGGCGAACATCACCCGCCGTGCCAAGGATGCCGCCGATGCTCTCCACCCGGAGGATGTGTGGGCAGAGATCGTCCGGCGCCTGCGGGCGGAAGAGCGGGCAAGGTCCGACTTCGCCGGGGTGCATGTCGGCCCGGTCGACTCCGCTGATATTCCCGACACCGAGCAAGCACGGCTCGTCGTGCTGCATCCGAAGTATGCACACAAGGGCAAGAAGGGCGACTCGCCCGCGCTCGCCTTTGCCCACTCGGCGACCGAACGGCGAGGTACCGCGAACCGCACCAACCGGAACATGGTCGTCTTCCTCGCCCCCGACGAGGATCGACTCGGCGAGCTCGATCAGGCCACCCGCGCCTTCCTGGCTTGGAAGGAGATTGTCGACAAAGCCAACGAGCTGAACCTCACCCCGCAGCAACTCGCTCAAGCCAGCGACAAGCGCGACCAGTTCGGTCGCACCGTGGACGATCGGCTCTCGCTGACCTACCAGTGGGTGCTCAACCCCGTCGCCCCCGATCCTGGCTCGCCGTTCGAGATCGAGGTCGTGAAAGCCGAGGGCCAGGCCGGGTCGCTTGCCGAGCGGGTCGCGAAGAAGCTTGGCTCGACCGGAGCGTATTCGGTGCAGCACGCCGCCCGGTCGATCCGCCTGTCTCTGGACGTGAAGGTGCCAGCGGCGTGGTCTGCCGGTCACGTCTCGCTCGGCCAGCTCTGGGGCCTCTACGCCCAGTACCCGTACATGCCACGTCTCAAATCCCGCGACTCGCTCGCTGACGCGCTCGATAACCAGCCGCTGCTTTGGGAGTCCGAAGGCTTCGCCCTCGCTGCCGAATACGACTCCGATGCCGGTAAGTACCTCGGCCTGTGGCTCCCGGGCGAAACCGGTCGTGCGCCCGTCACCGACCAGACCCTGCTCGTGAAACCCGACCTTGCGCAGGCGCAGCGGGCGGCGGAACTCGCAGCAGCGAAGCCGGCGTCGGCCGAGTCCGACCCCGGCAACGTAACGGACTCGCCCGCTAGCCCGGGCGTTACGGGTGCGGGCGTGGTCGCTAC
>Ga0075012_10003228_pt1 | contig 15707 bp, 15 predicted proteins | sample All_14_2_FD_71474 | JGI IMG/M metagenome (GOLD analysis project Ga0075012, IMG submission 71474) | Freshwater microbial communities in response to fracking from Pennsylvania, USA - Allegheny Zone_MetaG_DW_15 | ecosystem: Environmental > Aquatic > Deep subsurface > Groundwater > Drilled... | reverse complement strand
AGATGTGCCGAGATCGACGACATCGGTGACTTCCGGGCGGCCATGGGTCAGCGTGCCGGTTTTATCGAAGGCGACATGCGTGATCCCGGCTGCCGCTTCCATCACCGCGCCGCCTTTCATCAGCAGGCCGCGCCGCGCACCGGCTGAGAGTGCCGAGGCAATCGATGCGGGCACCGATATGACCAGGGCACAGGGGCAACCGATCAGCAGCAGCGCAAGGCCGCGGTAGATCCAGGTATCCCAGGGCTGGGCAAACGCCAGTGGTGGCAGCAGCGCAACGCAGGTGGCCAGCAATACGATGGCGGGCATGTACCAGCGGCTGAAACGGTCGATGAAACGCTCGGTTGGTGCCCGGGCTTCCTCGGCTTCCTCCACCAGGCGGATGATGCGGGCAATCGTGTTGTCCGCAGCGGCCTTGGTGACCCGCAGATGCAGCACCGCCTCGGTATTGATCGAGCCGGCAAACACCGCCTCGCCGGGGCCACGGGTTTTGGGCAGGCTTTCGCCGGTCACTGGGCTTTCATCAATGCCCGAGGTGCCGGTGATGATCTCGCCATCGGCCGGTATCCGGTCGCCAGGCCGCACCAGCACCACCTGACCGACGGCAAGCTGTTCCGCCGGCACTTCCCGTGGTTCGCCATCCGTCAGCAGCAGAGCCGTTTTGGGCACCAGGCTGGCCAGGGCGCGGATACTGTCGCGCGCTTTGCCGGCGGCCACACCTTCCAGCACTTCTCCGACCGCGAAGAGAAAGACGACAAGGGCTGCTTCTTCGGCCGCATTGATGGCAATCGCGCCGATGGCGGCGATGGTCATCAGGCTTTCGATGGTGAAGGGCTGCCCCAGGCGCAGGGCGGCAAATGCGCGCCGTGCCACGGGCACCAGGCCGATCACGCAGGCGACAATGAAAGCCCAGTTGCCGAGTTGCGCTGATCCCAGATGGCCGATGGCCCAGGCGGCGGCAAGAAGCAGGCCGGTGATGAGTGCAAGCCTGCCTTTGCCGGTGTTGTACCAGGATTGGCCATGATCCTGTGGATCGCCATGCTGATGCTGGTGATCATGGTGCTGTCGCTGAACCGGCTGGTGCTGTTCATGCGGTTCGACTTGGCTTTTCTGCTGCGCGACAATGCCAAAGCCCAGGGCGCGCACGGTTTTCTCTATGGTGTCCGGCGTGGAAGTGCCGGCATCCAGCCGCAGGCGGAGCCGCTCGGACATCAGGCCGATTTCAATATCGCTGACGCCCGGCAGCCGCCGCAGGGCATCCCGGATCTTTGCCGTGCATGAACCGCAATCCATGCCGGAAATGGACCATTCATAAGAGTCGCCTTGGTTGGTCGGCTCGGCGTTCAGGGAAGCCATGTGCTTATCCTGCCCAATGGGTGAAGGAGGAAGGCAATTCCTTCCGTGCTTCTCCCAGCCTAATACCTATAACCGTTGGAGGTTCAAGGGCCTGGTCCGGCCTCCTATTGGCGGTTTTCCCGACGCCGTTACAGTTTCTTGCGCCGCGATGCCGCCGGCGCGGTGCCGTGCTCGTGAAATTGGCAATGCTGGTGGGAAAAATCCGCCAGGGTTTCAATGATGCGGCAATCGGCGATACGGCCACGCCCGCAGGCGCGCACCATCCGCCGCAATTCCGCCCGCATGCCTTCCAGCTGCTTGAGGCGGCGCTCCACTTCCTCGAGATGCTTCTGCGCCACCCTGTCGACGGCTGCGCAGGATTGGTCGGGCTGGTCGGTGAGCGTAACCAACTCGCGGATGTCATCGAGTGAAAAGCCAAGGTCGCGGGCATGGCGGATGAATTGCAGCCGTTGCAGATGCGCTTGGCCATAGCGGCGCTGATTGCCGCCGGTGCGGGGCGGAGAGGGCAGCAGGCCAGCCTGTTCGTAGTGGCGCACGATCTGCACCGAACAGCCGCTCTTTTCCGCCAGCGCACCGATCGCCATTTCCATCTTGCCGTTCTCCCGAAAATTCCGCTTGAAGCTATAACTATTGTAGACTGTAGGTTATCGCCAGCAACCCCGAATCACAAGTGGAAGAACGCGATGGGTATGATGGGCGAAGCTGCACAGGCAAACAGCGAGCTGCTGGCGGAAACGCGCTTGCTGGATTTCAGCACAGCAACAATCCAGGCACTGATCGACCGGCGGGCGTGGCGGCGTCAGCCGCCGGAAGCGGCGGCGGCCGAAATCTACACCTTTGTACGCGATGAGATTCTGTTCGGCTATAACAGCGACGACGCCCTGCCGGCGTCGCAGATCCTGGCCGACGGCTATGGCCAGTGCAATACCAAGGCGACCTTGTTCATGGCGCTCTTGCGGGCAGTGGGCATTCCCTGCCGTTTCCATGGCTTCACGATCCACAAGGCATTGCAGCGCGGTGCGGTGACCGGAATTTTCTATCACCTGGCGCCCAATGACATCCTGCATAGCTGGGTGGAGGTCTGGCTGAATGGCCGGTGGATCAATCTCGAAGGCCTGATCCTCGACAGGCCGTACCTTCGGCAGCTGCAGCACCGGTTCAAGGATCGTAGCCGGAACTTCTGCGGCTATGGTGCGGCAACGGCGAATCTCTGTATGCCGGAGATCGAGTGGACGGGTAGTGATACCTATATCCAGCGCGACGGCATCAATCGCGATTTCGGACTCTATGACACACCGGACGCGTTTTATGCCGAGGTTGGCACCAATGTGACGGGTTGGCGTCGCTGGCTTTACGTGCATTTCGTGCGGCATCTCATGAACAGCAACGTCGCCCGTATCCGGAATGCCGCAATTTGAGGCAGCGCGATGCGCTACAGTATTACGGTGGCAAAGCGCCGCAGGGCACAGGCTTGCAAACCTGTGTCGGCTTTGGCAATTTCCCCACGCATTGCCAACCATATGGAGGACGAATGAAAGCGTTACTAGCGATCATCACCGCAGCCACGCTGGTTTTCGCGGCATCGGCTCAAGCCGATGAGGCGAAATACGGTGGCCAGGTGAAGAAGATCGGTGCCTATGAAGGTGAATTGGTGGTCAAGGGCAGCGATGTGCAGCTCTATGTCATCAAGGATCATAAACCATTGCAGCCCACCGGCGGCATGGCAGCGTCAGTCAAGCTCTTCGTCAATAATGCGGAGAGCAGCGTGGAACTGAAGCCGCAAGGCGACAAACTGGCCGGCAAGGCCGGTGCGCCGCTTTCGGGTGCAGTCCGCGCCATGGCTACCCTCAGCGAGGGCGGCAAGGAAATCGGTAAGGCGCAGTATAGTCTTACCGCTAAGTAGCCCTAGTATTACTGTAAGAATGTAGCAGCACAGCGCATGACCCAGGCTATCGCAGCATATCGACGGAACGGACGGCTTTTTGCCGCCCTGCTCGCCGTGTCTGCACTCCTGTTTTCTGCCCTGTTCGGTTCCTGGCATGCGGAATATGCCAGTGCCAATGCTGCGGAGCCGGCGGCCCTGGTCTATTCGGTATCCTCCGATGCCGCGCCTCTGGAAGCCGCTACGGGTGACGAGACGCCTGCACCCGCCAAGCAGATGCAGGATTGCGCCGTGCATTGCGACCAGCATGGCCGCGCCATGCCGGCGCAGCTGAAAGTCCTGATGGCCGATTTCCCGCCGGCCGAGTGCCTGCTGCCGTTGCGTGATGCCGGCATCGATCTCGGGCTGATTTTCGGCCTGCTCGAACCCCCCAAAGCCTGATTCCCTGAGCCTGAACGCTTCGGCGCCGTTGGTGCCGGTCTTCGTATTTCGTTCAAGGGAACAGAACATGCGTCTCCCCATGCTTGCGCTCGCCATAATGGCGGGCCTGGCCAAGCCTTTGGCCGCGCAAACACCCATGCAGATTACGCCTGTGCAGATATTGCCGGCTTCTGGTGCAGTGGTCCGGATCGGCAGTCTTGAAGAAGCGCTTCGTATCGGCGAGGAAAATTCGCCGCGGCTGCGCGCCGCCGAGGCGCGGCGGGAAGCTGCCGGCGGTGATCGCCTGCAGGCAGAAGCCCGGCCCAATCCGGAACTGTTCGTTGACGCCGATAATTTCGCCGGCAGCAAATCCTATCGCGGCAGCCGCACGATCGAGGTGGCAGCCGGCCTCTCCCAGACCATCGAAATGGGTGGCAAGCGGGAAGCGCGGATCGGTTTCGCCGATGCCGGCATCGCTCTGGCAGGACATGAACGTGATGTCGATCAGCTGGCCCTGCGCGAGGAAATCGCCCGTGGCTATGTGTCAGCGCTGTATGCCGCCCGTGTCGTGGCGCTTGAAGGCGATCGACTGAAGAATGCGCAGGCCCTGGCGGGTGCCGTGCGCGAGCGGGTGCAGAATGGCCGCGAGCCGCCGTTCCAAGCGCGCAAGAGCGAAATCGCGCAAGCCGCCGCCGAAGTGGCGACCCAGAAAGCGCAGCGCGAATATGCCGCAACTCTGGCGGTGCTGGCTGGCAGCCTCGGTGTCACCCGCATCGACCTGGCCAATGACGGCGGCTGGTTTGAGCGCAGTGGCGCCCTCCCCAATGTGGGGCCCGACGAGGAAAGCCTGCGGACCAACCCGGATTTCAGCCGTGCCGGTGCCGCCATAGCCCAGGCAAGGGCCGCCATTGCCAAGGAACAGTCCGCCGCCGTGCCGGACCCGACGCTACGCGCCGGAATCCGCCGCTACAACGAGGATGACAGCAACGCCTTCATGGTTGGTATTTCGATCCCGATTCCGGTGTTCGACAGCAATCGGGGCGGTATCCAGCGTGCCCGGCAGGAACTGGTCCGTGCGGAAGCCGAAGCTGATGCATTGCGCCTCAATCTGCTGGCCAGCTTGGCGAAGGCGCGGCAGTCGCTGCAGGCCGCACATCGCGAAGTCGAGGTGCTGAGCCGGACGATCATCCCGGCTGCGGACGAGACCTATGCCGCCGCCGCCGAGGGCTATGCCGCTGGAAAATTCGGCTTTCTTGATCTGCTCGACGCCCAGCGCACGCAATTCGATGTCAAAGCGCAGCATGCCACAGCCCTGCGTGACTATCACCTGGCACGCATCGAGTTGATGCGCCTTGCCGGCCGCACTTATTGATCGGGAGATTCCCATGCGTAACAGCCTTATCGCCCTTGCGGCGGGATTGATTATCGGTGTCGGCGGCACGCTGTTCGTGGCGGCGCCGCAAAAACTGCCATTCCTGCATAGCGATGGCCCCGCTGGTCATGGCGCCGAAGATGGCCATGGCAGTGAAGCGGAGGAGAATCCGCTGAAACTCAGCGATGATCAGGTGACGCAGTCGGGCATCAGCCTCAGCCCGGCGCGGGAAGGGGAATTGCTCCGCACCACCACTTTCCCCGGCAATGTGGTGGCGAATCCGGATCAGGTTGCGGCCGTGGCCGCCAAGTCCTCCGGTGTCATTGTCGATCTGCGCAAGCGGCTTGGCGATGCCGTGGCCAAGGGGGAATTGCTGGCGGTTCTGGAAAGCCGCGAGATTGCCGAAGCCAAAGGTGAATTCCTGGCAGCACAGCGCAGCGAAGCCCTGGCGCGCACCACCTTTGAACGGGAGCGCAACCTCTGGGAAAAGAAGATCAGCTCGGAACAGGATTATCTGCAGGCGCGCGCAACGGTCGAGGAGGCGCGCATCCGGAGCGATCTTGCGCGCCAGAAGCTTGCCGCTTTTGGCTTTAATGGCAGTGATCTGTCGCGGCTGAATGGCAGTAATTCCGGCCTGCAGGTATTGGAAATCCGCAGCCCTATTGCCGGAAGGGTAGTGGAGCGCCGCGGGGTGCTGGGTGCCTCGGTCCCCAGCGAGACTGAACTCTTCACCGTTGCCGACCTTTCAAAACTCTGGATCGAGGCTGCTGTGGCGCCGTCCGATCTCGCTGCCATACGCGAGGGAGACCTGGTTGCGGCCGACGGGCCGATCAAGGCGGAGGGCAAGGTTGTTTTCGTCAGTCCAGTAGTCGATCGCGAAACCCGCCTGGCCAAAATCGTAGTGCAGATCAGTAATGAAACGGGCAACTGGCGCCTTGGCGATTTCGCCTCGGTAACGGTGAAAAGCGCCATCGAGCGGGCTGCCGTCCTGGTACCGAAGGCCGCAATTCAACGCCTGAAGAAGGAGGCGGTGGTGTTCGTCCGCACCCCGGACGGGTTCGAGAAGCGCGACGTTGTGCTGGGCCGCAGCGACGGCAGTCAAACCGAGATCCGTTTCGGCGTGGAGGCCGGCGAGGAAGTGGCAGTGATCAACTCCTTCGTGCTCAAGGCCCAGCTTGAAAAAGCTGAAGCCGAGCATTCGCACTGAGGCCTACGGGAAAGCATCCGACCATGATTGAGCAAATCCTTCGCCTGTCGATCCAGCAGCGCCTGGTCGTGCTGATCGTCACGCTCGGCATCTGCATTCTCGGCGTGCAATCGCTGCTAAAGCTGCCGATAGACGCGGTGCCGGATATCACCAACAACCAGGTGCAGATCAATGCCGTGGCGCCGTCCCTGTCGCCGATGGAGACCGAGAAGCAGGTAACCTATCCGCTGGAGAATTCGCTGGCCGGCATACCGGGACTGGAATCGACACGTTCGCTGTCGCGCAACGGCTTCTCCCAGGTCACGGCCATCTTCAGCGACAAGACGAATATCTATTTCGCCCGCCAGCAGGTCGCTGAACGGTTGGCCGAAGCGCGTGAATTGTTGCCCGAAGGCATCGAGCCACGGTTGGGGCCGATCTCAACGGGCCTTGGCGAAGTCTATATGTGGCTGGTGCGCTTCAAGGCAGAGAAAGGTGTCGTCGGCGGCGAAACCGGCTGGCAGACCGATGGCAGCTATATCACGGCCGAAGGAGAGAAGCTGGATACCGAAGTGAAGCGCGCCACCTATCTGCGCACCGTGCAGGATTGGCTGGTACGGCCGCAATTGCGCAATGTCACCGGTGTTGCCGGTATCGATTCCATTGGCGGCTATGTCAAAGAATATCATGTGCAGCCGAAACTCGATCGGCTGCTCGCCTTTGGCCTGACGCTGAACGACCTGTCGGATTCCATTCAACGCAATAACAGCGCCATTGGCGCAGGCTTCCTGGAACAGAACGGCGAGGGCCTGGTAGTCCGTGCCTATGGCCGCCTCGAAAGCGTTGACGATATCGGCAATGTGGTCGTCGCCACCCGCGACGGCGTTCCGGTCTATGTTCATGACGTAGCCACCATCGATCTCGGCCATGAGTTGCGTAGCGGTGCTGCCAGCTCCGCCGGCGAGGAAGTGGTGGTCGGTACCGCCCTTATGCTGATCGGCGGCAACAGCCGCACGGTGGCGGATGCAGTGCATGTCAAACTGGCGGAAGTGAACCGGTCGCTGCCGCCAGGAGTGGAGGCAGCGGCGGTATTGAACCGGACCAAGCTGGTGGATGCCACGGTGGCGACCGTGGAAAAGAACCTGGCCGAGGGCGCCCTGCTGGTGATCGTGGTGCTGTTCCTATTTCTCGGCAATATACGGGCTGCCATCATCACGGCGCTGGTGATACCCATCACCATGCTGATGACCGCGACCGGTATGCTGCAGGGGCGTATCAGCGCGAACCTGATGAGTCTGGGCGCCCTAGATTTCGGCCTTATCGTCGATGGTGCCGTCATCATCACCGAGAACTGCCTGCGCCATCTGGCCGACAAGCAGCATGAGCTGCGCCGGGCATTGACCCGCCGCGAACGGCTGACGGAGGTAATGGTCGCGTCCAAGGAGATGATACAGCCGTCGGTCTTCGGTCAGGCCATTATCATTATCGTTTATGTGCCGATGCTGAGTTTTACCGGCGTTGAAGGCAAGATGTTCGAGCCGATGGCGCTGACCGTCATCATCGCCCTGGCCTGTGCCTTCATGCTGTCGCTTACCTTCGTGCCGGCGATGATTGCCTTGTTTGTCACAGGCCCGGTGAAGGAGAAGGAAAGCCGCTTCATGGCGGCGGCGCAAGATCGCTATGGCGCGTTGTTGAACCGTGTCGTCGGCATTCCTGGCCGTATAGCTGCCGTGGCGGCGGCACTGTTCTTTGGCTCTCTCTTGCTGTTGACGCAGCTTGGCCAGGAATTCATCCCGACCCTGGATGAAAAGGATATCGCCATGCATGCCATGCGCATTCCCAGTACCTCACTGAGCCAGTCGGCGGCGATGCAGAACCAGGTGGAGAAGACGGTGGCCCGGTTCCCGGAAGTGGCAACGGTCTTTTCCAAGACCGGAACTGCCGAGGTCGCTTCTGATCCGATGCCGCCGAATGTGTCGGACACTTTCATCATCCTCAAGCCGCAACAGGAATGGCCTGATCCAGACAAGACAAAGGTGCAGCTGATCCGCGAGATCGAGCAGGCCGTGGGCCGCGTGCCAGGGAACAATTATGAATTCACGCAGCCGATTCAGATGCGTTTCAATGAACTGATCGCGGGCGTGCGCTCCGATGTCGCGGTGAAAGTCTATGGCGACGATTTCGATACGTTGCTTGAAACTGCCAATGCCGTGGCGGCTGCCCTGCGCAGCGTTGACGGAGCCAGCGATGTTAAGGTGGAGCAGGCAGCAGGGCTGCCTTATCTCAATATCCGGCTGAAGAAGCGCGAGATTGCCCGGCGCGGTCTCAGCGTGGCACAGGTGCAGCAGGTCATCGCTACGGCGATCGGCGGCCATGAGGCCGGCGCCCTCTACGAAGGCGACAAACGTTTCGATATCGTGGTGCGCCTTGCCGATACAGTGCGCAGTGATCTGGAGGTGTTGCATAATCTGCCGGTACCATTGCCCGGCAATGGCCGCTTGGCCACCATCCCGCTGCGCCAGCTTGCCGATATCGAGATCGATGAGGGGCCTAACCAGATCAGCCGGGAAAATGGCAAACGCCGGATTGTGGTGCAAGCCAATGTCCGTGGGCGCGACATCGGTTCCATGGTGCGTGATGCCCAGGCGCAGATTTCCACCCGGGTGACATTGCCGCCGGGCTACTGGATTGCCTGGGGCGGCCAGTACGAGAACCTCATCGCGGCCAAGAACAGGCTGCTTGTCGTCGTGCCGCTCTGCTTCGCCGCCATCTTTTTCCTCCTGTTCATGGCGTTGGGCAGCGTGCGCGATGCCCTGATCGTTTATAGCGGCATTCCCTTTGCCCTGGTCGGCGGCATTCTGGCGCTGACCTTGCGCGGTATGCCGATTTCGGTTTCGGCCATTGTTGGTTTCATCGCACTATCGGGCATCGCCGTGCTGAACGGCCTGGTGATGGTCAGCCGCATCCAACAGGAAATGGCGGAAGGGGTGGATAGAGTCGCTGCCGTGATCGACGGTGCGGTCGCCCGCCTGCGGCCGGTGCTAATCACCGCGCTGGTCGCTTCGCTCGGGTTCGTGCCGATGGCGATTGCACTCGGCACCGGCGCCGAGGTGCAAAAGCCCATTGCCACGGTGGTGATCGGCGGCCTGATCAGCTCGACGCTGCTGACTCTCCTGGTGCTGCCGGCGCTCTATGCCCGTTTCGGCACCGGGCGGCAGACCAGTGGCGACGAACTCGACCCCATCGTTACGCACCAGCGGCATGCCACGGCAGGAGAATGACCATGCAGATGCGTTTCTTCGCTGTAATAGTCGCGGCCTTGTTGCTGAGCGGCTGCGGCTGGTCACAGGAGCAGTATCATGCGGCCATCCGGCAGGAATGCCAGGCAAAGGGATTGTCCCCCGATACCCCCACCTTCCAGGAATGTTTCGCCAAGGGGCTGCATAGGGGGCACTCGTTTGCTCCGGGCATCAATGCCCGCTTCAAGGGCCATAATTGGCGCCATGACATGGAGTAGCCGTGCGATGCGTATTCTAGCGACGTATTCTGCCGGCTTGGCCGCCTTTGTCACAGTCGCGCTCTATGCGGATGCGGCTCGGGCGCATCAGGACGAGATCGGCACAGTGGTGATCCAGCACGCCTATGCCGAGCCGGCCGTTTTGGGTGGGGAAACGCTGGTGCGGCTTGCCATCGAGAATAATGGTGCTTCGGTGCGCCAGTTCATCCGCCTGCATTCCGATGCGGCCGACGCAAGCCAGATCGAGGTAAAAGTGGCACCAGGCCGCTTCGTGCCGATTGGCTCTATGGCCATACCGCCCGGTGAGGTCCTAGACCTGGAAGAGGCTGCACGCGTTCGACTGTTGCGGCTGCGGCGCCCCCTTGCCGCTGGCGTCAGCCTGGAGGCATGCCTCGACTTCGCCGACGGCCGGGAGAAGCGGATTCAGGTTACAGTCGGGAAGTTCGAGCCGACTAACTAAAATGCATTTGTGGGCCTTCTACGCATCTGTTCGGTCAGCGCGCTTGCCTCAGAAGCGGTATTGCACGTTTTATAATGACTGCGATTGATAGTAGAATTATCGCACTTTCTACTGAGTGCTAATTTTCAGGTTTGCTGGTTTCATCGCGAATACCTGCTTGGCGGAAGAATCAGGGGTTGGTCCTGCCCAGGACGTTTTACCTCTTCGGCATGGGTCAGGGTTTGGTAAAGGCGTCGGCAGCGGAGATGCTGCTGAGGGGCGAGAGCATCGGGCTGAAGTCTTCGATTCGGTCAGCGATCAGGTGGATGACCAGCTCTTCCCGTTGAATCTTTCCAGAGACGCAAAGCAGGGCCGAAGACAGGGCTGCCCGGCGTCAACGCTGAAAGACCTTCGGCCAGATGATGAAGTTGCCGATTGGGCCTCGTTCTCGATGGTGGTGAAAATGACGCAGGAAGCTGCTCCGGGGCGCTGCCGGATGAGCAGTAGGCCTGTCAGCTAGATAGTGCGGCGTTCTGACAAGGTGAGGCTGCCCGCCGCCAAAGGTCACGGATGGAGGAACGGTTGATTGAACAAATCTAAGATTCGGACTCAATTGGCGCGCCATGTGATTGTAGCAGCAAGCATTATTGCTGATTAGGAAGATATTGGCACGTTTGTCGTAGCGAGTTGCGATGCAGCAGAAATCTTTGAAACGACAGAACATACGCTCTATGACGTTGCGGCCTTTGTATGCGGCCTTGCTGTATGGGTGGGGATGCTTGCGGGCTGGGTTTGATAGGATGACAGTTTTATTCGGCATTTTTCCAGGGCATAACTTCACCCTATCGGCTCAACTGTCCGCATACAAATGTCATTCGCGGCGTGGTGGAAGTTGGTCAATACTGACGTCCCCAGAAAGCGTTAGGTAAATTTGCTATTTCGGTGAATGAAAATCACTTTTATTAGATAAAAATACAATTACCTTCCAGACGGTACCAATCAGGTCCACCCCCGGAAGGAGCCAGACAGTGTCTACCTCACACAATACCATCATCACCAACCGAGAAAATGACGTCTTCACGCTGCCCGAGCGCGTGGCCCGCGAGAACGGCCTCTTCGAGAAGCATGGCGTGCATGTCGAAGTCGCCCTGCTGGAGCGTCCCGAATTCTCGAGCACCGTGGATCCGCTGAAGAACAACGCGGACGCCGCCTTCGAGAAGGGGGGCGCCGATACTCACAATCTGTGCGAATGGGGTGCCATCGACCGCGTCGAACGCGGCTCCGCGAAGGGTCGCATCGGCTATCTACGCCCGGCCGTCGTGGTCCAGGCGATTGTCAGCTGGCAGGATGATATCCAGGAGCCGCACGACCTGGCCGATATCGAGGTCCACACCGCTGCCCGCTATTACGGCGCCCATTACAATGTCCTGCAGATTCTGGAAGGCGTGCTGCGACGCGACCAGATCAAGGTGGCCTTTTCGGGGGTCGGCTTTCGCGAGCGGCAAGAAAAAGCGAAGACCGGCGAATTCAAGGCCATCACCTTGATGGAGCCCTGGCTAAGCCTCGCCCTCAAGAACGGCGCCCATATCGTGGGTCTGGCCTACTATCGCGGCGGCACCATCTTCGCCGACCATGTCCCGCAGGCGACCCGCGAGAATTATGTCGCCGCCATCAACGAGGCGGTGGACACGATCAACGCGGACCCGAAGGCCTATCGCCGCCACCTCACCGAACTGACCAATGGCGAGTTGGAGCCGGAAGAACTTTCGGGCCTGTTCCATCGCTACACCCACGCCAAGCATTACTCGGAAAAGCGTTTTGCCGAGTCCTATGCCTGGATGAATTCCTGGGGCCTTGCGAAGGGTGCCTCCGAATTCGAGGCAATCATCAAGAACGCCGCCTGATAGGCCGTCGGCGGACGGGCAACGCAAGTCGCCCGTCCGTTTTCTCAACGAATAATTCAGAAAGAACGTTGCAATGTCCGTTTTGCCAACAAATTTCCGAGCCCAAGCTGAAACCCGGGTCTCGCGCTTCAAGACGCTAAGCCGCGCGGCCCTTTGCGGCTTGGTTCTTTTCGCAGCGGGTTTGCAATCCGCAGAAGCGGCGACGAAGATCCGCCTGGGCGTGCTGGGCGGGAATCCGGTGGCGGCCTTGCTGGCGTATGATCGCGGTTATTTCAAGGACAACGGGCTGGAAATCGAACTGGTTCAACTCAGTTCGGGGCCCGCAGCAATCGCGGCCACGACATCCGGTTCCGTCGATATCAGCTTCGGCGACCTGTTCGCATGGGTGGCGGGCCTGTCCAACGGATTCCGCAATGTGAAGCTGGTCGCGCCGGCAGGCACGCCTTCCTATGGCTCGCTCCTGGTGTCCAATGAAAGTGGCATCAAGAAGCCCGCCGATTTGGCGGGCAAGCGTATCGGCGCTCCGGGCGCGCCGCTCTTCTCTACAGTCAACAAGCTCTGGCTCGCCAATAACGGTGTGGACAGCAGTTCGATCAAGTTCGTCATCATTCCGCCTGGCGGAGAGGGCCCCGCTTTGACGTCGCGCAGCGTCGATGCGGTTTATGCCTATAACGACCTCGTGGCGCTCAGCGTGCAAGCTACCTTGCCGTCGCTTGCCATCGGCGTGCCCACAAACGAAATCCCGGCTGGGGCGACGGCGACCGGCTACTACGGTAATACGGCTTTCATCTCGGCTCAGCCCAAGGCGGTCGAGGCATTTGTTGCGGCGCTCCGCAAAGGCGCGAAGGAATATTTGGCGCTGCCCGACCGCAATAAGGCGGAACTGTTTACAAAATACAATAGCCTTGAGCTACCAGCACTGCTGGCAAAGTATCATAACTTCTTCGAGGAATTCCATCCGACGCCAGTGCAGACCGGTGGGATCGATGTCGGGGCGACCCAGAAATGGGTGGAGCTTGGCTTCAAATACGGAGCCTTCCCGAAGCCGGTCGATATCGCGCCGTATATTCATGTAACGGCCACGCGCTGATTGCGGCTGGGAGTGCAATCCGCATGTCGGCCTTCCATCCGAAGCTGATTCCCTCTCCCGAAAGAACCCTGGGCGCCATCCCAGTGCCGGTCATGCGCGTTATCGCCAAAGCTGACAATGTCGCCAAGCGGTTTCGCGCACGCGACCAAGAAGTAACGGCACTCAGGAATATCGACCTTTCCATCGCGGCAGGCTCGTTCGTTGCCATTCTGGGGCGGTCGGGCTGCGGCAAATCCACGCTGCTTCGGGTGCTGGCCGGGTTATTGGAGCCCTCGGCCGGAACGGTATCCATTGACGGAAATCCGATAGCGGGACCGCCGGAATCGGTTCGATATGTTTTCCAGGATTATGGCGGTTCGCTATTCCCGTGGCGGAATGTCATCGGCAATGTTCGCTTCGGCGCCAATAACAGCCCACAGCCACCGGCGTCCCGGGCTGAGGTCAGGAAAGTCGCGCTGGAGGCTCTTGATCTCGTGGGGCTGGCCCATGTCGCCGACCGTTACCCCTGGGAATTATCCGGCGGCATGCAGCAGCGCGTTGCCATTGCGCGCGCCATAGCGTCCAAGCCGTCGCTGCTATTGATGGATGAACCCTTCGGCGCGGTAGATGCCCTCAGCCGCAGCAGTTTGCAGGATGCCATACTGAAATTATGGCGCGGCCTGAATCTGACCGTTCTGCTGGTAACCCACGATATCGAGGAAGCCATATATCTCGCCGAGCGGGTTATCGTGATCGATCCGGTCGGCAATGGCATTCAGGCCGACATTGCCGTCGATCTGCCCTGGCCGCGTTCCCAGATCGAAACGCGGGAGTTGCCGGAATACCACCGGCTGCGCCGCAAGCTGACATCCGCCGTCGTGGGGGCCGTTTAGTGGCCGCATCGGAAGAATATCAGGCCGGGAGACGGCGCTTCCTGCAATTTGCAGAAACCCGCTGGATAGGTTGGGGCCTGGTGGTCATCTTGGTTGGGCTTTGGGAGTTTGCCACTGCCGCAAACTGGATCAGCATTCCGGCGCTGCCGCGGCCGACCGCCATCGCGGAAAGAGCGTGGCTGGAGCTTACCCGCGGCACGCTGCTGAAGGAGAGCGCCACCACGCTGCGGTTGATGTTCATCGGCTATGGAACATCCGCGGTCATCGCGATCGCGATCGGCGTCCTGATCGGCAGGCTCCGGGTCGCCTGGGCGCTTTTGGAGCCGTTGACGGAACTGATCCGGCCGATACCCATCAGCGCGGCGGTTCCTATCCTCATCCTTTTCCTCGGGATTGATGACGGCCTGAAAATCACGGCCGTGTTCTGGGGCAGCTTTTTCCCCATCATGATGAACACCTATGCCGGGATTCGCGCCGTCCCGCCGACCCTGAAGGATACCGGCCGGACTTTTGGCGTTTCCACCCTCAAAGCGACCCTGCTGATCGCGTTACCCTACGCGCTGCCGTCGATTTTGGTCGGCATGCGGATAGCTCTCAGCCTGTCGCTCATTGTCAGCGTTTTTTCAGAGATGATTGCCGGAAATAGCGGGATAGGATATGTGATTGTGCAGAGCCAGCAGACGCTCAGTGTCGACAGGCTTTATGTTGCGATCATTCTTCTTGCGAGCATAGGGTATCTACTGAATACGCTGTTCCTGAGGCTGGAGGCCACGGTCACCCCTTGGCACGTCGCGAATATTCAGGCTGCCGATAACGGGAAATAAAAGAAAGCGCATGACCCAGCCCCAGGCAGGAATGGTTCAGTCAGTGGCAAAAGCACTGAGTCTGCTGACCTGCTTTGTCGACGAGCCCGGTGGCCTGACGCTTACGGAACTGGCGCGCCGCAGCGAAACCAACATCAGCACCGCTCTCAGGCTGCTCCGGACCTTATGCAGTATGAGCCTGCTGCGCCGCGATCCGGTGAGCGAGCTTTTTTTTCCCGGCTCTGCTCTTGTCCGGCTGGCGCGTTCCGCTCTGTTGCAAAACGGCTTCATGGAGGCGATGGCCGTTTTGCAGAATCTGGCGGAGCAAACGCGCGAGACGGCGAGTATCGGCATTCGCGCCAATGATTGCGTACTGACTATTTTGACGGCGCCATCTCCCGAAGCGCTCAGGGTGCATTCCTCGGTCGGGAGCCGTACGCCGCTGGAACTCTCCGCGATGGGGCGTATTCTTCTGGCATTCTCGGGTTACCAGGAATTGAAGTCGCTGCGGTCGCCGCCGCGCCTTACAGAATTCACCATCATCTCCGCGGTGAAGCTGCGCAATGAGATACTGGCGACGCAGTACCGGCAATATGCCGTACTGGACCAGGAAGTCAGCCTCGGGGTCCGGGCGATTGCCGCGCCCATTTTGGGGCGTCAGCATATAGCTCAGGCCGCTGTCGGAATTGAAGGGCCGGTCGCGCGATTAGCAGATCATAGGATCGAGAAGCTGGCGCAAGCGGTTATCTCCGCGGGCGCCTTGCTGCGCGAATTGCCGGTCTACGATTCCTAGGCGGAAAATTATCGGTTCGCCGCTATGGCGACCACATTTTCATTTTGTTTCAGAACTTCCTCGAGGCTCTAAG
>Ga0075012_10003223_pt1 | contig 15719 bp, 13 predicted proteins | sample All_14_2_FD_71474 | JGI IMG/M metagenome (GOLD analysis project Ga0075012, IMG submission 71474) | Freshwater microbial communities in response to fracking from Pennsylvania, USA - Allegheny Zone_MetaG_DW_15 | ecosystem: Environmental > Aquatic > Deep subsurface > Groundwater > Drilled... | reverse complement strand
CGTCACGGCGAACAGCAAACCGGCACTTTCGATGAGCAGGTCGGCACCATGGACGAAGTGCTCGAATGCTTTGCAGTCAGTGGCGATGCAGACTACCTGCTGCGCGTGCTCACCCCCAGCCTGCCCGCCCTGTCGGACTTCTTGCTGCACCAGTTGATGCGCCTGCCGGGCGTGCGCAACGTCAAATCGAACATCGTGCTGTCAGGTGTCAAGCACACCACCCAGTTACCACTCAAACACCTGCATCACGGACGGCGTTGAAAAAAGTTGAAGAATCAGCCGACGCTGCCGATATGATCCGGTAGCTGCAACAAACGCGATCAGGCGGCCCCAGAGAGCTGCCACATCGCGCACAAGAAAGGAGAGAAGAGGATGACTGACGCGGTTCGCAAGGGCAGCGCACGGAGGTGGCTGCCTGCTGCCATCGTGCCGATCAACGGGGTGCTCGCCTGGCAGGCGGCCTCGGGCAACATGCAGGGTGGGGTCGCGATCACGCTCGCCGCAAGTGGTCTCGTGCTGGCCGCGCTGGCCACGCTGACCGGTTTTGGCGACAAGACGGCACCACCACCACAGACGGGCGAGCCTGATACAGACGCGGATCGTCCGGACATCGGCACCCAGACCGAACTGGGCCGTCAGCGCTTCGCCGGTCGCGTCCGTCAAGTCGTGACCGAACTGCGCAGCACCGGAACCGGCATCGCAGTCAACGCCGCCCGGCTTAATCAGCGCATCCAGCAGACCGCGACCAGTGCGAGCCGCCAGCGCGAACTCGCCGCCTCCATCTTCAGTGCCAGTCAGACCGCCAGCGCGGCGGTCGACCGGGTCATGGTCAATGCCGATGGCGTGCGCAGCGCAACCACCAGCAACCTGGCCGCCGTGAGTACCAGTCAGCAGGAGTTGATGGACGTCACCGAGCGTATCCGCAACGTCAGCGACAAGGTACAGGCCTTTGCCGGCACAGTTGCGGAACTGAGCGAGAACTCGGTGCAGATTCGCGACATCGGGCTGCTGATCAATGACATCTCGGACCAGACCAACCTGCTCGCCCTCAATGCCGCCATCGAGGCCGCCCGTGCGGGCGAAGCCGGGCGCGGCTTCGCCGTGGTCGCCGACGAGGTGCGCAAACTGGCTGAAAAGGTCAAGACCGCCACCGGCGTGATCACCCGCAACTCGGACAAGATGCTCGCCCTGGTCGCCACCACCGAGAGCGAAACCCGGCGGGTGACCGAAGACGCCTCGCTGGCCCGGGAGGTGGTGCAGCGCTCATCCTCGAACTTCGCCAAGATGGTCGGCGAGTTGCAGCAGATGAGCGCACAGTTGATCGACATCACCGACTCCATCCATCACATCCACGACAGCAATGTGGAAGTGCATGGGCTGGTGGGCGAGATCACCAGCCTGTCGGAGCAGGTCTCGTCACAGATGGTGGAATCCGGGCGGATGTCCGAGGCGCTTCGTGACCACACCGAATCCTTGCACGCCCTGTCCTCGCGCTTCCGCATCGGCGAATCCGCCTACGACCGGCTGATCGGTTTTGCCGAGAAATACCGTGACCAGACTGCGCGCTACCTGGAAAGCCGTGCCGGTGCGCTCAATGTGTTCGATACCCGCTACCAGCCGATTCCGGGCACCGTGCCACAGAAATACAGCACCAGCTACGACAAGGCAGTGGAAAAGGATCTGCAGGACATTTACGAAGGCATGCTGACCGAAGTGCCCGGCGTCGCCTTCTGCGGCGGCTTCGACGTCAATTGCTACATGCCGGTGCATAACAAGCGATTTTCTGCCGAGCCCAACGGCGACCCTCAGCACGATCTGGCGTTCAGCCGCCAGAAACGGATTTACGACGATCCCACCTGCCGTCGGGCACTCAAGAACCGTGGTCATGCGCTGCTGCAGACCTACGTCCGCGATACCGGAGAGGTGCTGTGCGACCTGTCGATGCCGATCCAGGTCAACGGCAAGCAGTGGGGCATCTTCCGCGTCGGCTTCGCCCCAACCTTGCTTCAGGGCTGAATCACGTTCGGAACGGCGGTCGATTCAATCGAGACGCACACGGGACGCGCCCGAGTTTTCATCCGGGCGTCGGATCATCGACAATCGACTACGCCGGCATCCAACTCACGCCGCACGCAACGCGGTCATCACCTCGGCCGCAGGCTGTGGCAGCGCCTCGAATGCGGGTCTGGCGTACAGATAGCCCTGATGCAGGGTGATGCCGAGCTCACGCAGGCAATGCGCCTCCTCCAGCGTTTCGATCCCCTCGGCAATCAGCAGGCAGGGCAGCTCGCGTGCAAGCGCAGCCATCTGGCCGACAATCAGGCGACGCACCCTGTCCTGATCGATGTTGCGGATCAGGTCCATGTCGAGCTTGAGCACATCGGGCTGGATACGCACCAGCAGGTTCAGTCCGGCATAGCCTGCGCCGAAATCATCGATTGCGGTACCCAGCCCCATTGCACGGTACTCATCGACAATACGTCGTAGATGACCGTCGGTGCCGACTTCCTCAACCTCGGTAATCTCGAACTGGATGCGCTCGAGCGGAAAGCCCACCCGGCTTGCCGCCTCCACCGTCGCACGGATGCAGGCCTTGGGCTCGTAGACTGCATTGGGCAGAAAATTGATGCTCAGACGCCCCGGCATGCCGAGCCGATGAGCCAGCTCGATCGCCCGTATCCGGCATTGCTGGTCGAAGGCATAACGGTTGTCGTCGGTGATCCGCGACAGCACCGAATGCGCCCCTTCGCCATGCTCTCCCCGCACCAGCGCCTCCCAGCCCCAGACCTCGCCCGCAGCGATATCGACAATGGGCTGGAATGCCATCGAAAAGGAAAAATCGAGTGGTGCATTGTCTCTGCACCGGTTGCAGGCTGGCGGGTTCTTGTCCATCGAATCGTGTCGCACCTGATTGGTTGTGTTGTTGAGGATAACAGCCACCCGTACCGATTTGGAACCGGCGACCGCATCCCCCACGTGCAACCTGACACGATGATCAACCGGGCAGGTCCGTGTCCCCCTCAAGTTCCCGCTTCATCTGCTCCCGGATCAGGTACTTCTGGATCTTGCCGGTCACGGTCATCGGAAAGACCTCGACAAAGCGGATGTAGCGGGGAATCTTGTAGTGTGCAATCTGCCCGTGGCAGAAGGCCCGGATCTCCGTCTCGGTCAGATCATCGCTCCGTGCAATGATCCAGGCGCACAACTCCTCCCCGTACTTTGGATCGGGTACCCCGACGACCTGCACATCCAGTACTTGTGGATGACGGTAGAGGAACTCCTCGATCTCACGCGGATAGATATTCTCACCACCGCGGATCACCATGTCCTTGATCCGGCCGACGATCCTGCAGAACCCTTCCTCATCGAGCGTGGCGAGATCACCGGTCCGCATCCAGCCTGCAGGGTCAATGGCCTCCCGGGTTCGAGCCTCATCGCCCCAGTAACCGAGCATCACCGAGTAACCCCGGGTGCACAATTCGCCGGGCGTGCCGCGCGGCACGATGCGCCCTTCACCGTCGATGATCTTCACCTCGCAATGAGGCTGCACCCGACCCACCGTGGACACGCGACGCTCCACCGGATCGTCCGTGGCACTCTGGAAGCTGACTGGCGAAGTCTCCGTCATGCCATAGGCAATCGTTACCTCGCGCATGTTCATCTGCCCGATGACCCGCTTCATGACCTCGATCGGACACGGGCTGCCGGCCATGATGCCGGTGCGCAGCGACGACAGGTCGAATTCAGCAAACCGTGGATGATCAAGCACGGCAATGAACATCGTCGGCACCCCGTAAAGCGCGGTGCATCGCTCCGCCGCCATGGTCTCGAGCACCGCGAGCGGGTCAAAGGCCTCTGCCGGATAGACCATGGTGGCGCCGTGCGTGAGACAGCCCAGATTCCCCATCACCATGCCGAAGCAGTGATAGAGCGGCACGGGAATGCACAGACGGTCCCCCGCCTGAAGGCGGATGGCCTCACCGACGAAAAATCCGTTGTTCAGGATGTTGTGATGCGACAGTGTCGCGCCTTTTGGCTGCCCGGTCGTGCCGGAAGTAAACTGGATGTTGATCGGATCATCGAACTGCAACACGTCGCCCCGGCCTGCCAGCAGGTCAAGCTCCGTGGCATCCGGCGTTCGCATCAGATCGTCAAAGTTCAGCATGCCGGGCGTCCTCTCCTTGCCCATGCGGATGACCATCTCCAGGGTTGGCAGACTGGCTGCCTGCAAGGCACCGGGACGACAGGACGCAAGTTCAGGCGCCAGATCGGCCAGCATGGCCAGATAGTCGCTGGCCTTGAATGATGGCGACAGGATCAGCGCCCGGCAGCCTACCTTGTTCACGGCATACGCCAGCTCAGCGCGGCGATAGGCCGGGTTGATGTTCACCAGCACCAGGCCGGCCTTGGCGGTAGCAAACTGGGTCAAGGCCCATTCAAGCGTGTTCTGCGACCAGATTCCGATCCGGTCGCCCTTCTCCAGACCCAAGCGCATCAGGCCACAAGCCAGCGCATCGACCCGTTGCCGCAGCGCGGCATAGGTCAGTCGCACCCCCTGGTGGCGAACCACCAGGGCTTCGCGATCAGCATGGCGACGGCAGGCGTCGTCGAAAAAGCGACCGATGGTCTCACCGATCAGGGGCTGTGCTGATGCCCCGTGTACGTAACTGGAGACCTGCGTGACAACAACGCCGGAGCCACCCTGCAACGGCTGGGTGGACGTACTGATCAGAGCGTCGTAAGGGTGTGTCATGCGGGTGTCTCCTGTGTCGTTCTTTTATGATGATTGCGAGTCAACTATCGTCCGCGGCCTTGCGGATCAGGCCACTGCGCGCGGCAGCCGTTGCACGTGCCTGCTCGATGACGGCCATGTCGAGATCCAGATGACGTGCAAGGCGGTTCAGCAGACGGTGTTCCATCTGTACGAGTGCGCCATCGGCATAGGCCACCTCCCACAGCATGGTGAGGATCTCCTGACGCTCGGCCGGATTGAATCCCGCACGTACCGCCTCGGCGAACTCCCAGTCGTCCAGCACTTCGGCAAAGCGCTCCTCGGCAACCTGCACCAGTTGGCGGGCTGTCTCCTCGGGGAGGTGAAAATGGTCGCGCAACAGGCGGATGACCGCCCCATGCTCGGCGGGCGTAGCCTGATGGTCGACGTACATCGCCTCCAGCAGCAAGGCAGCCACTGCGATATGGCGACGCTCGAACGGCCCAGTCTCGTTGGCTTCGGCTTGAAGCTCTCCGCGTAACAGCGCAATCAGTCGGGTCAGCATCCTTTCTCTCTCCTAGTCATCGATCGGTCGTAAGACGCTCGACGCCGAGCTGCCCCGCCACCACCACCGCACCGTCGGCCATACGCTGGACGGCGGCAAGGTTCTGGCGATCGGCGCGAATCTCCGCGGTAAAGCGCTCACGCCCCCGAAGCACCAGCCCACCCGCGCCCACAACCAGCAAACTGCCATCTGCGGCCTGCACCGCACCGGTCAGCGACTGACCACTTGCATCCTCATGCACCTGCCAGCTGTCGCCCCGGTCCTGACTGACCAGTACCCGACCGCTCATGCCCAGCAGAACCACCTCGCCTCCAGCACCTTCGAGCCCACTCCACAGCGACCCGGATACGCCGGTCTCAAGCCTTTGCCAGCGCGTGCCACCGTCTTCCGAGCGGAAGGCCAGCCCCATCTCCGCGGCAATGAACAAGGTTCCATCACGCGTGGCGAAAAGCTGATTCAGGTGCATGTCAGCGTCGTCGCCTTCACCCACCGTCATCGCAGACCACGAGCGTCCGCCATCGCCGGTTCGCCAGGCCGAACCATAGGCACCGACCGCATAACCGACATCCGCCGATGCGAAATACACCGACAGCAACACAGGCTTGTCCTCCAGGATCTGCTGCAGAACCCAGTTGAGCCCCCCATCGGTCGTTGCCAGCAAGGTACCCCCATGCCCCACTGCCCAGCCACGCTGGCTGTCAATGAAATGTGCGGACGTCAGCAAGGTATTCACCGGCACCACAGCCTGTTGCCAGCTCCGGCCGTGATCGATCGAGCGCACGACGGTGCCGTAGTCGCCCAGGGCGAGCAGTGCGTCTCCCGCCCTGACCAGACCGGTCATGGGCACCTTGGCGGCCAGCCGCGCCTTCATTGCCGGCACTGCGGCCGGGCCTGCGGCAAGGACCGGCACGCTCAGTGTGGCCGCCATACAACTTGCAATCAGCGTGCAGCACGCACCAGCCAGGCTTCGTTTCATCATGTCGCTTCTCCTCAGTGCGCCATCAGCGGCGCCCGTACCGGGCCGCGACGCGGAATCAGCATGTCGATGGTCACTGCCAGCGCAGGCAGCAAGGTAATGGCCATGATCATGTTCATCATGAACATGAAGGTCAGCAGCATGCCCATGTCCGCCTGGAACTTGAGCGCGGAGAATGACCAGGTCGCCACCCCGATCGACAGCGTCACCGCGGTGAACACGGTCGCCACGCCAATCTCGCGCAAGGCCTGCTTGAACGCGGTGACGATGTCCTCGCCGTGCGCCATATGCATCTGCAAGCGGTTGTAGATGTAGAAGGCGTAATCCACGCCGATGCCGACCGCCAGTACCATGACCGGCAAGGTGGCAACGGTCAGGCCGATGTCGAGCTCCTTCATGAACCAATAGCCGAGGAAGGTTGCCAGGGTCAGCGGTACGCAGCAGGCCAGCATCGCCCGCCAGTCGCGATAGACGAGGAATACCAGCACCAGGATGGTGGCGTACACATACAGCATCATCGGCAGCTCGGAATGCTCGACGATCTCATTAGTGGCCGCTTGCACCCCGGCATTGCCGCTTGCCAGACGGATCGTGACGCCGTCGAAGGGCTCCTTGCTGCGGAACTCCTTGACCGCCGCAACCACCCCCTCGATGGTCGAGGCCTTGTGGTCCGACAGATACAGGTTGACCGGCAGCAAGGTGCAGTCGGCATTGAACAGGCGGAGCCCCTCCGGAACCTGCCGCACCGCTTCACCCAGGGTCAGCTCATCCTGTGGCAGCGCTGCCCATTTGGGATTGCCCTCGTTCACGCCGGAGGCGGCCAGTTTGGTCAGTGTCGGCAAGGACTGTGCCGAAAGCACCCCGGGTACATTGGCCAGATACCAGGTCAGGCGATCGACGTGGCTCATGATGTCCTGTCGGTAGCAGCCATCGGCCGGCGTTTCCACCACCACCGTCAGCAGGTCCAGGCCCAGGCTGTAGTGCTCGACTACTGCCTCCACATCGCGGTTGTAACGTGAGTCGTCGTGCAGTTCGGGCGCACCCGGCAGCACATGGCCCACATGGCGCCCCTGGCTTTGCCACACGGCCAACGCCATCAGCACAATGCACACCAGGGTACCGATGGCCGCATTGCGCGGGCTGGCAATATGCACACCAAGGGCCGCCATCATCCGGTTACGCAGATGTTCGACCTTGCTCGCCCGCAACACGAAAGCATCGTCAAACCGGAAATAGCTGGCCAGTACCGGCAGCATGATCAGGTTGGTGACAATCTTGTAGGCCACACCGACCGATGCCGTGATCGCCAGCTCGCGGATCATCGGAATCGGTACCAGCACCAGGGTGGCGAAGCCGACGAAGGCGGTGATCAGCGCCAGCGTACCCGGCACCAGCAGACCGGTGAAGCTGCGGCTGGCCGCGGTGTAACCGTCGGCACCGTTGATCACCTCCTTGGCGATGTAGTTCACCTGCTGGATGCCATGCGACACGCCGATGGCAAACACCAGAAATGGCACCAGGATGGCAAGCGGGTCCAGCCCGAAACCCAGCAGGGTGATGGTGCCGAACTGCCACACCACCGACACCAATGAACAGGCCAGCGGCAGGAAGGTCAGCACCCACGAACGGGTATACCAATAAACGGCCGCGGTGGTCAGCAGGAAGGCCAGCGCAAAGAACTCGATGACGCTGGTCGCCCCCTCCGAGATGTCGCCCATCTGCTTGGCGAAACCGATGATGCGAATGCGGATGTCCTCGTCGGAGAATGCTGCACGCAGCTCTTTTTCCAGGCGCTGGCTGAATTCGAAGTAGTCGAGGCGTTCTCCGGTCTGCGGATCGGGGTCGGCCAGCTCGGCCACCACCATCGCCGATGAGGAGTCATTGGCCACCAGGCTGCCGATGAAGCCGCCGACGATGGTGCGTTCGCGGATTGCGGCGATGTTGTCGGGCGTCAGTGCCTTGACGGTCACGTCCCCCCCGATCACGTCTTCGGCCTTCATGCCCTCTTCCGTGATCTGCACCGCCCGGGTGTTCGGCGTCCACAGTGAGGTCACCGTGCGCCGGTCCACGCCTTTCATGAAGAACAGGGCCTGGGTAACGTCGTACAGCCGGGTCAGGGCTTTCTCGTTCCAGATATCACCCTTGCTGGCTTCGACGGTGACGATGATGCGATTGGCGCCAAACAGCACATCGCGGTACTGGTTGAAGGTCTGGATGTATTCGTGGTCCTGCGGCAACTGCTTGTCGAAGCCAGCACTCATGTGCAGGCGGGCCGCAAACACCGCCATCAGTGCGGTGAAGGCGAGCAGCGCCAGCAGGATGGGCAGGCGGAACCTGAAGCAGAAACGCTGCAGGGCGAGCACCGATTTCTCGATCATGTTGGAAAGTCTCGGGAGCCGGGGGCCAGGCGCTACCCGGCCCCCTGGTCATGCATCAGAACGAGTAGGAAACACTGGCGGCGATGAAGTCGCGATCGCGCATCAGGTTGTTGGCTCCGCCACCGTGGAAGTTCACCCACTGAATCGCCGCCTTCCAGCTGTCGCGATAGTTGGCGAACAGTGACAAGGTCAGTGCCTTGCGCCCCTGGACGAAGGGAATCGCATTCGGGCTGGTGCCGGAGACATCGTGGTACCAGTCGATCTGCGGGGTCAGGGTGACGCCGCTGCCGAAGGCATTGGGGTAGTTCAGGCCCATCTCGAACACATAACCCCACGAGGTCTTGTCCGGCAGGGAATAGTCCGGCAGGAAGTAAGGCGTACGCCCGCTGGTATCGAGCCCGGGGTAATGCGTGACCGCTGCCTCGGTCAGGATGAAGCCATCGCTTGCCCCCACCGCCTTCGCCAGCCCGCCCAGCGGATCATTGTGCGAGAAGGTATAAAAACCGGTCAGGTGGAACTGGTACTTCTCCTCCTCGACATAGCCCGGATGACGCCCCACGTCATACACGCTGTTCTTGTCGAAGGACCCACCGAAGATCGAACCGAAAGGAACCGTGGGATCGATGCCAACGCTGTCGTTCGGCCGGTAGGACAGCTCCGCCCCCACCGCCACGTTGAACAGCTTGGTATTGGCAGAGATGGCGTATAGATCCTTGTTCTCGCCGTAGGCCACGTAGTAGCCGGTGACGGCGCCAGCGCTGTTGCCGGTGAAACCCAGGAAGGGCAACTTATCGTGGTAGCGCTGGTAGGTGACGGCGAACTCGGTATCGATCTCGTCTGCGGTGTAGCGGAAGTTCACCCCATACTGCCCACCGCGCTTGGGCTTTTCACTGCCCAGATACGGCACCGCCGTCCCCAGCGCGATGCGCTCCGGGTCCGTCAGTGCGGTCTGGTCACCGCACGGACCGGACAAGCCGAAGTCGTTACAGATCGATCCCGGCAGGTAGGCGACGCGGCGGCCCTTGCCAAGTACATCCGCCGTCGAGAAAAAGGTACCCGAAGGATCGAACTTGAAGCTGTTCCAGGCAAACTGGTAGTAAGCCTCCATGCCCAGCTTCTCGGTCAGGCCAAAGGACCCTGACAACATCGGCGCGGGAATGAAGATCTCCTTCAACTGCGTGCCGGGGATATGGAACTTCTGCAAGTCGATGGCGTTGATCTGATTGACCCCGCCCAGAATGAAGATGTCCTCGCCCCAGGAGATGACCTGGTTACCGAGCTTGATCTTGCCGTACTGCTCTCCAATGGAGAAACTCTTCGCGACCCAGGCGTCCAGCAGGGTGACGTCGCCCTCGGCCTCGCTTGCCACATCGGTACGGCGGGTATCCTTGGCCTTGAAATCCTTGAACCAGGTGACGCGGGCCAGCGCACTCCAGCCACCCGGATACTTCAGGGACAGATCGTGCGTGCCCTTGAGCGCTGCCGAGAACACATCACCCTTCTTGTAGTTGAGATTGCCATCATCAAAGTTGGTGAAGTTGAAGTCGGCATTGGCATACCCCAGACCATTGCCCAGGTTGTATACCCGCGACAGATCATTGTCGGTACCGTTGTTGCACCCCCCGCTGTCATTGCCGATCGTCGAACACCCCGCCGAACCGGTGCGGGCGCTCATGCCGAAGGATACGGTCGAGTCGAAGCTGCCTGACAGCCCCTCCTCGGAGCCAAAGCGGAAGGCGTGACTGCTGGGTGCCCACAAGGTTGCGGCTACTGCAACTGCCAGCGTCGCCGGCGCCAGGGCGACACGCGCCCGACGATGCGCAATCGTCTTTGCATTCATGGAATTCTCCTGGGATTCGGGTGGAAATCAGCGTTCGCCGCGGCGGCGCATCTCGTCAGGGCTGAAGGTCGCGTTGCTGACGCGCCCCTCCTTGACCGCGCTCAGATCGATGACCTCGCCCTCTGCCGTCCAGTTGTCCACAACGTAGCGACGCGCCACCAGGTCGTACATCTGGGTTTCATAGGTGATGCAGGCACCGACATCCGGTGCGGCCCACAGGCTGCCTTCCTGCACCCGCCACAGATTGCCCTTGGCGTCATACATGTCGACGTGCAGCAGCGCCCAGGAGTCCTCGTCAAAGTGGAACACACGCTTGGCAAAGGAATGGCGCTTGTCAGCCTTGACGGTCGCCTCGACCACCCAGACCCGGTGCTTCTCGTAACGCATGAAATCGCGATTGACGTATTCCGGTCCCACCATGTCCTTGAACTTGTTGCTCTTGTCGATCAACTTGTAGTTGTTGTAGGGAACGACCATTTCCTTCTTGCCAACCAGCTTGTAGTCATAGCGGTCGAGCGCACCGGTAAACACATTGATCTGATCGACAAAGTAGAGATTGTCGAAGCCGGCAATCGGATTGTCATAGGCGAAGGTGGGAGAGCGGCGCACACGACGCTGGCCAGGGAAATAGATCCAGGCATCCTGGGGCTTGTCGAGGTAAGCGTGGATCAGGTATCCCTCACCGGTGCGCGAAGCCGGCGACAGCACGTCATAGAGCAACTTGGACTCGACCCCGCCGACATCCGCGGGCCCGGTCACCTTGGGGTCATTGAACGGATAGATCTCATAGGCCCACTGCTTGTTTTCAGTGTAGGAACCGTCCTTGTCCGGCATCAGCGCCGAGATCTGAGCCCGCCGGCCCATGCCGGTATACCGCAGCTTGTAGTTCCACATCGCCTCGGCGCCGTTCTTGGGTATCGGGAAAGGAATCCCCGCCCCGAGCACCTGCTCGAGTTGCCAGCCGTCGGCGCCCAGCTTGGCAAGCGTCGCGTTCTTTTTCGTCTGTTCTGCCACCACCTCGGGCACCGGACAACTGCGCCGGGTCGGATACACGTCCATACGGTAGCCCTTGTAGGCCTTGATCAGGGCGACCTGCCCAGGCGGCAACTTGTCGGCATGCTGGTCGACATTGCTGGCGTCTATCGAGAACAAGGGCTTGTCGTCCTTGAACGGGTCAAGCCGGCCCGGTTTCCAACCCGCAGGCGCCTGAGTCATCCCCCCGCTCCACGCCGGGATGCTGCCATCGGCGTTCTTTCCCGCTTCGGCGCCGATCGGCGTCAGCGTCTTGCCCAGGCTGGCAAGCTCGGCCTCACTGGCCGCCGCGCGCGCAAACGAACTGCCGAGCACGGCAGACACGGCCAGTACCAGCAAGGCGGGGCGGAAGAGTTTTCTTGTCGTTTTGTCCATTTGCTTGTGTCCTCAACAGTTGAAACAGAAAAAATTCGACGCTGACAGGCACCTACTCGACCTTCACCCCACGCTCGGCCAGACGGGCGACAATCGCACGCCGGGCCGCGGTGACATCGGTCAGTGGCTGGCTGCGCAAGCGGCTTACCTCTGCCTCGGAATAGGGCTCGAGACCCGCGGGCAGGGTCTCGGCAGAAAAGGCATGCAGCATCCAGTTCAGCATCCGTGCGACGTCCGCATCACTGAGCGGCGAGTTGGAGGTACCGGGCACCTTGACGAGAAACTCGCGCCCCTCCGGCAGACTGACGAAGTGGCCGAGCTGGCCACGCATCGTCGGCACACCACCCGACTTCGCGCCGCTGCCATCAGGCTGATGGCAGCCCGCACAGTTCAGGATGTATTGGTAGCGCGCCTTGCCCGAGGCTGCGTCTGCCGCCAGCGCGGGGGTGGCTGCCGCGCCTGCCGTCATCAACACTGTCACCACCAGCCCCGAAGCAAGCCTCCTCATCGCCGCCGGCCTCAGTGCTTGGTTTCGGCCAGGCCGACGACGGTGGCCAGGGTGCAGTGGAACATCGTCGAGTCATTGGCCATGCACCAGTTGATGTCGTTGTGCAGCCCCATGCGGTAACCCGGCATCTCACGCTCGTTGGTGTTGCAGAAACAGCGCCCGCAGGCAGTCTTGCCGCAGCAATCGTTGTAGCTGATGAGATAGTCCTTGCCGTCTTCCGGGTTGTGGCAGGTTCCGATCCACGACACTTTGGACGCCTCGGTACCCGGTGGGCAGCTGCTCGCTGTCCCGCCGCAGCAATTGCACAGGAAACCGTCCTGCGCGCAGTAGCGCCAGTACTCGCAGTCCTGGTCGGTCGGCGCCTTGCCCGACGCCTTCTTGGCCGCTGCGGCACCCGCAGCCTGCGCGGTACGGTCGAAGGGCAGCACAGGCAACACGAAGGCCGAGCCCACCAGCAACTTGCCGATGCCGATCAGTGCACTACGTCGCGACGCACGCTGAGCCACATTGCGCGTCTTGCGTTCGAAGAATTCATCCAGCCATTTCATCTTGAGGTCTCCTTGTCGGTCGGAATCAGGCCTTGCCGGGCTGATCGAGATAAGCCTGGACCGATGCCACGCCCAGCTCCTTGGCAGTGAACAGGCTCTCGAGCTGTTCGCGGGAATTCACCAGCCCCTTGGCGGCAACACGACCATGCTCGTTGATCAACACGGCATAGGGCAGCTTGGCCACGCGATAGGCGATGCCAAGCTCACGCGACAGCACATAGGGAAAGTCCTGCAGGCCAGCCTTGTCATAGAAGGCGAGATGCTCGGGCTGCTCGCCGTCGGAGGTCAGCACCACGCGCAACCAGCCACGCTCGGACTGGTTGGCCGAACGCAGGATGGGCAGCAGCTTCTTGCACACCGGGCAGGTCGGCGACAGGAAGAACAGCAAGGTGCTCTTGTCGCCCGGCAGACCCAGCGACACGCGCTCACGACTGCTGACCAGGTGCGGCAGGTCGAACACCGGCGCGGCCTCGCCGACTTGCGGTCCGGTATCGAGCATCAACGCCCCCATCGGGGCAACCCGCTCGTACAGGACGCCAATCTGACGCGCCAGAGCGAACAGGCCAAGCAGTGCGGCAAGCACCGCGATCCACAGCAACACATTCGAAATCATCAGGGCTTCGTTCATGATCCGCTCCTCATTTGGGCGAGATGGGGGTGATTGGCGATCAGCTGGTTAGCCGCCGCATAAAGGGTGAGCAGCATCAAGGTGCCGCCGGCAACGGAGAGGTAGTCGATCCACACCAAGGCGCGCTCGCTACCGAACTGGGCACCGGCCACAAGCAGCCCCAGCAGCACCAGATTGCGTGCGACCAGCGCCCACGACAGCCGGGTGTGACCTTCAGCGCCACCACATCCGCAGTCGATCTCGGTATGGCCACGGCTGACGTTCATCGCCACGCCAAGGGTTGCGGCACCGAGCACCAGCAGTCCAAGTGCCAGACCAAGGGAACGGGAGGCATCGAACAGCAGCGCAACGCCCGCCATTGCCTCCAGCACGGGAAACAGACGGGCAAACAACGGCACCAGGGCCTCGGGCAACAATCGGTAGAGCTCGACCGAAGCCTCGAACACCGCCAGATCGCGCAGCTTCTGCCACGCCCCCACAATCAGGATGACCGCCAGTGCGGCGCCACAGGCACGCGCCAGCACCGGGTCGATGACCAGGGCGTCCATCAGTGCAGCTCCATCAGCGACGGGGTTTCGCCAACCCCCTCCATGCGCCTGACCAGCTTCAGCGCGGCACTCGCGTCGTAGGCGGCAATCCCTCCCTTGATGCCGTCATAGGCAAACAGGCGTGGCTTGTCGCCCTGGCTAACCGCCAGCGCAATGGCATTGCTGCCCGGTGCGCGGGTGACCCGCTTCTGTGTCTTCAGATCGAAGCCCCAGATTTCCTTCGCCGGAAACTTGTGACTACCGTCCTTGGCCCCATCGTGCATCGCGACGAATACCCGACCACTGGCATTGTGCTGGGCCAGCAACTGGTAACCCCCGGGGCGCCAGCCAGCCTTGCGTTCCTTGTCGGTCAGCAGCGACCACTTGGGCTCAAAGCTCGCCACCGCGCCACCAAGGTGAGCGGTGTACAGATCTCCCCCGTAGGAGACGAAGCGATAGGTGTCACCGTCCTGCTCGCCATGAATGAAGATCGGATCGACGTCGGGGTCGAAGAATTTGGCGCTGCGCTGCTGATCGGCCACCTGCCCCTTGTCGTCCAGGCTCACGGTCAGCATGGTGCCGTCGCCACAGACGGTGGAGAACCGGTTCGATACCGACTGCGCTGGCAACAGGATCCAGCACCCCGGAATATCGATCTGCGAGGCAACCGCCTTGGCCTGAAGATCGACCACCGTCACCGAAATCGCCGGGGTGGCATTGAGCACATACAGCCAGCGACCATCGGCCGACGTGCGGATCGTGCCCTTGTAGTGCAGGGCCTGGGCGTGAATCGGCGGGATGATGATCTCACCGGTCTTGGTCAGGGTCTGGGCGTCGTGGATATCAACCGTGTCCGTACGCTCGCCCGAGGACAGACGCGAGTAGTAGGTGGTGGCAACATAGATCTGCTTGCGGTCGGGTGACAGCGTGGCCTGGCCCGCATAGGCAGTGGAAACCACACCGAGATACTTCATGTTCTCACCGTCGAGCACATGCAGCCGACCATCGACGATGTGGCCGATGGAAACATCGGAAAGGTAAATGCGATAGGGGTTGGGCGGAGCAAGCTGCTCCACGGTAACGATTTCGACTGGCAGCTCGGCGTGTGCAGTTGCCCCACCCAGGGCAATCAGCAGCGCAGCCACACAGTTTTTCAGGGCGCGATGTCGAACCACGACTGACCTCCTTGTATCCCCGGCCGCAGCCGCCACCGGCAGGACCGGGGGCGATGGGTGGGATGTTCCTGTTATGACCCCCGCTCTCGTGCCCGGGGGATGCGCGCTCGTCGTCTGTGGAATTGATCCAGATCAAACGACGGGGTGAGCGGATTCTGGGATGGAGGCGCAATCGGGCGTTATCCGAAATCGGCAAGCCGCGGACTCGATTAAAACGTTCGCAGAACGCGCCTCAACCATTGCCGCAACGCACCATTGCGGCGCACGCCTCTCCCAAGGCGCCCCCCCTAAAAAAACAGTTGGCACCACCAGAGGTTTGGTATTAGTCTGAAAAGAAAGGGATAAACCCAAAACGACAAGAATCCATTTCCGATCGGGAGACAGACGGAAAATGAAAGGTCCACTGCACGCGGCAGCAATGCACGCGGCGTATGCCGTACACCTGGCCAAACAGCC
>Ga0075012_10003220_pt1 | contig 15735 bp, 17 predicted proteins | sample All_14_2_FD_71474 | JGI IMG/M metagenome (GOLD analysis project Ga0075012, IMG submission 71474) | Freshwater microbial communities in response to fracking from Pennsylvania, USA - Allegheny Zone_MetaG_DW_15 | ecosystem: Environmental > Aquatic > Deep subsurface > Groundwater > Drilled... | reverse complement strand
ATCAAGGAGTGAGCCCTGACCATGACCCCGCCGCCCGACGTGCTACTAGAGACCTTGGAGCTCTCGGCCTTTTATCGAAGACAGGATCCTCGAGAAATCCGAGCTGTTCGGGACCGATAGCGAGCGGTTCGGGGCGCTGTTCAAATTCCGAAAGCCGTCAGTCTGAAGCGCGATCCCATGGGACCGACAGGCCGGACTTCTGCACGAGCTTTGTCAAGTTGATCACGGCGTAGCGTATCCGCCATCGACGTCAATCTTGGCGCCAAACTATGACAGCGCACATTTTTTGAACCGATCCGCCGTATCTCCGAGGAATATCTGATTGACATAGTGCCCGGTCGCTTCGGCATGCGAATGCGCCAAACGCGGTAGTTCCTTTATCGCGCGCCCGACGTCATCGAGAGCGATGGGGTTTTCCGACTCTGGCGGATCGATGCGGATGACGTTCTGCTTGCCCACGAGAAGGAAGGCCTGTCCAAGAGCGTTATGAGACTGGGCCTTTGCCGCCGCACGAAAGATCATCGGCGCCTTACCTAGCCCCGGGAAAACCCAGCGCAGGAGGCCAGCTTCAACGACACCTTCGTCCAGTCCAAGAGCCTCGTCTCCTGTGCCGATGGACAAAACACGGATGTTCTCCCGTGGAACGTCGTAGCAAGCAAGCGCATCGACCACGGCGTTCATGATGGGGTTGTTGGCCCAGATACCCCCGTCGATCATGATGTGTCCGTCATTCTCCACTCCCGGATAGTACACAGGAGCAGCCGAGGTATGGAGCGCGACGTGCGCGGACTTCGCATGACGGTCCTTCTTGTAGTCCGGGTGATGAGGGGTCTTGTAGATATAGGGCTCACCATAGCGTCCTTCGAAGCTCGGTATGACCAGCCGCGTCGTCGCGTCATCGAGCAGGCGGTCACCGAAGACCTTGAGCAACTCGCCTTTCAGGACGCTCTGATCATGCTTGGGGTGCCACAGCCAGCGCGGGAAATCGAAGATTCCTTTGCCCTTTGGAAAGATCGACGAACCGCGCTCAGTGTAGATATTGGCAGCCTGGCGGGCTGTCATCCCGGCGCCCAGTGCCAGGGCGATGATGCCGCCGGTCGACGTACCTGTGATCATGTCGAAGTAACCCGCAATCGATTGCTCGTCTAGGAAACGCCGCTCAATCTCAGCAAGGTAAGATGCGCTGAACACACCCTTGATGCCGCCACCGTCGATGGAAAGGATGCGGAAGATCCGGCCCTCGGGCCACGGCTCCTTCCTTCGTGTCTGCTGGAGAGTGCCGTCCGAACGACGGGGTGGCTGGTAAGTCATGATGCAACTCCATCTGCACGAGGGGTCGGGTGACGCCCGCCGCCGGTCCAGCGCCCGGTCATGAGCCACAACTCGTAGCAGGCGAGCCAATCGGCGCTCCAAGGAACGATTGTCTGGGACAGGTGCATAGTTTCATCCCACTCGTCCGTAGCCGGATCGTAGAGGCAGAGCCTCGGGTCACCGTCCCGGTCATAGATATGGGGGAGGGAGCCTTCCGGATTTTCCGGCAGCCGGATTAGCGTCGGGGACAGAACCCGTATCTCTGGCGCGTAGTGAACTTGGTAACGGATCTCGATCCGATAGACCTGGAACTGCTTGAGATTGCCGGTCCAGCGGGCCGCGTTGTCGCGACGGAAAAGGCGGCTGACCCGAAAGCCAGGCCAGTCACGCTTCATAGAAGCGACCTGCTCCCCGATCGAGAGCAGTCGACTATTCATCAACTGGATCTCCGAAGAAGGTGTGCGGCTTAGCGGCGACCGGAGCGGCCGACGTGACGATCGTGGCTGCGGCCGGCAGGAGAATGCTGCCCTTCTTGCTGTATACCTGCGATCCGGCGACGATAGCCGCACCGGTGGCGTCTGCCATCTTGTCGGCCGCGCGCGTCACGACGCGGTCGCCAAACATCTCGCGCAGCCAGTCGCGAAACGTCACAGGATCCAACTCGCCGCGCTTGGCGCGCTCGATACCGGCCACCAGATCGTGGAGATATCCGGCGAACTGGTTCTGCTGGTCCAGATTTTCCGGCCAGCGGTCGGTGAAGACATCGGCGCTATAGGTCGGGTTCACGACGTGAAGCTTCTGACGGTTGATCGTCGCCCGCTCGATCTCGCCGATGATCCACCGGCAGATGCGGATCAGCATGTCCGAAAGCTTCATGTCGGGAAGTGCCGCCGCGCCAGCAAAGTACGAGAGCATGACCGACGGCGGGATACGCCCGCTATAATTGGAGTAGCGGAGGTTGCGATAGCGCTTCAGCAGCTGCAGCGCGACCGTCGCCATGTTCTTCACTACAAACTCGGTCTGATCGGGGACTTCGTCGACCTCCGCCCCAGCCCGGACGGCGACGCGCTGGTCACCGAACCAGCGATCCTTGAAGGCTTCGATCACGCGCTCCTCGTCCGGAGTCGACGCCTTGTACCATTCCGCGTGGCCGTGCGCGTTCATCGGAACCATGCAGTCGTCATTCGACGGCAGCGGCCCCTTTGCGTGGGTGATCGCCGACTGGCGGTCGGTGGTGCCGTAATCGCGAAGCGCCGGCGTCACGTCGAGATGCATATTATCGGCGTAGAGCAGCGTCACGCAGCGGGTCTGCTGAACGATCTTTTGAACCGGATAGTCACGCAGCGCTGAGGCAAGCGCGTTTAGGATCGCGAGCGGCGTCAAGCTACGATAGCGATCGCCAAGCTGTGCAACGATGTCGATGTCGTACTCGTCGTCGGTGCCGCGCGTCGAGATGGTCGCGTCGATCGCCATCGATCCCTGGGGGTAGAAATGCTCGATCTGATCCTGGAACGCCGTCGTACGTTCCAGATACTCGCGTACGGCCTTGTAGCGTTGGCAGGCCTTGGCATGGAGTGAGGGTGGTAGCTGAACACTGAAAGCGATCTCTGCCAGGATGCGATCAAGTGGGTCTTCGAAGGGGTTCTTCCCCCGGTATGCGGATACAGTCATAGTCTCGGTCCTGAATTCAAAGGTTTCAGTGCGGCTTGGGAGGCTCCCTTAAAGAAAAGGCGCGGGATTTCGAGATTCAGACAATTTTATTTTTTGTCTGAATCGGCTTTGATGTGCGCATAATGATCGGGGGAGAGTCGACGGGGTGTTTGGGGGAGACGTTGAATGGATGCCGAGGTCGGCATTAGACGCGTACCTTGCTCAGAAGACGAGGTAAGAGATTTCTTCGAGCGTGTGACGTCACGGCAGAAGGGCGACGCATATCGCTTCGCCGTCAAGTGCGCGGCGTCATGCCTCGCCGATGCCGACGAACTGATCAATGAAGCCTATGTCAGGATGTGGGACGGACGCCGGACGCGTCGGGCCGACAACGAGGATCTCTTCCCCGTCCTGTTGGGCACGATCAGGAGCTTGGCGTCGGACCATCAGTTCATCACCGAAACTGCGCGCATCCGGCGCATGGGTTCCGGTGACGACAAAGGTAAGTATCGCGTCATCGAGCGCGATGCCGATCACGGGACCATCGCGATCGACGGAGCCAGCGCCGATTCCGGCGACGTCGTCGACCGGATGGATCCGGATGAGTATCGGCAGGCGCTGCTCGCCGACATCGCAGGCGACGCGGAGTTGGAACTGCTTTTCGAGGGCCTGTCCGCCTCCTTTGTCGGGAAGGACCTGGCTGACTGGATGGGGATGGATGCGGCAGCGCTGGCGACGGTTCGCCGGCGATTCAAGAGACAGATGTTGCAGCTTGGAAATAGGCTGGCGGCAACTGCGCGCGATTGCTAGTCAGATTGGAAGGTCGACATGTCAGGGAAAGATAGGGAGTGGCTCGACCACCTGCACGAGTTCCTGATCGACGAGATCGTGCATGGCAAGGATGACGAGCCAGTCGATGAGGCCAAGGCCAAAGCCTTTGATGCCGCGGTTGCGGCCGGCCGCTCGCGCGTGGCGAAGCGCAAGCTCGAGGCAGCACGGCGTGCGGTTCGTTCGAATGTGATAACGTCCGCACCCGTGTCCGACCTGGATATGGAACGCGCAAAGCGGCGGCTTACATTGCTGAAGACCGGAGCCAACGATGACGGCGCCAACCTGACGCTCGCCGCCCGGTTCGGCCAGAGCGGCAACGAGGACGACGACGGCATGCTCGAAGACATTGCCGAACTTGAGCGTGACTGCGACGACAGCGATGACAAATGAGCAAGCGGCCGACACGCGCGGAAGGCCTGCTTCAGTCCCTGGGCATCGACGACCCTAGGGACATCGATCTTGAAGCCATTGCATGGCACGTCGGTGCCCGCGTCAAGATCCGGCCCCTTGTCAATTGCGAAGCCCGCATCATCGGGCTGGGCAACAAAGCGATCATCGCCGTCAACGCCGCCTCGCCTCCGGAGCGACGGCGTTTCTCAATCGGGCACGAGTTGGGTCATTGGGCGCACCATCGCGGCCAGTGTGCTGTGTGTCGCGCGACTGACATCGGCAACTACAGAAACGAGCAGGCCACGAAAGAAAGGGCCGCCGATGCATATGCCGCAGATCTCCTCATGCCGTGGTATCTCTTCAAGCCAGCGGCGCGCCTGCACAAGCGTCTGGATATCAAGGCACTACGCGCCGTAGCCACGCTTTTCTCGGCGAGCATGACGGCAACCCTGATCAGGATGATCGATAGCGATCAGTTCCCTTGCAGCATGATCGTCACTCACCGTGCTTCCGGCAAGCCGTGGGTTTCACGGGCTCCCTCAATGCAGCGTCGCTGGTTCGCTCGGGAGGACCTTGATCCGGATTCGTTCGCGTTCACGATGATGTATGGCAATGATGCTCGAACAGAAGGGTTTCCGCGCAAGATTGGCGCGGACGCATGGTTCGCTCATCACTCGGCAGCCGAATTCGAGATCACCGAGCAATCATTCAAGCTGCCGACTGGCGACGTGGTCACAATCCTAAACCTGCCCGAACGGATGGTCGGCTGACTAAATCGTCGATTGTTCTCGCAATCAATGCATTCGGAGGGAGATGGCCGACTGCCTTCCAAGCTGAGCTACGAAGACCGAACCGTCCCTTGCCGGCGCCTTCTACCGTTTCCGCTACTCGCTTCCGAGTGCCCGAAAGCGAACGCATTGAAGTTCCTCTCAGGGTCATGAGCGCCCTCGTCTCTTTGCCGTATGTTAGAGCCTCGGCACCGAGCCGAAGACGGGTTGGGCGGGGCGGCAGGAGGCAAGACCATGTCCAACTCACATGCCAATGCTACCATCTATAGACCGAATCCTTGGAACAAGGGTCGCTTGGTGGGACAGAAGCGTCCCCTGGCCCCAAAACACGTATGGTCGATCAGAATTCGACTCGAAATGGCTGGTGACCGACGTGGTCTTGTCCTGTTCAACCTGGCAATTGATAACAAGCTTAGAGCTTGTGATCTGGTTGCCTTGAAGGTGAACGACGTCTTCGTCGGTGGGCAGCCTCGCCAGCGCGCTACCGTTGTTCAGCGAAAGACTGGCCGGCCAGTTCAGTTCGAAATTACAGACACCACCCGTGCCGCACTTGAGGGGTGGCTTCATCATCCCGCTATGTCTTCGGCCGAATTTCTATTTCCGTCCCGGGTGCATAGCGCATGCCACATCTCAACTCGTCAGTATGCGCGCATCGTCAATACGTGGATCGCTTCGGTCGGCCTAGATCCGTCTGGATACGGAACGCACTCGATGCGGAGAACCAAGGCGGCTCAGATATATCGCAAGACAGGAAATTTGAGAGCGGTTCAGCTGCTTCTTGGCCACACGAAGCTGGAAAGCACTGTCCGATACTTAGGTATCGAGGTTGATGATGCGCTTAAGATTGCGGAATCTATCGAGTTATGAATCGACGCGAGAGAGCGATCTTTCGTTCCAGAACCGTAACAACCGCCACGGCACCACAGCATGGCTAAGGGTGACCCAAAGCGGACATACCCACGGCACGGCGGTCAAAACTCACCAAATGTGCGGTGATACAGGCGCGACTTCAGTTTTGTGGAAGTATGCATTTCCCGGAGCGGCGTTGGAACGGTTCAAACGTAAGCAGGACGGTCAGGAGAGTGCGTGTGAGTTTGGAAGATTGGATTGTTGCGGATGGACCGAAGCGCCCCGGGGGGCAAGGAACTGTCGTAAAGGTGCGGCATCGAGCGAACGGGCGTGTCGGCGCGCTCAAGCGCCCCCATGAAAGCAGACAAGCGGAAACTGAAAGGCGCCATCGATTTCTTGTAGAAGTCAGCGGTCTCCATGCCATGGCGGCAAATGGAGTTCCGGCCGTATTGGAAGCGAACGAGCTGAAGTGGAAAGAAGTTGATACCGAGCTCTATCTGGTTATGGACTTCATAGACGGTCCGACAATGCAGGACTTGGTCCAAAAGTCGCCGCCATCGCTAGATCAAGCACTTGCCGCCACTCTACGAATCCTTGAGATACTGGAGGCTGGCCACCAGATTGACCTTTGTCACCGCGACCTAAAACCCGACAACGTGATCTTGCGTAACGGAAGGTGGGAGGATCCCGTTTTGGTAGATTTTGGCATCGCTTGGTATCGCGACCAGCCCGATGCCGACTTCCGGACACCCGATGGAAGCGAGCTTGGCAATCGGTTCCTAAGACTTCCGGAGTTTGCTCCTGGCGGGAAGCACCGTGACCCTCGTTCCGATGTAGCGATGGCAGCAGGTCTCCTGTTCTTCATGTTGTCCGGCAGGGCGCCTCGCACGCTCGTCAGCGCAGGTGGTTACCATCCCCATGAGGTCAACCCCTCACCTATACGACCGGAAATTTTGAAAGACTCGCGATGGCTCAGACTAAGTCGAGTGCTGCTGGTCGCATTCCAGTACAGAATTGAGGCACGCTTCCAAAGTGCCTCGGAGTGTTCGACTCAGTTGACTCGTTTGGATGGAGACAAGAGTGTGCCGCAAGATGACCTTGACGAGGAAATCGCTCGCTACATTGATACAATCAAATCCGCTATTGCAAGAGAACGGTCTGAGGCCGCTCCGGCAATGGAGCAAGCGAGCCAAGCACTTTACGGCGAACTGCACCGCATATGGACGGGTGTCGGTCTCCAGCACGGTGGACAGAATCCTACGTTTAAGAATGGGGGTTCAAGGAACGAATTCTATTGCGTGGTGTCCAAGCAAGGGCAGGACGATCCCGTGGTAGTTTTTCGCCACAAGATCGAACTTTTCGATGGTCGCCTACGGGCAAGCTGGTCTATTGATGGTGCCGGGTCAGGCTTGGAGTTCGATGGCTCCGCGGCGGACGGCGACGGCCTCCGAGAGGCGCTATTGGCGTCAGCCCGAAATTTGTCGAGCAGTGTCATCCGGGAACTTACGGACAAGTTGACCCCGCCTGCAGACTTGAAGCCATTTCTCGGGTAATCGCGCCGGTCGGTATGTCCGCTCCTGGCGCAAAGCTGACATTCATTCAGCAATAGCGTGGTCCCAAGTTCGGATCCGTTGTCCTATTGTCATCACTAAGTCTTGCGCGAGACTGCCCGCGATTTTCTGGGAGGACGATACGCGTCTTTCAAGACGCCAGCCGCGCGGCAGCTTGTCCTTCCCGGGTATTGCCGCCCTTAAGATCACGAAGGCATTGCCTGTATCAGCGACCACTCTGGGCATGCACCAGCGTCATCGCATAGCCACCATTCTGCTGGAGCGTCTGTACACGGACGCTTCGACCGGGGCTCAGATTCCAGTCCGTCGGATCGGCATCGATCCACGGGGAAGCCTGGCCCGGCCGTTGTTCGATCTGGACCGGAAGTGTACGCCCGCGCCATAGCGCGGAGTTCGGCGGAGACGGCGGTTTCACGGCATAATCGATGACGCCGTGCCTGCTGAACACGACGGTGAGGTCTTCGTCATGAAGCTCGGCATAGCGGCGCGCCGCTGCCGCCTTGCTGATGTCGAAGCGCGCATGCATGAACCGGACGGCTTCAAAGTCAGGCACGTCTCGCAGGTAACTTCCGATCAGGCGCCGCGGCGCGAGAAGCTCGATCGCGAAGCGATTGGCTTGTGCTTCCTGGATCGCATGCTGTGTCGAGTTGCCTTGCTCCCTCATGTCGCCCGAGTTGCAATCGAAACCTCTCGATGAAGTAGGTCGATGCCAGGGATGCAGAAAATGGCAAAGCTCATGTGCGAGCGTGTATTTGCGCCTTTGTGGCGCCGAATTGGTATTGAGCAGAACAGCGCCAGAGCCCTTCCCGGGCGTTGTGATGAGCGCGCCCTCAAGGCTTGCGAGCGGTTCCTCACGGATCTCGAGAATGTCGAGCGCCGATGCAATTTCCCGGATGGCAATCGGCCTAAAATCCAGTGTCACCTGATTGAGAATCGCCTCTGCCATGCGCTGGGTATCTCCGCCCGCCGCTTCGGCCTCCTCTTCGATGGCAATACGATCAAGGCGAAGGACCATCGAGAGACTTTCGGCGTTTCAGCAGGGACTGCAGCATATCATCCAGCAACGCGACGTCCTGCGGATCAAGGTCCCGTGCCTGCCGGAACATGCGGGCAAGGGCAGGGTCTGCGTCCTCGGCCTCGATATCCTCGCTGACAAGCCAGGCGACCGTGACCTTGAAGTGATCCGCGAGGCGGGTGACGAGGTCCATCGACGGGTTCTCGGCGCGGTGCTTCTCGATTTGCCAGATATGTGCTTTCGAGACCCCGACGGCGTCGGCAACATCTTGTAATGATTGACCTTTTTGCAAGCGCAAAGCGTGAATCTTGTCGGCGAGGCTCATGGGATCTCCCCTTCCCTTTGGCTCGGGCGCGTTTTCTGAGGTTGCCGTTAACATAGCACGGGTATTGACTTGGGCAATTCGTTTTCTACATATTACGAAATCGGGTAAATCCATTGGGGGTAATGAAGATGCGTGCGGCAGACCTCAAGATCGAACATATGGCCGTTTCGGCCCTGAAACCCTGGGAGCGCAATGCGCGAACCCATTCGAAGAAGCAGATCGGCGAGATCGCCGAGAGCATCCGGACCTTCGGCTTTACGAACCCGGTGCTGATCGACCGAGAGGACACGATCCTTGCAGGACATGGGCGGGTGGCGGCCGCCCGCTTGCTCGCCATGCGGGAAGTGCCTTGTGTGCGGCTCGAGAACATGACGCCGACCCAGAAGCGCGCCTATGTGCTGGCGGACAACAAGCTCGCTCTCAATGCGGGCTGGGATGAGGAGTTGCTCGGGGAAGAGCTTCAGGCGCTGCTCGAGATCGATCTCGACTTCGATATCGGGGTCGCGGGCTTCTCGATCCCGGAGATCGACAGCCTGATCGAGGGATTGAACCCGGAAGAGCAGGGGGATCCCACGGCCGACCTTTTGCCCGAGGATGACGAGCGTCAGCCCGTATCAAGAGAAGGTGATATCTGGCAACTCGGGCCCCATCGCCTGATCTGCGGCAGCGCGCTTGAGCCGCGTACCTTCCACCGGCTGATGGGCAAGGAGCGGGCGCGGATGGTCTTCACGGACCCTCCATACAACGTGCCCATCGACGGTCATGTAAGTGGTCTCGGTAGGATCAAGCACCGCGAGTTCGCGATGGCTTCTGGCGAGATGACGCGCGGCCAGTTCACGGAGTTCCTTGAGACGGCCTTCCGCAACTTGGTCGATCACAGTCTCGATGGCTCGATCCATTTCGTGTGCATGGACTGGCGCCACATGGGCGAGATGCTGGAGGCGGGCGAGGCTGTCTATACCGAACTCAAGAACCTCTGTGTCTGGGCTAAGGACAATGGCGGCATGGGGGCTTTCTACCGATCGCGCCATGAGCTGGTCTTCGCCTTCAAGAACGGCACGGCACCTCACATCAACAGCTTCGAACTCGGTCAGCATGGCCGCTATCGGACCAATGTCTGGGAATATCGGGGTGTGAACACGATGAGGGCAGGTCGGCTGGAAGAACTCGCTCTTCATCCGACCGTGAAGCCGGTTGCGATGATTGCCGATGCGATCAAGGACGTCTCGAAGCGGGGTGAGACCGTGCTCGATGCCTTTGGCGGCAGCGGTTCGACCTTGATCGCCGCTCACAAGACCGGGCGCCGCGCACGGCTCATCGAACTCGACCCGATCTATGTCGATCGCATCGTGAAGCGTTGGCAGGCCTTTGCCCATGATGACGCAGTACTCGACGGCACGGGGCAAAGCTTTGCCGAAGTTGCAAGCCTGCGTCAGGCGGAGCTTGAGACACCGGCACATCCTGAGAGTGCGGATATTGTGGAGCCGGTGGAATGAGTAGCAGCGGCAACGATCACGGGGCCGGGGGCGAACTCGTTCCCTATAAGGTTGGTTATGGCCGGCCGCCTGCGGCAACACGGTTCCGTCCGGGGCAGTCCGGCAATCCCCGCGGGCGTCCCCGGAAGTCGCGCCTGCCGGATCATTTCCCGAAGCTCAATGAGGAGCGCCTGAAACAGGTGACCCTTCAGGAAGCCTATCGCAAGATCACGATCCGCGACGGGGACCGGACAGTCGATCTCACTATGGCCGAAGCCGTGATACGGAGCATCGGCCTCAACGCAGCCAAAGGCGACAAACGTTCACAGAAGATGTTCACCGAATTGCTGCGCACAGTCGAGATGGAGAACAAGGCGCTCTATGACGAGTACCTGAAAACCATGATCGAATATAAGTCTGCTGGCGAGAAGGAAATTGAACGATGCAAACGCCTCGGGATCGATCCGCCTGAGATGCTTCCGCATCCCGATCACATCCACATCGATATGCGCACCGGCGAGGCGGTTGTACGTGGTCCCTTCACCAGAGATGAGAAGAAGATTTGGGATGGTGCGCGGGAGTTCAAAGAAGATATTGGAGAAGAAATTGACCGTCTGAAGAAAATGCTGAAGGCGGAGCCAGGCAACAAGAATCTGCAGAAGGCTCTTCGGCAAAATCTTGGCATTCAGAAGCGTATGGCTCAATTGCTGGGAGAGTGAAGAGGTGGTCAAACCAAAGAGCGCGAACGCGAAAGACACTCGTCATGCTTCGGGCAGGAGTAGAGAAAGATCATCCGCCGGATGAACGAGGAAGCCTGTAGTATAGAGCCTCCAGAGCCTCACGACGTCCCGGTCGCCAGCACACCGGTGCGTACCTCCACTAAAAGACTCAATGACGCACCGGGTTGAATAACTGGGTCTTCCCATGCGATCGACCCTGGCGACCCAAGGACGCTATCCGGTTGAATGATCGTCAGTATCTTGAATAAGATAACCTGACGGCACGTGGAGCATCTCGGGGGAGGGGCACATGAGCAGGATATTCAGTCCCGTTTGGAAGCTGATGCGACGGGTGATCTGGATCGTCGTCGCAGTCTTCCGTTCAGCCGCATTGGCATTCGGGGCAGCGGTTCCGAATGATGTAGTGCGTCACTTCATCGTTGTGCCGCTGCTTCTAACCCTTCTTGCACTTAGCGTCTTTCCCCAACCCCATCTCAAAGAATTTGGCATTTCGCCCCGGGCGACCATCATCGCCGGAATTCTACTAAGTCTGGCTTACATCGTCGCGTGGTTCTCAGAGGAACGTCGGAGGCGTGCGGTCAAGATCGACGACCCGAACATCAAAGAACGCGTCCGCAGGATACTTGATCTGCGTACTACCGCCATCATTGCCACAATGGCCCTCTTCTCGTTCTTTCCATTGGCATTCTGGAAGTTCGAAGGCCTGTCGCAGTACTTCAACGTTGCTCCCCGGAGCAGCGCTCTGATTGCCTATGCCTGTGACTTCGGTCTGATGTGTGAGGAGCCATCGGCGAAACTCGCTGCCTGGACCATATACTGCGTGCAACTCTATGTGACTATTCTGCCGATACTGGATGCGCTGGATATCTACGATCTGAATTTTTCCGGCGTGGAAGCGAAGGCAGATACCGCCTTGCATCTTTCCCTACTAACGCGATTGGCCTTCGACGTTGTTTTGATCTCGGTAGTCATCAGGGGATTGCGAGACACACGCCAGGAGATAGAAATTGCACTTGCGCGACTTGACGACACGCCGCAGCCAGCAATCAGAATAGGCGCCCCGATCATCAAGCGGCTTGAAGAAACCGCACAGCCGGGGAGGTATGACACGAGTTTGCCGGATAGGGCGGCAAACGCCATAAGGGCTCTCGGCGGTATTCGAACGCGCGACGCGGCAGAGGCATTGTGGAGGATTGCAGGACCGGCGGATGATGGTCGGATCGCACCATTTGCGGTACGAAAGGTCGCGGCGGAGTCGCTCGCTCAGCTCGGCAGCTATGCAAAGCCGGAAATCAAAAAATTCGTTCACAGCGAACTTGAACGAGGAGGAAACTCGATCAAGCCGTTGGCGCGAGTGCTCGATGGCTACAGATTGATTGCCAGTCCCGAAGATGAAAAGCTCATCAAGGATCTGCTCGCGCAGCCAAAGAATGCAAACATTGCAATCAAGACTATCGACATTGCTCGATCCCTGATCTGGAATGAGAAACAAGTGGATGCTGTGGCTGCCGCACTTCGCGGCGTTCACAAAGAGCTGCCACCGCACACGGCAACGAGGGAGCGAAGCAGTGTTCAGTCTCGCGGTGACAAGGCGGCGAACGAAGTGGACCGGCTCAAGAAAGCGTCAAGACCATTTTGGGGGTTTCGTTCGTAGTGGCAAAGTCGGGACTTATGCTAGCACTCGAAAAATGAAAGTGCTGTCGCTCAACCTCTTCGTTGTGAGCATTGGGCTGATGGTAATAGAAGCATCACCCAAAAATGATCTCAGCTCCATTTCTGTTTGTATTTTGATCAGTACAGACTGACGCCACGACCGACCGATTAATCAGCTATAGTCATATGCGACGGCGGACTGGCCTGGGGAGCCGGCCGGAAGATGAAGCCTGATCGGAACTTCGTTCGGAAATGATTGTCAGCGATTATCGCGTCACACAGATGCTCTCGCTACGTCTCAAGCTCAACTCTCCGGTGCGGTAGCCTGCTTCTGCATTTGGATCTCCATCACATTGAGCTTGGCGGCATTAACTGCGTTGATGACGAAGTCTTTGATGGCAGCGCTGCCGGCTTGCATGATGGCCTGGGAGGCTACGTCACAGCTCATCGCGGATTGGCTCGTGCCATAGCCGCGACCCTTCGCGTTGCCTTGGCTCTTCAAGCCATTGGGCCCGATCACGGCCACGATTCCATCCATTCCGACCTCGGACTCAAGAGTTGCAGTCCAGAATCCAGGAATCACACCAAAGACGCCTTTGATCGCCCCTTCATAAACGATGATCTGTGCATCGTAGTTCTGGGCCACGATCTCTGACGGTTGCAGCGTGGCGGGTGTAAATGTCACATTCTCAAAGGACGATGAGAACGCGGCCTGCGCGGCTTGCTGATAGGCCTGCTCGAAATCCGTTGGGAACTCCCAGGCGCTGCAGGTATGCCCCTTGGCTTCCACCGTGGACACCCATGCGCCAGATTGAAGCCAAACGGCGTAGCGTCCCGGCGTCTTGTTCTGTGATGCAAAGTCAGTCGGTGCAATATGCGGTGCCGTGACCGCAACAGTGGATGAGCAGCCAGCCACCACCGATGCCATCAGAATGATGGCGCCCACGAAAAACGCTTTCATGTATCCCCCCGAATCGAATGAATTAGTTGGCCGAGCCTGATGGTGGGTCGACCAGCTTGATGCCTTGTGGTCGCGCCATTTTAGTCGGCAGGTTTGAGGCTGGAAGCACACGCTGGTAGCCGCCAGAGTTCTGCACAATGACGCGTGAACCTTCCGGTATGGCAACGTCGTTTTTGCCGATATCCTGAACAACGGTCATCGTGACACCGCTCTCAAGGATTACGATGTATTCGATGCCGACGCGGTCCGCGGCAGCCTGTTCGGCCGCTGCCCCAACGGCCGCACCGACTAGAGCGCCCGCGGCTGCGGCCCAGATCGAACCACTTCCCGATCCGGCGTATGAGCCTGCGCCTGCGCCGATACCTGCTCCGACCAGGGCGCCGGCGCCAGTATTCTGTCCGGTAATATCGACTTGGCGGCTTGAGATGACAGTGCCGAATGAGACGGCCGTTGATTTCCCGACCTCGTCGTAATTGTAGACGTTCTGGGACGGCCGTTGGGCGCAGCCCGATACGCCGAGTGCCAGCACTATTCCAAGTGCGATTGCAAAATTCCGCTTCATGAATGCCCCCAATTCGAAATTCCAGAAATTATGACTGCTGCCCGTTGTGTGAAGCAAGCAATCATCTCCGCCGTCGGAGCAATTTCTAGAGGGGGCGACTCAGAGAGCAAGTGAAGGGGCAATGAAAGTAGCCCGGTATTGTCCTGGCGAGTCAATGACTTGAAGTCTCTCAATCAAGGAGTGCGGACTAATGGCACGCAAAAATCGGAAGGATGTACTAACAATTGATCCCGAGTTTTTGGGCAATGCCGAGATGCTCGCAAACCGCGTCGAGCGCATGGAGCTGCGGCCAACTTGACCTGCTCCCCGGAAACTGGACCGTTTGAAGCTGGAAAATTCTAATTTACCGTCCCTGGCCGGGCGGAGGATTTTCCATGAAGAAGACGAAGTTCAGCGAGCAGCAGATTGCCTTCATCCTGCGACAGGCGGAGGAAGGCGCGACGGTCGGGGAGGTCTGCCGGAAGGCGGGGATTTCCGAAGCGACCTATTACAACTGGCGCAAGAAGTATGGCGGTCTGATGCCATCGGAGATGAAGCGCCTGACCCACGACTGCACCGTCTTCCTATCAAACGCTTCGCTGGGTTTGACGATGCTTCGACACAACTGCCAGCAACTATCCCCATGTCTCTGCATATGCAGTGCAAGAGCGGTAGGGAAGTCGGGAGGGTCCTCCCAAGGGCCGGGGTCAGCCGGCGGAAACTCGATGATGGGTCGTGGTTTGGGGCCGGGTTTTGACGTAGACGGCCCACGAGGTGACCCCGAGCGGGTTGTCAGAGGAATGGGAACCAAGGCGTCGGTCGCGCGTCGGTTTCTCGTTTTTTTGCTTTGGACGAATGGCTTCGGGGGACGGCAATGGTGGGGCTCAAGGGGTGGGAGTTTCGGGATCTCGCGGATAAGAGCTTCCAGCCCGTACTTCAATAGACTGCTCGCGGAGCGCAGTCGGGCAACTTCGATACCGCTCTCCTCCGCCATCTGCGGCCAGTTCGGTCGATGGCCTACGTAGGGTGGCAACTGACGATGGTTGATAAGGAGAACCAGGTAGCGCTGCATGAGTTCGATCTCATGCTCTGTCAGGGCTTTAGGCAGCCTTTGACGGCAAAAGTCGGTCATCATGCCCGAGAGTTGTTGATCGCTCATGTGCTGCCACAATGTCCGCGAATCGGCCTCGGGCGAGATGGTCCCATCGAATTGCTGCGAACATGTTTCAGGCGAGATGGTCGCCTAGTATCGCCCTCGTAAGGTGACGCACCGTCGGGATTCTCGCGCCAAATTTCTGCGTAACGTAGGCGCGCTAACACTCCCTGTTTCGGTGATCGAATTCCCTGTTCCGCCGGGAAAAATTCCCTGTTTCCACGAGTAGGGAAAACCACGTTGAAAGCCCAGAAATCAGCCGTTTCCGAGCGCGCCAACCCGCCGATGACATCAAAAATGGAAGAAATTCCCTGTAATTTCCCTGTTAGCAGGGAAATTAGGCAGAGGCGGTTAAGGCGGTGACTGTGCACACCACCAATCCTTCACCCGCTGATTCAAGACCTCCAGGCCGGTTCCGGAAGGGGCCGACATTTCCGCAGGTTGCGGCGCGATTGCGCATCGGAACCGGTCATGAAGCCTGG
>Ga0075012_10003215_pt1 | contig 15753 bp, 10 predicted proteins | sample All_14_2_FD_71474 | JGI IMG/M metagenome (GOLD analysis project Ga0075012, IMG submission 71474) | Freshwater microbial communities in response to fracking from Pennsylvania, USA - Allegheny Zone_MetaG_DW_15 | ecosystem: Environmental > Aquatic > Deep subsurface > Groundwater > Drilled... | reverse complement strand
GACTCGCCCAATCCAACCCCTCGATCTGATCCAACAACGCAGCCCGGCCACGCTCATCCAACCTCTCCCAGAAACGCAACACGCGTCCCTGCCCATTTACTTCCAGCACCTGCTTGGCTTGTTCAAAAGTCATCGCATGTCCCATCCGGCAGGCGTCTCGCCTACCCAACTAAGTCTCACTTTCTAAAAGTCAAAATGCCTTACCGACAGACATCCCAATTACGCTTTCACCGCGTTCTGCTTGAGGTAGGCCTCGATGAACGGCTGAAGATGTCCATCCATCACCGCCTGTACATTTGAGGTTTGCTCGTCCGTCCGATGATCTTTCACCATCGTATACGGCTGGAAAACGTACGAACGGATCTGACTACCCCAAGCGATCTCGCCCTTCTCACCGTAAAAGCGCTCCATCTCTTTGCGCTTCTTGTCCTCGTGGTACTCGTACAACTTGGCTTTCAGCATGCTCATAGCCTTGGCGCGGTTCTTGTGCTGTGACCGCTCGGACTGCACCGCCACAACAATGCCCGTCGGCAAGTGCGTCAGACGGATCGCCGAATCGGTCTTGTTCACATGCTGGCCGCCTGAACCACCCGACCGGTAAGTGTCCACGCGCAGATCCTCATCCTTGATCTCGATCTCGACCTCATCCGTCAGCTCGGCCACCACGTCCAGAGAGCTGAACGAGGTGTGCCGTCGCTTGTTTGCGTCGAACGGACTGATGCGAACCAGACGATGAACCCCTCGCTCCGCCTTCAGATACCCGTAAGCGTAGGGTCCGGAAACAAGGAATGTGACCGACTTGAGCCCGGCTTCCTCACCCGGCTGGGAGTCAAACACCTCAATTTCGAAACCATTGTCCTCACAGTACATGCGGTACATCCGGAAAAGCATGTCGGCCCAATCGCACGACTCCGTTCCGCCCGCCCCTGAGTGCAGCGTGAGATACGCGTTACAGGCGTCGAGCTTACCGCCCAGGAGCGACTGCGAGCGCAGCTTGGAGATCACGGCATCAGCCTTGTCGCAGGTATTCACAATGTCGGACAGGGCCTGCTGGCGCTGCACACCCTCTTCCTCAGCCTCAGCCAGTTCCACCATCAGCGCCCCGTCGTCCAACAGACGAATGAGCTCCTCAAACGGACGCACAAAAGCCCTCTGCGCATTGGTCTTGGCTATGACCTCTTTTGCCGAGTTCTGGTCGTTCCAGAACTCGGGTCGAGCCGCCTCGGCCTCAAGGCCGACTAAAAGCGCACGGCGATTCTCGATATCAAGATACCCGCGCATCTCGTCGAGACCCGCACGCAACGTATCCAGCCTGCCTTTAACTTCGTCTAAGTCCATCACGTAAAACCCGTTTCGTTCGTAAAAAGTGGGGTTATTATGACAACTCCCCCCCCGCTTCGCAAGTCCGCATGGAGCCACGCCCGACTTCCGTCATCTCCGTCTCTCATGCACCTGCCGACGGAAAGCAGAAAGCGTCACGCCAAAGTGCTGCCGGAAAACCGTTCCGAGATGGCTGGCACTGGCGAAGCCGCAGTTGTCTGCGATCGCCTCGACGGTTAGCACCGTCCCCCGCAGCAGGGTTTGGACGCGCTCCAAACGCACCCGCATGATTTCAGCATAAACGGTGCGCCCCATCACCGCTTTGAAACGCGTCTCAAGCGAGCGACGCGAAACGCGCAAGTCCTGCACCAGGTCATCGACTGTTACGGTGATGCCCGCATTGATGCGTATGAACTCCAGCGAACGGGCGACCAGCATGTCGGCGATTTGCACCGTCTCGGTCGAGCGACGCGTCACGAGATGTGAGAACCCATAGGTGATGACGGTCTGCCGCTGCGCCCCCCGACGATTTGCGTGCATCATTCCATCGAGTGCGCGGGCCGCTTCGAAACCGGCCTGTTCCGTGTTCATTTGAATGCTCGACATTTGCGGATTGGTGGTTTCGCAGAGCATCTCGTCGTTGTCCACCCCCAAAACCGCAACTTCCTGAGGAACGGCCAATCCCGCCTTAAGACAGGAGTCGAGCACCTGCCGGGCCCGCACATCGTTGGCGACCAGAATCGCGACAGGCTTCGGCAAAGCCTTTAGCCAGTCGCAGAGAGCCTCCTGCTCCCGGCCGAAGTCTTTGCGGGCCGAAAGAGAAAGTCGTGGGTACACTATACAGGAAAACTTGTCTTGCGCCAATCGTTCACAGAACGTGCCCCGGCGCTCCTCCGACCATGCCGCGTCGTTGACCTGCCCCACAAACGCGAAATGGCGGAATTTGCGCTCGAGAAAATATTCAGCGGCACAATTTCCGATCGGCCGATTGTCACACACCACGCGGCTGAGCCGGGAGAGCGGGTTCGCGGGATCGAGCGCCTCGTCCGGCGGGTTGGTGATGATCGTCGGCACGTTGGCCATCAACAGCCGTGCGGCATGGTGCCGGTCACTCAAATCCACAATGCTCCCCGTGCACCCCCACTCTGTTGGACGAAACAGTTTCTGTTCGCCATCGCGCCCCTCGATGATGTGAACGGCCCACGGTCCATGCAAATGCACAAACTGCAGGATACCGCGCAACAGCTCACGGCAGGTCTTAATCGAGGTCGGCAGCAATAAGGCCACCTGTGGCATCTTGGACCTAACTTGTTTCATCGAAGCGGTTTTATACCACAGAAAGACCTCTCCGAGAAACGAAACTTGCGTTTTTATGATATTAATTTTGCGCAAATCTGACTTCTACGCGAAGGCTTCATAGCGTATTGTCATAACGAATATGGGGGAACACGACGGATCGAAAGGAATTCACGATGGCCAATTTTCTGCCGCACCCGTTACATGGGGCACTCGCCGCACTGATCGCACTTGCCGCTTCGGCATCTCTTTGTGGCGCCGACGAGAGCAATGTGATTTCACTCGACGGCACCTGGACGCTGACGACCGACCCGGCGAACGTCGGCCGGGAACAGAACTGGTTCCAGCAAACGAAACTTGCGGGCGCAAAACCCGTCAAAGTTCCGTGGATCATTCAAGATGCTTTTCCTGGCTATCACGGCGTGGCGTGGTATGTGCGCGAGTTCCCTGCACCGTCCAACCCTTACAACAAGGGACGAACCCTGATCCGTTTCGGACAAGTGGATTATCTCGCCGAAGTGTGGGTCAACGGTGTCGCCGTGGGCGGTCACGAGGGCGGCGAAACCCCGTTCACGCTAGACGTGACCGACACCCTTAAACCGGGCCAAGTCAACCGTCTGACCGTCCGCGTCCTCAACCCCACTGAAAGTCCGATCGACGGTGTACGCCTATCCCAAACCGCCAAACGCTGTAAACAGGGCGGCAATTTCGTGGCGGGAGGCAGCTTCAACCACGGCGGCATCACCGAAAGCGTGGAAATGATCTGCGTCCCCCCCGTTTACGTAGAGGACGTGTTCGCCAATCCCACGCTCAAATCGGATTCCGGAAAAATCAAGGTCTTGTTCGCCGTCCGCAACGCGACGGGCTCCGCAAAAAAAATACATGCCGATCTGTCCGCGGCTTCGGCCCGAAGCGGCGAAACGCTGGCAACCCTCGCAACCGACCGTGACGTTCCTCCAGGCGTTTCGCAAGTGGAGGCTGAACTTCCGATCCACTCGCCACACCTCTGGAACTTGAACGATCCCTTCCTGTACCGCGTAACGGCTCGCGTTACAGTAAGCGGTTCTCCCGACTTCGCCGAGCGGTCGGTGCGCTGCGGATTCCGCGACTTCCGGTTCTCCGACGGCTATTTCCGTCTGAACGGCAAACGTCTCTTCCTGAAATCGGCCCACACCTGCAACCACTTCCCCATCGGACTGCAGTTCCCCCGCGACCCTGACATGCTGCGTCGCGACATGTTGAACATGAAGGTCATGGGGTTCAACATGGTCCGCTTCATCTGGGGCGCCGCGACCCCCACCCAACTGGATCTCTGCGATGAAGTCGGGCTCATGGTTTACGAGGAATCCTATGCCGCCTGGCCCATCACTCCTTCACAACATATGCCAGCTCGCTTCGATGCGGCTGTCCGCGAGATAATCGTCCGCGACCGTAGCCACCCGAGCGTGGTCACGTGGGGACTTCTCAATGAGACCCATAACGGTCCGACCTTCCGTCACGCCGCCGCCATGCTGCCGCTCGTGCGCAGCCTCGATCCGGACCGCATGGTGATCCTGAGCAGCGGCCGCTGGGATCTGAGCCCCAGACGTAAACGGATCGGCCAAGCGACCAGCTTCAAATTGTGGGCAGAACACGAGGGACACGAACCTTGGGTCGCCGTCAACACGGCAACCGGCACTGTTCAAACTGCAGGAATCACGTGGCCTTCCGGTCATCTGGCACTTCACCCTGGCCCGGAAAATGAGTTCGGAGCAATCCGATGGACCGTTCCCGAGTCCGGCGACGCGGAAATCGACGTCTCGTTCGTGGGCCTTGCGGGACGGACTACGACGGATGTGCATGTGCTGCACAACGGCAAACCGATTTTCGATTCGTTCTTGAACCTCAACGGGCTGACAAATGCGGCAACGTTCCACAAAACCGTCGCGGCCGCCAAAGGCGACACGTTCGACTTCGCCGTCGGCACAGGAAACGGCGATTTCGGCGGCGACACTACGGGGCTGAGACTCGTTGTCCGCACACAGCAGAAATCCTACGACGCGACCGCCGATTTCACCGACTCGGTCAATCCGTCCGGCGTCTGGACTTACGGCTGGCTCACCGCCCTTAACGCTCCGTCGTTCCAGCCCTTCCTGAGCGAAGAGGACTCCCGCAAACGTTTCGCCGAAAAGGTCCCCGTCATCGGCACTCTCTCGAATCCTGGCTCGCTCCTCTGGGAAGATACGCTGAGCGACCAGCACAATTATCCGCGGGTTCCCTGCTCGGCTGGCGAAATCCACAACGTGCGCACGCGCGGCGGCGACAAAGGCCAACCGCTCTTCTTCTCGGAATACGGCATCGGCAGCGCCGTCGATCTGTGGCGCGCCGTCCGCCACTTCGAGCAGGAACAGGCCGATTACGCCGAAGATGCCGTTTATCTTCGCGACAAGCTCGACCGCTTTCTCGCCGACTGGGTCGCCTGGCGTCTGGACGACACGTTCGCACGTCCGGAAGACTTCTTCATGGACAGCCTCAAGAAAATGGCGGGGCAGCGCACGTTGTGCCTCAACGCGATCCGGTCCAACCCAAACATCGTGGCCCATAACCTGACCGGCGCCATCGACCACGTCTGGTGCGGCGAGGGGCTCACCACCCTCTTCCGCGAACTCAAGCCCGGCGCGATCGACGCGCTTTTCGACGGCTGGTATCCGCTGCGCTGGTGCCTCTTTGCCGAACCCGCGCACCTTTTCAAAGGCGGCAAGGTCCATTTGGAAGGTGTGCTCGCCAATGAAGACGCCCTGGCGCCGGGCGACTACCCTGCGCGGCTGCAGGTGATCGGCCCCCGAATGACCCGTATTCTTGACAGGACCATCACGGTCACCATTCCTCCGCGCGGAACGACTAACGAACAACCCTTTGCGCAACTGAAGTTCGCCGAAGACGTCGTGATCGATGGCCCGGCGGGTGAATACCGTTTCATGGCGACCTTTGAGCGCGGCGCGGCGGCAGCGGGCACACCGGTCTCCTTCTTTGTGAGCGACCCGTCTGACCTGCCCTCCATCGACAAAGAAGTGACGCTCTGGGACAGTGATCCGCAGATGGCGCAGTGGCTCGCCCAACGGGGCATACGCACACGCCCCTACATCCCCGGCTCACCAACGCAGCGCGAAACGATCCTTGCCGGCCCGAAGCCGCTCGCACCCGGCGGCGTGGCTGCTTTCCGCGATCTCGCGGCACGGGTCGCCTCAGGGTCCACGGTTGTCTTCCTCTCGCCGGAGGTCTTCGCCCATGGAGACCTGGCCACGGCTTGGTTACCCTTAGAAAAGAAAGGCTCGATAAAACAGATCCGCGGCTGGCTCTACCTCAAAGACGAATGGTCGAAACAACACCCGATTTTTGATGGCCTCCCGTCTGGCGGACTGATGGACTACACTTTTTACCGCGAGCTGATTCCCGACGTGGTGTTCGCGGGACAAGAGCCTCCCGCCGAAGCCGTCGCAGGCGCGGTCAAAGCCTCGCAGGACTACGACTCAGGCTTGATGCTCGCCGTCTACCCGTTCGGCGCAGGCCGTTTCGTGCTGAATTCTCTCAACATCCGCAATCAGCTTGCCCACCATCCTGCTGCCGCACGCCTGCTGGTCAACCTGCTGCGATACGCGTCGAACGACGTGAACAAACCTCTCGCGCCATTGCCGGGCGGTTTTGATCGTCAACTCGACACGTTGGGGTACAAGAAATGAAAAAAACACTCCACCACGATCCACTCCGGTTTGGACTGCGGGCGTAACCCGCGTTAGGGGAACGATGAAAACTACGAAAAACAATCAAGGACTGGGTTTCTGCCTGCTACTCGTTTCCGCGTCCACCGCATGGGCGTTGAATGAAAGGGATGTCGTCAAACCGATCATCGGCGACAAGCTCGTTCCCGTAAGGCTCACGCATAGCGAAATGGCTGGGGGCGAGCTGGATCGGCGCATCATGGACCTGACCGAAAAGAACTTCATGGTTCTCAACCTGGACCGGGACTGGCTGGACAAATTCAAGAACCGGACGGATCGGGGAGACAAGAACTGCATCTACTACGGTATCGGCAAAGTACTGGACGCTGGCAGTCTGCTCGCCCAATACACCGGTGAACCTAGAGTGGCAGAACGGACCCAGTACATAATGGGCCAACTGCGCGGCGCGCGCGATCCGGATGGATACCAAGGGTTCTGGAACGTCGAGCCCAACAACCACCAGAACGTGGTCAACTGGATCCTTCACGAACAGGAGTACCTCACCTTGGCGCTGGTTCGTGACTACCGGGCCACAGGAGCCCCCCAATCCTTGGCGGACGCAAAAATCATGGCGGACTACATCATGCGGATGTTTCCCGCCAACGAGAACGGCGAACACATCATACCTCCCGGCACGTCCATCGCAGGAATCACCGAGGCCTTCGAAGAACTGTACCGTGTCAGCGGAGAGGCGCAGTACCTGGAGTTCGCAAAGCGTCTGCAATATGAGCCGCACTGGTACTACCTGAAACCGTACGACGCTTGGGAAAGGAACATTTCACAAGCCCGGTACCACGTCTACGTGATGTTGTCCCACCTGTATCCCGACACGGAACTCTACCGGCTGATCGGCGGCGAAGACTACCTGAAAAAAAGCCAATGGATGAAGCAGGAGCTCTTCGAACAGGGACGCGGCGGACTGCTGGTCACCGGCTCCACGTCCCAGGGTGAACATTTCACGTACAATCAGGATGGGACCGGGTCTGTCGAGGAGTCCTGTGTGACAGCCTACCTGCTCCGCTGGATCGACAGTCTGATGAGGCTCGATGGCGACATGCGGTACGGGGACATCATGGAACGGGCCATCTACAATGCCCTGTTTGCGGCGCAGTCCCCGGACGGACGGCGCATTTGCTACTTCACGCCGTTCACGGGAAAACGGAGCTTCCAAAACATCGACACCTTCTGCTGCAACGGAAACTTCCGGCGTGCGGTCGCAGAGCTACCGCAGAAAGTCTACTACCGCACCGCAGACGGCGGCATTGCCCTGAATCTGTTCACCCGATCCGACGCGGCATTCACCGTAAACGGCAAGTCCGTCACCATCAAACAGGAGACCACCTACCCGAATTCCGGCGAGGTCAAACTGTCGTTCACCTGTTCGGAGCCTGTCGCGTTCGCCTTTCAATTCCGGACACCACGCTGGGCCGAGACCATCACATGTGCAGTCAATCACGCACCGTGCAAACCGGAACCGTCCCGACTCGGCTACGCCACCATCAACCGGGCATGGAAATCAGGCGACACGCTCACCATTTCGATGCCGATGGAGTGGCGCTTCGTCCGCGGACGGATGATCCAGGATGGCCGGGTCGCCCTTCTGCGCGGGCCGGTCCTATTCACATTCAGCGAGTCCCTGAACGCCGAGGTGTTGAAGAATTGCCCGAAGCCCCGCGATCTGGTCCTCGACCCCTCCAGTATCGGAAAACCGGTTCTGGACGAACGGATCCGTCCCGACGGGCAGAAGGTGGTCGTCAAGGCATGGACCAATCCCGAGCGCACGGGCGCACCCGTCGACATTGTGTTGACCGAATTCGTCGACCCCGACGGCATCGACGTGTATTTCAAAGTCCCGGACCTGAAAGACACGCGACCGCTTCGTATCATGGACGACGAGCTACTTACGGAGCCCCGCCGCTCAGCCAACGGCGAGATCACGTTCGCGTGGTACGGCCCGAAGAGTGATCGGAGTTGGGAGAACCTGTTTGCCGCAGACGGCGAACGGATCGCCGACCTCGCAACGGATTACAAGAACCCGCAAGGCAAACTGAACGTCGCTGCCGCATTCCCCGACAAGTCGGGAGCCGGCTCATGGGCCTTCTACAGCTACAGAAAGACCGGAACATCGTCTGCGGCCGGCGACTATGTCATGAAACAGCTGAACTCGTCATTCAAGGTCGACGGTTGTCCACTCGGCTATGCCTACGGCCTGGAAGGTGGCGGAGACTTGGGATTTTTCGCCGATTATGCGCCCGCAGCCGACATGGAGGAGGACTGGGCACGCCACTATTCGAAGCACATGTTTGACCGGGTTATTCCAGCGGAAGAGCGTCGCCACTACTTGCTGACTCATCCGATCTCCGACACGGCCAGCTATAACGTGATCCGCTGGTCACCGGGCCCGCAACTTTCCGGAAAGGGTATTGCGATCTCGGGAAAGACCATCACCAATGGCGGCGGTAACGGCGTCTCCGTGAAAACCGTCAACTGGAAAGACGACCGGCATCCGGAGGTGCTCGGCACCCTCCGTCTCGAGTCGGAAGAAAAATCTACCCGCACACGCCACTCGAAATGGGTCACCCGCATCAATCCCGGCGAATTGGGACAACATGTCGACATCCTGATCGGCAACAACGGCAGTTACGTCTGCGACGCGACCGCGATTCAGCTCGATATTTACGCGACTGACACGCGCATCGAAATGAAGGGAATCGATGTGACCCGAAAAGTCCAGGCCGCATTCACCGGCAAGTTCAAAACCGAGCTGGGAAAATATGCCGACCTTTTCGGCGATCCCGCTCCCGGCCAACCGAAAACACTCAAGCTCAAGATCCAGGATCTAGGCGGAAACACCAAAGACATCGAACTACCCGAGGATGCCCCCATCGAACTGCCGTAGTTTCAAGAAGAGTCGCGCACCGACTCCTTCCTCATTCATGTTCTATGCTTTAAAAGACTCTCCTTGCCCATTGGCTTTAACCGGCCACTCGATGCTTTCGGCACCGATGAAAACAGAAAGAAGATCAAAATGCGATTTGGCAACGGCCAACTGAAACAGAGGATCGCCAACAGAGACTTTCTTATCTGTAGTTGCGTAATGGACAGCCATAGCGGCGCAGTGATCGAAGCCTACAAAGAGGCGGGATTCGATTTTGTGATGATAGACAGGGAGCACACTGCACTCAACAGCGAAACCATTTTAGAGCACATCCGGCTATCGCGGGCGCTTGAGCTTCCATGCGTCGTGCGCGTCGCAGACAACACCTATGCCGAAATCAACCGGACGCTTGACCAGATGCCGGACGGGATTTTTGTGCCGCGAATCCGCTCCAGGGCCGAGGTGGAACATATCATCGAGACTGTGAAGTATCCTCCGCTCGGGAAACGCGGCGTCGGTGCTTCGACGTGTCCGGCGGGCAAGTATATGGGTTGGGGGTCTGTGGCAGAAATGGTGACGACGCTGAACAGAACGACGGTGGTTGGCATCCAGATCGAGACCCGGGAGGCGCTGGAGCATTTGGACGAGATTCTTTCAGTTCCCGGACTCGATGTGGCGGTGGTGGGAAACGATGATCTTTCGACTGGCATGGGCATCCCTGGCCAGTTCACTTCCGACACCTATCAGAATGCGGTAAAGGCGGTCATAAGAAGCTGCAACCGCCACAATGTACTGCCGGGGATCGCCGCAGCTGACCCGGAAGTGGTGAAATATTGGGCCGGTCAGGGCATGCGGATGTTCTGGTCAGGCGCGGACATCTGTTTTCTCTGGAGCGGCGCAGCACAATGCTGCAGGGCTGTGCGGCAAGCTCTGGAGGCGAAATGAGACTGTCCGCCCATATCGAAGCAACCCGTCCGCTTCCAGGTGAACTGGCCGTGTTCTATCTGGCTCAGGCCGGGTTCTTTTTTAAGACCGCCGCAGGAAAAACGGCCTGCATCGACCCGTATCTGGGAGACTGCTGCGATCGCCTGTTCCATTTTAAACGTAGGATTCCCGCTCCGATGGCGATGGATGAGCTGAAAACAGACCTCCTGATCGCCACCCATTCTCACTGCGACCATCTCGACCCTGACCTGCTCGACTGTGTGAAGCGTCATCCCAAGACCCGCTTTATCGGTTCGCCAGACTGCCGACCGGTCTACCAAGCAGCCGGGATCTCCGACGAACGGGTCACGCTTCTTGCGGAAGGCCAAAGCGCGGACCTGGATGGCGTCGAGTGCCGCGCGATTTACGCCGATCACGGCGAACTGGCCCCAGATGCGGTCGGATTCTTGATGACGCTGGAGGGCATCAAAGTCTACGACACAGGCGATACCGGCTATTGTCCAGAAAAGATCATGGCTTCACTGGGCAATGTCGTAATCGACATCCTGATCGTCCCTATCAATCCGGCCTTTGGAAATCTGGGCCACGAGAACGCCGTACGTCTGGCCGCACTTGTTCAACCGCGCGTGGTCATCGGCAGCCATTTCGGCATGTTCATCGAGCACGGTGGCGATCCGGATGCCTTTCTGGAGTTCTCAAGGCAGACGCTGCCGGAAACGATTCGCCCGACCATCATGGAGCCGGGAGAGAGAGTGATATACGCCCCATGAACAAACCGTTCACTGTTTTACGGCTCAATGCCCGAACCTTCCCCATTAAACCGGATGAGCGGAACATTCTGGCGGTCACAGGTGCCGAAATCATTGAAGTCGAGCACCCAGACGAGTGCGAGCGCTTGGCCGAAGTCGACGCCGTCCTGATTGTTTCTGCCTATCTGCACGCTTCGACAGTCAAACGACTGACCCGATGCAGGATCATCTCCCGAATCGGCACGGGCACGGATAAGATCGACGTGGAACAGGCCTCGGCGCAGGGAATCATCGTCACAAACGTTCCCGATTTCGCCACACAAGAGGTTGCTGACCACACCCTCGCGCTGTTGCTATCGGCCGCCAGAAAACTAAAGTATTACGAAGCCAGCCTACGGGCGGGCCGTCGCCCGTTCGATACCGAAAACATACACCGGCTTTCGACGCAGACGCTCGGGATTATCGGCTTCGGCCACATTGGACAGGCAGTCGCGGCCAGAGCCCACGCGTTCGGTCTGCGGATCATTGCCTGCGACCCCTGCCTGACAGAGGCTACAGCGACAACACAAGGCGTCACACCTGCAAAAATGGAAACGGTGTTGACTGAGTCCGATTACCTCTGCCTGCTCTGCCCGTTGACTCCCGCAACTCGAGGTATCCTGGCAATGCCTGAGCTCATGAAAATGAAGCGTTCGGCCGTCCTGATCAATACGGGGCGCGGCGAGTTGGTCAACGAAAGAGATCTGGCCTTAGCGCTGAAGACCGGCGTCATCGCCTATGCAGGGCTCGACGTGTTCGGAGAAACCAATGTGTTCAGCCCAGACGGGTTCTCCTGCGACCATCCGCTCTTCGGACTGGAAAACGTCCAACTGACACCGCATGTCGCTGCCAATTCGCGCGAGGCGCTGGATGAAGCTCAAACCCGGGCTGCTCAGGCCGTAGCCGATGTGTTCGGCAACAAGTCTCCGCAAAATATGATCAATCTCAAGGAACTTAAAAAGAAAGTGTGATCCAACATGACAAGTAAAATGAGAGCTGCCCGTCTTTTCGGGCCAAACGACTTGCGGCTCGTCGACCAACCGATTCCGGAACTGGGGGCCCATGATGTTTTGACGCGCGTGCGTTGCGCCGGAATCTGCGGCACGGACTATTCGATTTATACCGGCGAGTTTTCTTTCGTCAAGAACGGTGGCGTGCGATTCCCCTTCACACCGGGCCATGAGTGGTCAGGCGTAGTCGCCGCCGTCGGCAGTGCGGTAACCCATTTTGAGATCGGCGACCGCGTCGTCGGCGACACCTGCGTCTCCTGCGGGAGCTGTGTCCCCTGTCTACTCGGCGACTATTTGAGCTGTAAGAACGCCTACTGCGTAGGCACGGTCAACGCTTGGGACGGCGGGTTTGCCGAATACACGGTTTTTCCTGAGCGCCACCTCTTCCATTTGCCCGACAACGTGAGCTTTGACGCCGGGGCGTTCGTCGAACCGGCCGCCACATCGCTCTATGCGGTGCAGTCGGCTCATGTCAAAATCGGCGACACTGTCCTGATTCACGGCTCCGGACCGCTCGGACTGCTCGCCGCCAAACTGGCCAAATTATCCGGCGCTTCGAGGGTCTTCATAACAGGCCGCAAGGACTCCAAACTCGAGATCGCCCGCTCATTCGGCGCGGACGTCACCATCAACACAACCCGCGATGAGCCAAACGAAACCGTTCTACGCCAAAACGGCGGAGTGAAAATTGACCGAGTCATCGAAACCTCCGGGGCGGCGGAGCTATTGACTTCCGCTCTCAATTTGGTCCGCGCAGGCGGCTCCATCGCTGCTGTCGCCTTTTACGACAAGACCATCGACCGGCTTGAGATCGACAAGTTGGTGTTCGGAAACATCACCTTCCGCGGCTCCTCCGGCAGCACTGGCATGTATCAGCCTGTTCTCGCGCTCATGGCATCCGGCGCGCTTGACATCACTCCGCTGATCAGCGGCCGTTACGCGTTTTGCGACATTTTACAGGGATATCGGGATATGAAAGAAAAAAATGATGTCCGGATCAAATGGTTGGTCGATTTCGAATAGCATTTCATTCACTATGCCTAACTGTCCGAATATTGGTATTCTGAAATAAGTGAGGTATAATACCGATGGGCGATTGCATCGACACATTGAATGCGCTTGGAAAACCGACACTACGACTGAACAAAGTGTGTGTTTCTCCTTTCGGCGGCAGAGTTATGGGGCTTTACCCGGCGGAAAGGCTGAACGCGCTCTGGACTAATGCAGCCCTCGGCTCGGAAAAAACTGCGCTGTCACTGTTGACCGGTGGTGGCTGGACCAATCTGGGTGGTGACCGCACTTGGGTTTCGCCCGAATTCGACCTGTTCGTCTCCGATGCGTCCCGGCCATGGGAAACGTACAAGGTTCCTGCAAACCTCGACCCAGCAGACTACCGCGTCGTGCACAAAAGTTCAGACACCGTTGAACTGGAAACCGCGATCCCTGTAGATTTTCACCGCAGCGGCGGCAAGGGCACGCTTTCGATGCGAAAGCGAGTCACGGAATTGACCGCTCCCTGTGTGACATTGCCTTCAAACGTGTCCGCAGCAGGTTACGAACTCAGCTGCACACTCTCAGTGACAGGCACCCTTCCTCCAGCGGCCCGCCCTGCAGTCTGGAATCTTCTACAAGTGCCCGGTGGCGGTGAAATCATCATTCCCATCAACGCGCCTTCGGCGATTCCCACAGCATTTTTTGGCCAACAACACTGGCGACAGGCCGGGAACCGCCTTGTCGCCTCGGTTCCTGCTGCCGCGAACAGTTATAAGTTCGGCGTGTTGGCCGACCTATGCCGGGGACTGATGTTATATCTCAATCCCGCCGCACCGCATCCATTTATGATTCTCCGACAATTCAGCGTCTGTTCGCAGGAAAAGTACTTCGACGTGCCATTCACCAACCCGCAACAAACCGGCACGGTCCAACAGGTCTACGTGGACAACGGCGAGTTTGGCGGCTTCGGCGAAATGGAACACCACTCGCCTGCGATCATTCCCGGCCTGACTTCAAAGGTGACCGATACGTGTTCAACCTGGGCTTTCGCAGGCCCGGTGGAGACGTTACATGATTTGGCCGAAACGCTGTTAAAAGGATGACTCATGGATACCTCTTTGATAGGCACCGGACTTGCTGTGACTGCAGGCATTGCCGTGGGGCTATTCGCGGCGCCGATCAAGTGCATGAAAAAATACCGCTTCGAGCACTGGGCGTTTATCAATGCCATTGCGGCACTGATCGTGTTGCCGTGGGGCCTGGCCATCACGCTGTGTCCCCGACTTGCAGATGCGCTGGGTCAAGTCCCGATGGCAGCCTATCTGAAAGCGAACCTCTGGTCGCTTGCCTGGGGAGCGGCGAACGTGCTCTGCGGGCTCTGCCTTGTGCGCATCGGCGTGAGTCTGACGATGGGGCTTCTTACTGGGGTCGGGTTGCCCGTGGGCATTCTGCTGCCAATGGTATTGAAAGGGTCCGGACAGTTCGCAACAGCACCCTCGCTGTTCTCTCCAACCGGTTTTGCGCTGCTGGCCCTGACGCTTGTCCTCGTTTCTTCCGTCGCACTGATGGCGATTGCCGGTTTCGAGCGGGAAAAGAACGGACTTATGACACAAGGTTTTTTCAGGGGCGGGCTTCTGATGGCGATTGCCGCCGGGTTCCTGCAGGTTGGGCTCAGTTTTGCCTTCGTATATTCGCAGGGTCCATTGATGGAGGCCTTGAAGGCCGGCGGCGCGGGCGAGTCTGGAGCCATCGCCGCAGTTTGGGCTGTGACGTTGCCGGGAGGCGCTCTCGTCAATGTGCTCTTTCCCCTATCCCTGATGATAAGCAGGCAAAACGCAAAAACACTGCTGTATTTGAAAGATTTCTTTCTGACCCTTGCCATGTCTCTCCTTTTTGTGACCTGCCTGCTCTGCATGGGCAACGGCATGCGCATGATGGGCGCCTTAGGCGCATCGCTAGGCTTTGGCCTCTATCAAGGTTTCCAGACGCTCTCGTCGCAGGCCGTCGGCGTTATCTCGGGCGAGTGGAAAGGAGCAGCCGTAAGAACAAAAGTCCTTATGCTTTCCGCCGTCATCCTAATGCTTGCCGCTGTTTCCGCGATGGCCTTCGTACAGGCAAGATAGACGCCACAGGATTTCGCCAACGTTTCGCAGGCAAACCAGCTTTGTCGGCCATCTAAGCACTTGCGTTTTTATGATATATATTTTGCGCGAATCTGACTTCCGAAGAAAAAGTCCTGAGCGTATAGTGACTGTGTTAAATGGGTGGTTACGTGTTATGCGAAGGAGAGATTTATGAAAGCGAATGACAGATGGCCGGCGTTTGCCTCCACAATAATAATAGCCCTGTCCGGAATTTCAGTTAGTGCGGACTATTCAGCGCCGGTACTGGTGGATGCCGCCTACCGCAACAAGCACTGGATGACGGTCTACACCAACGCGGTTCCCCTGACGTGGGACTGGAACACCAACGCGGCAAACGCGACGCTGGCGATCAGCGGCATGAACAGCGCCTTCGCCACAAATTTCGCGGCGGTCACCTCGAACTACATCTGGCAGGTTTTGGAAACATCCGTGCCGGCGGTTGAAGACGTGTACGACCTGACCCTGACGTTTTATGCCACCAGTGGGGCAACTGTCGGAGCGTTGACCTCGCGGCTCGCCGTCGTGACGGGCTCATTCGGCCAGACGCCGGTCAATCCCGTTGACGGCAGCAGGTCATGGTCTCAGGTCAAAAGCAATGTGGTGATCCCCTACGATGTGTCC
>Ga0075012_10003214_pt1 | contig 15755 bp, 14 predicted proteins | sample All_14_2_FD_71474 | JGI IMG/M metagenome (GOLD analysis project Ga0075012, IMG submission 71474) | Freshwater microbial communities in response to fracking from Pennsylvania, USA - Allegheny Zone_MetaG_DW_15 | ecosystem: Environmental > Aquatic > Deep subsurface > Groundwater > Drilled... | reverse complement strand
GATATTTATAAAAACTAATCAATATAATTTATGAAAAAAATAGTTGTTTCAATTCTAATCTTCTCTGCGTCAATGCAGGTTTTGTCGCAAAAAGCACCCTTGAATTGGTATTTAAAAAATCCAAAACAAGATAAGGTTTTTGGAACTGGCGCAGAAGCTGCCTATGAGTTATTGAAAGGCAAAACGGCGAATGAAGTGATTGTTGCCGTAATTGATAGTGGAGTTGAGGTGGAACATGAAGATTTAAAAGATGTTCTCTGGGTAAACAAAGGTGAAATTGCTGGAAACGGAATTGACGATGATAAGAATGGTTATATTGATGATGTGCACGGTTGGTCTTTCCTAGGTGGAGCAACTGAAGATATCAATTATGAATCAATGGAGATTGCTCGAATGTACTTGAATTCTAAACAGTACTTCATGGACAAAGATACCAATTCATTGAGTGGCGATGATGTGGTTAAATTTCAAGAGTTCAAAAAATTAAGAACCGACTTTAATAAAGAACAAGGTCAGTTAAAGCAGCAGTTTTATGGTGTTAATATGCTGTCAGAATACATCAAGAGAGTAAAAGCTGCATCAAATGGTGTTTTCTCAAAAGCGACTAACAAAGCGTATGTTCCAAAAGATGAAACAGACACTAAACTAAAAAAGCGTATGGGAATGATTTTGATGCTGATGTCGGCTGAAGAATTGGATTCACAAATTACGCATGGTGCTGATCAAATTGGAAACATTATTAAATACAATGAAATGGATACCGATAGTATTCGAAGAATTATTGTGGGTGACAATCCAGATGATTTAACAAATAGATTCTACGGATGTAATCGCTATGAAGGTCCAGATGCGATGCATGGAACACACGTTTCAGGAACCATTGCTGGAAAAAGAGGAAATGGAATTGGTATTGAAGGAATTGCAGCAAATGCTCGAATCATGGTGTTGAGAGCTGTTCCCAATGGTGATGAGCGTGATAAGGATATTGTAAATGCCATTTATTACGCAGTAGATAATGGAGCGAAAGTAATTAACATGTCATTCGGTAAATATTACACGCCAAATCAGGCAGCACTGGATGAAGCAATTCGCTACGCAAAAAGTAAGGATGTATTATTTGTGCATGCAGCTGGAAACGATGCTAAGAATAAGGACAAAGAAGATTCTTACCCTACACGTAAATTGACTGATGGAACGGTAGCATCAAACTGGATAGAAGTAGGAGCGAGTAGTTCTTCAAAAAAAGGGAAAAAGTTAATTGCTGATTTCTCTAATTACGGTTCTACAACTGTCGATCTATTTGCGCCAGGAGTAGACATTTATTCAACAGTGCCGAATGGTAAATACGAAGATGCTTCAGGAACAAGTATGGCTTGTCCGGCAACTGCAGGTGTAGCAGCGATGATTCGTGGATATTTCCCTGAATTAACAGCAGAGGAAGTACGTGATGTGTTAATGAAAACAACCGTACAGTATAAGAAGAAAGTAGTTGTTCCTGGGACGAAGAAAAAGGTAAAAATGAATACCATTTCAATAAGTGGTGGTTTCGTAAATGCTGAAGCTGCAGTGAATTACTTGCTGACGAATAAGAAATAAAATTAGTTCAAAAAAAAAACGGTCTTACAGCGGAAGTCGGGATGTGCTGTAAGACCGTTTGAACTAAACCAAAAACAAACAAAAAAACGAGGAAGAATAACTACTACTAATTGTTAATCTCTAATCGAAGATAGAAGAATGAATTTCATTTTCCTCGGCAATATCTTTATCTGCAAACTTGGTTGATTAAAAAGTGTCACTTGTTATTTTAACCGTTTAAAACATGTTTAAAAAAAGCAATAAATATTTTCATTAGAATGAATGAAAATTTAAAATCCCCCTTATCTTTGTAAAGATGGAAAAGCAGGTCATTCTTAATTCTAGACACTTCGAACTGACGATCAAACGACTTTGCTACGAGCTCATTGAACAGCACAACGATTTTTCAAACACCGTATTAATTGGACTTCAACCAAGGGGAGTTAATGTTGTTACGCGCTTAAAATCGCAGTTGGAGCAAATCTTAGGAAAAGAAGTTCTGTGTGGAACCTTAGATATCACTTTTTACAGAGATGATTTTAGAAGGACAGAAAAGCCACTTATTCCGAGTGTCACAAATATTGATTTTGTCATCGAAAACAAGAAGGTTGTTCTTGTGGATGATGTTTTATATACAGGAAGAACGATTCGTTCTGGACTAGACGCACTTTTAGCATTTGGTCGTCCTCAAAAAGTTGAATTATTGACCTTGGTGGATCGACGTTTTCGTCGAGATTTACCCATTCAAGCCGATTATATTGGAAAAACAGTTGATACGCTTGTTTCTGAGCGCGTTTCTGTTGAGTGGAAAGAAATAGAAGGAGAAGATAAAGTAGTTTTGTACACCCCTGAAAGCAATGAACAATAACCTGAGCGTTGAACACCTAACAGGTATCAAAGACCTAACACGTCAGGATATCGAGTTGATTTTTAAGACAGCTGACAATTTTAAAGATGTCATCAATAGACCAATTAAAAAAGTCCCATCGTTAAGGGATATTACCATTGCTAATTTATTCTTCGAAAATTCAACACGTACCCGTCTTTCATTTGAATTGGCTGAAAAAAGACTTTCTGCAGATGTTGTCAATTTTAGTGCAGCAAGTAGCTCGGTTAAAAAAGGAGAAACCTTAATAGATACAGTTAACAATATTCTTTCCATGAAAGTGGATATGGTGGTTATGCGTCACCCGAATCCAGGAGCAGCAAAATTCTTATCTGAACGCATCGATGCAAAGGTTGTCAACGCAGGAGATGGAACACATGAGCATCCAACACAGGCTTTATTAGATGCTTTTTCAATTCGAGAAGCATTGGGTGAAGTGGAAGGTAAGAAAGTGGTAATTGTGGGTGATATTTTACATTCACGCGTTGCATTATCGAATATTTATTGCTTGCAAAAATTGGGGGCAGAAGTAATGGTTTGCGGTCCAACTACCTTAATTCCGAAATACATTCATGAATTAGGTGTGAAGGTTGAGCATAACTTGCGCAAAGCACTTGAATGGTGTGATGTAGCAAACATGTTGCGAATCCAATTAGAAAGACAAGATATAAAGTATTTCCCATCGTTGCGTGAGTATTCTATGCAGTATGGATTAACAAAAGAGATATTAGATTCATTGCCAAAAGAAATCAAAGTAATGCATCCTGGTCCCATCAATCGAGGCGTAGAAATCACGAGTGATGTGGCAGATTCAAAGCAATCTATCATTTTACAACAGGTTGAAAATGGAGTAGCTGTAAGAATGGCGGTGATTTATTTACTGGCAGCAAAAATTGAACGTCACTAAAAATTCTTGGAATTGATTAGGTGATTTTTGTTCAAAAAAAATGTTACATTTGGACAAACACAACACAATGAACTTCGAAACAACACAAACGAATAACGGAGCAGTCGTAAATTCTAAAGTTGAAAAATTAGATGCATCAAATGCATCTGAATTAAAATCTGAATTAGTTTTGTTGAACAAGAATGGTATCAACAATATTGTCATCGACCTTTCGAAAACCCGTTATTGTGATTCATCTGGCTTAAGTGCTGTTTTAACTGCGAATCGCTTATGTAAAGACACCAATGGTCAATTTGTCCTTTGTGGTTTGCAAGACAATGTTCGAAAATTGATTGAAATAGCTCAATTAGACAAAGTTCTAACAATTACTGATAATCAAGAACAAGCGCTTGAAGCAATTCATCAGTGAGTTTTGAAGTAACAATACTTGGCAGCGGAGCTGCAATTCCAACACAACGAAGAAATCCAACTTCTCAATACATTGTTTGCAATGATCGTCATATTCTTATTGATTGTGGCGAAGGAACTCAAATGCAAATTCGCAAATACGGCGTTAAATTTCAACGCATCAACCATATTTTAATTTCGCACTTGCATGGCGATCATTTCTTCGGATTGGTAGGGTTAATCAGTACCATGCATTTGATGGGGCGTGATAAAAACTTAAGCATCTATGGTCCAGAAGAGCTTGAACAAATTTTGCGTTTACAGTTAGAAGTTGGAGCTGCTAAACTCGATTTCGAAATCAATTTTATAAAACTGAACGGCAAAGATTCAGGGGTTATCTTTGAAGACAAGCTAATTGAAATATCCTATTTCCCTTTGAAACACCGTATTCCAACGAATGGTTTTGTCATCCGTGAAAAGGTAAAAGAACGCAGGTTGAATCCGCTTAAAATTGAAGGATCTGGATTGCAATTTGAACACATGCACCGTTTGAAAAAAGGCGAGGACATTCTTTTAGAGAATGGAAAGACATTGAAGAATGATAAATTCACCTTGGACCCACATCCAAGTTTTTCCTATGCCTATTGCTCTGATACGGCGTATGCAGAAAAAATAGTTCCATACATTCAAGGAGTTAGCTTACTGTATCATGAGGCGACATTTGTAGAGAAAGATATTGAACGAGCTCGAGCTACTTTTCATTCAACCGCGCGACAAGCTGGTGAGATTGCTAAAAAAGCAGAAGTAGGCAAGTTGCTTGTTGGACATTTATCGGCGCGCTACGACAGTACAAGTGACCATTTACACGAGGCAATGCAGGTATTTGAGAATACCGAAGTCGTTGAAGACGGCAGAACGTATCAGGTTTCTTGATGCTCAAAAATTGCATTGATTCATATCCATTTCAGCTTCTTTTTCATCTTTTTGAGTAATCTTTTGGGATGTCTAAAATTAGATTGATTGGATTCTAAAAAGAACCTTTTTCTCACTGAGTTTTTGACTGTCGTAGTTAACACTAAAGCGTTCAAAAGTCATGATAACTTACTGTAAAACATGGGGCTTCTGTGCTTAACTTTGTTTGTTACGCAATAATGTCTATTAAATGGCTGAAAATCAATATACAGAAGATAATATTCGTTCCCTCGATTGGAAAGAGCATATTCGACTTCGACCGGGAATGTACATCGGTAAACTCGGAGATGGTGCTGCTGCTGATGACGGTATCTACATACTTGTTAAAGAGGTAGTCGATAATTGTATTGATGAGTTTGTCATGGGGAATGGTAAACGTGTCGATATAAAAGTGAAAGATGGAAAAGTATCGGTTCGAGATTACGGACGTGGAATTCCGCTTGGAAAAGTTATCGATTGTGTTTCTCAAATTAATACTGGAGGTAAATACGATTCGAAGGCCTTTAAGAAATCTGTTGGATTGAATGGGGTAGGTACAAAAGCTGTCAATGCTTTATCGAGCCATTTCATGGTCTATTCAGTTCGTGAAGGAGAAAAGAAACAAGCGTCATTTGTCCGTGGTGAATTGGTAGAAGATGCTGCGGTAGTGAAAACGGATGAGCCAAATGGAACGTACGTAGAATTTATTGCGGATGAAACAATCTTCAAAAAGTACGCATTCAAAACGGCTTATTTAGACAAAATGATGTGGAATTATTGCTACCTCAACAGAGGATTGGCAATGTATTTCAATGGAGAAAAATTTCAATCGAAAGATGGTTTAAAGGATTTGTTGGAGAACAACATGGATGGCGATCCATTGTATCCTATTATTCATATTGAAGACGAAGATATTGAAGTAGCTTTTACGCATGGTAAGACATATGGAGAAGATTACTATTCGTTCGTTAATGGTCAACATACCACACAGGGTGGTACACATCAAAGTGCTTTTAGAGAATCAGTTGCGAAAGTTATTCGCGATTTCTACAATAAGAATTATGAAGCTTCAGATATTCGTCAATCAATCGTTGCTGCAATTGCCGTAAAGGTAATTGAGCCAGTATTTGAATCTCAAACTAAAACAAAATTAGGATCACAAGAAATCGAGCCAGGTGGTAAATCCATGAGAGCATTCATTAACGATTTCTTGAAGGATAAGTTGGATAACTACTTGCACCGCAATCCAGAAGTTGCTGAATTAATCGAACGAAAAATTAAGCAATCAGAACGCGAGCGCAAGGAGTTGTCAGGAATTCGTAAAATCGCGCGTGATAGAGCGAAAAAAGCGAATCTTCACAATAAAAAATTGCGTGATTGTCGTATCCATTTAACGGATTTAAAAGATGAGCGTCGCGAACAAACAACCATGTTTATCACCGAGGGTGACTCTGCGAGTGGATCGATTACGAAATCAAGAGATGTAAATACTCAAGCGGTTTTCTCCTTGAGAGGTAAGCCCTTGAATTGTTATGGCTTGACGAAAAAAGTGGTGTATGAGAATGAAGAATTCAACTTGATTCAAGCTGCCTTGGACATTGAAGACGACATGGACAATTTGCGTTACAATAACATCGTTGTTGCAACCGATGCCGATGTCGATGGAATGCACATCCGAATGTTGTTGTTGACATTTTTCTTGCAGTTTTTTCCTGATTTGATCAAGCGAAATCACGTGTATGTATTGCAAACGCCGTTATTCCGTGTTCGAAACAAGAAAAAAACGATTTACTGTTACTCGGAAGACGAGCGAAGATCAGCGATAGAAGAGTTGGGTAAGAATCCAGAGATCACGCGATTCAAAGGTTTGGGTGAGATTTCACCAGATGAGTTCAAACACTTTATCGGTGCAGATATTCGATTAGAGCCTGTAATACTTTCAAAAGATGCTTCGATTGATTCAATTCTTTCTTATTTCATGGGTAAGAATACCCCTGAACGTCAAGATTTCATTATTGAAAATTTGCGAGTTGAAAAAGATTTGGCAGTTGAATTAGAGGAAGATAAAGGAATTGCAAAGGAAGATTCAGATAATTTAGAAATTGCTTCATAAGTATGGCTGAAGACGACGTAGAAGACCAGAACTTAAACGAAGGAGAAGATAAAAATCCTTTCGAAAGTAAATCTGTTGATGATAAAATTGTTCCCGTAGGTGGATTGTATGAAAGTTGGTTTTTGGATTATGCGAGTTACGTAATCCTTGAAAGAGCTGTTCCTTCGTTGCATGATGGATTGAAACCAGTGCAACGTAGAATATTACATTCTATGAAGGAAATGGATGATGGACGCTACAACAAGGTGGCGAATATCATTGGAAATACGATGAAATATCACCCTCACGGTGATGCTTCAATTGGTGATGCATTGGTGCAATTGGGTCAAAAAGATTTATTGATTGATTGCCAAGGAAACTGGGGAAATACATTGACGGGAGATGGGGCTGCCGCTGCTCGTTACATTGAAGCACGTTTGTCAAAATTTGCATCCCATGTTGTGTTTAACCCCAAAACAACGAATTGGTTATCAAGTTACGATGGACGAAATAAAGAACCAGAACAACTTCCTGTAAAGTTTCCGTTGCTATTGGCGCAGGGAGCAGAAGGGATTGCGGTTGGATTGGCCTGTAAGTTTTTACCACACAACTTTATTGAACTTATCGATCAATCCATAAACCATTTACGTGGAAAGCGCGTGGAGATTTTTCCTGACTTCCCACATGGAGGAATGGCAGATTTCACGAACTACAACGATGGTTTACGTGGAGGTAAAGTACGTGTCCGTGCAAAAATTAAAAAGCTTGACAATAAAACCTTGGTTGTACATGAATTACCTTTTGGTACTACAACCGGTTCATTGATCGAATCTGTAATCAAAGCGAACGACAAAGGGAAAATTAAAATCAAGAAAATTGAAGATAATACCTCTTCTGAAGCTGAAGTAATCATTCACCTTGCACCTGGAGTTTCTCCAGATAAGACCTTGGATGCGCTTTATGCTTTTACAGATTGTGAGGTTTCAATATCACCCAATTCTTCGATAATTGATCGTGATACTCCGCGTTTTATGGGAGTGAGCGAGATTTTGAAAGTGAATACCGATAACACGGTTCGTTTACTGAAATTGGAGTTGGAAATACGCTTAGATGAACTAGAAAGACAATGGCATTTCTCTACGTTGGAGAAAATCTTCATTCAAGAAGAAATGTATATTGACTTCAAACATTATAGCGATAGAGAAGCACTTTACGAATATTTATACAAGCGTTTCGATAAATTCAAGAAGCAATTAATTCGTGAAATTACGGATGAGGATTTGGCGAAATTGACGCAAATCCCAATGATTCGTATCACTCGTTTCGATTCAAGTAAGGCAGATGATGTTTTATTGAAAATTGAAGAGGAAATGCTAGCTGTGAAAGAAAAGCTGGCGAATCTGATTGAATACGCAATCGACTATTACAAGGACTTGAAAAAACGCTTTGGTGAAGGAAAAGAGCGTAAAACAGAGATCAAGGTATTTGATAATATTAGTGCAACCAAAGTAATTATCGCCAACCGTAAGTTGTATGTTGATTATGAGGAAGGATTTATTGGTTATGGTCTGAAAAAGAACGAACCAGTGAATGATTGTTCAGATATTGACGATATCATAATTTTCTTCGCTACAGGAAAAATGATGGTGACGAAAGTGGCGGATAAGAAGTTCGTTGGAAAAGGAATTGTCCATGCTGATGTTTGGAAGAAAGGCGATAAGCGCACTATTTATCACTTGGTTTACCAAGATGGATTAGGTGGTCCAGCAATGATGAAACGTTTTTACGTGAATTCAATCACACGAGATACTGAATACGATTTAACACGTGGAACGAAAGGTTCTAAGATGTTATATTTCTCGATCCATCCAAATGGAGAACGGGAAGTGGTAACGGTATTCTTGCGTCCACGTCCACATTTGAAACGTTTGCGTTTTGATGTTGACATGGGAATGCTGTTGATCAAAGGACGTCAATCTGGTGGAAATCGTGTAACCAAAGAAATCATCCAGAAAATTGTACAAAAAGAAGTTGGAGGATCAACCCTTGCAGCTCGTAAGATTTGGTATGACGACGTTGTTGGTAGACTGAATGACGAGGAAAGAGGAACATTCTTAGGATCGTTCAAAGGTGAAGACAAAATCTTAACGCTTTACAAATCGGGTGAATACCGTTTGAGTAGTTTCGATTTATCGAATCACTTTGATGAGGATATGATTCACATTGAAAAATGGCATCCTGAGCGTGCAATTTCGGCGGTTTATTATGATGGCGAGAAAGAATTACATTATGTAAAGCGATTTACATGTGAAGTAACTACTGATAAAAAAGTTTCGTTTATCAGCGAAGGTGAAGGTTCGTATTTAGATGTTGTAACAACTGTGTATCGTCCAGTTATTAAGATCATTTACAATAAGCTTCTAAAAGAAACGAAGAACTTGCCTGATAATGATGTAAATATTGCTGATTTTATTGATGTGAAAGGTTTGAAAGCGCAAGGGAATCAGTTGACTAAATTAAAAGTGAAAGAAATTGTTGTTATTCCTGGATCAGAGGAAGAAACCAATTGGCCAGAGGAACGAGTAAAAGAATCAACTTCGGATGAATCTTTTGACGATGACGATGATGAAAATGATGAAGTTTCTGATGGAACAACTGTGGAGTGGGATTTAACCAAAGGTGACGATGACGACGAGGATGAGGAACAAATGAAGTTATTTTAAATAAGTGTAAATCTGGAAAAATGAAAAACTATCTAAACACCATTATCATCGCGATAGCTGTAATTGTTGCAGGATATCTTTTGGCAAATGGTTATCAGAACCGTGCGAAGAGCGGTCATGCAATTAGTGTGACGGGAATGGGTGAACAAAATTTCACCAGTGATTTAATTGTTTGGAGAGGTAGTTTTGCTCGAAAGGATATGGACTTAAAATCGACGTATGCTGCAATAAACAAAGATCAACGTGTTATTCGTGAATACTTGAATTCCAAAGGAATTAAAGATGATGAAATTGTTTTCGAGGCAGTAAATATCCAGAAAGATTTTTTCTATGATTACGATGAAAATGGGCAATTGAGAAATACCATTTTCAATGGTTATAATTTAACGCAAAACATCAAAGTTCAATCCAAGAATGTTGACTTGGTGGAGGGTATTTCGCGTCAAGTGACTGACTTGATTGATGCAGGGGTAGAGTTGAATTCGTATTCGCCAGAATATTATTATACCAAGCTGGCTGAGTTGAAAATTAAAATGATTGAAGCTGCAACAAAAGATGCAAGCAATCGTGCTGAGAAGATTGCTATCAACGCCGGTGGTAAGTTGGGTGGATTGAAAAATGCTGAAATGGGAGTTTTCCAAATCTCAGCAGAAAATTCTTCAGAGGACTACTCTTGGGGTGGCAACTTCAATACCTCATCAAAGAAAAAGACAGCAAATATCACTGTTCGTTTGCGTTACGATATTGACTGATAAAGAGTTGATTAATCTACAGGTTCAAAGGTGTAAACTGCTCCTTGATTCTGATACTGAATGATGAGTGACTTTCTCTTTAATTCTAGAATGTCATATTTTTCAAAGTTTGCCCCATTATCATAGTTGATATTTAAGGTTTTACCTCTATCGGTGATGTGCGTTTCTATTGGGAGTAAGATTTGAGTCACTGAATTATCCGCATTGAGCGTTTTCTCTCGATAAAGTCCGTAACAGTTGTCTGTCCCATTTTCACATTCTCCAAATTCAAGTACAACTGTTAGTCCCGAAATATTGACAGTTTGACCTGCATTTTCCTTTTTGATTAATATCCAAGAACCTTCAATTTTTTTCGAGTAACGCTTGTTTTTCGTGCAACTTGAAAGCGTAACAAAAAGCAGAGAGGACAGGAGCACCATTGATATGATTGTTTTATTCCACATAAACTTTGATGAATTTGAATTCTTCATTTCCAATTTTTAATTTCATGTATTGTTCAGGGGCCTCTTCGGGTTCGTCGTAAGAAAAAATTCCAGGAATAGTTTCCATTGCTAAAATTTCAAATTCTTCGACCCATTTTGTAGAATACCTTATTTTTAATTTTTTGGCTTCCTTTAAATAGTAGTAAGAAAAATAACTATACTTCAAGAATCCAGATGCAGCATCTCCGTCAGAGAAGCAATCACCTTGACCGTCGATCTTAAAAACTAATTGAGTTTTTTTTAAAGTGAGATCTTGCGAAGTCCCATCAATAGTGTGTTCCGATAAATTCCAGGTACCGATCAATCTGTTTTTTATTTGAAACTTCTTTGATTTATTACAGCCTGTCAAAGCAATAAAAAGGAGCGAGACGATTATTATATTTCTCATAGTTGGTAATTTATTCTTTGATTCGTTCAAATGTGAAAGTGGAGGTAATTCCATCAGCGTTTTTCCCTTCCATAATGAATTTCTTTTTTGTCAACTTTTTAATTGAAGGGTCCGATAACTCAAATGCTGTGTTATTTAATGCTGAAGTATAGCCAGGTGAATTGTATTCGAGCATCAAAAGTAAATCGTCTCCTTTATTGATTGCACTGTAAAAGAATTGAAGTTCGTATGAAAAATCGGTGTATTTGAACAACATGCTTCCATGATGTAATCCGTTTACAACTGAATAATCCTCCGCGTTATCATAGAAAGTGATAATTTGTTCTCGGTCACTTATATCGTTTTCACTTTCACCATATTCTGATTTAATCAGCTTCCAACTACCTTCTAGTTTGTTTTCTGTTCGATTAATTTTCCTTTTCTCACAAGCGAGTAATGCCAAAGAAAGCACCAGGAATATTGCAATATTTTTCATCTTAAGCGGCTGTTTTATAGTGTGCATGACCATTCGTAATCGTTATTTTACTTCCATCGGAACTAATTAATTCCATTTCAAATTCCATCAAAATATATCCTTCAGTAACAACCATGCTAACACCATTAAAATATTGACTCCAAGGTTTTTCACCGCGAACGACTTCAAAACCTTTATTGTTTTGTTCACGGTAGATTTTTCCATTTTGATCAATTGCTGTCACTTTAATTTCAGTAAATCCCAATCCATCGACCAGGTCAAATTTCCCAACAGGACCGTTGTAGGCTAATTTATTCGAATGATGTGTAAAATCAAAAGTCAAACTTGCCAGAGGATTCCTACTATCGGGTGTGAATTCTGACTTCAACTGAAGAATTCCTGTTTTGGAGGCTTGGTCAGATTGACAAGTGAAGGTCTGACTTTCAAAAGATCCACTGGGTAATCCATCCAGATCGAATATAATGAAGTGATTCAATGGTATCGCATTTCCTCCGAAGGAATTGATTTGTATATTGAAGTTAGATAAAACGGTAGAACCAAGTATTATCTCATCGATGGAACCTACAATTTTGCGATTGGTAGCACCCGTTTTAACTTGGATTTGATCAAATTGAATTGGGACATTTACTTCAGGAACAGTAACACCTTGAACAAAGTGAAAAGCTGGGACATAGCTTGAAAAATCTAATTCACTAAAGGAATCAGGGTCTCCGGACCCAATTTTACCAGCATAGTAACGAATATTCAAATTGTGCGTGTTAGCTGTATTGAATTCATCATATTCGCCATTGAAAACAATGACCATTGCTCGGTAATCCTCCTGCAGTAATCCATTCCATGCATAAATACGAGTTTGCATGACTGGTCCAGCTGGTGCTGTCTGAACAGATGTTACGTTCAACGTAATATCCTTGGAAATTCCTGCCACGCTTGCTCCTGAAGGATCACTCGTTGTTGAAGTGAAAGTTATGGTTCCGAATTTAACTTCCTCTTTTATTGGTGGCATTTTGTCTTTTTTACATGAAAGAAGCAAAAGGCCGAAGGTGAGTGTGAAAAGTAAGTTTTTCATCTTAAAAACGATATGAAATCCCTGCACTAGCAACATTGTTCCAATAAGAACTGAGTTCTACTGTAGCACCAAAATGCTCTGTAAAAAAATAGCGATAACCAACAAAGAATGGCAAGCCCAACTTGGCACCAGCATTACCGTTTACGATCTGTTTATAAGTCCTGTCTGGTTTTGCTGACCAAAGACATACGTAGAGGCCAGCACCAATATACAAGTGACTTCGAAACGATTTTTTATATAACAAGTTTAAAGCAAAACGTGATCCCCAAGTAATTCCAGTAATATTTTGATCAGTTAAACCTTCCTCGGCGTAAAAATTACTGTTAGTCTTATGGACTACTTTTACTTTGTTATAGGAGATAAATCCATTTACAGAAAGTCTACCAACTGCACGATAATCCCAATTTAATGTTAGTCCTGGACTGCTGTTAGTACTTGTGATTTCACCCGAATAGTCATATGTGTCTTCGAGGTAGGCAAGTGCAATTCCTGTGGTGAAATTGAGTCCTGATTGCAACGAGACAATATGTTCAAAATCTTCTCCTGTTTTCTCTGGTTTTTCTTGGCTGAAGATTGTTATACCAAGCTGACTGAATAATAAAAGTGTTAAAATTTTGTGCATAGCGATTTATTTATTGTACAAAGGAAGCGAGATCCCTTTTTAAATAAATCAGCCGATTTTGGTATTTCGACTACGTAAATCTTGGTATTAGATTGGTATTTGTATAAAGGCCGTTGTTCCTTGATTTGGTTTGGTGTCAAATTCAAGATTTCCTTTGATATTTTCAATTCTACTTTGTAAACTATTCAGTCCGATACCGGCATTTACTGTGGCAAACTCGAATCCCTTACCATTATCCTCAAAGATAAAACTGAGTTGATTAGCATTTTTACGAAGGACAACAGAAATCATTGAAGCTTCAGAATGTTTCAATGCATTGTTGATCAATTCTTGGCAAATTCGATAAACACTGACTTCAATCTTTTCAGGTAAACGTTCTTCTAAACCAAAGTGCTCAAATTCAAAGGAAATTCCTCTCTTAGTTAAACTTCTTTCGAACAAATCTTTGAATGACTCAATCAAGCCAAATTTCTTCAAGGTCAACGGCATCATTTCGTAAGAAATATTTCTTAAATCAACAGATATTCGGTCGATTTCATCAGCTAATGTTTGCGTATTAATCTTTTCCGTTGCATTCATGTTGATTTGTAAGGCTGTTAAATCTTGTACAATGCCATCATGTAATTCCTTTGCAATACGAGTACGTTCATTTTCTTGGCCTTCAATCAATGAAGTTAAACGTGCTGTTTGTAATAATTCTTTTGCCCTGTTTTGTTTTTTTAAGTTGCGCGAATAGAGGAGAAGGAGGCCAACAATTGACAAGGAAAGGACGGTTAAGAGAATAAATAGGTATAGGTTTTTTCTTTGATTTTCTATTTGAACTGTGGCTTCTGCTACATTTTTATCTTGTTCAATTTCTTTGGTTTTAAATTTCGTCTCCAGTTCGTTGATTTGTTGTTGACTTTCTGTTTTGTAAAGTTTCTTGTTTAAATCGATGATCTTAGATTTTAATTCATTGGCTTCTTTATATCTTTTAGCATCTGTCAAATTATTGGAATGAAATATTAATGCTGTTAGCAATGACTGTTGGTCCCCATATTTTTCAATCATTTTCAATGCTTCTTCTGTTTTTTTTAAGGCAGCATCCAATTGTCCACTCGTTTTTAAATACTGTGCATGGAAAACCATGTTTGAACAAATCAAATTGGTGTCTTTTAACAAAACGGCTCCTTTGTGAACCTCTTCATAGATTTTGTTTGATTTTTCCGATCGATTTGTAAGATCATACAAGGTGGCTAAAAGTCGATAGCTCAACAGTTTATTGCGCAGGCTGGGGAGACCATTTTGAGTCGACAAATCGATTGATTTAAGCAAATAGTCTTCAGCCTCTTCCATGCGCTTCAAATCAATCAAGGTGCCACCAATGTTATTGTAATTGGTCGCTTCAATTATGTGGTACCCTCCGGCTTTTGCAATTGAAGCACTTTTTTTGAAATTCTGTACAGATTCAGCCAATTTACTATTGTAGACCTGAGAAATAGCCAAAAATTTATAGAAAAATGCCTCTAAAGAATCTTTTTGTATTACTCGTGATTTTTTGATTCCATTGATACAAATGGTCGAAAGAGCTTTAATGTCATTTATTTCAAGTGCGCAAACAGCTAGTTTTTCGAGTAATAGAACATGAGTAGTTTTGTCTAGTCCACCTTTTTTTTGAATTGAATCGAGATAGTCAAATGCTGCTTGACTTGTAGCTAAATCATCTGCTTTTGAAATGGCTTTTAGCTTCTCTTGTTGGGCGTGAATCGGACTGCCTAAAATCAGCAGAAAGAAAATTGACAAACAAAAAAGAAAAAGTGAACGCATATCAATCTGTGATTATTTTTGAGCGAAGCGCCACACTAATTAATTTTGCAATGGAATTAACCTCCAATTTCTCCATGATATTTTTTTTGTGCGTTTCAGTGGTACGAGGACTTAGGAAAAGTTGTTGTGCAATTTCTTTTGGACTAAGTCCGTCACATAATAGTTTTAACACTTCCATTTCTCGAGCAGATAGTTGCGCTGAATTCTTGGTTTCAAACGGCGATACAGTTGAAACACCACTTAAGGTAACCAGTGCCTCTCTTGAATAATAAATATTTCCGTTCATACATGCAGCAATGGCATCTTCAAGCTCCGTCATTGTACAGTTTTTATTTAAATAACCACTTGCACCTTTAGAAATACAATCTTCAATTATTTTCTTTTCATTGACCATTGTAAGCATCAAAACGGGAAGATTTGGAAACTTATTTTTTAAATTGACTAAGGTCGTGACTCCATCCAAAACGGGCATTTCATAATCAAGAAAAACAATATCAGGGCATTTTTCTTGGCAGTAGTCAAAAAGGGTTTTACCGTTTTTGAAAATTTTCACCTCCTTTATGGATTCAATTTTTAAAAGAATAGTTGCCAATCCCATGGCTACTATTTCATGGTCATCAGCTAAATAGGAAGTCAGATG
>Ga0075012_10003210_pt1 | contig 15761 bp, 16 predicted proteins | sample All_14_2_FD_71474 | JGI IMG/M metagenome (GOLD analysis project Ga0075012, IMG submission 71474) | Freshwater microbial communities in response to fracking from Pennsylvania, USA - Allegheny Zone_MetaG_DW_15 | ecosystem: Environmental > Aquatic > Deep subsurface > Groundwater > Drilled... | reverse complement strand
CATTAGCCATAGGGTTGAAGCATGCCTCGGGAAAGTATGCCATCACCATGGATGACGACCTTCAGCACGATATTCATACTGTAGAAGAAATGCTTAAGGCCGCACAAATGGGTGCAGACCTCGTTTATGGAGTCTATGAGGTATATAATGATCATCAAAGCAGGGCTTGGGGATCGAAAATCATCGCCATATTTTTCAAAATAAGGTATCATAAAGCATTGAAGGGTAATCGCGTCAGCAGTTTCAGACTGATTCACGAGGGTATTTATAGAGCATTACTAAAAGAGGATAAACCCTTCGTCTATCTTAGTGCAGAACTACTCCCTCTATCAAGCCAGGTTGCAAACGTCATGGTTGAGCGGAGGGAACGCGTATACGGGAAATCAGGTTATTCACTTTTAAAATGTATCCGAATTGGTTTGAAACTCTTTTTTCATTACGGTATTATAGATGCATTCAACGGTTTACTAAGGAGGAGTTCTTATGAAGCGCATGCTCATGGTAGGCGCAGGAAGCTGTCAGATTAACGCCATAAAAAAACTAAAAGCCACGGGGATTTATGTGGTGGCAGCCGACTATAATCTCATGACTGAAGGAAAGCGATTGGCAGATGCGCATGAAATTGCAGATGCTTTTGATGAAGAAGCCATATATGAATGTGCAGTAAAACACCAGGTAGATGGTATTATGACCACTGGGACTGATCAACCAGTTTTAGTGGTTGCTAGAGTAGCCGAACGGCTGGGACTCCCACATTTTATCGATTCTGACACTGCGCTTCGGGTTACGAATAAAAAAGCGATGAAACATCGTTTTCATCAGTTCAAGATTCCCACTGCACCATTTGCAGTAATCAACCATCAGTTCAGTCCCACGGCATTAATGGGCATAAAACCGCCTTATGTCATCAAACCTCTTGATTCTCAGGGGCAACGCGGTATTTATAAAGTGGACACCATCGACGAGATTAGGCAAAGATTCGATGATGTGCTTATGCATTCCAGAAGTCATGAAATCCTCGTGGAACAGTATTACGAATCGACAGAGGTCACCGTTAGCGGTTGGGTAAGTCGTGGAAGAGCTAGCATACTAACGGTCACAGATCGAATCGCCTTTCCATCGGAAGAGAAAATCGGCGTTTGTTTGGCTCACGAGTATCCATCGCGGCACATGGCAACATATGGTCAGAAAATTGATGATCTAACAGGTCAGATCGTGACACAGTTTGGTATAGAGGAAGGTCCTATTTATTTTCAGTTTCTTATCGGGGATAAGGGGATTTGGGTCAATGAAATTGCCTGTCGTTTAGGGGGAGCTTATGAGGATGTGACAATTCCGCTGGTCACTGGCGTGGATGTACTTGCCCTTAACATCGAAGGTGCATTAGGCATACCGCTGGCTGTCCTTCCTAAAGAAAAACACGCCTTAGTTGGCGCGTTCAATACTCAGCTTTTCTTTTGTAATCCAGGAGAAATCGCTAATATGACACCGATATCGGAGATAAAAGCGCTACCATTCGTGGTTGATGCGGGTTACAATTATCGGATTGGCGACACCATTGGAGCCGTTGAGAATGCTTCGCAGCGTGCGGGATTCTTCATCGTCACTGGAGAATCACCACAGGATTTGCATCATCACGTGGCTCAGGTATATCGTCTACTACGAATAGAAACGCGAGACGGCATTAACCTTGTAAGGCCCTTCGACTATGGTAATACCTTGTAAACGGCTGTTTTCCATGGATAGGTGCCTGAGAATTTGGAAATCCTCATGGCATAAAGTGGATTTTCGAAGGTTTTAACCAGCACACAATGTTCATCTATGAAGCGCTGCATGTCTTCATAATAGTCGATATTGACATAGAGAAAGTCCCATTTTGGTTTGGTTCTATAGAGATAATCCATTTCTTCGTGTATAACCAACGTGTCTATTTTACGGTCTCGCACATAGGTTTCAAAATCCATTCCATTTTCAGTGAGATAACCGAGATTCCGGACATCGTAAAAACGGTATGGATCGAATGCTTCTAAAGTATTAAGATTGCCTAATACGATGGCATCTTTCGAAACGAGCGTCTGAAGTTCATCGATGACATCATCATAATTTTTTACGTAAAAACGCTGTTGCCAGTACGTCGACATATTATTTTGTAGATTAAAACCACTTGCAGTTAGGAGTACGATTAGTAGGCTCATGACGACGAGTGGTTTTTTACATATGAAATTAATCCATTCAATCAACATTAGCATTACAAATGGCATGAAAAACACCACAGCGGTTTGATTGTATCTTCCGATGAAGAGTAGGCCGACCAAAATTGCTAAAACCATTACTGCTGGAAGGAAGATTTCAAATTGATCCGTACGCCTTTTAATGAATCGGTGGAAAATCCAATAAACGAAAAAGAAAGCTAGAAGGATAAAAAGAGCAAGTAAGGGACCTTTGATTTGATAAAGGTCATAAGTTCCTCCGATTTGATGATAGAGTTTCACGAAGTACCAGTAAAATCCACTGAATCGACCAAGTGGTTCCGAATCGACCCCTAATGATTCTCCATAAGCCAAATAGCCACTGATAAAATTTGGATTCATGGAAAGCCCAACCATTACTGTAGTTAAAAGTCCGGCCACGGTCAATCCCCAAAAAGCGAGTAATTGTCGTATAGATGATCGATTCATAAGGATGCCGAAAAACAGAAGGGCTGAGAATGTAGCACCTATGAGAAAGCTGTTTGGGTGTATACCAAATGATAAAACCAGTAGTAGAGAGAGCTTGATCGGAAGATTTTTGGCGTTAGCCATGTAAAGAAAATACCCCACCATCATTATAAGCAGAATGATCGATTCTTGTCTTCCGGTATGTGCTGTGGCAACAAGTTGGATATTAAAAGCCAGTATGGTGAGTGCCAATGGGGCTGTGGCATTCACACCAAAACGTCGATTTAGTATGGGAATCAAACACATTAACATCAGTGTCATACTAATCAAAGAAACGAGTCTCATGGTAAAAATGGTGTCGCCAGTGAGGTTAAATGCGAGTATAAGGAGTCCATTATAAAGCCACCTAAAGGGATGAACGACGCGAGGATAGAGGTCGTAGAAGGGCTCAGTGACATCAAAACGTTGGCTATTCATCATATGAGTGGCAATGCCTTTTAACCAGATTTCATCGGAATGGATCACCGGGAAATCCAGTAGAGTGATTAAATTAATGATAAAAAAAAGCAGTATGACGAAATAGGATAGAAATTGATAGCGTTTCATAGCGTCCTCCAACCAAGGTTAACTTTATCATAAGGCATCGGGCTTGGATTGTCATCTGGGTGGGCATTAGATTTATATATTTAGCATAAGTAAACGCGATAGCTAAATCTTTAACAAGTAAGTTATAATTAAGCCGTGAATTGTTAAAGTAATGACGAATAAATTGTCTAACATTTAACAAAGTACTCCCGAGCAATCTCACAAATTCGTTTAGGAGGTCAACATGACAAAAAGACATTTGAAGCGCGCGCTGATGATGTTATTAGTAGTGGCGATGATGACCACGACAGCATGTGCAGTCGATACGACTTATCCAGGGACGATGAATGTCGTCGAAGCAGATAAAGTCATCGGTGACTTTAATGCTGACCCCAATATCATCGTCATCGATGCACGAGGACGCGAAGCCTACGATAAGGGGCATATGTCAGGGGCTATCTGCATGTCGGTTGAAGATGTCGTCGTTGAAACGACTGTTCCGGGTATGTTGATGCCAAAAGAAGCCTTTGAGAAGTTGATGGCAACCCGTGGCATATCCAATAAAAGCATCGTTTTTATCTATGACGATCAAGAAGGAATCCTTGCCGCGCGTCTTTGGTGGACGATGAAGGTATATGGTCATGAAAATGTTAAAATCGTCAACGGCGGTGCTTCTGCGATAGTAAATTCAGGTGCGACATTAACAGCTGAAGAAACCATTTTACCGGCAGCATCGTATATCGCAACAGAACCGGATCAATCGATGATTGCCACGATGGAAGAAGTTACAGCAGTTGTGAATGACCCCACATCCGAAGTGAAACTATTAGATGTGCGTTCAGCAGCTGAATACGCAGAAGGTTATATTCCAGGCGCGATTCTCTATCCACATACGCAAAACCTTTATAAAGATGGGACCTTTATGTCCAGTAGGGATTTAGGGTTGTTTTATAAGGATGCGGGATTTGAGAAAGACGACGCGATTATTATTTACTGTAAAACATCCGTAAGGGCAACACAAGCTTTTGCATTGTTACAGGAAGCTGGTTTTACGAATTTAAAGGTTTACGATGGCGCTTGGCTTGAGTGGTCATCCATAAATGGTGCGTCAGCACCGACAGAAGAAACAGCCCCAGTTGGGGAATCAGACGGATCCTGATGGATTTTAGTGGAGGAAATTTATGAGCAAGAAGTGGTTAGCATTATTGTTGGCGCTTGTCTTAGTATTCTCGACAACCGCATGTGGTAAAACGGAAGAACCTGCTTCAATGGAAGTTGAAACAACGGCAGGCACTGAAGCGCCGGCAGCATTTGACATGGGCGGTATGGTATCAGGTTATTTTGAAAATATGCCTGAGCACATCTACAAAATAGATCAAAAGGAATTCATCGAAAAAGTTAAAGCAGATGAAGCGATGACGATCATCGACATCAGAAGTGCTGAAGACTATGGAAAAGGTCATGTAAAAGGTGCCGTCAATATGCCTTGGGGACCAGCCATCGCTGAAGGTCTTTCAAGCATACCAGCAGATAAGCCTGTTTTCGTTTACTGTTACACAGGACAGACAGCGGGTCAAGCAGTGGTTACATTAAACCTTGCTGGATTTGACGCAAGAAGCGTCAACCTTGGATGGAATTTAGGTATTTCTAAAGTTGAAGGTGTGGATGCTGTAACAGTAACAGAGGCTGCAACTTTAACTGCGGGTGTGACGACGATCGATGCAAACGTTCAAACTGCAATTACTGATTATTATGCAGGACTTGCTGGTGTTTCTGAAACGAAATACAAGAATTATAAAGTATCAGAAGCTGACTTGAAAGCGATGGTTGATGCAAAGGATGCATCCATCTATATACTCTCTGTCAGAAAAGCAGAAGATTATAATAAAGGTCATATCGAAGGCGCTTCTAATATTCCTTTTGCTAAAGGCATGGCGTCAGCATTTGGCGATCTCCCTAAAGATAAAACCATCGTCGTTTACTGCTATACTGGTCAAACAGCTGGTCAAGTAACGGCTGGACTTAGACTTATGGGCTATGATGCCGTGTCGCTTAATGGCGGTATGGGAACACCGGCTAATGCGCCACAAGGGTGGGCAAATAATGGTTTCCCAGTCGTATCTGATGTGTCTATGAAACTCGATGCGTTATATGCATCGATGCCTGAGCACATGTATAAAATACCAGAAAAAGACTTCGTAGCGAAAGTTGTTGCTGGTGAGGCCATGACGATTCTCGATATTAGAAGTGCTGAGGATTATGGTAAAGGCCATGTAAAAGGCGCAGTGAATGTTCCTTGGGGACCAGCTATTGCAGAGAACTTAGGAAATATTCCAACAGATAAACCGATTTATATATACTGCTACACTGGCCAAACAGCTGGACAAGCTGTGGTGACACTTAACCTTGCGGGTATTGAAGCGAAGAGTGTAAATTTAGGTTGGAACTTGGGCATTTCAAAGGTTGAAGGTGTTGCTGCTGTAACGGTTACTGAAGCATCAGCATTTGAAGGCACTGGTATCGAAATCGCACCAGCGGTTCAAGAAGCAGTGACGGCTTACTATGAAGGTCTCGGTAAAATCGAGGATGCACGTTTCAAAAACTACAAAGTATCTGAAGATGATCTAAAAGCGATGGTCGATGCAAAAGATGCGACGATTCAAATTGTATCCGTCAGAAAAGCGGAAGACTTTGCTAAGGGCCATATTGAAGGTGCAATCAATATCCCGTTTGGAAGCGGGATGCTCGATACTTTCAAAGCACAACTTCCAAAGGATAAGAAAATAGTGGTTTACTGCTATACTGGTCAGACGGCAGGTCAGGCAGTGGCTGCATTAAGACTTTTAGGTTATGATGCAGTTTCGTTAAACGGTGGTATGGGAACACCAGCAAATGCTCCAGCAGGCTGGGCAAACAAAGGTTTCCCTGTTGTTCAATAGTTTTAATTAAGCCATGGGATGCCCATCGTGATATAATTGCGATGTGGCATCTTTCTTTAATTATGTCAAATTGTTTGGAGTGGCCGATGATTCCTTTTAATAAACCCTATGCACCAGAACACATTTCGATGTCTGTCGCTAAAAAAATATTGAAAGCGCCTTTAGGTGATGAGACACAACATCATCTTACGGTTGACGCATTAAGAGTAAACCATGGCATTCTATCGGATCGGCAGGTGGTATTTACACAGTCGGCAACTCAAGCGCTTGAGATTATGGCACTTTGTATGGATTTGAATGCGCATGATGAAATCATCATGCCATCGTTTACTTATGCCGCGACAGCCAATGCATTTGCACGTACAGGTGCTAGGATTGTCTTCGCTGACATTGATCCATACACCCTAAATATAAGTTCGGAAACGGTTGCGCCGCTTATAACCAAGCATACCCGTGCGATTATTCCCATTCATTATGGGGGGATTTCGGCTGACTTGGACGGATTAATAAAATTGATCAAAGGGAGTGAAATCAGATTGCTTGAAGATGCCGCACATGGTATCGGAGCTAATTATAAAGGGAAAGCACTGGGAACGATCGGGAGTATGGGATGTTTAAGCTTTCACCATACAAAAAATATCACTGCAGGTGGTTCAGGTGGTGCGTTGATATATGATTCATTTTGGCATGAACAGGTACAAGCGTGTCTGTATCAAGGCACGAATCGCTCGGCATTCCTAGATGGAAAAGTACCTGTGTATCATTGGGAACAATTAGGTGGCGAATTTTTAATGACGTACTATCATCAGCTTTTTTTAGAAAAGGCGTTACCTGATCTTGATTGGGTTACCAACCGCCGTCTTAAAATATCAAATGACTTTTTCAATTTCCTGACGTCAGATTACAATTTTGATGAACACATCACGTTTCAAAAAACTATCGAAGGCGCGAACGGGAATGGGCATATTTTTCCTATCATCTTAAGAGATGAAACGCTTAAACGAGACCTGATGACTTATTTAAAAGCAAACGGCATTCATGCCTTCACGCATTATGAACCGCTTCATATGTCCAGGGCAGGGCGCAAATATGGCGACACACGCGTCTCTTTAGAAAGTACAGAGCGAATCGCTTCTAGATTACTTAGGTTGCCACTTTATGCGACGCTGACAGATTCTGAGGTTGAAAAGATTCTCGAGCACTTGAAGTTGTTTTTGAAAGGTAGATGCTAGATGAAGAGGATACTCGTAACGGGTGGTGCAGGTTTTATTGGAAGTCACTTCGTGAAAAAGCTGTGCACATATTCGTCCGATTTTGAACAAGCAGGAACACAAATAGTGGTCTATGATAAGCTTACTTATGCAGGAGATTTAAAGCGTTTAGAGGGGATACCTCACATTTTTGTTCATGGAGATATCTGTGATGGCGAATGTTTGAATGCTGTTTTAAGGAAATATGGAATTACTCATGTCGTTCATTTTGCTGCAGAGAGTCATGTGGATAGGAGTATAGCTGACCAAGCGCCATTCATGAGGACAAACGTACTTGGCACTGAGGTTTTGATTGAGACCGTCGACCGATTTTGGCGGGAAACGGGTGGCTATGAACATCGGCAGTTCATCCATATCTCCACAGACGAAGTGTATGGGTCGATCCTTCAAAGTGAGAAACCCGCCTCAGAAACGACCCCCTTGAATCCTATGAATCCCTACGCCGTCAGCAAAGCTAAGGCGGATGCTTTAGTCCAACATAAGATAAAAAGAGATTACTTTCCCGCCTTAATTCTTAGAAGCAGCAATAACTATGGTCTTAATCAAAATGCAGAAAAATTCATCCCTCGAATCATCAATTGCCTGGTGAACAATCACCCCATACCTGTTTATGGTAAAGGAGCGCAGATGAGGTGTTGGCTTTCAGTAGAGGATTATGCAGAAATTATATGCGAACTGATCCGATTAGAGTTAATTGGTGAAATCTTCAATGTCGTGGGGGAGGAGACGTACTCAAACATTGATATGGTCATGAAAATCATAGAGATATTTGGTCAATCTGTCTCAAGACCTACAGAAAGACAACCCGAAATTACATTTGTCCCAGACAGGGCCCAGCATGATTTTTACTATCATGTTGATGGAAGCAAGCTTAAATGTCTCATCGGTGAACGGTACTTTAAAAGACGACTAGAAAACTATTTTATGGAACTTTTTCATACGGCTTCCGTCTAATCACTATCCATATAAATCATGGTTGAGACATTTCCAAAGATAAATGAAATGAGGATGAGCTTATGAAAAAGACAATAATTAAAGGGATGACAGCACTACTGTTAATGAGTGCAGTTGCGATACCAGGCTATGCAGGCGTTAGCTTTAATGATTTAGGCAGTATTAAGGAAGCGTCAGCCATCATCGCATTAAGTGAAAAAAATATCGTAAAAGGAACGGGGAATAATCGTTTTGAACCACTAAGGGCCATGACCTACGCCGAAAGCGTCCAGCTTCTGGTAAACACCTTTGGGCTAAATATTGATCATATAAGGTTTATAAAAGAACCGAAGGCATCTGATTATTTTAAGTTTGCAAATGACGACGCCTGGTATGCAGGCGCACTGATCATCGCACCACTTAATGGTGCCGAGCTATCATCTGACATGATTCCAGATATAAAGATTACGAGAGAAGCCTTTATCGATTTATTTGTCAGTCTTCTAGAGCTAAAGGAAGACTTACCCCTAATCAAGATCGCAGCGGCTGACATCGCCGATCGTGAGTTGATCAATCCAGAATATAATGGTGTCGTGGACCGTGCATTATATTACGGCATCGTCTCTTTAGATGAGAAGGGTAACTTTAGACCTACAGATGCCATTACCAGAGCTGAGGCAGCGGAATGGATTAATAATTTATTAGCATTTCAAGAGGGAATCCAATAGGATCCCTCTTTTCTTTTCGGGAACCCCTTGACAAATCGACTGATAATCATTATCATTTATTTGTACCTATTGAAAAATATTCTCAATTACAAGGAGGCCATTCATTGAACCTAGATCAGCTTTTGGCATTTCATTGCGCACCGGCACTTACACGTATGAAACCCGCTAACCTAATTGCTCATGATCGTATCAAGCAGGATGAGATCATCAACCGCTATAATGAAACGCAGAAGCATTTGAATACGAAAGGGATTCAAATGGAGCGTTTATGGACGTGCCCTAAACGTGAGCTGACTTTAGTCTATGATCGAATGATGCTGGAAAAGCATCTGAGTTCTCCAGAGGTATGGGGATATTTGATGGTACAGGGTTATCCGATGTACAGTGGATTTGAGTCGATTATCAGTCATTTAAAAGTTCGAATGATTGAATCGGGCGGTTTTCCACACGAGATTGGCGTATTTTTAGGTTACCCATTAGTGGACGTCTTAGGCTTCATTAGAAATAATGGACAGAACTGCAAGCTATGTGGGTACTGGAAAGTCTATGGCGATCCCGTGGAAGCGCAGGACCAGTTCGAAGCCTTTACGAAGGTGAGAACCATCCTTTGCGATAAAGTAAAGCAGGGCTGTAACATCATAGAAGCTTTAGAGGGCGCCGATTTAGTCGCTTAATGAGAAGATGCTTTTCAAAGTGTCTTTGTCAGAATGTGTTAAATACTAGACAATGAATGAGGGAGGATAAAATGCATCAAGTAGCAGTGATTTTTTGGAGTGGGACAGGCAACACTGAAGCGATGGCTAAGGCTATTACAGAGGGCGTTAATAAAGCAGGTGGCGAAGCCCAACTTTTCAACGTGGCTGATATCCACGTCGATCGTGCGGCAAGTTATGATTACTTGATTTTAGGATGTCCATCCATGGGCGGTGAAGTTCTAGAAGAATATGAGTTTGAACCTTTTTATACTGCTCTAGAAGAAAAAATAAACGGAAAAAAATCGCACTCTTCGGTTCCTATGGCTGGGGAGATGGCGAGTGGATGCGCGATTGGCAAACGCGCGTCGAGAACCATGGGGGAAACCTTTTTGAAGAAGGTCTTATTATCAACGACATGCCAGATACGGCTGGCCTAGCCTTATGTGAGGCGTTTGGCACGCGCTTTGTGAATTCTCTCTAAGGAAATTCTAATGTAAATTCTAATGGAATTCAAAGAACAGCGCTTTATAATGGGATTAATCCTTTGTTGGTAAATGGGGGCAAATCATGAATATTATGAAGCGCATGAAGCATCCCGCCTGGGGCATGTTGGCGATAGCGATCGTCACCATCCTATTTGGAATAGGATGGAGTATCAATGCAGTTTATATGATGTTGCGATATAAGGTTCTTGGACCTATGGGCCTATTATTTCCGGCTGTAGGCATCATTTTTATCGTCGTCGGCATCGTTCATGGCTATCATGCCTTATACCAAGAAAAAAAATAACAGGTCTCTGAAACCCTTAAGGTAGCAGAGACCTGTTTCTTTTATTCCACTTTAAAACGCAGGGACTACGGCACCCTTATAGGTGTCTTCGATAAACGCTTTTACCGCATCGGATTGGAGCGCTTTTAGAAGGGCTTTAACGGATTCGTTCTCAAGGTTTTCCGGCAATACGGTGAGAATATTCGCATATGGCGATTCTGCGCCTTCTAATAACACGGCATCGGCCGTTGGATTTAAGCCAGCTTCAAGTGCATAGTTCGTATTGATGACAGCGCCATCCACATCATCGAGTGTTCTTGGAAGCTGTGCGGCGTCGATGGGTTTGAACACGAGCTCAAGTGAGTTTTCTACGATGTCCGCTTCCGTGGCTTCAAGCGTAGCATCTGCTTTAAGCTTGATCAGTCCCTCTGCTTGAAGTAATAAGAGTGCGCGGCCCTCGTTAGTTGGATCGTTAGGAATGGCGATGACTGCTCCAGCAGGGATTTCAGACACTGATTTAAATGTCTTTGAATAAAGTCCGAGTGGTTCAACGTGGACTGCGCCTGCACTAACGAGCTCAAGGCTGTGCTCTGCTGCGAAGGACTCCATGTACGGCACATGCTGGAAGAAGTTCACATCGATTTCGCCATCGGCGAGGGCGAGGTTAGGCGTAACATAATCGGTAAATTCAACGATTTCCAGAGTGATGCCTTCTTCTTCGAGAACTGGCTTGATGAAGTTTAAAAGTTCAGCGTGAGGCACTGGCGTCGCGCCAACTTTTAGCGTCTTTGTATCTTTTGATTCAGTGGAACATCCCACAAGCGTTAATAATAATAAGCTCAGAGCAAGTCCGAGAGATAAGATTCTTTTAGTCATAATGAAACTCCTTTGCGCTTCTAGCGTCTTCTATTTTTTAGGATTTGTGATGCGATGAGATTACCGCTGGCCTGTATTAGCTGAACCAGTACGATCAGTAACACGATGGTCGCGAACATGATTTCGGTATTAAAACGGTGATAGCCATAGCGTATGGCGAGATCGCCGATGCCGCCACCGCCGATGGTGCCTGCCATGGCAGAATAGCCCAGTAGATTGATGATGGTAATCGTCGTGCCCAGCACGAGTGATGGCAACGCTTCAGGAATAAGAACCTGACGAATGATGGCCGAAGGCCTCGCACCCATAGCGGTAGCGGCTTCGATTACACCGCCATCCACTTCATGGATGGCCGATTCCACCACTCTGGCATAAAACGGAATCGCTGCGATGACGAGAGGAACGATGGCAGCGTTCGTGCCGATGGAGGACCCCACGATCAAGCGTGTAAAGGGAATGACGAAAATCATAAGGATAATGAACGGCAGTGAGCGGGCCATGTTCACCACATAGGAAAGCACGGCGTTTAGCTTAGGTCTTTCTAGGAGGTGACCTTTAGTGGTGATGACGAGGACGATTCCCAGTGGCAGACCGAAAAGTAACGTAAATACAGTGGCGATGCTGACCATATACAGGGTTTCAAGCGTGGCAGGAAGTAGTAAGTGCATCATGCGATCACCTCCGTTTGAACATGTTGGATTTCAAGTGCTGCGATGACCGATTTCAAGGTGGCTTCTGAGGTATCGATTTCCACCAGTAGCCTCCCGAGCGGTTCATTTTGGATGGTTTCTATGGTACCAGCGAGTATATTGATGTCGATGTCGTGCTTTCGAATGATTTGAGATAAAATCGGCATCTTTGCACTGCCTTTAGAAAAGGTGAGGTTTAACCAATGCCCGGCGCCAGAGGGTCTGCTCGGCAACGAGGTGGTATCGATAAAATGCTTGGTTTCCACGCTCGCAGGATTTGAGAATACCTGTAAGGTTTCGCCGCTTTCCACGACTTTCCCCGACTCTAGAATCGCCACCTTGTTGCATAGACTTTTGATGACCTCCATCTCATGTGTGATGACCACGAGGGTGACACCGAGTTCCTCGTTAATGCGTTTAAGCAGATCGAGGATCTGTTTGGTGGTTTTAGGATCTAGCGCTGAAGTGGCTTCGTCGCATAGTAGGATTTTAGGGTGGTTTGCCAATGCCCTCGCAATACCGACACGTTGTTTTTGGCCGCCGCTGAGGTTAATGGGATAGACATTTGCCTTATCTGTGAGCTCTACTTTTTCTAAAAGCTCATTGACCCTTGCTCTGATTTGAGCCTCGGGCAACTTTTGTAGCCTGAGCGGGAAGGCGATGTTTTCATAGATGGTTTTGCTACTGAGTAGATTAAAGTTTTGGAAGATCATCCCGATGCCTTGTCTAGCTTGGCGCAATACCGCGCCTTCCAGCCTCAGGATGTCGGTGCCATCTATTTGAAGGTCTCCAGAAGTCGGTTCTTCGAGACGGTTTATGCACCTGACCAGTGAGGATTTCCCTGCACCGCTCAGACCGATGATGCCGTAGCGATCGCCAGCTTCGATCTCTAGACTGACGCCATCTAGCGCTTTGACCGTTTGACCACCCTTTTGATAGACTTTTGTGAGGTTTTGAATCGATATCATAAAAAAATCTCCTTCTGCGAACACGCGAAAGGAGACGAAAAAACACGCAACCTCTCACATCTTCCAGTTAATCTGACGGAATTAGCACCGTGCTGCTTTATGCAACGGGTTGCTGGGTTTCATCGGGCCGTTCCCTCCACCTCTCTGGATATGAGCTCATATTAAATTTGACCGTTTGTGATCAGCAAACGGTGCCTTCACTAATTTCAAATAAAAAACCTTCTTTCCACACAGAAAAGAAGGTTATACACGAAAGTGACATTCTCATCTGTGGATTGCTCCCAGGAATTAGCACCATGTCACTTGCGTAACTGGTTGCTGGGCATCATAGGGCCAGTCCCTCCGCCACTCTGGATAAGAGTTTTTATGAAATTGCGTTGACTATGAAATGGATTATACGAAAAAAGAGGGAGTTCTGTCAACACTATTAAGTTTTCTTAATATTTGATGAGAATTACACAGACATGTTTGAAGGCCATCTGCTGTGATATAATTTATCCAGGAGGGATACGATGAAACGACGACTATATGGGCTTACGATATGGATCATAGTTGCGCTCAGCCTCCTCAGTGGCTGTGCGGCGCCGCTTGATTCTAGCGAAATGTCGCTGACCACCGAGGGCATTGAAACCATAATCGAAATAGAAACCGAATCAACATCAGAATCCGAATCAACATCAACATCAACATCAGAATCCGAATCAACATCAGGACCTGAATTAACATCTGAACCTGTATCAACATCAGAATCTGAATCTCAGATCGACAAAAATGGATTTTACTATAGCGCAGAGGACGTGGCAGCTTACTTAAGAACCTTTGGTGAACTCCCACCAAACTATATCACCAAAGAGGAAGCGGCTGAACTAGGCTGGGACAGCTCAAAGGGCAACCTATGGGAAGTGGCAGAGGGTTATGTCATCGGTGGCAACCGGTTTGGTAACCGCGAAGGCCTTCTACCTGAGGCTAAGGGCAGAAAATGGTTCGAGTGCGATGTGGATTATGAGGGCGGTTTTCGCGATAAAAGACGACTCGTCTATTCAAACGATGGCCTCATCTACTTCACGGATGACCACTACAAATCCTTTGAGGATTGGTCGGAAACTAAATAACGAACAATTTGGGACTAATGAGGGAGGAGAAAATATGGTAACAGTGATTTTAGACGGCAGAGAAATGGGTGACCAACAGGCGGCACATCAATACTTGAAACGCGCACTAAACCTTTCGGCGCACTATGGTGAAAACCTGGATGCGCTGTGGGATGAGCTATCCACGCTTCACCACCCGCTGAGCATACGGTTTACAAATGTGGACGACATGCTTATGAGCTTAGGGGAATACGGTAAAAAACTATTAGAGCTTTTCAAGGAAATCCCTATGTATAATAAAGCGGTCGCCGTTCATTTTGACGATGAAATCTAAGCGTTATTTTACTTGAACCGGTGTCGGTAAACTGATAAAATAATGGCATATCGTTCGATAATCATCGAACTATTTTGGAGGCAGGCATGTCGATAAAAACAAAACTGTTTATTTCTAAATCTACAAATCCTTGGTTCAATCTGGCTTATGAAGAGCAATTGGTAAACGAAGTGGCAGAAGATGAAGTTTATTTATATTTATGGCAAAACCAGCACACCGTGGTCATCGGAAAACACCAAAATCCATGGCGTGAAGTCTTGGTCAGTGAGCTTGAAGCAGATGAAGGCAAGCTCGCCAGACGTCTGAGCGGTGGTGGTGCCGTCTATCACGACCTTGGCAACCTCAACTTTACATTCGTGATGAACAAAAGGCATGAGGACCTCCACAGACAGCTTAGAGTGATCGTGGATGGCGTTAAGGCCCTGGGAATCGATGCCGAATTCTCGGGTCGTAACGATATATTAGCCGAAGGCAGAAAGTTCTCTGGAAACGCGTTTTATCACGGAAAAAACAACTATTATCATCACGGCACGATTTTAGTTGATGTGGACATGAGCAAGCTCGGCAAATACCTTAACGTGTCCATGAAAAAACTGAATGCTAAGGGCGTGGAGTCTGTGAAGTCCCGTGTCATTAACCTGAAAGAACTGAATCCAGAAATCACCATAGGCAGTGTGATGGTAGCGGTGGGCGAAGCGTTCGAGTCAGAGTACGGTAAGGCCATCGAGCTTTACACCATCTCAGAGGACAACGCACCTGAACAGGCGCTAGAGCGCTATCACCACTATGCTTCATGGGACTGGCGATTCGGTAAGACACCGACCTTCGACGTAACCTTCGAAGAAAAGTTCTCCTGGGGTGAGCTCGTCTTCAATGTTAAGCTCAAAGGGGCAATCATCGAAACCTGTGACGTTTATTCGGATGCCATGAACACGGACCTCGTTGAAAACTTGAAAGGGGCCTTCGACGGCGTAAAATTCGACCGCGAAGCACTCATAGAGGCACTGGAAAAACGCAATACCATCGATGCACTAAAAGAAAACATGAATGAAGTGAAGGAATGGGTGGGTACGCTGCCGATATAGTTCAAAGCACGTGTTGTGACATGTAGTAATTTCCCTTTAGACTCCCGCTTTCCGCTTGGGTCATTCGGACGCATCCCGTTAACGACTCGTTCTAACGCGAATATGGCACGTGTTGTGACATATAATATTCCCCTTTAGCCTC
>Ga0075012_10003207_pt1 | contig 15767 bp, 13 predicted proteins | sample All_14_2_FD_71474 | JGI IMG/M metagenome (GOLD analysis project Ga0075012, IMG submission 71474) | Freshwater microbial communities in response to fracking from Pennsylvania, USA - Allegheny Zone_MetaG_DW_15 | ecosystem: Environmental > Aquatic > Deep subsurface > Groundwater > Drilled... | reverse complement strand
GCATGGAAATCGCCATTGTGTCGGTCGTAAGTTTGTGTTTCTTTGCGCCTTGAGCGATTGTGGGTGGTGGACTCGTTACCGCCGGGGTGGCACCCTTCTGTGGGTGTTGCATTCATCTCTTCGTCGTGTCCTGGACTTTGTATAGCCGTGAAGACCTTCAAAAACACATCTGGTTCTTCCACCAAAAAGTCGCTCTCAAGAACAGTGACTAAAAGCTTGAAGAAGGAACTGAGCACTGACATTTCTCGCGGCAAACAAGGTTGGCGCTTTCCGAACCGGTAAAAGTTTCATTCTCGACTTTATGCTCAGGTATCTCAAGTCGAACGAGAATGCCGACGGCAACAGCACGGTTTCCGACGCTTGGCTTGGCGACACCCTCGAGGCGAACGAGAACCAAGATATCCAGAAGGGCTCAGACGCGATGAGCAAGTCAAGGTCAAAAAAGCACAACGAGGGCGGCTTCGGTTGGCGGTCCGGAAAGGAGCGTTGCACCACTGGAATCTGGATGTGAGTAGAGTCCTGTGCTGATGGGTTGGGTCACAGCTTGAACTAACTGATCGTGAATGTCCATCGCAGGTGGTCTGATTGCTTCGTCCGGCAGCTGCCTAATGGCCGCAAGGTCGCTGTGTTGCTGATGGACACACAAGGAATGTTCGACTCAACTTTGAGCCAAATGCTCACCGCGTCCATCTTCGGACTTTCCACGTTGATCTCGTCGTATCAGATTTACAACGTGGACAAGCACATTCAGGAAGATCACTTGCAGCATCTAGCGCTGTTCACTGAGTACGGTCGTGTCGCATTGGAAGAGAGCCGGGCGGCTGGGGAGACTGGCAGCGCTCGTCCTTTCCAGAGACTGGAGTTTCTGGTTCGAGACTGGCAAAATTTTGAGGACGACACTGCCGCAATCGCAAAGTTGACAAAGGAAATGGACGCTTATCTCGAGGAGGTGCTATCGAAGCGCGAACACTCGGACCTGAAGCAGGTTCGTGACCAGGTGAACAACTGTTTCGAGAACGTTTCGTGTTTCTTGTTGCCCCATCCCGGTCCGGACGTCCCCAAGGTGACTTACGATGGATCCATTGACAAGATTGATCCCCAGTTCCGGCGGTTGCTCACTGAGTACGTGTATCGCGTGTTTACATCTCGCCTCGTGCCCAAGAAGATTCATGGAAGGGTTGTCACTGGACCGGAGCTGTTCAACTTCATCAAGGCGTACTGCCAGCTCTTCCGCGAGGCCAAGATCTTCCCTGCGGCTAAGACTCTGCTCGCGGCTACCTCGGAGGCGAACAATCGATCGGCCCTAGATTACGCTGTCCGTGAGTACCGCGCGTTGATGGACGAGAAGACTAAGAAGTTTATCGAAGAGAACGAGCTGATGGGGTTCCACGAGACGTTCAGGACGGTTGCTCAGACATCGTACAACAAGCGTGCAAACATTGGGCCCAAGGAGTCCATCGCTGAATTCCGCAAGAGGCTGGATGAGGACCTCAAGGACCTTTTGACCGAGTACCAGACTGTGAACCGACTCAGGGATCCGTTTGGCTTCGTCGCCCCCTACGTCGTTCCAATCTTGATTGCTTTGGCCGCGTATGTGATTCGTGTGGTTGTTGACACGCTCTGTTGGACCACTACTTGCATGAAGGGAACCCAGTTCTTGGCCCAGGTGTACTCCATCGTGTTCTTTTTCATGTTGTTCCACTTCTTGTCAATGGGTCACGGAGTCCGTGGCCGCTTGGAAGCCATGTTTGGCATTGTGAAGAACGCCATGTAAGCGACTCATCTCCTCCGTGAGAAGTTCTTGAACCATGTTGATTGACCATTATTGTGTGGAATAAAAGACTCAAGTCGTGATGCGATTGGCAAAAGCTGTGAAAACAAGGACCATATACTATACAATCTAAACCAGTCAGATACCATTCCCAAATGAACGAAGCAGCGGCGCCATCGCGACCGTTCAACGCTCCTCGACCACAACTGAAAAGCACACAGATCCCACTGCCACGGCAACGACGCCAATGAGATTGAGAGTGCTCGGTTTGCGGTCGGCCAAGATCACATTAAACGAGATAACAATCGATAGTCTTCGAACTGCATCCACAACTGCAAACGGGAGCCGGGGAAGCTTGCCATTTGCGGTATATGCAAGCACATTTTCGGTCGAATACAGCACAACGTTCCAGAAGAGTAGATTGAGTGGGGGTAGAAGGTGATCGAGGGAAATGTCCCAACCGCCTGACTCTGCTGCATTCTTGGAGCCATCTGTATATATCTGATTCAGTACGGACCCGAGTGCAATCGTCATCAGTGCAGTGAAACAAGTGCAAAACCCAACCACTGACACTAGGCTCTGCAACTCGAAGGGTTGAAGAAAACGAGGCTTGCTGTCCACAGAGTCAAGCTCCGGGTATGCCTTCTCAAGCATATGCTTGGCTGATAGGTTCACAAAGACTTGGCACACAGAAGATAAGATGCACGCAGCAACGCCAAGGACATCAGCCTCAAGATCGGTCGCCGACGCGGCCGCAAGACCCAACATGACCGGAATCAGGGTCAGATAAGTTGCGAGCGTGTACCGCCGACCAAGGACCAGATGGCAAGCAAGCGCGGTAAAGAGCGGCGAACTGGCCTTGACGGTCTGGAACATGCCGATCGAGGTCCTGGACAGTGCCCACATCATCGAGCCGTTGGCCAGCGCCAGGCCAACTCCCACGGGGGCGGCTTGCTTCAGAGGCTCAAAAAAGCCTTGAAAGTTGCGCCCATTTACCCTCATTGCACTCACGCCCAGCAGACTGGTTCCAGCCAGTTGAGTCGTGGTCGTAGCAAACGCGGTCCATGGGTTATTCGTTGACACTTGCTTCGAGGAGGCGTTGAAGAGGTTCGAGCTGAGCACCCAAAGGAGGATGACGGCAATGACGCCCGTCCGATCACGCAGCTTGCTCTCATCACTAGGATCGCGCACAGGGGTCGCCTCGACGTCCGCACCTGCGATCGGGATCGCACCGGCGCGCCGCATTGTCGGTTGAATTCTCCAAATACTCCGCGATATGGGTGTGCGCTCGAGACCCTTTACTACTCACCTGCATCTGGCACTTGGCTGCAGGTGAGGCCTCTCCAACGCTTCAGTCACCTATTCGTCGTGCTCTTGGGTACAAACTGAAGAAGAATTTGTCGCAGCAAGAAGGAGGAGTTTGCCCAGAATACTTAGTAGAGATGTGGGACAAGCATTCAACGCAAAACAATCTATAGCCTGGTGGCCTTCTAACTAAAATATTTGTTATCTAGGGTCCAGCATTCATCGTGCTGAAAGACCTCTAACGTCCCCAAAAGCTTTTCAAGTACCACTTTCTGTAGGTCGGGTAGGCCTCAATCACAATCCCAATCCCAACAGTGTGCGAAAGTCTAGTAGGATTGTAATCAGAATGGGTATAGGCAGGCACCTTATGATCATTTGATGTCTGCCTTTAGTTCGATGCGAGTTCCAAGCATGCGTGAAGTTTCTTCGAAACAAGATGCGGCGTCGTATTTAATGACGATGGCACATATACAGGATATCAACTACGAGTCAGCCATACTATCTGCCCTATCGCTCACCCATACAACATTGTGAAGAGCTCTCGACCAACTGCCATTTGATGCTGCAAATGGCGGAAAAGCACCAACCCCGGCCGAGTTGTCCGTGAACAGACATTCATTGTCTTGATTACCTCAAGGACCTGGCAGCCTTCGGCTCACTTCTTGATGATGACGAAGCGAATTTCACCATTCTCGCGTAATGAGAGGCTGATGAACTATTTAGTCCCACTCAGCCGGCGACGCCGTGCTCTTTTTAAAATTGTTCACAACCTTTGATACGACTGTTCCGAACGTCTCCTAGCTGGATGCTGTTTCGTCATCAACTCGAAAGCGAGATAGGCAATATGCCACGGCTCGTGTGTTGAGCAGTAAGCGATCGATAACGTGTCCTCGTCTCATATCCGCATCCCTGCAGAGCGGCGTGTAGGATACATAAGGCAAGAATATCCACTGTTCAACTAATCCGTAACGTAAAAGTTGCGACCGTCGAGACCTGTTTTGCACATCGAACTTGCTGTAGTTCTTCGCCAATTCCAAAACCTGTGACCATGGGGGTGAACTCCACGGCGAACTGTACGGCCTGCTTGACTCAGGGGCGGCCTTAACCGTGAGGCCGCTATCTTGCCATCCAATAGCTCCGCAGTGGTTTGGGAGTCTCAATATCATCATCCTCCAACTCTTGTACGTAGCTTGGCAGGTTGCCCGCGCTCAACGCGCGAAACCTAGCTGCATGATAATGCACGAAAAGCTGGGTCGTCTGATAAAGCCGAGCCGGAGGTTGCATTACTCTTGATGCCTTTTACAATACTCAACGTTGTAAGAGCATCACCGCTCAAGAGCATTCCAAGCTCCCTCCTGGCCACATCTCGGCTACCTGCACTATGGATGAGCCTGACCTTCGATTCCTATATGGTATAGGCAGTGTTACACAAGATTAGTCACAGAACACGCTCAGCATCATCGAGATCCCGAGCTCATTACCTACCTTTTACGAACTTGCAGCTTCCTTGGATCTTTGATGTGGTCCATTGCTAAGAGGCGATAAGTTACCTCAAGTCAATATTCAAACTTTGTCGGACCACACCACAGACAAAGAAGGAAGGATCCGAGCGGCGCGATTCGAGACTTTGCTCTTTCCTCAAGGTGAGAGTACTTTTAGTATCGAGTAACTCTCTGTCACTCTCAAGGATCCTGTAGTCCCTCGACCTCTCCACCCCGAAACAAACTTTTGGAAAAAGAAGCGGGAAAATGAGCAACAATAAAAAGATGTCCACGTACAACTACGTGGTGTCGGCGTCGCGGGAGACGACGGTGTCGCACTGCGTCAGTGGCGCCTTTACCGGAGAGGACTCGTTCGACGTTATTTGCAGCAAGGGCAGCCGGGTCGAGATTCGGACCTTGAGAGACGAGCGACTGGAAGTGGTCGCTACAGTGCCGGTGTTTGGACGCGTGGCGGCCCTGAAGCTCATCCGGCCGATGCAGGACGGCCAGTCGCGGGACTGGCTGTTTGTGCTCACCCTGAGAATGAAGTTCTTTGTCCTCGCTTTTGAAAACGGCAAGGTCGTCCACCGGGGGCATGGATCGCTTGGGGAGCAAGTTTCGCGACCGGTTGAGGTGCCGCTGGTCGCCGTAGATCCGAAATGCCGGTTCGTCGTCGCGCACGTTCTCACTGGGCTGTTATCCATCATTCCCTTCGATTCGAGGACCGGTGCCGTTAAGGAGGTCTCCCTTGCAAGTCTCGAGGACTTGAAGGTTCTCGACATGGTGTTCTCGGCCGCGTCTGGAAAGTCTCTTTTGTGTGTCCTGTCGGAGGATAACCGCGACGCGAGGCATGTTAAAACGTACGATATTCACTCTCCGAACGTCCGGGAACTGAGCCCCGGTGTTTGGAGTCAACCTCACGTGGAGAGCTCGGCTCGTCGGTTGATGACGGTTCCAGACGGAGTTCTCGTGTTTAGTTCGGATTCCATCGTCCACCTCCGTGAGACTGTTCTGGACGGTTCAGCGCTGGTAAGATTGGCAAGCACCGGAGGTGCTGCCTCATCCACTTCTCAATCTGCGGCGTCTCATCCGCAACCAACAACCTTGCCCATCTTCTTTGGACAGATTGAGGCGGCCGGTATGGTCGATAATGACGGCTCGAGAATCCTGATTGGGGACGAGTTTGGCGGACTCCACGTCCTTTCCATAACACATCCGGCCAATCAAGCGAACGTATCAATGTCCATCGAGTTGCTCGGGGAGACGTCGATCGCGTCGGGTATATGCTACTTGGATGGTGGCATCGTGTTCATCGGGAGCATTTACGGCGACTCACAGTTGGTTCTGTTGCTGGCCGAGCGCGATGAGGCGTCCCAGTCGTATATCGAGCTTCTGGAGACGTACACCAATCTTGGCCCGATCACGTCAATGTGCGTGATGGACATCGACAAGCAGGGTCGCGGTCAGCTAGTCACGTGCAGCGGGGGGATGAAGGACGGGTCGTTAAGGATCGTTCGAAACGGCGTCGGTGTGGACGAGCAGTGCGCCATTGACCTCCCGGGTATCAAGGGTATGTGGTCGCTGAAGCAGACGCAGAATTCCAAGTTTGATTCATACCTTGTCCAGTCATTCTCGACCGAGACAAGGGTTCTAGGATTTGTCCGCGACGACGTCGCGATGGACGCGAACGATGACGAGGAAGATCATACGACGTTGTCGGACTTGACGGTGAGCGACCTTTTTGACAGCAGCAGCCAGACGCTCTTCTGTGCCAACGTCAAGGACGACTGGATATGCCAGGTCACCCCACAGAGAGTTCGATACATGCGATGCTCGGCTCTTGGGGAGTCGGGCGGTTCGCGAGAGTTCAAGGACTGGATCGCACCTGGAGGAGCGCGAATCACCATTGCCGCCGGATGCATGGAGGATGATCGCTTCATGATGACAGTCGCTTTGACTGGAGGTAAGGTCCTAGTGTTGTCAGAGTTCGCTGAGCAGGTTCGGTCTTTTGACATGGAGCACGAGGTAGCGTGCCTCGCAGTGTCCGAAAAGTTTTTTGCGGTCGGTTTGTGGACCGATCTGTCCGTGAGGATTTTCCACATTGCCACCGGGAAGCAGGTCCACAAGGAAAAGTCGTTTGGCGAGGATGCCCTGCCCCGTTCAATGGTCCTCACGCGTTTCGGCACCGTTCGCGGCGGTCTCCACCTCTTGATTGGACTTGGTGACGGCAGACTCAAGTTCTTCAAGATCGACGACGAGACTGGAATCATCCAATCCAGCTGGAAGCGCACCGTTTCTTTGGGCGTCCAGCCCGTGGAACTTACTCTCTTTGAGGACTTTGCGACAGGGTCTCGTCATGTATTTGCCGCCTGCGATCGACCCGCCATCGTCTTCGCTGCGCATGGAGATAAACTCGTCCTCTCCAACGTGAACGTCTCGATGGAGATCACCAGGGCGGCTCCTTTCAACTCAGAAGCGTTCCCGGCTTGCCTTGCTCTTGCATCAGAAGGCAGCCTTGTAGTGGGAACCGTTAACGATGTCCAGCGACTTCACGTGCGCACCGTCCCCTTGGGAGAACAGCCGCGCCGGATCGCCCATCAACCCACTTCGGGGACCTTAGCGCTTTGTACAGAGAAGTGGGGGGACACGGCAATGGAGGATCACGCCGGGGGAGACGGCTACGGACCGGGCGTTGACTCCCCGGAATTCCCCCAGAGTTACTTTGTTCGATTACTGGACGACCGAACGTTTGAGGTTCTCGACTCGCATCGTATGGACGAGATGGAGAAGCCCCTGTGCATTGTGTCCATGTCATTTGATACCGCCGATGAGGCCGGAACCACCGGTGTTGTCGCTGGTAGGGGCGGTGATGATCCGATGGACGGAAGTGCGGGTGCATCCTCGACTGGTTCGCCAAGCTCGAAAGCGTACTTTGTCGTCGGTACTGGCTATTGGGACGAAGACAAGGATCCGAAGCGCGGTCGCATCCTCGTCTTCGAGGTGATCAAGCTCGAGGGCGAGACGCGTCGCCTCGTTTTAGTGACCGAGAAGGCCACAGCGGGAGCGGTGTTCACGCTTCATCCGTTCGGGGGAAAGATTCTAGCTGGTGTCAATGCCAAGGTGCACTTGTACAAGTGGAACGATCGCTCACTAGGGGTGGGCTCGCAAAGCAGTGCGGGCGCTGCGTCTAGCCAGACCCCGAGGGCACCGGCCCAGTCGGCAACACTATCGGGAGGAGCGGGCTCGGTCGATCTGCTCTCGGCCGAGTGCAGCTTTCATGGACACGTCATGTCCCTCTTCCTCCGTTCGTTTGGCAACCACATTGTCGTTGGAGACCTGCTTCGATCCGTGACCCTTCTCTATTGGGACCCGGAAACGAATGCAATTGTGGAGAGAGCCCGCGACATTAATTCGCGGTGGGTCACCGCGATCGAAGTCCTCGACGACTGGACGATTGTCATGGCCGATACGTCGAACAACATGAGCGTGTTCAAGCCTGATCCAAACTTGCCTCTCGTCCCGACCACAAGCGGACCGGAGGAGAACGGTAAGCTGAGCGCGGTGGGGGATTTCCACTGGGGCGACTTCATCAACGTTTTTTGCAAGGGATCGTTAGTGATGAGGCAGAAGCAAGAGGAGAGCGAAGACGCGTCCGGGGGCGCCATTGGCGGTGCGAACTCCTCCTCCATGGTAAGCGCGGGGGAGCCGTATCCCGAGACTCTTTCGGTGAAGGCGATCCCCACACTTTTGTTTGGAACCGCTAGCGGTGCGATTGGTGTGTTGGCCACTCTAACGGAAAAGGAGTATGCTCTACTCAAGCGGCTGCAGGACGCGATGAACGAGGTTGTGGAGGGCATTGCGGGGATGAAGCATTCGGATTGGCGGGCATTCCAATTGCAGAGGGACACTCGCCCTAGCACGGGATTCATTGACGGCGATCTGATCGAGATGCTGCTGGAGATGAGCCACGCGGATGTGGAAAAGGTCGCCGAGAGGATGAACCGCGGCCTTTCCGACAAGTCGGGGACGGTTGTCACCGACGAGCCCCCGATCGTTACGGTGACTTCCCTCGTCTCGCTGGTCGAGGAACTGACCAGACTTCACTAAGCGTGTAAAGTTTTGATACTCAATTCAGTATTGGTCTCTTTTTGTACTCATTGCAACCTTAATTCAAATAGTCTAAGCACATATAATATGGAACAATACTTACTAACAAGGATGAAGCGTTGAGGCGGCCAAATTGTGAAGCCTCACTCGCCCCCGGTAGAGTGCGGGGCCAAATCAGTCTGCGGCATACTCCAGCTAAACTCTCCAGTCTTCTTATTGAGCCAGTACCGAGTCCCGGTCATGGCGTCGAACGTCTCGGTCCAGGTATCAGGCTCACGAGGCGAAGACCCGATAGATTTGCGGAACACTGCCGAGGGCGATCGCAGCCGCTTGATGCTGGCAGACGATACCGTCCTGAGGGCCGGAGACTTTGCAGACTCCGGGTCGGTCCACGAGGGAGAAGCGGGGGTGTCGGCGACGTGGTAAAAGGTCTGCTCTTGGGGCTGAACGGTGATTATGGCCGAATCGTCCAGGGGGACGGAGGCGGACGCGGGGTTGTCCCAGCTGAACTCTCCAGTGAGGCGGTTGAGCCAGTACTTTTGGTTCGTCTCCTCGTCGAACCGCTCGATCCAGCCGGGCTCCTGACTACTGGGTGACGACAGGTACGAGGCGTGTTTCCGCTTGGCAGTCCTCGCTTTTGAGGAGGGTCGTCGCTGCCGCCTGTTGCGGGAGATGTACGCCACCGCGCCGACCACTGCGAGGAGCGCCGTGCCTCCGATGGCGATCCCGATGACGCCGCCTACTCCGAGGACGCCCAGAAGACCGGTTCCCTGCTGCTCGCGCTGGATCGCATCGAGCTTCTTCCTGTCCCGATCGCGCTTGGCAGAGAGATCCGCCTCGTAATCAGCCTCTCTTCCGGGCTTGATGGAGACCTCCGACGACGTCGCCGTTTGCAGAAACAGAGCGACGATGTCCGTCTGGGCCACTTCCTCATCCAGTCTCCGTCTGCCTGAGGTCGTCGTCTGCGAGTTCTGCGTGATTGCAACATCGTACCGGAGATCGTTCAGAGCAGCGCGAGTGACGCTAGAGACGACACGAGAGATGTCCAGAACATTTCCAGCGGCCATGAGGTCCGCGCCGAGGAGCGAGGAAGGGGCGTCCCAATGAACCCTCGCCTGGTCGAGAGGGATGCCCTTTGCAGACGGCTGATTCGACCTGGTTCGAAATTCACTCGCCGCCAACTCACCCATGTACATTCCCGAGCTGGGAAACGTAAAACCGTACTCCTCCCAAAGCGTCCCTAGTCCCAGTGCATGTCCCAGGAGGTGCCTGGCGAGCGCATCCAGTTCCGCTTGGGACATGCCCTCGATTCGGTTGAGGTTAAAGTGGACGCGGGAGACGCGAGGTCGTCCCGTGGGGTCTACCAAACAAACGGCGGCGTCGCCAGCCAGACTATCAAGTTGCATATAGTTCGTTAGTCTCTCGATTTCAAAGCATCCTTCCTCCATTCGAAACGAACGTACTCAGCACTCATGGTCGAGTTTTCGGTCTCGACGTTGACAAAGACGGCGAGGTCGTCGATGCAGCCCATACCGCCAGAAGGCAGCAGGTACCCGCCGCACAGAGGGGGCGACGACAACGATGAGTTGAGGCAAACCCGTGAAGGAAAGGTGTTGAGCATCATCGACTGCCAGAACGACACCCCTGCTGCCACTGCGCGTCTCACGCTCTCCCCCGGCATCGCCACCGGTCCGAACCCTCCCAGGTGTCTCGGCGTCGATGTAGAAAAATTGACATCGGCGACGACCGGTGCGTCAAATATCGCCCGGATGGAGAACCCGGCCACCGGGTCTGCCGGGGCGTCACTAGGGACCCGGCAGGGTCGGGGCTGAACGACCTGTTTCCGCACTGCGTACCACTTGTACGTGTCTGACGCGTTGATCACGATCTTTCTAAACCGATCGATGATGCCGCACTTGGACTCTTTCAGGTGGAACTTTGATCTTGAGGCCACCACGGGACGTCTAGGCCCCGAATAGCTGTTGGAGAACCAGCCCTGGGGGAAATCGGCGTCTTCCACGGCCATGATGCCCTCGTTGTTGGGCACGACGGCTTCCCAGGCGGCAGAGCTCTCCGTCTCCACCACCACGTCGGTAACGAGGCCGTTCCAGGGGGAATCGCTGCGAGTGCTGGTGCACATGATCTGCACTCCCGTGTGGAACGGCCTGGCCAGTCCATCGCGCTCGCCGGCCTTGACGGCGATGACGGCCGAGTTGACCGGCTCACGGAAGGTGACTTCCTTTACTGTTGTCCAGTCGCTGAGGGCCAGGTCGTCGTTGGGCTGGGCGCGCGAGGTAACATCCACGCCGTTCACAAAGACTTGCGCGATGATGTTGTCCGCAGTCATCTATAGACATAATCGCAAACTTGGTTAGTTGATGATTATCTCGTTGGATCTCGAACACAATACAAGTATTGACGTACACAGCAGGTGACCATTCCGGCCACGCACTCGTCTGAACTGACGCGGTTGGAAATCGGTTTCGAGGGTGCAGAAACGTCGCAAGTCAGTGACTGTTTCACCTCTCGCTTGAAGCTAAACACCCTTCTTTCACTTTTGGACGGCTGCGCCGCAACTCTCCGCGCACGAGAGGTCAAGGAGGGCTCCAGAGAAACGCCGCACTGCGCCCAATCTAAAGTGAACCCTGAACTGCTCTCAACGACCTGCAGCGCCGGGCCTTTGAAGTCGTGGCGGTACCAGTTGTCGGGGAACCTGTTCCACGACGTGGACTCCACCGACGTCCAGTTCTCTTCCGGTGTCGACACAAAGTTCCACGGGGAACCCTCACGAGTGCTCGCGCACGATAGTTGCATTCCGGAGATTCTGAAAAGGATGAGTTAGTCTTGACCGGTATGCTCTTCTTCAAAGGTGCAAAATAATTATCGACACGTACTCCGGGCTTGACGATCTCGCATGAAAGTCATATCCTTCGAAAGCTAGGACCGAGTCCCGCAAGGGTTCATCAAAGGTCACCACCTTGGGGATCATCCACTTTGTAAACGCCGACCGCGGGGTCACCTTGTCAGTAATATCTTCATTATTTACATACACCTTGTGCAGCGCATTGTTTATCGTGAAGCAGCACGTAACCTTGCCTGGAACGCAGGCATCACCCAACGCACTCTCTGCGACCAGGACTAACACGGCCGAGACGACAGTAATAAGGAGGACGCCTATCCGAAATACCGTCGACCTCTCCATTTTCCGTATTCCACTATGTCGCCTTCCTGTCTCTCAATACTAACGAAACTGTTTCTATACTTCAATAAGTTTCTGCCCTTAACCTTAACGCCAACAGGTTCGATTTCGCCCAAACGGACCCTGATTCTCGTGCAACTCGGTTATCGGACCAAACATGTACCTTTGGGCAAGATCCGTGAGGCCGAGAAGAGCGTACACAGTCATCCCGGATGTACTTGACTCTCGTCAAGTACCTCTTTACCGTCCGTAATGGCCAAGAACACTAAGGATGGGGTCAAACGGAGGAACCCAGACCTTGTTCCTGCTCTGTTTGCCCTCCTTGTTCCCCCTCTCGCGGCTTCAGCCTCACAGTCGCCCTCCACGTACTCCAGAGACGGACGGACCTAGGAGGAAACGAATTCCCCCTTATGCGACGGATTTGTTTGCCAGCCAGTATGTCCGAACCGGCCACACGACGACGAAGCTTTGTTTCTTTTCCTCCTTTTACAGAACGGCCTAGGACAGGACCAAAGAAACGCAGGGTGACCTAAAGGGTGCTTCCGGGTGATCTCCCCCTATTGCCTTTGCGCGGTTCCCCTTCCTACTTTATTAGATTAGTTGATTATTGTGTGTCCTTCTGCCTTCTTCTCGTCACGGCAGAAAAAAGTTGCAACTGCCGGTAGGTACCTATTTTCTACTTGAGTAGAAAATATCTACCACTAAGATCTACGAGTGTTATGGGTGGTACGTACCCGTTCCCACCCCTCGTAGGGGGGAACGAGATCAATTTGTGCTTGCGAGGATTTTTCCAACACAGTCGACCGAGGGCGCAATCGCATAGTCAGCAGCTCGGGAGAGGGCGGAACGACTTGCAACCCACAAACTGAAACTTGAATAGATACTCGATCCATCCCAGCCGTGTGGCGACCTCGATACACGCAAGGACAAGCACCCAAGAAGATCACCACATACACCATCACATCGGCATCCGACGCCATTTCCCCCAGGATTGAAAATGGCTTCCAAGAGCAAAGCGCCTCTCAAGCTCCCGCAGACGCCATACACTAGCAAGGTCGCGTTCATCGCGGGCAGCGGTGTCATCGGCTCTGCTGTCGCCGAGCAGCTTCTGAAGGATGGATACAAGGTCTGCGTGGTCTCCAGGAGCGGTACAAAGAAGCACGAACAGTGCCTGGCCGTCAAGGCAGATCTGTACGACTACGCGCAGTTCCTCGCGGCCGTCGATGTTTGCCAGGCTAAGTTTGGACCGATCTCCGTGGGCGTTTGCTGCGCTGGAGAACTAGGAGCCATCCAGCCCGTCTCGGCCAAACACAACCGCATCGGCAATCCTCTTTGTGGCATCGAGCTCAACTTTGCCCGAATCATCTCGCCTATCCTCCGCCAGCGCCAGGAAGGCGCTATGGTATTCATGACTTCGGCGCTCATTCTAAATAACATCGACTCTCCTCATTTCACGGAGGTTCTGGCCTGGGCGAACGGTGTGGCAGGACTCACGGACGGCTTGACCCCCGAGGTCCGCCAGGCGTCGGTCCGCGTGACGAGTCTCCTTCTTGGCTTCGTATCCGGATCCAAGTTCTCGCGGCGGATGCGCGACATGTTCGGTGGAAAGGCTGTGAACCCGATTCTCGCGGACGAGTCCAAGTGGGTGTCACCCTCGGATATCGCCAAGAGTGTCAGTTTTGTCACCGACCCCGCGAGCGTGAATGGAACCGTGACTGAACTGGAGCTGAACCCTCAGCCCATGCTTGACAAGAATGCTGCCTTCACGGATGTTAAGCGAGTGGAGGAGATGCTGTCTAAGTTGAACAACCCTCCGTTCCGCGACAATCGCGTGGCAATGGTGACTGGAAGTGGAAAGGGCATCGGCAGAGGTGTCGTACTGGAGCTCTGCCGCGCTGGATTTAACATCGCGGCCATAACCCGCACGGCCAAGGACCTGGATACTCTCGCTCAGGAATGCAAGCAGATCAACCCAAAGTGCGAATTTTTGAGTCTGCCTCTGGACGTCACCGACGAGAAGGCGCTGGAGCAAGCGGTTCAGAAGACGGTGGAGCACTTTGGCACTGTTACACTTGTGGTGAGCAACGCAGGAACCAACAGAAGAAGAGTGGCGGCGCTGGCCGATCTCAAGACTTGGAAGGACGTGATGGACGTGGATCTCCTCGCCGCGATGAACCTTACCAGGCTAACCTTGCCCTACCTGATGCGACATGCGCGCATGTCCAAGCTCGGTGACAAACCCATTGTGTCGTATGTGAGCACTCGCTACGCGCATCACAAGGGATCGCGCATGCCCGGGATTGCCCCCTACATCACGGCCAAGACTGCGACAAACGCTTTCGCCAAGATTGTATCGGAAGAAGTCCGCGGATTTGGCGTGGGAGTCCTGGGTAAGTCGTAGACCGATCGCCGATTGAGCATTGAGTGTTGAACTGACCTTTTCCCCACAGCTTTCAACCCTGGAACCGTCGCCACTGACCTTGGATTGAAGCCGAACGCTGCCAACAAGGACGGAGAAGAGCTCATCAGCCGCGACTACTATCTTCACCCCGCCGACTGCGGAAAGTGCATCGTTTTTGCGTCTCAGGGTGTTAGCAATGCGACCATGGTGAACAACTTGTGGCTGGAGACGCTCTACCACATTTACCCCGCGATCCGCAAGGGCCACGAGTCGTTCATCGCCAGTCTCCTTTGAGAAAAGGTCGTGATACGTGACGTTGAGCCGGAACAGTTTTGATGCGCTATGGGGATGCTCCATGTTGATGATAAATATAACGAGTACACGATTGATACAAACTACGTATCGTAGATCCCTATCCACTTTGATTGCGGAGACGACGACTGGTGGTCATCGTCGCAACCCCACAGAGAACCTTACAAGTATCACGCTAAATATACTCGGACACAGTCGTCGTCGCTAATGGGACTTCACTGAGCCGCAGCGAGGCGGCTCCCTTCCATTCGTTTCCGAGTCCTCCGGAGGCGCCCTGCCAGTAGACCTGGACGGAAGCATCGATCAGATTAGTGCTGATGACGACAGCAGTACTTGAAGGAACACATAATAATAGCGAACTTGTACAGTTGGGCCGCACGTTCACTCACTGATTGACTAGGTCGCATGATAGGAATCATCATCTCAGCCTCGACTAAATCAGATCTACTTGGAGAGGTCAAGCAGCCTAATGATGGTCCTATAGCCTCCTTTCGAAATCAAAATCGTTGATTAGTACTCCTGAGACTTAAAGATAGGGCTCATGAGCAGCCGACGGGCAGCAGGGGGAGCGACGCTGCCGGGCAGACCGAGCGCTCTCTTCTTTGCTCTGTCCTCCTTGACAGCTGGGCTCTTTCTTCTCCTTCTAGTCGTCTATCCCGAGCGACGGTATCACGGAGATCCAATCGCCACTTGGCACAGAGATTACGAGTCGGGCAGGGGAAAGATCGAGTGGAACCGGCACGATGCCGAGGCGCACCATCGGAAACTGCTGAGGGCTCGCCGGTCGCTGCTGCCCTCCTCAGACGTTCGCAAACGGTGCGAGCAAGTACTGCTAGATGGTGTCGCCGACGGGGTGGAATTTACTCATGTAGATGCGTTTGTTTTTCATAATCTCTTCAAACCGTTAATCGTGCCGGGGATCTACGTCCAGATCGGGAGAAGAGAACCAACAACATCTGGGGGTGGTGAGGGCTCTAACACGGCGTTCTTTGACGTTTGCTTGGGGTGGAAAGGCGTCTTGGTGACCATCCAAGACGACGATAAAGACGTTTCCAGGGATCATAGGCTACGATCGTATCGCAAGATGAAGGTGATCACGTCGACATCGACAAAGAGATCGGGTGGTACCTCCTCAGCGAGAAATCAAAGTGAGATCGCCCCTTTCGTGAGCCTTCAAGCCATCTTTAGAGA
>Ga0075012_10003206_pt1 | contig 15768 bp, 16 predicted proteins | sample All_14_2_FD_71474 | JGI IMG/M metagenome (GOLD analysis project Ga0075012, IMG submission 71474) | Freshwater microbial communities in response to fracking from Pennsylvania, USA - Allegheny Zone_MetaG_DW_15 | ecosystem: Environmental > Aquatic > Deep subsurface > Groundwater > Drilled... | reverse complement strand
CAAGTCCCGGACAGCCGCGCCCATTGCAGGGTGTGCAGGGTGTGCAGGGTGTGCAGGGTGTGCAGGGTGCTTTTTGCGGTCGACCCGCTGCCACCGTCCCCAACTCCCCTGGAGCCCCTCCAGAACGGCCGTGTCAGCGCCCCTACATCATCGCCGACACCACATAGACCACCACCCCCAGCATCGCGATCAGTCCGATCACCAGCCACGGGCTGATGGCCCCGCCGGCGCTGCGGCGCTGGAGGTCGGTTTCGCGGGGGTCGCGGTCGTCGGGATCGGCCATTCGACGACGATAGCGCAACCCCCCGTTTCCGCCAGTGCCGACGCACGTTACGGTGCCGCATGAGCGACGACTATATCTTCGAGGGACCGGCCGACGCGCCCGAGCCTGTCCGCGACAACAATCCGCCCCAGACCATCTCCGAGCTCGCCTTCGCGCTGAAGCGGACGCTGGAGGACCGGTTCGGCCATGTGCGGCTGCGGGGCGAGATTTCCAAGGTCAATCACCACGCCTCGGGCCACATCTATCTGACGCTCAAGGACGACAAGGCGGCGATCGACGGGGTGGTCTGGAAGGGGTCGGTGCGAGGGCTGGGCGTGCGGCCCGAGACCGGGCTGGAGGTCATCGTCACCGGCAAGATCACGTCGTATCCGGCGCGGTCGTCGTATCAGATCGTGATCGAATCGATGGAGGCCGCCGGCGCCGGCGCCCTGCTGGCCCAGCTGGAGCGGCTGAAGGGCAAGCTCGCGGCCGAGGGCCTGTTCGAGGTCTCGCGCAAGACGCCGATCCCGCTCTATCCCCGCACCATCGGCGTGATCACCAGCCCGACCGGCGCCGTGATCCGCGATATCCTGCACCGGATCGCCGAACGGTGGCCGTGCCGGGTCATCGTCTGGCCCGTGGTGGTCCAGGGCGACGCCGCCAGCGGTCAGGTCGCCAATGCCATCCGGGGCTTTGATGCCATGACCGCCGATGGTCCCATTCCCCGGCCGGACCTGCTGATCGTCGCGCGCGGTGGCGGTTCGGTCGAGGACCTCTGGTGCTTCAACGACGAGGCGCTGGCCCGCACGGTCGCCGCCGCCCGCATCCCTATCATCTCGGCCGTGGGGCACGAGACCGACACCACCCTGATCGACTATGTCTCGGACCGCCGCGCGCCGACCCCGACGGGGGCGGCCGAGATCGCCACGCCGGTCCTGTCGGACCTGCGCTTCGCCCTGGCCGATCTGGAGCGAAGGCTGGACCGCGCCGGAGCCCGGCTGCTCGACGACCGCCGCACACGTCTGCGTGCCGTCGCCCGAGGCCTGCCCGCCCGGCCAGAAGAGCTTGTCGCCATGGCCCAGCAGAGGCTGGATCACGCATCCAGCCGCCTGGCCTCGGGCCTGGCCCGCAACGCCGCCCTGCACGAGCGGCGCTTCATCACCGTCTCCGGTCGGCTGTCCCCTGCCCTGCTCCACCGGGTGACCGAGCGGCGCGCCGACCGGCTGTCGGGCATCGCCGCCCGCCTTTCTCCTCCAATCCTGCGCCGTCTGGACCGCGCCGAGGATCGCCTGCACGGCCTGTCCCGCGCCCTGACCAGCCTCGACCCCAGGCGTCCCAAGCCCGGCTTCGCCCGGATCGACGACGCGGCCGGTCTGATGGTCACCCGGGCCGCAGACCTGACACCGGGCCAGGCGGTGACCCTGACCTTCCCCGACGGATCGAAGGGCGCGCGGATCGACGGGGGCGATGGGCCGTCCATTGCCGCGCCTCGTCCGGCAGCTCCGAAAGCCAGGGTTGCTCCGGCGGACCAGGGCAGTCTGTTCTGACCACTTCCGCACCCTCGCCCCGGCCACGAGAAGAATGAGGATTATTTTCCTATTCACCTCTTGCGCTCCGGCTCATGCGATCCCACATCCGCGCCTGTGTCTTTGAAAACGTGATTCTTGAAACGCGATGGATGGACGCTCAAAGCGCATCGCTCTGGCGGCCCGCACCGCCCCTGAGATGCAAGTCATTGATCTTGTTAAGACCGATTTGGCGGTTTGGCGGTTTGGCGGCGTGTTTTCGAGACCGCCACCGCCAGGCAACCCCACCACGAGGAAGCGATCGCCTTGCCCCCTCGCGAATTGCGCAGACCCGCGCTATCTTCCATCCATGAACGCGATGGATCTGAACCCCGGCCCGGCCACCCTGCACTATGGCGATGGCGAGTTCGCCGTGCTCAAGCCCGGCCCCTATGTCGTCTGCGCCGTCTCGGGCAAGACGATCCCGCTTGAGGCCCTGCGCTACTGGTCGGCGGAACTCCAGGAACCCTATGCCAGCCCGGCCGAGGCCCTGACCCGGCTCGGCCCCCAAACTCCTGTCAGTAATCTGGGATGACCCCAAGCCGGCGCGGCGTCATCCTCGGGGCAGGCGCGACTCTGGCAGCGGGAGCCGTGCCCGAAATCGCCCCCGCCGGGAGTCTCCAGACCGACCGCCTCGCCCTGAATGGACAATGGCGTCAGGGCGGGTTCGCCATGGGCCGCACCGCACCGCGCACCCCGATCTTCGTCGATGGCGTCCAGATGACGACCGCCTCGGCGCAAGGCCTGTTCGTCATCGGCTTCGACCGCGATGCCCCGGCCTCGACCACCATCACAGCCGGGTCCGGCCCCACCGCCGTCAGCCGCACGCTCGACATCGCCGCCGGAACCTTTCCGTCCAGCCGCATCGACGGCCTGCCGCCCGCGACGATCGAGCCGTCCGACCCGGCCCTCTTGGAGCGTATCCGCCGCGAGGCCGAGGAAAAGGCCGTGGGCTTTGCCAGCGACGCCGACACCGACGACTTCAAGGACGGTTTCGCCTGGCCCCTGACCCGTTACCGCGTGTCCAGCCTGTGGGGCGCGCAGCGGGTCCTGAACGGCACCCCCGCCCGCCCTCACTACGGCATCGACCTGGCGGCCCCGCAAGGGACTCCGATCCTGAGCCCGGCCGCAGGAACCGTCGTCTTCAGTCGCGGCGGGATGCATTTCGAGGGCGGGCTGGTCCTGATCGACCATGGCCAGGGGCTGATCACCGCCTATCTGCATCAGTCGCAGATCGACGCCGGCGTCGGTCAAAGGCTTGCCCGTGGCGAGGTCATCGGCCGTGTGGGCATGGAGGGCCGCGCGACCGGCCCCCATCTGTGCTGGCGGATGAGGTGGCGAGACCGGAATCTGGACCCCTCGCTGATGGTGGGAACGGCTGCGCCGGAAGCGGCGTAGACCTCAACTGTGGACGAACACTGCAAGATTTCGTAAGGTCTCGTGATGCCTGCCGCATTCGGCATTACGGTCAGAACACTGCATGTCCGCCCTCCAGTCGCTCAGCATCCTGCTGGTAGACGACAACCAGCATATGCGGGCCATCGCGTCCGCCATTCTCCAGTCCGCCGGGATTCGCAGGATCCGCGAGGTGTCCGACGGATCAATGGCGCTCGAAGCCCTGCGAAGCGCGCCCGTCGATCTGGCGATCGTCGACTTCAACATGTTCCCGCTGGACGGGGTCGAGTTCACCCGCCTGGTTCGCAACAGTCCTGACAGCGCCAACCCCTATCTGCCGATCATCATGATGACGGGCCATTCGGAAAAGAGTCGCGTGACCGAGGCGCGCGATGCCGGCGTGACCGAATTCGTGGTCAAGCCGATCACGGCCAAGGCCATCTTTGACCGTATCCAGGCCGTCATCATGAGGCCACGCGCCTTTGTGAAGACAGACAGCTACTTCGGACCCGACCGCCGACGCAGCAGCAGCAACAACAATAGCACCAGCAATCACGGTCCCCGCCGCCGATCGACGGACGGGGTCGGCGCTCAGGTCCCGGCGGGCTCGGGCTTCAACGCGGCATAGACCCGGTCGGGCCACCGCTTGTGGACCCAGAACCAGTCGACCGGATGTTCTCGAACCTGCGCTTCGATCAGGCTCGTGATCGCCTGGACCCCCCGCACGATGTCGGCCTGGCGATCGCCGGTTCTTGTCAGCGTGATCGGGTCATGGACGGTGACCCGGAACCGGACCCCCGGCAATCGGGTCACCGTCAGGGGCTGCAGGACTGTGCCGAAGCGCAAGGCCAGGCGGCTCGGCCCCGGTGCCGCGTTCACGGGCTGGCCAAAGAAGATCACCTCCGGACCCTCGGAGAATTTCTGGTCGTTCATCAGGGCCACGGACTCGCCACGAGCCATCCCGGCCAGCAGTTCGCGCGCACCGTCTCCGCCCTTGGGCGCGAACAGCCTGACGCCATAGGCCGCCCTCAGGGCCACGATCTGCCGGTCGACATAGGGGTTGTTGGCGGCGCGATAGGTAATCTGGCACGGCACCCCCGAACCGGTGATCGCGACAGCCAGGGTCTCGATATTGGCCAGGTGCCCGCCCACGAACACGACAGGTTGCCCGGCTTCGCGAATGGCCTGAAGGCGTTCGATGCCGACGATCTCGATCCGGCCGGATGCCAGTGTCAACTGGTCCATGACGGCGGTCTCGGCAAAGGCCCGGCCGGTCTGCTCCCATTGATTCACCGCCAGCTGCTCACGCGCCGCAGGGTCCATGTCCGGAAAGGCGATGCGCAGGTTGCGGCGCACGGTGCGGTGCGTCCCCGTCTTCGGGCCAAGCCAGCGCAGCAACCGACCACCCATTGCGGAGGCCCGTTCAAGCCCCAGCAACCGCATCAGGCCAATGAAGCCGGCGAATCCCGCAGCCTCCAGCCGCCAGGTCAGATCCTGTCTGATCGATGTCTTGTCGTCGTCACCAGGCAATCGTGATCCCGCCGTCCACCACCAGGGTCTGGCCGGTCATATAGGCCGAAGCGGGGCTGGCGAGATAGACGGCGGCACCGGCAATCTCGTCGGGCTGGCCGATCCGCTTCAGGGGAGCGGGACCGGTGACCTCCTTGAGCAGATCGGGGTTCTCCCACAGGTAGCGGGCGAAATCGGTCTGGACCAGGCCCGGTGCGATGCAGTTGACGCGGATGTTGGACGGGCCCCATTCAACCGCCAGGTTCCTGGCCAGTTGCATGTCGGCGGCCTTGGAGATGTTGTAGGCTCCGATAAGGGCGTTTCCGCGAAGCCCGCCGATCGACGACACGATGATGATCGAGCCCTCCTTTCGCTCCAGCATCTGGGGCGCAACCATCTGAATCAGCCAATGGTTAGAGACCACATTGTTCTGCAGGATCTTGCCGAACTGGTCGTCATTGATGCCTGCCATCGGTCCGGCATAAGGATTGGTCGCGGCGTTGCAGACCAGAATGTCGATCTTTCCGAAGGCCGCATTCGTCTCGTCGGTCAGCCGTTGCAGGTCTTCTTTTGAGGCGATGTTGGCCGGGATGGCGATAGCGCGGCCTTCACCATACGTCGCGTTGATTGCAGCCGCCGCCTCGTCGCAAGGTTCGGCCTTTCGCGAGGAAATCACGACCTTGGCCCCGTGTTCGGCAAGCCGCTGGGCGATAGCCAGTCCAATGCCCTTGGACGAGCCGGTGATGACGGCAACCTTGCCGGTCAGGTCGAACAGTTCCATGCGCTTGCTCCCGGGCGATCATCCCGCCGCCTGGCCGAGGGTTACGGCACCCCGATCCGCACGCCAACGGTGACGCGGCGTAAGTTCAGCAACTTTTCTTCTTCCGCACAGCGGGGCTGGGAGTGGCTCGGATACGCGCCGTCCTCAGGACCGTCGATCGACCTGACCATCAGGGCCGATTTGAGCTGTGTGACGTGTCGAACGTCAGTCGAGATTGCCCCATCGACGCGGCTGTCGCTTCGCTCAGGGACACCACAGGTCCCCGTGAAGAACGGGGAAAGAATGATTTGGCAAGCCCCCTAGCCGCCGACCCGCAATCGCCTGATACTCGGCCGATTCCACCGGACGGGAACGTGGCGTTCCCCTCCTCTGATTGGCGACCATGCGCGCACTGACCACCGGCTTCCTGTTCTGCGCCTACGTCTTCGTGGCGATGACGGTGGGTGCCTTCGTGTGGAGGCTGGGGCTGGGCGCTGGGTCGGGGTTTGCAGCGACCCTGGGTTCACTCGGCGTGCTCGGCACCCTTCACCTTGTCCTGACCAGCGGCGGCCAGCGAAAAGCCCTGAGGGCCGAGATCGGCCAGGTCCGCGAGGCACACCGGCTGCTGGCCGATGCCATGGAACAGCAGCAGAACGCGCTGGCCGAACTGGCCCAGGCGATCGAGGCGGGTGCTCTGAACACAGCGGAAGAACTGACCGGCGAGGTCCGGATGCTGGAGACCCTGATCCAGCAGATGAGCGAATCCATAGACGAGCGTCTCAAGGTCACGCCGATGATGGCACCGGACAGCCCCGACGCGCGTCGTCGTCAGCAGGGCAACATCCTGCTGAAGACCGTTCACGATGCGCTGAGCGAGAACCGCGTCGATCTGTATCTTCAGCCCGTGGTGTCCCTGCCCCAGCGCCGGACCATCTTCTACGAAAGTTTCACGCGCCTGCGCGACGCGACCGATCGGGTGATGATGCCGGCCGAATATCTGTCTATCGCAGAGGGCGAAGGCCTGGTGCCCGCCATCGATAACCTGCTGCTGTTCCGCTGTGCCCAGATCGTGCGCCGGCTTGCGCGTCAGGACAGGAAGGTCGGCGTCTTCTGCAACGTAGCCCTGTCCTCGCTCGGAGACGAGACTTTCTTTCCACAGTTCCTGGACTTCCTCAGCGAGAACCGCGACCTGAACCAGGCCCTGATCTTTGAGCTCGGCCAGGCGACGTTCGAGGCGCGCGGCGCGGTCGAGGCGCGAAACATGGCCAAGCTGGCCGACCTCGGTTTCCGCTTCTCGCTGGACAAGGTCCAGACTTTGGACCTCAACTTCACCGACCTGCAACGTTCGGACGTGAGGTTTATCAAGGTCGCCGCTGACCTGTTGATCGAGCAACTTCTCGATCTGGACGGAGGTTCGCCGATCCCCAGCCTGCGTGACATCCAGGCCGCCGACTTCGCTCAGCTGACCCGCCGCTACGGCATCGAGGTCATTGCCGAAAAATGCGAGAACGAGCGTCAGATCGTCGACATCCTCGAACTCGATGTGAGCATGGGCCAGGGCCATCTGTTCGGCGAGCCCCGCGCAATCAAGGAAGCCGTCCTGGCCGAGACCGATCCGCCCGCCGATTTCGTGCGGTCGACGCTCTTGAGTGCAGAGCGGCGGAGGCGCTACGCCTAACCCGCTCCCCCGAGGGAAGCTGGTATGAGCGGGATCGTTGCAACCTTACCGCCTCTTCCGCTTCTGCATGACGAAGCCGATGACCTTGGCCGCCGCCTCGAAATGTTCGCGCGGTATCGTCTCGTCGATGTCGACCGCCGCATAGAGCGCGCGCGCGAGGGGCACGTTCTCGACAATCGGCACCTTGTGTTCCCTGGCCACCTCGCGGATGCGCAGAGCGAGCGCATCGACACCCTTGGCCACGCAGACGGGGGCGGCATCTCCGTCCTCGTAGCGCAGGGCGACCGAGTAGTGGGTCGGGTTGGTGACGATGACCGTGGCCTTGGGCACGTTCTGCATCATCCGCTGACGGCTGCGCTGCATCCGGATCTGTTTCAGCTTGGCCTTGACGTGCGGATCGCCTTCGGAGTTCTTGTATTCTTCCTTGACCTCTTCCTTGGTCATCCGCATCCGCTTGGCGAAACGGATCTTCTGCCAGATGTAGTCGGCTCCGGCGGTAAGCCCCAGGAAGACCAGGGCCGATGACATCAGGGCGATCATCATGTCGCGGGCCAGCGGCAGTATGGTCGCAGGGCTCATGGCGGCCATGTTCTCGAACTCTCGCATGTGCGGCTTGAGCACAGACCAGCAGATCACACCAACGGCGATCAGTTTCAGCAGGGTCTGGCCGAATTGCATGAAGCCGTCGGGGCCGAAAATCCGCTTGAACCCGGCCATCGGACTGACCTTGTCCCATTTCGGAGCCAGCTTCTCGGCGCTGAATATGAGCCCGCCGCTCTGGGCGACATTGCCCCCGACGCCGCCGATGATGGTGGCCAGCATGACCGCCCCCAGGAAGGGGGCGACGATCCACAGGGCGTGCATCCCGATCTCGACCCCGGCACCTGCTTCGAGCCCGCCGATCATGGCGTGAGGCGAGGCGATGAAAGGCAGGAAACCCTCGGCCATCTGATTGGCGAAATAGCTGCCACCGAACACCACCACGGCGGTCGCCCCCATCAGGCTGAGGGCCTGGGCGACGTCGGGCGACTTGGCGACGTCGCCCTTCTTTCGCGCCTCCTCGAGTTTTTGGGGGGAGGCGTCTTCTGTTTTGGACTCGGGATCTGCGCCTTCAGCCACTCGGGCCTCCTGCCCCGATAGCCCCTGCGCCGGCCGCGAACACACGAGCGACCGCACGATAGCGGTCGATGAACACCGTCCCCACCACCCCCAGAGACAGGGCAAAGATGGAAAGCCCCAGGATGACACTGAGCGGGGCCGCGGCAAAAAAGACCTGAAATGCCGGCATGACACGTGCCACCAGCCCCGAGGCCAGGTTGAAGATCAGGGCAAACACGATCACGGGGGCGGCCAACTGCACCCCCAGCATGAAGCTGTCGCCCAGGGTCCTGACCGCCATCTCGGCGAAATCGCCCATGATCAGGGGCTTGGAGGGCGCGATGGCCTGATACGATCCGACCAGACCAGCGATGAACAGGTGATGCGTGTTCGTGGCAAAGATCAGCACCGTTCCGAACAGCATCAGGAAGGAGGCGATCGTCGAGCCTGGCTGGGCCTGAAGCGGATTGGCGGTCTGGGCAAAGCTCAATGTCGTCTGAAGCGACACGATCTCGCCCGCCGTGGCCAGGGCCGAGGTGAACATTCGCAGCAGGGTACCGATCATCAGGCCGGTGACGACCTCTCTGATCACCCAGCCTGCCATGGCACCCACCGTTTCAGGCAAGGCTGGCAGGGCCCCGCCGACCACAGGCCAGAGCACCAGTGACACCAACAGGGCTAGCGACAGACGGATGCGCGGCGGCACATAGGTTTCGCCGATCCCAGGCAGGGTCAGAAGAATCGCGCCGATCCGCGCAAAGATCAGCCCGCCGGCCCAGACCTGATCGGCGGTGGCATAGGGTTCCATCCTAACTGCATCCAGCCTGCACCCGGCTACATTCCAGCGATGCGGGCCGCGATCGTCCGCATGAACCCGCCCAGCAGAGCGCCCATCAACGGCAGGAACAGCAGCAGAGAGACGAAGATGGCGATGATCTTGGGGGCATAGACCAGGGTCTGTTCCTGGATCTGGGTCAGGGCCTGGAACAGGCCGATGCCGACGCCGACGACCAGACCCACGATCAGGACCGGGGCACACAGCTGGACGGTCAGCCAGATGGCGTCGCGGCCCACGTCCAGAACTTCGGCACCGTTCATACTGAAACCACTCCAAGAGACTGGGCAGAAAATGCCGGGAGCGTGGTTAACGCCGCGTTAGTGCGGCGGCTTTTCTCCCGTTCCTTCATCGGGGATGACCGCCAAGCAGGGCCGGGCTCGACGGACGCCCGAAGACGTCCGCAAATATGTCGCACTTGTCCAGCCGACTTGCTTCGCGATCATCCCTCCCCATACCCGGTGACCAGCGCTATATCCGCCCAATGACCAATCCTGTTGCATTCCCCCCTGTTTCTTCCGCCGAAGCCGAAGCCGCTGTCCGCACCCTGATCCGCTGGGCCGGCGACAATCCCGACCGGGAGGGGCTACTGGACACTCCTGGCCGCGTCACGCGCAGCTACAGGGAACTGTTCGCCGGATATGAGGTCGAGCCACGCCAGTATCTGGAGCGGACCTTCGAAGAGGTCGGCGGCTATGACCAGATGGTTGTGCTCAAGGACATTCGCTTCGTCAGCTTCTGTGAGCATCATATGCTGCCGGTCGTGGGCGTGGCCCATGTCGCCTATCTGCCCACTGATCGTGTCGTCGGCATTTCCAAACTGGCGCGTGTTGTTCGCGGCTATGCGCGCCGGCTGCAGATCCAGGAGAAGATGACGGCCGAGATCGCGGTCGCCATCGACGAAGTCTTGAGGCCCGCCGGTGTCGGCGTGGTCATTCAGGCCGAGCACAGCTGCATGACCCTGAGAGGTGTCGATGTGCCGGGTGCGACACTGACCACCTCAACCCTGCTGGGAGCCTTCCGCGACGACCACCGCACGCGCGAGGAATTCCTGAGCCTGACTCGTCGGGGATGAGCGACCCCGGCTGGGATCGTGCTACGCTCGACGCCCTCTCCGGTGCGGGAGACGCCGAGGCGACGCATCGTCTGGCGCTGATGAGCGGCATCGGCCTGGGGGCACCCCATGATCCGACCGCCGCCTTGGAACACCTGCGGCTGGCAGCGAAACAGGGACACGGCCTTGCCCTCCGATCGCTGGCAATCCTCGACGCCGAGCCCGGCGGGCTGAAACCCTGGCTGCAACCCCCAGCGCCACGATGTGTCTCGCAACGACCGCACATCCTGTTGGCCGACGATTTCGTGTCTCCAGCCATCTGCACCTGGCTGATCGAACGCGCGACGCCCCGTATGGCCCGGGCCGAGGTCTATGATCCGCAATCCGGCGAGGGGCGGCCGGATCCTGTCAGAACCAATACCGCCTTTGCCTTCGACCTCGCTGCCACCGACATGGTTCTGGTCTTGCTCCGCGAGAAGATGGCGCGGCTGGCAGGCCTGCCGGTTCCGGGTCTCGAACCGACGCAGATGCTTCATTATGCACCAGGGCAGACATTCGACTGGCATGTCGATTTCCTGGACCCGTCGGTCCAGGGCCATCGCGAGGATCTGGCACGGTCCGGCCAGAGGATTGCCACCATGCTGATCTGGATGAACGACGACTATGAGGGCGGCGAGACGGCATTCACAGCTGGAGACCAGCGGTTCCGGTGTCCCCGTGGCTCGGCGATCCTCTGGGCCAATGTCACGCCGAACGGTCGCCCCGATCCCCTGACCCGCCATTCGGGCCTTCCTCCGACGTATGGCGAAAAATGGATTCTGTCGCAGTGGATGCGCCCGCACGCCCCCCTGCGTAGCGACAGGGCTGCGTAGAAGCGGCAGCGTAGCGGAACATTTGCCGCTTTCAGGCGAAAACGGCCTAAGGCTTGCGGCTGCGGGGCTTGAAGGAGCCCATTCCATGGCCTGGACCGCGATTTCGACCCGAAACGAGACACCGCCGATCGCACGTGGCGGATGGCTTGACGCCCTGCGTTTCATAGTGGCCAGCCTTATCATCCTGCACCATTTCCAGGCAGCGGGCCCGATGCCCTTGGCCGAGCTGATCAATCCGGTCTTCGAGCGCGGCGGATTCCTGCTGACCAACTTCTTCCTGATCGATTCCGGCTATGTGTTGATGCGGGTCTATGGACCCTCGGTGAACGGCGGCCAGATGTCGGCGGGCGACTTCTTCGCCAAGCGTTTCCTGCGGGTCTATCCGGCCCACCTGATCATGGGTTTGGCCCTGGTGACCCTTGTCGTCGCCGGCACCGCAGCCGGGGTAGGACCGCGCAATCCGGAGTGGTTCCGCTGGGACCAGCTGCCGGCTCAACTGACCCTGACCCAGGCGTTCGGCGTCCATGGCGGCCTGGGCTGGAACGCGCCAAGCTGGTCGATCTCGGCCCTGGTCGGCTGCTACCTGGCCTTTCCGTGGCTGCTGAAGGGTTTGAAACGTCTGGGTCCGTGGACGGTCCTGGCGGGCGTGGTCGGCCTGTATCTGTTGGCCAACCAGGCGACACACGCCCTGTTCGGCTATCCGGTCTATCAGATGCCGATGATGTACGGCTTCTGGCGGGCCTTGCCGCTATTCATCCTGGGCATGGGTCTGGCTGCCTTTACTGAAAAGGTCTGGATCGCCCCGAAGCTGGCAAGCTGGGTCGGCATCGTCGCTGCCGTGACTCTCGCCGCCGTTCAGGCCTTCGACAAGCACGCCCTGATCTCGCTGACCCTGATCTCGCTGATCATCCTGGCGGCAGGAGCGATCCCGGTCCGGCACCCTTCGAAACTGGTCGAAAAACTGTCGGTCATGTCGTTTTCGATGTTCATCACCAATGAAGTCGTACGTATCGCCTGGTTCGGTGTTGCCAATGTTCTGATCGCGCGACTGGCCCTGCCCGTTGCCGCACAATGGGGGTTGTGGGTCGCAGGCGTGATCGCGGCCTTTGTGTTCGCCTTTGCCTTCCACACGCTCATCGACCAGCCGATGCAGAACCGGATCAAGACTTGGCTGAGAAGGGGTAAACACCCCTCTGCACCGGCCGTCGGCCAGGTCGTGTCGCTGGAAGGCTGATCGGGCCCGACGGGCCCCATGTTTCGACCCAGCCTCATCAACCATTAACCGCGTTGAAAGGCCCCGCGCGCGAATGTGCGCGTCTATGGCTGTTGCTCCTGCGAGAAAATCGATCGCGAGGACCACTGTGGCGCTGGGTGCCATGGGGGCGGTCGTGCTTGGGCCGATGGCGACCGCTGTCGTACCGGCCTTCGCCCAGGAGGCTGCTGCCCCCACCGACCCGCTGACAATCCGCGTTGGGGCCAATCGCGATTTCACCCGCGTTGAGTTCGCCGGTGTCATTGGCCAGCGCTCGCGCGTGCGGCGCGAAGGCCAGGCGCTTATCGTCCGCATCGGCACGACGGCAGCGCCCGACATCAGTCGCTTGCGGAACGATCCGCCGCCCGGAGTGACCAAGGTCGAGACCCGCGCGGTCCAGGGCGGCTCCGAACTGGTCATGACGCTGACGCCGGAGGCCGACTTTCGGACTGGAACGGCCGACGGAGCGGTCTGGCTGAACGTCTATGCCCAGACGGCAGCAGCACAGGCTACGGCTCCGGCCCTCACCGCCGGGTCACAGGTTCGGGTCACGGCGGCCGCAGAGGCCGACAAGGTCATCCTGAATTTTCCATGGGCAGCCCCGGTGGGGGCCGCTGTATTCAGGCGGGGCGATGCGGTCTGGGTCGTGTTCGACACCGCTGCACGCCTTGAAATGCCCAAGGGCGGCGCGATGGGCCCGGTCGGCGAGGCGCGCTGGGCCGCCGGACCCGACTATACCGTCGTGCGTATCGCGGCGCGCGACGACCTTCAGGTCTCGGCCCAGGGCCAGGGTGCGACCTGGACGGTAACCATAGGGGGCGCGCAGACCTCGGCAACCTCGGCTGTCGAGGTAATGCGCGACGACGCGGCAGCTACGGCCCTGGTCGCGCGCATGGCCGGGGCGACCAAGGCGATCTGGCTGACCGATCCTATGGTCGGAGACCGTTTTGCAGCAGTCACGGCGCTCGCGCCCGGCAAGGGCAACGCCGGCCAGCGCCGAACGGTGGACATGACCCTGTTGCCGACCGCCCAGGGTCTGGCAGTCGAGACGCCGACCGATGACCTCAGCATCACGACGGCGGGTGATCTGGTGACAGTGTCACGGCCGGGGGGGCTGACCATGTCACCGCCCTACCTGGCGCTGGAAGAGGCACATCAGGAGACCGAATCCCTCAAAAAGGCTCCTTTCCCGGCCTTGATCCTGGCCGGGTGGGCCGATCCGGGCCAAGACGGCTTTGCCGTCCGTTATCGCACCCTTCAGGACGCGGCCTCGCTTGAAACGATCCAGGCGACGGATGATCCCAGGACGACGATCGAAGCGCGCATGGCTTTCACCCGCTTCCTGGTCGGTTCGGGGCTGGGTTTCGAGGCCATTGGTGTGCTGAACTCCATGATTGCCAAGACTCCCAGCCTTCAGGGCGAGCCGGAGGTCCGGGGGCTGCGCGGAGCGGCGCGGGCCTCGATCGGCCGGTTCGAGGAAGCGGCGGCAGATTTTTCAGCCGGAGCCCTGGCCGGAGATCCATCGACGCGTGTGTGGCAGGGCTATCTTGACGCCCAGAGGGGCGACTGGGCCTCTGCCCGCCAGGCCTTCGCGGCCGGGGCGGCAGTGATCGACCAGTTCCCCAACGACTGGAAGGCCCGGTTCGGAGCGGCTCATGCGCAGGCTGCACTGGAGTTGGGCGATCTGAATGCAGCCCGAGCCCTGCTGGCCTACAGTTTCAGCCAGAACGCCCCGGCGGTCGATCAGTTGACGGCACGGCTGGTGCAGGCCAGGCTGTTCGACCTGACGGGCGATAGTGATCGCGCCCTGGCGGTGTTCAAGGCCGTGGCCCGCGCGCCCATGGACGGCATCGCCACTCCGGCCAAGCTGGGCGTGATCAAGCTGTCCCTGGCCAAGGGGCTGATGAAGGCCGATGAGGCGGCAACTCAGCTGGAACAGCTGAAATGGCGGTGGCGCGGTGACGCGACCGAACTGGCCGTGGTCCGCACACTTGGGGGCCTGTATCTGTCCCAGGGTCGTTACCGCGACGCGCTGGAGGCCTTGCGTGGGGCCGGCAAGCGGATGAGCGACCTGCCCGGCGCGGCCGAGATCCAGGCCGATCTGGGCAATGCCTTCCGGGCCCTGTTCCTCGATGGTGCGGCCGATGGATTGCAACCGGTTCAGGCTGTCGGCCTGTTCTATGATTTCCGTGAACTGACGCCAGTCGGGGCCGACGGAGACGAGATGGTCCGACGTCTGGCCCGTCGCCTGATCGATGTCGATCTGCTTAGCCAGGCCGCTGAGCTGTTGAAGCACCAGGTCGACGAGCGGCTGGAAGGGGTAGCCAAGGCTCAGGTCGCTTCGGACCTGGCCACGGTCTATCTGATGGATCGGCAACCGGAAAAGGCGTTGCAGGCCATCTGGAACTCTCGCACCACCCTGCTTCCGACCGCCTTGAATACCGAGCGGCGAGCGCTCGAGGCGAGAGCCCTGATGGATCTGGGGCGAGCCGACCATGCATTGGAGACTCTGGGCACGGATGCCGGAGCCGAAGCCCAGGATGTGCGGGCCGAAATCTTCTGGAAGCAGCAGAACTGGGCCGGAGCGGCGCGGATCTATGAGGCTCGCCTGGGTGACCGGTTCAAGGATGGGGCGGCGGCCTTGTCAGCCGACGAAGAGAGCCGGGTCATCCGCGCTGGTATCGGCTATTCCCTGGGTCGCGACGCTGCGGCCCTGGGACGGCTGTCGCGGAACTATGCGCCGTTCATCGAGAGAGCACGGTCCAAGGCAGCGATGCGGATTGCCCTGGATACGTTGAACGGCATGGACGGTATCGCTGGGGCGACGACCTTTGCCGGGCTGACCGCCTCGGCTGACACCTTTGCCGGATGGGTATCCTCGGCCAAGGCAGACTTCAGAAAGCAGACCGACGGGTAGTCTGATGCTCACCACAACGTGGTGACCCGAGTGAAGGCAATCGGGACAGCTGTCCGACGACCAGTCCGCGAAGGGAAGGATGAGGCAAACCCGAACGCCTTGTGCGGATCCGCCCCTTCCTCCCTCCTTCAGAGAGTTCCCCTCCCCCGCCGAAAGCGAGAGAGGATAGAGCCTCCTACTTGTTGACCGCGTCCTTGAGGGGCTTGGACACGCGGAAACGCACAGCCTTGGAGGCAGCGATCTTGATCGTGGCACCTGTCGCCGGGTTGCGGCCTTCGCGTTCGGCGCGGGCAGCGGTGTCGAACACGCCCAGGTTGGAGATGCGAACATCGCCGCCCGCGATCAGCGCGGCATGGATCTGTTCGACGATCGCCGTCAGCACCTTGCCGGCATCGGCTTGCGAGACACCGGCATCCTTGGCGACAGCGGCGATCAGTTCAGCTTGAGTGGTCATAGGGGTCGTTTCCAAAAACTCGCCCGATTCAGGGCGATGACCGGGGGATCAACACGCTTTTGTGGCGTCTTGGCAAGCGGCAACGGGGCGGAAAACCCGTGAGGGCGGGCCGTCAGC
>Ga0075012_10003204_pt1 | contig 15772 bp, 14 predicted proteins | sample All_14_2_FD_71474 | JGI IMG/M metagenome (GOLD analysis project Ga0075012, IMG submission 71474) | Freshwater microbial communities in response to fracking from Pennsylvania, USA - Allegheny Zone_MetaG_DW_15 | ecosystem: Environmental > Aquatic > Deep subsurface > Groundwater > Drilled... | reverse complement strand
CGGCTACCTCACGTTCGGGGCTTCGGAATACGCGATCAGCAATCCCATCCTCGTTCGGCAGGCGCTGCTGAGGCGCGTGGGAAGCTCGACCGAACTCAACCGAGCCCTCAGCCGGCTGAGTTCAGGCTCGAGTTCGACAATCAGCGCAGCGGGCGCGCGTCTCGCCTGTCGACTCGGGGAGGTGGACGCCGGCGTTATCAACGCCCTGTTTGTCTCTGTCGCATCGCCGATTGCCCGGTCATTGCACGACTTAGAGCGAGTGTTGCAGTCCACCAGGCTGGATCTTTCACCTGACGCCCTTGAACTACTGGAGCAGTCTGTGACGACAGAGTCGCTGCACCGGGCCTTCGTCACGATTCGTCTTCTGGGATCGGTGGCGAGAAACCCGATCGCGGACGCGTCACACCGCCTGCGGGCGAGGAACGCGCTGGACCGGATGTTCACGCGCCCGATCGCGTCGCAGCGGCTCGTCACCTTTGTGGACGGCAAGGATGGCCGTACGACTCACGACCACGGCCCCCTCTCGGGGATGATCCTGCGCGAGCTCAGTGCAGCGACCTAATCATGACTTCCGGTCCGATTGCGAGAGGCGCTCGAACATTGGGTTGGGGCTTGCTCTGCCCCGGAGGTCTGGATCGGTCAGGAAGTCAATCCGGTCAACAACCCGCGTCATGGCTCCGGCATTCCGCACAGCAATCTCCTGTTGGCCCATGCCGAATAGCCGCTCGGCGCTGATGTCGCCGAGGAGCGCGGCCGCTTGCTGCGACATACTGAACGACGAATGGCCGAACGTCGCGATCGTCCCGCAGTTTTCGATCAGGACGTCGTGTTCATTGGGGTAGGCGTGCCGGAGTTGACCATAGCTTTGCAGCATCAGAAGGCAGCGCATCCCATATCCCCGCGCCAAGGTGATGGCCTGAGGGATCTGCTCCATCCGCCCCAGTTGAGCGACCTCGTCCAGAAGCAGCAACGTAGGTTGTGCGGGCGGGCGCCGACGTTCCAGCATGAGGTTCATGAAGGCAGCCAACCAGAGGCGCAGGAGCGCTGCGTGGGAGTTCAGCTTGGATGGCGGCACCACGATGTAGATCGACAAGGGCCCGCCGTCGCGCACCAGACTGAGATCGAAGCTGGTAGTCGCCACCGCCTTCTGTACGCATTCGCTGCCGAAAAGGCGCAGGTGCTGGTGCATCACCGAGACGATGCAGGATCGCGTATTGTCGGCGCTCAGCGACAGCAAACTCGCGATTTGAGCGCGCGCGAACGGATGGACCGGCAGGGTGTCGAGCAGCACGGCCAACCCGTAGATCATGTCGTCCGAGGCCGCGAGTTGCCAAACCCTACGTAGGGAAGCGTCCGCCTCCTTCTCGCAGGCAATCACGTGCGCGATCAGGCCTGCGACCACGGCTTGCGCGCTCTCATCCCAGTAGGCCTCCTTTATGGGTGCGCTGTCGACCAGCAGGCTGGCCATCGCATAGGCGTCGTCGGCCAGCCCGGGTCCCGCACCGTCGATTGTGTCCAAAGGATTGAAGCTGTCCCCGTCTTCCCCGACCTGATGCCAAGGGTCGAGGATTCGGACATCGTGCCCGATAGAGCGGCGATAAGCGGCAGATTCGCGCACTAATTCGCCCTTCACGTCCAAAACGACAACCGGGTTGGTGGCAGACAGCAGGGTGGGCAAGAGAATGTTGCGCTTCTTGCCGGCGCCGGTCGGTGCAAAGACAGCGATATGGCCGTCCGATGCATCTGTGATGACCTGACCCCCTTCGATGGGGAGCTTCGGCCGCGTCGAAAAGCCGACCGACCGACCCGTTTCTCCCAGTGGTTCACGTCCCAGCAGAAAGCCTGAACTCGTCTTCATCGCCTCGCGATCTCCCTGATGCCGATCCGATGATGTCCTGTGCAAACGGCTGATGCTTGGCGATACTGCCGAGCCAAGCGGCGAGTTGGGCCAAACGCGCCGACCGCTTTTCGGACTGGGCCAAAAAGGGGGATGACGGGATGTCGACGCCGAATGAAGCGCGAAGCGAGGACTGCGAATTCGCCCGCCTCTGCTATCAGATCATCGTCGTGGAAAAGCTGTACCGGACGGCGGATGTGGCGGCCCGGATCGGCATGTCCGCTGGCGCGTTGTATGGTCGTCTGAGAGGTCGCAGCGTGTTCCGCGCTCAGGAAATTCGTCGCCTGATCGCCGCAGTCCCCGACCAGAGGCTCATACGCTTCTTCTCCGACGACAGTCTCTACGTCGTCGCGCAGCGGCCTCGTCCGGGCCAGCCGGAGCGCAGTCTCCAGGCCGCCACCGCCGCAATTCTGCGCGAGGCGATCGACATAATGGAAGTGGTGTCCGATGCTCTGGCAGGGGGGTTGCCGATGACCTATCGCGACCGTGCGAGGATGCTGACCGAGGTAAAAGAAGCCGAAACTGCCACCGCCAATCTAAGGGCGGCGATTGAAAGCCATCCTCACAAGCGGATCGTGAGAGACGCTTGATCAGGACCGTCAGCCGCCTTGGCTGAGTGGCAGACGCTCGCCGGGTAGGCGCTGTGTCCCCTGCCCCATCTGCGTCTTTCAGAGACGAGTTGTCGTTGGACTGACAGCACCGCCATCGTCTGCTCCATTGAACATCAACGATAAAATAGCATTGCTGCTCACCCCGCAAACTCGACTCCTGCGACGCAGGATCGTGTCCGAGCGTCCCCTGCCCTACCTGCACTCAGTGGAGACGAGTTGTCGTTGGACTGACAGCACCCTCCAGAGGCATCCTTGGATCCGAATGCGAAGCTCTCCGGTCCAGCGATGTGAACGTCGCCTTTGCCATAAATAGGTGATACCTCGACACAATGGTGAAGTCGCTTGCCAAGGCCATCAGCCGCTTTGAGGTCATTGCCATTATCCTCTTGGCGATCGCCTTCTGCGTGCCTGCATTTGATAGCCACGCTTGTGCGGCCCCTGCGACAGACATGTCTGTCGCCGCAGGTGTCCAATCGGTTGACGCTGTCGATAACTGTGCCTCCTGCCCCGACTGTGGGCCGTCCTGTGCAGGGGGGTGCTGTCATGCGCCGCATCCCGGCATGGCAGCTGAAACTGCCGGTCAGCGTGGCCTGTTCACCTTTGAACGGCCTTCGACCTGGTCCCATGTCGTGCGCGCGCCAATGACCCGGCCGTCCGGACCGGAACGTCCTCCCAGACTCTGACCTCAGTCGGGCATAGGCCTGGCTGCCAGCAGAACCGTCGTGCGCCGAGGCGTGCGGCAGAGCGCAGCCCCGATATTGTCGGGCGAGGGATGAACATGAACATCAACAAGCACTGGCTGCTGACCGGCATCGCCGTGATCGCAGCCCTGGGCGTGGGCTTTGGCGGCGCGCGATTTCTTGACCGCCCGACGGCAGGGACCGAGGTCGAGCACGCCGACGAGGAGCATGACGAGAAAGAAGGTGGGGCCTTTGTCGCGCTCTCGGCGCAAGCCGCCGAGCGAGCCGGAGTGGCCGTCGTGGCCGTTGAGCGGGGAACCGGCGGGGAACTCAAGCTGCCGGGCCGGGTCGCATTTGCCCCCGGTGCCGAGGCCAGCGTCGACGCGCCTCTGCCCGGCAGCGTCGTCAGGGTCCACGTTGGGCCGGGAGATCGCGTTTCGGCAGGGACGCCGATAGCCACACTTCGAAGCGCCGAGGGCGCCGGATCGCGAGCCACGGTGGACGCCGCTGCTGCTGCCGCTGAAGCCGCGCTCGCTTCCGAGCGACGAGATCGGCAACTGTTTGAGCAGGGCTGGATCGCCGAAGCGCGGCTCGAGATCACATCTGCCGAAGCCCGGCGCGCCGAGGCGGAACTTCGTGCCGCCCGTGCCCGCGTCAGCGCTTACGGTGCGCCTGGTGCCGACGGATTGGTCGTCGTTCGTAGTCCCATCAGGGGGATCGTCACCCGCGTCAGTGCAGTTCCCGGTCAGTTCCTCCATGAGGAGGCGCTGCAGGTCGCCGCGGTGGCCGACGCGCGCCGCGTCGAACTGGTGTTAGACGCTCCACCGTCAGCGGCGTCAGCTCTGCGAGTCGGAGACCGCCTCGACATTGCCGTGCCCGGCACCGAAGCCATCGGTGGAGTCGTCACCGCCATTGCGCCGGTGAATGATCAAGGCGTCGTCGTGGTGCGCGCCCGGCCCAACGGCGCGTTGCCACCCGCCGGCACCGTCCTGTCCGCCCGCATCACCTCCTCAGCGCCCGGCGCCTCCTTCGTCGTGCCCGCTAATGCGGTCCAGACCGTGGACGGCATCCCATCCGTCTTCGTCGTGGAAGACGGTGGGTTCAGGGCGCGTCCCGTCGTGACGGGGCGCTCGGCCGAGGGGCGCATCGAGATTGTATCGGGCCTGACGGGTGCCGAGCGCATCGCGGGTCGAGGAGCCTTCCTGCTCAAGGCCGAACTGGCCAAGGGCGAAGCGGAGCATGGGCACTGATCATGCTGAACCGTATCATCGATATCTCCGTTCGTTTCCGCTGGCTGGTGGTGGCCCTGGCCGTCGTCCTCGCCCTGTTCGGCGCCCGTGAACTTCTGCGTCTGCCGATCGACGCCGTCCCCGACATCACCAACCGGCAGGTTCAGATCACGACTGTGGCCCCGGCCCTGGGCCCCGAAGAGGTCGAGCGCCAGGTCACCTTCCCGCTGGAGACGACGTTGGCGGGGTTGCCGGGTCTGATCGAGACCCGGTCCCTGTCGCGCCACGGCTTCTCACAGATCACAGCCGTCTTCACCGACGCCACCGACATCTACTTTGCCAGAAACCTGGTGAACGAGCGCGTGCAGGCCGCGCGCGAGGACCTGCCGGAAGGCCTCTCGCCCTCGATGGGGCCAGTGGTGACGGGCCTCGGCGAGGTCTATATCTGGACGTTGGAGCTCACCGGTGCGCCCGCTCGCACCGGGGCGGTCTACGTCACGCCTGAAGGCGAGCGCTTGGTCACCGACGAGGAGAAGGCGACCTATCTTCGCACCGTCCAGGACTGGATCGTGGCGCCCCAGCTTCGGACCGTCCCCGGTGTCGCCGGGGTCGATGTCCTGGGGGGCTACGTCAAGGAGTATGCTGTCCATCCCGACCCGGCCCTGCTGGCGGCCTATGGGGTCGGACTGGTCCAGTTGGTCGAGGCTCTGGAGCACGCCAACCGGATTGCCGGTGCCGGCTACGTCAACCGGGCGGGTGAGGCCTATATCGTGCGGGCCGACGCCCGCCTGAAAAGCCTCGACGACCTGGCGCAGACCCCAATCCTGAACCAGGGCGGGCGGGTTATACGGGTCGCCGACGTGGCGACCGTCGAGATCGGCCGTGCGCCGCGTCTGGGCTCTGCCAGCGCCGATGGCCGCGAGACCGTGATCGGCACGGCCCTCATGCTTCAGGGTGAGAATTCGCGCGAGGTTGCCCAAAGGGTTGGCCAACGCCTCGACGAGATGGCGGCCAGCCTGCCGCCTGGCGTGGTGATCCGCCCGGCGCTGGACCGGACCGAACTGGTCGAGGCCACGATCAAGACCGTTGAACACAACCTGGTGCTCGGAGCTCTTCTGGTGATCGCCGTGCTGTTCTTCGCGCTCGGCAATGCGCGGGCCGCCCTGATCACGGCCCTGGTCATCCCCCTCAGCTTCCTGTTCGCCGCCTCGGCCATGAACCGGTTCGGCATCAGCGCCAACTTGCTCAGCCTTGGGGCGCTGGATTTCGGGCTGATCGTCGATGGCGCTGTCGTGGTGGTCGAGAACACCCTGCGGAGGTTGGGTCTGAAACGTGTTGAGGCTGGACGGCCACTGACCCTGGCCGAGCGGCTGGGTGTCGCGGCGGGGGCCACGCACGAGATGGCGCGTCCGGCGGCCTTTGGTCAGGCGATCATCCTGTTGGTCTATGCTCCGCTGCTCATGTTCGAGGGTGTCGAAGGCAAGATGTTTGGGCCGATGGCGGCGACGGTCATGTTGGCCCTTCTGGCGGCCTTCGTCCTTAGCTTCACCTTCGTGCCGGCGATGACGGCGCTTCTGGTGCGCGAGCCGAAGGCGAACCATGAGGAGACCCGCCTGACCCGCGCGGCCAAGTCGCGTTACCGGCCGCTACTGGAGGCCGCCATGGCCCGGCCGCGCGCCGTTATGATTGGGGCCTGCATCGCCCTGCTGCTTGGCGCTGTGACCTTCATGACCCTGGGACGCGAGTTCGTGCCCGAACTCGACGAAGGCGATGTGCTGGTTCAGGCGCTGCGCGTGCCATCGACCTCGCTGGAGCAGAGTCAGGCAATGCAGTTCCAGGTCGAGCGAACCCTGATGGCTTTGCCCGAGGTCGAGCGGGTCTTCACCCGCACCGGGACCGCGGAGGTGGCCTCGGATCCGATGCCACCGTCCATCTCCGACACATTCGTGATCCTGAAAGATCGTGGCGAATGGCCGGACCCCGGCCTGGACAAGGCCGTACTGGTCGCGCGCATGGAAGAGAACCTGTCGACCCTGCTGGGAAATAACTACGAGTTCACTCAGCCCATCGAAATGCGGTTCAACGAACTCATCGCGGGCGTGCGCTCAGACGTTGCGGTGATGGTCTATGGCGATGACTTCGCGGCCATGACCCGGACCGCTGAACAGGTCGCGAGCGTCCTGCGCGAGATCGACGGGGCGGCGGATGTGCGGGTCGAGCAGGTCTCTGGCCAGCCCACCATCACCGCCAGTGTGGACCGCACCGTAGCGGCGGCTCAAGGCGTTCACGCCTCGGACGCGGCGGATGCCCTCGCCATCGCCTTCGCCGGCCGATCCGCCGGTCAGGTGTTGGAGGGCGACCGACGGTTCGATGTGGTCGTCCGGCTGGGCGACGCCCTGCGGAACGACCCGACGGTGATGGAGCGGTTGCCGGTCATGCCCGAGGACGCGGCGACAGGGGCCGGGACCGTTCCCCTGTCGTCGGTGGCCCGCTTCGACATCGCCGATGGCCCGAGCCAGATCAGCCGCTCGAACGGCAAGCGGCGGATGATCGTCCAGGCCAACGTGCGCGGGCGAGATCTTGGCAGCTTTGTTGCCGAGGCCCAGGGTCGCGTCGCCGAAGAGATCCAGCCTCCGCCCGGCGGTTGGCTGGATTGGGGCGGTCAGTTCGAGAACCTCCAGCGCGCCTCCGCCCGCCTGGGCCTCATCGTGCCGATCGTGTTCCTCACCATAGGCGGCCTGCTGTTCTGGGCGCTGAGGTCAGTAAGGGATGCGGCGCTGGTGTTCGCGGGCGTACCGCTGGCCCTGGTTGGCGGGGCCCTGACGCTGGCGCTCAGGGGCATGCCTTTTTCGATCAGCGCGGCCGTTGGGTTCATCGCCGTGTCTGGCGTGGCGACGCTGAACGGCCTGGTCCTGATGCAAGCTATTCAGGAGCGGCTGGCCCAAGGCGTGGCGCCGGCCGTAGCGGCACTGGAGGGCGCGGTGGACCGAATGCGCGCCGTGATGACCACGGCCCTGGTGGCTGTTTTGGGCTTTGTGCCCATGGCGTTCGCCGCCGGGGCCGGGGCCGAGGTGCAGAAGCCCTTGGCGACCGTCGTCATCGGCGGGCTGACGACGGCGACGCTTCTGACCCTGGTCGTCTTGCCCGTATTGGTGGCGCACTTTGCACCTCAGCCGCAGATGGCGGGTGAAAGGGATTCCGCATAGCCGCCTTGGTCGCTTCCTTGGCGCGAGGGCAAGCAACGGCCGCCACAAGACTGGTTGTCTGGAGACGGCACTTGTCTTGCATCTCTGTGCAAACCGAACTTCCGCTTTGCGGCCAGACGTCAATGTCCGCAGCTGGCGAGAAGCGGCCCTCCCCTCCCCGTCCAGGCTGCGAAATGCGCATGGCGGTTGACTGTCGAAAATGCGCCTAGGGTGCGTCGCCGGAAAGCAGACCGTCCAGACGTCCGCGTTGGGTGGGAAGCGGACTCTGGCCTGTAGGACTCTGACGGTCCGCTGAGCGCCATGAGTGGACATTCAAAGGCAGTGCGAAACCCGACCTTCAACCACCTCTCACATCGCCATCGCCGCGCGAACCCCGCCGAACTCCATGACCAGCATCCAGATCGCCATGGCGATCATCATCAGGTTTTCGGTCAGGGACAGGAAGCCCAGAGGCACATTGCTGTCGCCGCCGACGCAGGCGCACTTCAACTCGCGCTTGTCGAGGTAGACGGCCTTGAACACCGAGGCGGCGCCGATGCCGCCGATGACCAGGGCGACCGGCGCCGACAGCCAGGTCAGGACGCCGGCGACCATCAGGGCGCCAGCCCCGAATTCGGCGAAGGGATAGACCTTGCCATAGGGCACCCACCGCTTGGCCAGCAGGTCATAGTTCAGGAACATCGACGAGAAACTCTCGACGTTCTGCAGCTTCAGCATGCCCAGCACCATCATCGACAGGGCGATGAACCATTCTCCCGCCTGCACGGTCAGAGGCGTGCCGAAAACGACAAGGCTGAGCATTGCGGCCATGACGGCGGTCGTCAGAAACACGACCAGTACGGGCGTATAGGTCGTCGCCTTGGGGTCGCGCACCTTCAGACCCAGGAAACGGCGCAGGTCGTCATGACCGCCGATCCGCTGGCCGTCGATGAACACCTGGGGCGTGGTCTTGACCCCGTGCTCGGCCTTGAAGGCGTCGGTTTCCTCGCGGGTGGTCAGCCAGTGATCGTCGACGGTGTAGCCCCGGCTCTTCAGCAGGTGACGGGCCTTCAGACCCCAGGGACAGGTGTGGTCGGGCATGACCATCCGATACAGGACGGCGGTTCGGGACGGTTTGGACATGGTGTGCTCCTTGGCTTGGCAATCCAGAGCGGGGACTTTAGGTTCCGTACTTAAGTACGGAGTCAATCATGAAGGTCAGAACGATCGCGGCCCTGGCGCAGGAAGGCGGCGTGGGGGTGGAGACGGTGCGATTCTATCAGCGGCGAGGACTGATGCCGACGCCTGATCGCTGGTCGCGCGACGGCGTGGGCGCGGGCATCCGCCGCTATGGCGAGGAGGATGTGCGTCGGCTCAAATTCATTCGCTCGGCGCAGACGGCCGGCTTCACCCTGGAGCAGATCAAGGAACTGCTGTCGCTGGATGCAGGCGAGGACAGGGCGCGGGCCCGCGTGCTGGCGGCCGAGCGCCTGGCGGCGCTGGACCGCACCATCACTGATCTTGAGACGGCGAGGGCGGCCCTGAGGCGGCTGGCGAGCGCCTGCGCCTCAAAGGATAGCGGGCCTTGTCCGATCATCGCCGCCTTCCAGGGGGAGACGGCCTGAGGCTCAGGCTCCGTTATGGCGCCCGAACACGGTGGCCTGGCCCCTGCGGTCAATCAGCAGGGTGACATAGGGCTCGTTCCCGGCCGCCTCCATGCCGGGCGAGCCGGCGGGCATTCCCGGTGCGGCGAGGGCAACGGCCTGCGGCCGGTCCCTCAGCAGACGGGCGACGTCGGAGGCCGGAACATGGCCCTCGACGGCATAGGCGCCGACCACGGCGGTGTGGCACCCGGCATAGCGATCCGGCACGCCGTAGCGGGCGCGAATCGGGGCGAGGTCCTCGCGCTCGACCACCTCAACGGTCCAGCCCGCGGCGCGCATGTGTGCCACCCAGCCGTCGCAGCATCCACACCAGGGCGTCTTGTAGGTGGTCATACGGCGATCCTGTGCCATCGCCGTCCCGGTCGAGGCGAGAGCGACAGCGCCGCCCAGCAGCAGGCGACGGTTCAACCGCGCTGACATCAGTGGACCATGAAACGAACGGCGCCCGTCATCTCATGGCCGTCCGCACCTTCGGCCGTCCAGTTCAGGACGTAGTTGCCGGGCGTCAGGGTCGGCAGGTCGGCGGACACACGGGTCGTGGCGGCGGCGGCGGCGACAGGCACCGCGACGGCGGCTTGTCCGTCGGCGGTCACGGTGACGGCCTTCAGGGTCATCGCGTGCGGGAAGGTGGCGGTGAACCAGTCGGGCGAGCCGTCGGTCATGGCGCCGTCCGCCGGGCTGGTGACGACGCCGTGCGCAGCGTGATCGGCAGGCGCGGCCTGGCCATGCTCGGCATGGGCGCCGTGGCCGCCCTGGGCGTCCTGCGCCAAAGCGGGCGCGGCCGTGGCTAAGGCTAGGGCGATTACCGGAAGAAGGTGACGCATGATGATGATCCTCTAGAACCAGGCCTTGAGGCCGATGACGAAACGGGTGTGCTCGGGCTCGCCGCCCGCCGCGCGGGTGAAGTCGGCGGTGTCTCCGAGTTCGCGACTCCACTCCACCCCGACATAGGGCGCGAACTCCTTGGCGATTTCATAGCGCAGGCGAAGGCCGGCCTCGACGTGGGTGAAACCCGAACCCAGACCGAGCTCCGGCACGTCGGACGCCGAAGCCTCAACCTCGATGCGCGGCTGCAGGATCAGGCGTTGGGTGATGCGCTGGTCATACTCGGCTTCAACCCGCGCGGTCAGGTCGCCCTCGGTCGACAGGAAGGCGGCGGCGTCGACCTCCCACCAATAGGAGGCGAGACCCTGGACGCCGAACACCAGATGGGTCGGATCCTCGCCGCCCTCGCCGAAGTCCTGGCGCACGCCCGCCTGCACATCCCAGAAGGGCGAGATGGCGCGGCTGTAGAGGGCCTGGACCTCGCCTTCGATCTCGCCATCAAAGTCGCCTTCGGCCTCGGATTTCCACCAGAAGCGGTTGATGTCGCCGCCGGTCCAGCCCGCCAGGTCCCAGGTCCAGGCCTCCTCGCCGTCGCCGAAGCCGACCTCCAGCCGGTCGATGATGACGGCGGTGGCCCGCACGTCGCCGTTCTCGCGCCTCAGGATGTCGCGGGCGCCGGTCATCCGATCCGCCCCCCAGATCGCGTCGGCCGCATGGGCCGGGCCGGACAGGGCGGCGGGCGGCAGGGGCGGTTGGCGGGGACGTCCATCATCATCGGCGCTGGTCGGCACGTCTGGCGGACCCATCGCCTGTTCGCTCATGTCATGTCCGGCGTGCGGATCTGCGGTCTGAGGCTGCGCGCCCATGTCGTGACCGGCGTGCGGGTCGACGGGTTCCGGGGCCGGGCTCATGTCATGCCCGGCATGCGGATCAGTCGTGGGCGGGACGGTCGCGGGCGTCTGGGCCGTTAGCGGGTGATGCTCCTGATCCTGGGCTGTGGCAGCTCCCGCAACGAGCAACAGCGGCGCCAGACACATCAAAAGCCGGATCATGACGCCGCTCCATCCAGCGGGCGGACGGTCACGACGTTGAACATCCCCGCGTGCATGTGCATCAGCATATGGCAGTGGAAGGCCCAGTCGCCGGGCGCGTCGGCGGTCAGGTCGAAGGTCACCTTGGACCCCGGCGCGACGTTGACCGTGTGCTTCAGCGGCTGATGCCCGGCCGGGCCGCCCGTCACCAGCTCGAAGAAGTGGCCGTGCAGGTGGATGGGGTGGGCCATCATGGTGTCGTTGACCAGGGTCACGCGCACCCGCTCATCCCGCTCAAAGCGGATCGGCTCGACGATCTCGGAGAACTTCCGCCCGTCAAAGCCCCACATGAACCGTTCCATATTGCCGGTGAGGTGGATTTCGAGCGCGCGCGAGGGCGACCGCTGATCCTTGTTGGGCGCCAGGGAGACGAGGTCGGTATAGACCAGCACGCGGTGCGGCGCGTCCTCCAGACCCATGGGGCGCTCGCCAAGGCGGTTGGCCGGGTCGGGCGAGACCATGTCGACACCAACGCCGACGGCCATGCCGGCAGGCGCATTGTCCGGGTTGCGCATGTCGTGATCCATGGATCCGTGGTCCATCGGCGCGGCGGCAGGCTCTCCGTGGCCCATGGCGGCGTGATCCATCCCATGTCCCATGGCCGAGTGGTCCATGCCCGCCATGCCGCCCATTCCCCCCATGCTCATACCCATGTCGCGCATGGTCAGGGTCGGCACCTCGCGCAGCGGCGGAACCTCGGCCGTCATGCCCAGACGGGGCGCCAGCGTCGCCCGCGCCATGCCGGACCGGTCGACCGACTCGGCCACCAGCGTATAGGCGCGGTCATCGGTCGGGCGGACGATGACGTCATAGGTCTCGGCGACGGAGATCTGGAACTCGTCGGTCTCGACCGGGCGCAGGTTCTCGCCGTCGGCATTGACCACGGTCATGGCCAGGCCGGGGATGCGCAAATTGAAGATCGACATGGCCGAGGCGTTGATGACGCGCAGCCGGACCCGCTCGCCGGGGTGGAACAGGCCGGTCCAGTTCTCGGTCGGGCCATGACCGTTGACCAGATAGGTGTAGGTGGTCCCGTTGACGTCGGCGATGTCGCGCGGGTCCATCCGCATCGACCCCCACATGCGCCGCTCCTCCAGCGACATCCCGTCCTCGCCGGACAGGAGGCCCGACAGGGTCGTGCGCGACTGATTGAAGTAGCCCGGGCTCTTCTTGAGCCGATCCAGGATTTCGTGAGGGTGCAGGAAGCTCCAGTCCGACAGGACGATGACGTGCTCACGCTCGTACGCGACCGGATCGGCGCCCGCCGGATCGATGATCAGCGGCCCATAATGGCCCATCGCCTCCTGAAGGTTGGAGTGGCTGTGATACCAGAAGGTGCCCGACTGGATGACCGGGAACTCATACTGGAAGGTCTCGCCGGGTCTGATGCCGGGGAAGCTGACCCCCGGAACGCCGTCCATGTGGAAGGGCAGCAACAGGCCATGCCAGTGAATCGAGGTGGCTTCTTCCAGCGTGTTGGTCACCGACAGCCGGGCCATCTGGCCCTCGTGCAGTCGGATCAGCGGCGCGGGCAGGGTCCCGTTGACGGTGATGGCGTGGCCAGTCCGGCCGCCCACGGTGAACGCCGATCTGCCGACGCTGAGCCGCACCTCGGGTCCTTCCAGCGTCGGCAGATCGGCGCGCAGCCCCGCTGACCCGCTCTGGGCCCATGCGGGCAGAAGCCCCTGGGCGGCGAAAAGCCCCGCGCCGCCTGCGAAGCCGCGCAGTAATGCGCGACGGTCTGTTTGAATCGATCTCATGCGTCTGTCTTGGCCCATCTGTCTGATGAAGCCTTACGCCAGAACCGCGCCCGCCCCTCGCGACGGCTGGTCGCAGGGGCTCAGTCGGATGGGCCGAGACGATCCAGCAAGGCTTTTCGGGCGCGGGCAATCCTCAGTTCAACCGCCTTGGGCGACAGCCCCAGTATCTGGCCGATCTCGGCATGAGACCGGCTTTCCAGAACCGCGAGCAGGAGCGGCGCGCGCTGACCGTCGGGAAGTTCATTCAAGGCGCGGTTCAGGCGCTCCACCCGCCGCCGATCATCCACCCGGTCCTCGGCCCCGGGCGTCGGGTCACCGACTGTCATGGCTTCCGGCGCATCCAGACCCATGACGCCCCGGACCAGCCGACGCACGCGACGGCGGCGGCTCCAGTCGCGGCATTTGTTCAGCGCGATGGTGCGCAGCCAGGCCCCGAACGGTCGGTCGGGATCGTATCGACGAATCGACAGCCACGCGGCGGCATAGGTCTCCTGGGTCAGGTCCAGCGCCTCGTCCGGGTCGCCAACATAGCGGCTGACGAACCGATGCAACTCACCCTTCGTCGCGGTCATCAGGCGCGAAAACGCCGCCCGGTCTCCCAGGGCGGCCTGACCTTCGTCGGTGTCGCCAGCCCCCACGCTCGTGTCAGTCGGCTTCGGCGCGCAGGGTCTCGACCACCGCGCGGTCGAACTCTTCCGCCTGCCGGGGCGTCAGCACGGCTCGCATCTCGAACACATGACGGATCGTCGCCATCTGAAGATCACCCATGGCGGTGTGGAAGTGATCGACGGCGGCCTGAACTTCGGGTGTCTCGCCCTGGCTGGCGGCAATCGCAGCCGACAGTTCCGCATTGGCCTCCCGCACCTCGGCTTCCAGCGGCGCGCGCCGCTCGGCGAACGCCGCTTCGATCTCGTCCAGACGCCGATCCTGTTCCGGGCTCAGGTCCAGCCTTTCGTGAACGAGGTGGTGGAGGTCGGCGGGCTTGTCCTGCCGCGCCTGCACGGTCATTGCACCCCAGGCTGCGGCCGCGCCTACGGCGGCGGCCAGCACGGCAGTGACCAGTGTGGACTTCAGTCCGCTCATCCGAGGGTGCTCCGGATACCCAGGGGTGTCGCGGCCATGCGGGGGCTGAAGATCGACAGTTCGCTGCGACCTGTTTCGACTGTTGGCGCCGTTACGCCACCGGCGACGCCGCCGATGGCCGCCGCGATTCCAAGCGCCGCGAACCGCAGCGATCGCTCACGTGTCTTGGCTTGCGCCTGCTCCACGCGCTGCCAGACGCCATCTTCCAGACCGTCGAGGGAGGCGGCTTCCACAGGCGAGCCCCGTGCAATCAAGGTATCCAGTTCGACCATGCCGATCGTCTCCATGGGTTCCGCACATCTACGCACGGTCCCTGTCCGCCCCTCGCAAGAGGGTGCTGTCCTCGCCGCACAAATAGAGCATAGTCACACTCCTTCGCCACCGAGAGCCCTTCATGAAGCGCCTGATCCTCGCCGCCGTCCTCGCCGTATCGGCCTCCGTCATCGTGACCCCCGGTGGCGCTGTCTCATCTGCGTCAGCCCCGGCCGATGATGAAGCGGCGCGCCCCGCCATCGCTGTCGTGGACGCCTTTCATGCCGCCCTGGGGTCGGGCGACGCCGAGGCTGTCCTGGCCCTGCTCGCGGAGGACGTCGTGGTGCTGGAAGAGGGCGGTGCCGAGCGATCGCGTGAGGAATACGCCGGCCATCACCTGCCCGCCGACATGGCCTTCGCCGCCGCGACCGAGGCCGAGATCACCCGCCGCGCGGCCTTGGTGGAGGGCGACATCGCCTGGGTTCTGACCGAGGGACGCACCAGCGGCACGTTCAACGGTCGGCCCGTCGAACGCCTGACCGCCGAAACCATGATCCTGCACCGCCAAGCCGGTGGATGGCGCATCCGCCACATCCACTGGTCGTCGCGCGCGCCGCGCTGATCACATCGACGCCGGCGGCATCTGCACGCCCATCGCCGCGACCAGCCCCAGAAGGACGAGGCCGGCCACTATCTCGAGGCCAACGCTGAGCTGCAGCCTTCGGACAGGCTCGTCGGTCGCGGTATCATGCGTGATGGCCCGCGCCAGGGCGGGCGTCAGGGTGAAGCGGTTATGCACCGCCAGACCGACCATCAGGATAAACAGGGCCAGCTTGCCCAGGAGCAGCAGACCCCAGGTCGAGCTTGCAACCCGGACCACGCCGTCAATGCCGATCAGAAAGCCGGCGTTGATCAGCCCTGTGAGCACCAGCACCGAAACGGCTGCCGAGCCGACCGTGGCAAACCCGGTCAGGGCACGCGTCGTGGTCTGGGTCTCGCTTCCGGAAGGACGACACAGCCGCATGCAGAATCCTGCCAGCGCGCCTAACCAGACGGCGGCGGCCAGCGCATGAATGATGTCGGCGATCAGGTGGATGAGCCCCACGGCTCCCTCGCTGGCCGCCCCGTGACCGCTCCAGGCGAAACTGGCGGTGGCCCCGGCGAAGGCCATGACAGCCATCAGCCCCGGGACCCTTCTGTCCTGCCCGAACATCAGGATCGCGACCCCGAGCAGCGCCAGCGCGGCGCGGGCAATATGTGCCACGCCGAGGGCGGTGGACTGGATGACATAGCCGATCGAAGTGGGGTCGAAGGCAGCGGCCCAGCCGCCCGCCATCATGGCCGTCTGAGCCACAAGGCCACCGGCCGCCCCGACCGCCAGAAGCAGCCCGGCGGTGATGGCGACCCGACGCGCCGAACGCGAAGGGACCGGTCCCGGCGCATAGATCTGGAATAGCGGCAGTCCCAGCGCCACGACCGCCGCAGCGAACTGGAG
>Ga0075012_10003203_pt1 | contig 15772 bp, 14 predicted proteins | sample All_14_2_FD_71474 | JGI IMG/M metagenome (GOLD analysis project Ga0075012, IMG submission 71474) | Freshwater microbial communities in response to fracking from Pennsylvania, USA - Allegheny Zone_MetaG_DW_15 | ecosystem: Environmental > Aquatic > Deep subsurface > Groundwater > Drilled... | reverse complement strand
CTGTCGCACACGGTCATGGCGCTGGCCGAACGCGCGGGCCCCGGGGCGGGGGCGGCGGGCGACATCACCGCGGTCTTCACCGTCCTTGTCCCCGGGTCCGACATGGAGGAGCCGGTGGCCGACATCCTGCGCGGCGTGCTGGACGGCCATGTGGTGATGGACCGCAAGATCGCCGAACGCGGCCGCTTTCCGGCGATCGACCTGCTGCGGTCGGTGTCGCGCAGCCTGCCCGCCGCCGCCACGCCGCAGGAAAACGCCATGATCGGCCAGGCCCGCAAGCTGCTGGGCGCCTGGGACCGGGCCGAGATGATGATCCAGGCCGGGCTCTACACCCAGGGCAGCGACCCGCTGGTCGATGCCGCGATCAAGGTCTGGCCGCGGCTGGATGCCTTTCTGGCCGAACCGTCGCCCGGCGGGGTGGCCGACAGCTTCCGCCGGCTGGCCGAATGCCTGGCCCCCGCCGGCCCGCCGTAGGATGCGGACCGCGGAGCCATGGCCGAAACCGGGCGACGGGGCCGCGCGGGCGGCGTCATACATGCGCGCGGGGGACACGGGCTTTTCAACCGCTCCCCGCTTTTGAATGATACTGTCGCAAGAATTCATCGGTCTTGCGCAGATCTGGCTTCGCCCTGACCAAGGCCGTCACGTCGGCATGACGATCCGATGCTGCCGATCCGGGGTCTTGGGACGGCTGCACTCCAGGCAGGTCAGACCCTGGGGGGCCGGAACGGCGTCGCCAAGGTTTCCCTGGGCGCCATCGCGCGAGCCTTCTCTCGGTCTGCATGTGACCGATCCCTGGCTCGATGCCACCCATGTGAAACTGCGCGAGGGCGGGCGCATCGTCCGCCGTGCCGTGAACCGAAGGTCCGCGAAGCGATGATCGCCATGGCGGTCAACGAGGACGGCAGGCGCAAACTGCCGGGCGTGGCCACCGGCCCCTCCGAAGCCGAAACGTTCCGGACCGGGTGCCTCATGCAGCCCCGCCGATCGCGGCCCTCGATGGCGCGTCCCGCTTGCGTCGGCCGTCCAGCGCGGGTGCCGTCCCGGGCCGACGCCGCGACGCCATGAGCCCGGCGGGATTGGCCGGAACCGGCGGGTGTCCAAACGCGGCGACGGCAATCGGAAATGGCAGGAGGGCGCGGCGCGCTTGCGCCCTGTTCGCGCCGGACCCGGCCCCGATGATGCCGGTGCCGATCATGCCTGCGATGCCCGTGCCGTGCTCGGCCTGATCCAGACACATGGCGGGCGCGGATGCAGGTCCACCCGCCGCGACCGCAAGGCCCGGTGACCGGTCGATCCGGCGATCGACAGGCAATGCAGCCTGATCGAGCGATTCTTCAACACGCCGAAGCACTTCGGGAATGTCGCCATGCGTTGCGGAAAGACGGCCCGAAGCCGCCTCGCCACGATTCTCATCGCATCCTCACGCCCGTGGATGCGCAATCCATTATGAGTCCGCTTCCCGGCCCGCCATCCCGCCGCCCCGCGGATCGGCCGACATTGTCCGGCGCCAGGCGATCAGATCGCAGATCGAGATCAGCCGCAGCCCGTGACGGCCGGCAAAGGCCGCCAGATCCGGCAGCCGCGCCATTTCGCCGTCGGGCAGCGCGATTTCGCAAAGAACGCCGGCAGGATAGCGGCCGGCCAGACGCGCGAGATCGAGCGCCGCCTCGGTGTGGCCTGGCCGCCCGAGCACCCCCTCGGGATGCGCCCGCAACGGGAACACATGGCCCGGGCGGTTGAAATCCGACGGCCCGCGCCCTTCGTCGGCAAGCGCGCGGATCGTGCGCGCCCGTTCCGAGGCAGAGATCCCCGTCGTCGTGCCTTCCCGCAAGTCGCAGGTGATCGCGAATCCCGTGCAGAGATATTCGGTATTTTCGGGAACCATCTGCGGCAGCTTCAGCCGTTCCAGGCGCGCGGCCGAAAGCGAGACGCAGATCAGCCCCCGCCCCTCGGTCGCCATGAAGTTGATGTCGGCGGCGGTGACCGCGTCGGCGGCCATGATCAGGTCGCCTTCGTTCTCGCGGTCGGCATCGTCCACCACGATCACCATCTCTCCGCGCGCGATCGCGGCGATCGCATCCTCGATCCGGTCGAGCGCGACGGGCGCGACGATCTCGCCCTCGGGCGGCTGCCGGCCGGGAAAATTCACCATCGTGTTCATCGGCTCACCTCGGCTGTTCCGGCGCGGCGGCATCCGCCCGCCTTCCTTGCGACATGCATCGTGCCTTTGCTTCCCGTCAGATTGCCCGCACCAGGCCGCCATCCACCAGCAGGCCCTGGCCGGTGATGTAGCCTGCGTCCTCGGACAGCAGGAAGGCGATCGTGGCGCCCAGTTCGCTTTCCACCCCCGCGTAGCGGCCCATCGGAATCCGCATCAAGGCTTCGGGCGTGCTGGGATAATTGTCCACGAAACCGGGGAGCACGGCATTGATCCGCCAGCCTTCCCCGCCGTGGCGGGCGACGCAGAGCTTGAGAAAGGCCGACAGCGAAGCCCGGAATACGGCCGACAGCGGATAGGTCAGCTCCGGCTCGCGCGCGGCGTAGCTCGAGACCGACACCGCCGCCCCCGATTTCTGACGCGCGAACACCGGGGCAAGATGGCGTATCGCCCGCACCGTGGGCATCAGCACGATCTCCATCGCCCTGTGCCAGTCGGCATCGGCGATTTGCAGCAGTTCTCCCTTGGGCGGGTGGCCGGTGTTGATCACCGCGCCGTCGATCCTGCCATGGCGATCGACGGCCGTCGCGACCAGCCTTGCCATGTCCTCTTCGCTGGTCACGTCGCCCCGCAGCCAGGTGGCCCCCAGTTCCGCGGCCGCGGCCTCGATCCTCTCGGACCGCGACATCAGCACCAGCGACCAGCCGCGCGCCGCCAGCGCGCGGGCGGCCCCCAGCCCGATACCGGAACTTGCCGCCGTGACCACGGCAACCCGCGCCCTCTGTCCTTGCCGCTCTGCGGCCTTGCGTTCCTGCATTGTCGGCTCCTTTCTGTGCGGCGATCGCGCGCCGCACCCCCTGGCGTCCCGGCTCAGATGTCGGGCAGCCACAGATCGGGCACATATTCGTAGCCCGGGCCGTTGCGCAACACATGGCCGAAGCCCGGAAACTCCAGATGCATTCCGCCGATGGCCAGCCTGTCCGCGGCAACGCGGTCGAGAATGCGCCGCCGGGTGGCGCGTCCCTGGTCCACATCCACATCGAAGGCCAGACCGACCTCGGGATGGGCGATCTGCACCACGGGCACATGGGTGATGTCGCCCCAGATCAGCAACTCGTCCGCGCCGCTCGACAGGTGATAGCCGCTGTGGCCCGGGGTATGGCCCGGAAGCGCCACCCTCTGCATTCCGGGGATCACCTCCTCGGCCTCGCCGATCGCGTGCCATCGGCCGCCATAGGCCCTGCGCAACTGCGGCGCATAGGCATTGACCTGTGCCGAGATTCCCAGCGCGTCGGTCGGCGGCTCGCCGCCCAGCCAGTGCCGTTCCTCCTCCAGCGGAATGAAGACCTCGGCCCTGGGAAAGACGGCGCCGCCCTCGTCGTCGAGCATTCCGCCGGCGTGGTCGGCGTGCAGGTGGGTCAGCGCGATCCGGTCGATCCGGTCGGGTGTCACGCCGAGCACCGCCAGATTGCCCAGCACCTTGCCCAGGGTCGGCCCCATCAGATTGCGCGCGCCGGTATCCACCAGCGTGCACGAACCGCCGCCCTCGATCAGGTAGGCGCCGATCGTCACATGCGGATCGGCCGGTCGAAAGCGGCTGGACAGGGCTTTCCCGACCTCGTCCGGCGCCATGCCGACCATCGCCCCGGCCGGGATGGGAACCATGCCGTCGTTCACCGCCGTCACGATGAAATCGCCGACACGCCGGCGGTAAAGGCCCGGCACCTGCCGGATCGTCTGATCTATCGTCATTCGCGTCTCCCCCCGCGTCGTCCCTGGTATGGGCCTGCATATCGGCCGCGGGGGAACGGATTCCCCGCGGCCGCTCGATCAGAAGAACTTGGCCAGCCGGAGCAGGGCAGATGTATCACGCTCGAAGCTGTTCTCGGCGTCCACATCGGTTCCGAATTCCACCACCAGCTGTGTGGTGGGGTTCAGCATCTGCGACCAGGCCGCCCGCACCGTGGTCACCCGGCTGTCGCCCTGACGGACACCTCCCCAAGTCTCTTCACCGCCCTGCGTCGTGCTCAGGCCGAAGGACACGGTGCTCATATCGCTGGCATGGTAGTTCAGCCAGCCCAGTGCGGTGAAACTCGGATCCTTCTCGATCTTCGCGCCGGCCGGGCCGTCGTCGTTGTCCCCGTAGATCGTCACGTCGCCGACCAGATCCACCGACCAGCGCGGGGCGATGTTGAAGTAATAGGCAGGCTGCACCGTCACCGACCAGCGGTTCGTGCCCAGGCTGGCCACGTTGGCGTCGTAGTCGCCGGTGGGCAAGGTCAGGTAGGTCGCCACGGCGAAGTAGCGATTGTTCTCGGGATCGTTGAACGGCCAGACCGTGGCCACGATCGAGGTGTCGCCCAGGCTGAACTCTTCGCTGGCAATCGGGGCGCCGCCGATCGACATGTCGCTCAGACCGCCGAAGGGCTGCACCAGGTTGATGTCGGCGCGCATACCGCCGATATCGAAGAAATAGACATAGCGGGCAATGCCGATGTTCGTGTCAAGGCCGGATCCGGGAACCTCGTTGCCGTTGGCATCGACGAAGGTATCCGAGGAACCGTGCAGATAATACAGCAGCCCGAGATGGGTGCCCGCCGGGGCGGGCAGAAAGTCGCGCGGCTGCGCATCGGCGGCCAGCGCCGCGCCGCCGCCTGCAAGTCCGGGCATCGCCGCGCAAAGCAGGGCTGCCGCGCCACGCCGTGCCGCTCCGTAAGTTGTCGCTGCGAAAACTCTTGTCATGGTCTCCCTCCCTGTTGCCTTTGCCCCCGCAGCGCAGCCTGGCATCGCGTTGCGGGGGTATCCGATTGCGTGGCCGGGCCGGCTCAGAGCGGCCGGTTGCGCCAGGTCGGCTCGGTCAGATCCTTGCGGAAGGTGGGCTTGCGCTGTTCAAGCTTGATCCCGATCTTGGGCAGCACCTTCTCGACCAGAAGTTCGTTCGAGCGCAGCAGCTTGTCCACCGGCCCCGGACCCACCCCGATCCACGGCACGATCATTTCCATGCTGTAGGTCTCGATCATCTGCTCGAGCTTGCGCGCCACCGTATCGACCGAGCCGGCGATCGCATAGCCGCGATCGACCATCGACTCATAGGTGTTGGGGATCGGCCCCGTCTCGCCCGGGCGGCGAAGCGCCTCGTTAAAGCCGAAATGGTCGTGCCAGCCGGTCCAGATGTAGCCCAGGGCCTCCTTGCCGATGTTGAAGGCCTCTTCGTCGGTATCGGCCACGACGATGTCGCGGAAGTGACCGACGTTCTGGCCCCATTTGATGTTCGGGTCGCGCTTCACCGCCTCGGAATGATAGGCGTCGAGGCACATGCGCAGCGTCTGGTCGATCGGGGTGAAGACGATCGGCCAGGCCCCTTCCTGCGCCGACCAGCGCATCGTGTTCGGGCTGAGCGTGAAGGGCACCATGATCTCGATGGTCGAGGGATCCTGAAGCGTGCTGGGCGCGATGCCGATCTTCTTCAGGATGTCGCCTTCGACCATGTCGGGCGCCAGCAGCTTGGTCTTGGGGTGGTCCCACTTGACGTTCTCGGGCGGCACCTGCCAGTGCTTGCCCTTGTAGGAAAAGGTGGTGTTGTTCAGCAGCCCCTTGATCACGTCATAGGCTTCCTGGAACAGTTCGCGATTGCGCGCGTCGTTCACGGCATAGTCGGGATCGGTGGCGAAGGTCGCGACGGCGCCGTTCTTCTGGCCGATGGTGGTGACATGGCGCGCCTGATAGCCGCGCGCAAAGCCCGCGAACATGCGGCCTTCGGAGAAATGGTCGAGCATCGCCAGATCCTCGGCCACAAGGATCGGGTTGCGCGCCGGCAGCACCGTGGCCATCTGGCCCAGACGGATGCGCTTGGTGAAACCCGCCGCCCAGGCGCCCAGAAGGATCGGGTTGTTCGAGATCTCAAGCCCTTCAAGATGGAAATGGTGCTCGGAGAAGGCCACGAAGTCGAAGCCCAGATCCTCGAGCTGCTTGATCATGCGGGCGTGCTCGTTCAGCGTCCGCTGGTAATAGGTCGGATTGGCGCCGGGATATTTCGCGCCCTTCAACTCGTCATGCTTGGCGGCCGAGGCCGGCAGCAGGAAGGCTCCGAATCTCATCTGTATTCCTCCTCTTGTTTTCCGTCACCCCTGCGCGACGGGCGCAGGCGTCGTCACACGGCCCCGCAGCGGAACCGCGATTCACTTTTCGCGCCGCAGGAACCCCGTCATCTGATCGGCGATCATGTCGAGCTGGAACCGGATCCCGGCATCGACGCAGATCCCGTCGGCATCGAAGACGGGCAGCGTCGAGTTGATCATGCCCCCCATCGGCGTCGGCCAGCCGCGCAGGGCATGTGCGATGGCCCGCAGCGCGGCCAGGGTCTGCCCCGCGGCCTGCCAGCCCGCACCGCAGGCGATGCAGCCGATCGGCAACCCGTCGAAATAGACCCGGGCATCGCGGCCCATGTCCTCGGTATAGTCCAGCGCGTTCTTCACCAGGCCCGAAACCGAACCGTGATAGGCCGGGGAACAGATCACCAGGCCGTCGCATTCGCGCATCAAGGCCAGCATCCGCACCGCGGCCTCGCTGCGTTCGGGGGATTCCGGGGAATAGAGCGGCAAATCCAGCGCCTGCCCCGAGATCAGCTCGGTTCGCGCCCCGCGCTCCCGGGCCCGGGCAAGAACATGGGCCAGAGCCTTCTGCCCGGTGGATTGCGCACGCAAAGTGCCACCTAGCCCCAGAATCAGGGGGCTTGCCTTGTCAGCCATCATTCCCGGGTCTCCTCCCAACCCCAAGTCGCGGCGCCACCGTCTTGCGGGGCTTCAGCGGCGCCGACATATAAGTGTTACCGCTTCACCCTTGCCCGCGCATCCGGCGATCTTGCATGTGTTCGCGTGCCGAACAGTCATCCACGCCCTTGCGCACGCAACAGATCCAGCGCCACGTCCACGATCATGTCCTCCTGACCGCCCACCATCTTGCGGCGGCCCAGTTCGACCAGGATGTCGCGCGAATCCAGCCCGTAGATCTTTGCCGCCGTTTCCGAGTGGCGCAGGAAGCTGGAATAGACCCCGGCAAAGCCGAGCGCGATCGTCTCGCGGTCCACCTGAACGGGGCGGTCCTGAAGCGGACGCACCAGCCGGTCGGCCGCGTCCATCAGCGCGAACAGGTCGCAGCCGTGCTCCCATCCCAGCCGTTCGGCCACGGCGATGAATGCCTCGATCGGCGTGTTGCCGGCGCCCGCCCCCATCCCGGCCAGCGAGGCATCGACCCGGAACGCCCCCTCCTCGACCGCGACCACCGAATTGGCCACCGCCAGCGACAGGTTCTGGTGGGCATGGATTCCCACCTGGGTTTCGGGCCTGAGCACGTCGCGATAGGCGCGGATGCGCTCGCGGACGCCGTCCATCAGCAGCGCGCCGGCCGAATCGGTGACATAGACGCAATGCGCACCGTAGCTTTCCATCAGTTGCGCCTGCCGGGCCAGATCCCGGGGCCCCAGCATGTGCGCCATCATCAGGAAGCCCGACACATCCATGCCGATCTTGCGGGCATGGGCGATGTGCTGGGCGGCCACGTCGGCCTCGGTGCAATGGGTCGCCACGCGCACCGAGCGAACCCCGGCATCATGGGCGGCCTGAAGGTCGTGGATGGTGCCGATCCCCGGCACCAGAAGCGCGGTCAGCCGGGCGTTCCGCAGCTTGTCGGCCACGGCGGCGATCCATTCCAGATCGGTGTGCCGGCCGAAGCCATAGGCGAAACTCGACCCCGCCAGGCCGTCGCCATGGCTGAGTTCGATCGCCGCCACGCCGGCGCGGTCCAGCGCCGTGGCGATCGCCACGCACTGATCCAGCGTATAGCGGTGCCGGATCGCGTGCATCCCGTCGCGCAGGGTCACGTCCTGAACATAGATTTTCGTCTTGTCGGCTGCGGTCATGTCACGCGGGCTCCGAAATCATCCGGCGCGCCAGCCGCTCGGCGGTCCTCAGCGCGGCAGAGGTCATGATGTCGAGATTGCCGGCATATCTGGGCAGATAGTGGCCGGCGCCCTCGACTTCGAGAAACACGGTCACCTTCAGCCCCGTGGCGCGGTCATCGACGCCGGGGATGCGGACCGCGGCATTGTCGCCGATCGTCTCGAACTGGATCTCCTGCTTCAGCCGATAGCCCGGCACATAGTCCTGCACCTCGGCGATCATCGCCAGGACCGACCGGCGCACCGCCTCGCGGTCGTCCGTTCGGGCCAGGCAATAGACCGTGTCGCGCATGATCAGCGGCGGCTCGGCAGGATTGAGGATGATGATCGCCTTGCCCTTCTTCGCGCCGCCGACCTCGCAGATCGCGCGCGAGGTGGTCTCGGTGAACTCGTCGATATTGGCGCGCGTGCCCGGCCCGGCCGAACGCGACGAGATCGAGGCGACGATCTCGGCATAGATCACCTCGGCCACCCGACTGACCGCGGCGACGATCGGGATCGTCGCCTGCCCGCCGCAGGTCACCATGTTGATGTTGGTCTGATCGAGATGCGCCTCCATGTTCACCACGGGAACGACATAGGGCCCGATCGCCGCCGGCGTCAGGTCGATCATGATCTTGCCCGCACCGCGCACGATCTTGTCGTTGCGGGGGTGGGCCCCGGCCGAGGTGGCGTCGAAGACGATGCCGATCCCGGGCCAGACCGGCAGCCGGGTCAGGCCCTCGACGCCTTCATGCGTGACCGCGACGCCCAGCCGCGCCGCCCGGGCAAGGCCGTCGCTCTGCGGGTCGATGCCGACCATCGCGCCCATCTCGAGCGCCTTCGAGTAGCGCATGATCTTTATCATCAGATCCGTGCCGATATTTCCCGATCCGATGATCGCTGCCTTGATCTTCGCGCTCATGCGCCTGCCTTTCCGTCGTCGAAATTCACCTGGACCGGCGGGAACCCCGCAATCTCGGCCAGATACACCTCGCCCGGGCCCACCGCGACCATCGGCCCGAAGGCCCCCGACATCACGATGTCGCCCTCTTGCAGCGGCTGGCCCAGTTCGGCCATCCGCCGCGCCAGCCACAGCGCCGCGTTCAGCGGGCTGCCCATGCAGTCCACGCCCAGCCCCCGCGACACCACCCTGCCGTTGCGCGACAGGATGCCGCCGCAGAGCCGCAGGTCGAGGTCGGTCAACCGCCGCGCGCCCAGACCCATCAGAAACCCGCCACCCGAGGCATTGTCGGCCACGGTATCCACCAGCCGGATGTTCCAGTCGCGGATCGCGGTATCCACCACTTCGAGCGCGGGCACGGCATAGGCCACGCGGCGGATCAGGTCGGCCATCGGCGCCTGCGGATCGTCGAACCCCCTGTCCATCACGAAGGCCACTTCCAGCTCTGCCTTGGGCTGCATGAAGCGGCCGGTGTCCACCACTTCGCCCTCGGTGAACATGTAGTCGGCCCAGAGCATCCCGAAGTCCGGCTGGTCGATGCCCATCTGCGCCTGCACCGCCGGCGAGGTCAGGCCGATCTTGCGCCCGACCAGGCGCCGCCCCCGTTCCAGCCAGATCCGGTTCGCCGCATCCTGCACGGCATAGGCCTCGTCGATCGTTGCAAGACCGTGGCTCTCGCGCAGGGGCGCGATCTGTCTCAGATCGGTCCGGGCCTGCACCAGCGCCGCGGCCATCTCGGCGATGCGCCCGGTCATGCCCGGGCTCCGACCTGGCGGGGATCGCTTTTCAGCGGCAGGTAGCCGCCCCGCCAGTGCAGCAGCGGCGGCCGGTGGAAGGTGCGGGCGCGCAGCACCCGCCCCACCAGGATGGTATGGTCGCCGCCGGGCAGGGTCGTCTCCAGGGCACATTCGATCCAGGCCGCGGCGCCACCGATCAGCGGCATCTCTGCCAGACCCTCTTCCAGTTCCAAGCCGGCAAAACGGTCGATGCCCGCGGTTGCAAAGCGGCGTGACACCTCTTCCTGGTCGGCAGCCAGGATGTTCACGGCAAAGTGGCCGCACCGCAGGAAGATCGGCAGCGAATAGGCGGCGTTGCGCAGGCTCCACTGCACCAGCGGCGGGTCGAGCGACAGCGAGGCGAACGACGTTGCGGTCACCCCGTAGCGCCCCTCCTGGGCATCCTTCGTCGTCATCACCGTTATGCCCGTGGCGAAGTGCCCGAGGGCCTCACGAAACACCGAGGGCGCAAGCGGCGGCGGCGGACCGGCGCCGAACAGGCGGCCGGTCTGATCGTGCATCGTCATGACTGTGCTCTCCTTGTCTCCGGGCCGCACATACGCGGGAAAGCCTCGGTCCCGTGACCGGCCGCGCTCAGCTTCCCAGCAGGAAGTCGAGGTGAATGCGGTTGAAGGTTTCCGGGTCCTCGAACTGCGGCCAGTGACCGCATTCGTTCATCACCTCGAACCGCGCGCCCGGGATCGCCGCGGCGATCTTGCGGCCCTCCTCGGGGGCGGCGGTCGGATCGTGCGAGGTCCACAACACCAGCGTCGGCGCCCGGATCCTGGCGCTGTCCTCGGCGCTGAACATGTTGCGACGACGGATCTCCATTTCCTGAAGGCACAGGATGCGCTTCATGATGTCGGCATAGCCGGGCTGGGAATAGATCGCGCGGCGCACCTCGACAAGATCCTCGTTCACCTTGGAGTGGTCGTGCATCAGGAATTCCAGCCGGGTGCGGATCCGCTCGGGCGAGGGATCGGTGACCGCCTCCATGGTCAGCCGCTTGATGCGCTCCATCACCTCGGGATAGGCGGTCCAGCCGCCGGCGGTGTTCAGCACCACGCGGTCCACCCGGTCGGCATGATGCACCGCCATCCAGCCGGCCACCCAGCCGCCAAGACTTTCGCCCGAAACATGCGCCTTTTCGTATCCCAGCGCCTGGATCACCTCGATCACATGCCGGGCGTAGTCGGCGATCTCATAGTCCAGCTCGGGCTTGTCGCTCCAGCCGTGGCCCACCAGGTCGATCGCATAGGTGTTGAAATGTTCGGCATGGGCGGCCAGATTTCGGCTGTAGGCCTCGGCATGGCCGCCGGTCCCGTGGATCAGGATCAGCAGCGGCTTGTCCTTGTCGCCGGCCGCCAGATAGCGTGTGCGGATGCCGCCTGCATCCAGATAGCCCTGGGTAAAGGGCACACGGGTCAGATCGGTCCAGATGGACGCATGTCGGGATTTGGTCATTTCCGTCTCCACCTGGATCACTCGGCCGCGTGGCGCTGTTTCCGGCCCACGGGCTCGGGGTTGCCGGCCAGCGCCAGCGCCTCGTTCACCAGCCGCATCATCTCATCGTCCTGCACCTGCAAGTAGTTCGAGGCCGTGGTGCGAACCGGGTCGCCGGCATAGTAACGCTCGTATTGCAGCAGCCGGGTGCCGAATGCCTCGCCGGAAAGATCCCAGGCCAGCTTGAACAGCCGCGCGCGGTCGAGCGAAGACATCCCGCCCGCCCCCTGATAATAAAGACTGGTGTCGCGGGACAGTTCCGGCACGGTGAAGTCCGCCCCCGACGGCATCATCATGAACCCCCCGGCGGCGACCGTCTGGATGACCTCCACCACCTTCGGATAGGCCGTGGGCAGGTAGGTGCGCAGCGCCTGAAGCGGCGCCAGCGCCGGCCGCACGGTGCCGTGGGCCGTGGGCTCGCATTCCACCTCGGAACGCACCAGGCCGCTTTTCAGGAACTCGATGCCGTTCAGCGATTCCCCCAGCATCCGCTGCACATGCAGGAACTTGTCGGCCCCGATCGAGCGGGCCACCGCGATCGCCACGCCGACCGCGAACTGCATCTTCACCAGCGCGCGGGTGTTGGTCTGATGCGCCGTGTAGTTGCGCAACGCGGTTTCGGTATAGAGCGCGTTGTTCAGCGCGACATCGCGATACATGAACACCCGTTCCCACGGAACGAAGACGTTGTCGAAAATCAAGAGCGAATCGTTTTCCTCGAAATTGTTCGACAGCGGATGATCGAAATCCGAGCGCAGCCCGTCGAGCGTGTAGGGCTCGCGGCAGATCTGGCGCACCCCGGGGTCGGACACCTTGACCGCGAAGGCCAGCGCATGGTCGGCGTCGCTTTCCGGAATGCCGGGCAGGCAATACATCAGCATCTCGTCCGCCACCGCGCCCAGCGTGGCCACCATCCGCGCGCCCTGGACATAGATGCCCGCATCGGTTTCCCTGACCACCCGCATGTGCAGGTTCTGCTGCTCCGAGGACGATTTGGTCCGGTCGTTCTGCGGCGAGATCAGCGCATGGCTGAGGAACAGGTCGTTGTCCCGGATGTATCTGTAGTAATTCAGAATGTTTTCGGCATAGCGGGCGCCGCCGCGGCCGAAGACTTCGCGCGCCTCGGCAAAGGCCAGAAGGCTGACGTTCAGGAAGTCGGGCGAACGGCCCATGAGACCGAAGTTCATCGAAGCCCACAGATAATAGGCGTCGCGGCGCCGGCGCAGATCCCCGGCCGTCTTGGCGGGCATGAAGGCCATCCCCGCCCGCTGACCGGTCTCGGGCACCTCATAGGTCAGCCGGTCGCGGGTGGCGGGGTCCACCTGGGCGTCATAGAGCCGCGCCAACTGCCGCACGATGCGCGAAAAGGCGGGATGCGTGGCCACATCCTCGATCCTCTCGCCGTTGATCCAGACCTCGCGCGGGCTGGCCTTCAGCCCGTCGATGAATTGCTGTCCGCTGCGGACTCCCATCTCTCACTCCTGTTTTCTGTCGCTGCCGGCGGCGCCGGGTTCGCGGCGCGCGCCGGCCGAAAATCTGAAACCTGAAACCTGACGCTTCAGGCCGGTCTGGCCGTCATCACGCCCATCCCGGTAAGCCATTCGGGGATCGGTTCGTAGAACAGAACCTCGGAACTGTAGCCCTGCCCCAGGGCCGCCAGCGCGGCGATCCAGCATCGCACTTCATGCCCGCCGCGCCCGCCGGTCCGCGAGATCGTCTCGTCGTCGGAACCGTCCAGCACGGTCAGATCGCCGGCAGCGAAGGCGTCGAGAAGCCGCTTGTCCCAGTCGCTGTCCAGCGGCAGCAGCTTCGACTGTCCGGCGGCATAGCGCGGCCCTTCGCCCAGAACGTTGTTCTGCCGCGCCATGCGCGCGGAATGGGACAGCGGCCCGCCTTCGATCAGACGTTGCCGCATCTCGGGCGTCGCCGTCGCCAGCGAGGCGATCGGCGGGTCATGCGACAGCCCGCCCGACCCGACGATCAGCACCTTTTCCGGGCACGCGGCCGCCCAGCGGCCCACGGCCTGTCCCAGGGCGCGCACCCGCGCCATCGTCGGCCGCGGCGCCAGCGCGCAGTTGACGAACACGGGGATCATGCGCGTCAGGGGAAAGCCGGCGGACAGAAGCTCGATGGGCTGCGCGCCGCCGTGATCCACCTCCATCCGGTAGGAGATCGCGACATCCACGCCCTCTTTCAGCGCGTGTTCGGCACAGGACCAGGCCCGGCCTTCGGGAATGTCCAGCCTGCCCGCGACGGTGCCGAAATCCCCCAGCGAAACGCCCTCGATGCCGATGCAGAACGACGGCAGCAGCTTGTAGAAAAACCCGTTGACATGATCGGGGTGGAAGACCACCACCAGATCGGGCGCAGCCTCGGCGACAAAACCGGCGGCCTTCCCGATTGCGTCCCAGAACCGCCGTTCGGCGTCGGGCGACGCGCGGTTGCGGTCCATGATTGGACTGTGCGACATGCAGACGCTTCCCACGATCATTTCCGTCTCCTCCTGTCCGCGCGACCGTCGCGCCGGCCTTCCGCGCCTGCCCCTGCCGTCAGGCGGTTCCGGCGCGCGCCGGACTGCCCTCCTCGCCGCCCGGCGCAGGCAGATTGACCCGCCGCTCGATTTCCCGCAACAAAGCCGACAAGAATGTTCCCTTGGCGAACACGAGAAGATCATGGCCGCACCCCCCCCGGACGAGACCGCCTCGCCCTACAAGGAAATCCGCGCGGTGACGCGGGCCTTCGACCTGCTCGAGGCGGCAGGCGATCTGGGTTGGGCCAAGGTGGGCGAGCTTGCCAGCTATACCGGGATCGACCGCGGAACGCTCTACAGGCTGATCCACACGCTGGAACAGAAGGGCTACCTGACGCGCCGCGCCGAGGACGGCGCGGTCTCGCTGACCGACCGCATCCTTCAGCTCGGCGACGGTGTGCGCCACGAGGACGTGGCAATCCAGGTGATGTCGCAGGCGCTGCGCGGCCTGACGCTCGAGGTGATGTGGCCCAGCGATTTCGGCACGCTGGTGGCCGGGCGCATGGTGATCCAGGCCTCCAGCCACAAGTATAGCCCCGTCTCCGTCCATCGCAGGCTGATCGGCAAGACGAGGTCGCTTCTGCGCTCGGCCCTGGGGCTGGCCTATCTCAGTTCGCTCGCCCGCGACGACCTCGAGCGCACGCTCGACGTTGCCCGCCGCCTCGGCACGCTGGACGCCCCCGATCTTGCGATGCTGCCCAATATCCGGCGGCGCCTCGAAGAGGTGCACCTGCGCGGCTACGCCTTTTCCGTCGGCCTGGTCGAAGAGAACATCAGCGCCATCGCACTGCCCGTCAGGCTTGGGCGCAAGCCCGTCGGGGCCGTCAACATCGCCTTCTTCCGCAGCGCGATGTCGCCCGAGGACGCCGCTGCGACCTGTCTGAAGCCGTTGCGGGACTGCATCGCCCGGGCCGAGGCGGCGATGCAGACGCAGACACGCGCCTGATCCGGCCGCCCCGCGTTCACCTGGCGAATGTTTTGCATTTCGGGTTTGCGGATTCCCGCAGGCGCCTGCCAGCATCGCCTGCGGCAGCCTGGCGCGACGGCGCCATCGGGGGCATTATCGGGGCGGAATTCGCCCCGCCCCGATGGTGCAGCGCGCGCGATGGCGCAGCGGGCCGGGTTCCGGCCCCACGGCAAGGTAGGGAGGACCTTGATGTTCGTCGATACGATCTTCCGCCGGATTCCGGCGGCACTCGCGGGCGTGGCCCTGTCGGTCGCCACCGCTTTCCCGGCGATCGCGCAGGACGTGACGCTGCGCTTCGCCAGCTTTCCCGGTCCCACCAACTTCCTGAATACCGGCCTTTTTCAGCCCTGGTTCAGGAAGCTCGAGGAAGAATCCGGCGGAAAGCTCAAGGTCGAGTTTCTTACCGGCGGCTCGGCCGCGGCACCCGGCGAGGTGTTCGATTCGGTCGAAGCCGGGCTCATCGACATCGGATGGAGCATCACCTCCTACAATCCCGGCCGCTTCCCCGCGGCCGGCGTGACCGAACTGCCCCTGCTGGCAACCGGTTCCGCGGAAACGTCCGCGGCGATCGCGGCCCTCTATGACAAGGGGAAAATCCCCGGGTTCGAGAAGGTCAAGCTCATCGGCATCGGCACCGCGGACATCGCGCGGCTGCACCATTCGGCCGAGATCTCCGGTCTGGCCGACTTCAGGGGCGCCAAGGTGCGCGCGGCGGGCAGCGTGCTTTCGGCCATGATATCCGCCGTGGGGGCGACGCCGGTGGGAATGCCCGCGCCCGCGATTGCCGAGGCGCTCGCGAAGAACGTCGTCGATGCCGCAGCGGCCGACTGGTTCGCCGTCGAGGGATTCTCGCTGCTCGATGTCACCCGCAGCCACGTCGATATCCCGCTCGGCACGACCCCGATGTATGTCATCATGAACCAGGCTGTCTATGAC